>Ga0172382_10000964_pt1 | contig 53045 bp, 51 predicted proteins | sample Leawel138RmetaG_FD_122245 | JGI IMG/M metagenome (GOLD analysis project Ga0172382, IMG submission 122245) | Leachate microbial communities from a municipal landfill in Southern Ontario, Canada - Leachate well 138R metaG | ecosystem: Engineered > Solid waste > Landfill > Unclassified | place... | reverse complement strand
CCCAGGCGGCCGTTCAGCGAGGTCTTGCTGGCATCGTAGCCATCCTGCCCGAGTGGCGTACCGTCGACGTTGCGGCTGCTGATGTCGACGCTGTAGTGCTCGAGGCGCACGCCGCCGGTGAGCTGCCAGCGCGGGCTCAACTCCACCGTGTCGTAGACGTAGGCGGCAACCGTCTTGACCTCGACTTCGGCAGTCTGGGTGGCGGCCAGGTCGCTCCAGGGCCCCGCCCGCGACGGATCCGGGTCATAGCCGCTGATCGGGCTGCCGGTGCCGGGATTGTTCTGCGTACCGAACCGCCTGGCGTCGGAGGTTTCGCGCGACAGCTCGACACCGGCCGACAGCCGGTGCTGCAGTCCGGCGGCTGCGAACCGGGTGCTCAGGTTGGTCTGGTTGGCCAGCACGCCGTTGTCGCGGTCGAAAGCCTGACGTTGCGTGGTCACCGTGACGGTGGCCGGGTCATAGCTGAACGGAATCGTGTAGACCGCATCGCGACGCGTGCGTGACCAGCGCGTCAGGTTGGTGATCGTGGTGTCAGTCGACAGGCGATGTTCGACGCGTGCGGTGAAGGTATCCGCCCGGGTATCGTCGAAATCGGACAGCAAGCCGTAGTAGGTGTCCCGGCCGGGCCGGAACGACGGATCGTGGCGCATCGTGCCCGGCAGCATCGCAGCCGGCACGCCCCAGTCCGGCCGGTCGTCCTGGCGCACGTGCTGATAGGCCAGGTCGACACGCGTCGGCGTGCCCATGCCGAAGGACAGCGACGGCGCGATCCCCACGCTGCGCTGCTTGGCATGTTCGCGCCCGGCCACACCGCCATCCTGCAGCAGCAGGTTCAGGCGCCCGGCGACGCTGTCGCTGAACGTGCGGTTGGCATCGAGCGCCGCCCGCCAGCGGTTCTTCGCATCCGAGCTGTCGAAGCCATAGGACACGCTGCCATTGGTGAAGTTCTCCCGCTTCGGGCTCTTGGTCACCAGGTTCACGTAACCGCCGGGGCCCCCGCGGCCAAGGTCGGCCGACGACCCCTTGACCACCTCGACCTGTTCGATGTTGAAGGCGTCGCGCGCATAGTTGCCCGAATCGCGGACCCCGTCGACGAAGACGCTGGAGCTGCTGTCGAAGCCGCGCAGCCCGAAGTTGTTGTTGTTGGTGGAGAACCCGTTTTCGCCAGCACTGAAAGTGATGCCCGGCGTGTTGCGCAGCACTTCGGTCAAGGTCCGTGCGCCTTGCTGGGTAAAGACCGATTCGGGAATCACCGAAACGGTCTGCGGCGTGTCGCGCAGCGGCGCAGTCGCCTTGGGCGAGGAAACTGCCGAGTGTTCGGGCTGGGCCGTGACGCGGACTTCCGGCAGGCTGGTCTGTGAAGAAGACGTCTGTGCGCTGGCGGGCAGTACCGCAAGGCTCAGTCCGCCACAGCTTGCCGAGGCAACGGCCACGGCTGCGGCGGTCGGCTTCAGGCGTGATGTGCGCTTCCGATGACGGGCATTGGACATGGGGGATCTCCTCTCGTGCAAAACAGGACACTGTGAAAAAAGGCCAGTGGAGACGGCCTGAAAAACAAGCTCTGAAGGCTTGTTAACAAGAATGATAATCGATTTCGATTACCATGTAACGGATTGCAACGGAACGGTAAGATTCTGTATCTGTATCGAGACCCTCGGCGAGACTGCGCGATGATGCTGACCCTTCCCGACGTCCTGACACCCGACCAACTGGCCCGCTGCCGGGAAGCCCTGGCCGGTGCGGCCTGGGTCGAAGGTCGCACGACTGCCGGCCATGTCGCGAGCACGGCCAAACGCAATCTGCAGGTGTCGCAGGATGACGAAACCGGCCAGCGCCTGGCCGCCTTCCTGCTCGACGTGCTCGGCAGCGACCCGCGCTTCATCGGCGCCGCGTTGCCGCTGAAGGTGCTGCCGCCGCGCTTCAACCGCTACGAAGGCGGCGGCGACTATGACAACCACATCGACAATGCCATCTTCTCGATCCCGGGCACCCCGCACCGGGTGCGCAGCGACCTGTCGGCAACGCTGTTCCTGAGCGATCCGGCCGACTACGACGGCGGCGAACTGGTTGTGCAGGACACCTACGGCACCCACACCGTCAAGCTGCCCGCCGGCCACATGGTCCTGTACCCCGGCCACAGCCTGCACCGGGTCACCCCGGTGACCCGCGGCACGCGCCTGGCGTCCTTCTTCTGGATCCAGAGCCTGGTGCGCGACGACAGTCAGCGCAGCCTGCTTCACGAACTCGACCAGGCCATCCAGGAACTGGCCGGTGACGACGCCGCCCATCGGTCGGTCGTCCGGCTCACCGGCGTGTATCACAACCTGCTCAGGCAGTGGGCCGACACCTGAAGACGACACCCAGAATGACCGGACCGCCAACGATTCCGCCCGACATCGCCTGCGCAAGCGACTACGAACGGCTTGCCCGCGAACGGACCGGCCCCCAGGCCTGGGCCTATCTGAACGGCGGCGCCGCCGACGAACTGACCCTGCACGACAATCGTGCCGCCTTCGACCGGCTGCGCCTGCGCGTCCGGGTGCTGCGCCCGCTCGATGGCGGCGATACCGCCCTGACCCTGTTCGGCCAGCGCCTCGAGCACCCGATCCTGGTTGCCCCGATGGCCTTCCAGAAACTCGCCCATCCGGACGGGGAGCTCGCCACGGTGCTCGGCGCCGCCGCACTCAAGGCGGCCATGGTGGTCAGCACCCAGGCCAGCGTCGAACTCGAAGCGATTGCCGCCAGCGCCGGCACACCGCTCTGGTTCCAGCTGTACATCCAGGCCGACCGTGACTTCACCCGGACATTGGTGGCCCGTGCCGAACGCGCCGGTTATGGCGCGCTCGTGGTGACGGTCGACGCGCCGGTCAACGGCCTGCGCCATCGCGAGCAGCGTACCGGGTTCCAGTTGCCGGCCGGCATCGAAGCCGTCAACCTGCGCGGGCTGCGGCTGCCGGCCACGCGAACCGCCGCCGCCGGCGAAAGTGCGGTCTTCGGCAGCGGCCTGCTCACCGGCGCGCCGACCTGGACCGACATCGACTGGCTGCGCGGCCTGACCCGCCTGCCGATCCTGCTCAAGGGGATCACCCACGCCGAAGACGCCCTGCTGGCCGTCGAACACGGCGTTGACGGACTGATCGTCTCGAACCACGGCGGGCGCACGCTCGACACCCTGCCGGCCACGATCGAGCTGCTGCCCGAGGTGGCCCAGGCGGTCGGCAACCGGCTGCCGGTGCTGCTGGACGGTGGCGTACGGCGCGGCACCGACATCCTGAAGGCGCTCGCCCTGGGCGCCCGTGCCGTGCTCGTCGGCCGGCCCTGCCTGCACGCCCTGAGCGTTGCCGGCGCCGTCGGGGTCGCCCATCTGCTGCACCTGCTGCGTGCCGAACTCGAAGTGGCCATGGCGCTCACCGGCTGCCGCAAGCTCGAGGCCATCGACACTTCCGTGCTCCATCCGGCGCGAATCGATTCGTCATTGAATCTGCCTGCACGCCATCCTTGATGAATCATCCCGGTGTGTCGAAATTCGCATCGGGATTTCTTACTTCAACATGTCAAGGCCGTTACAGATAAACAAAAAATTCCTTTAAATCAATATCTTGCATAACTGGCACAGATAATGCTTGATGTCTCGCGTCACCAACGACACCGAGTACATCGTGATGAAATTCACCCCTGTTGCCTTGTTTGCTTCATTGTTCCTCGCCGCCGGCACGGCGCATTCCGCAGCGCTCACCATCAAATTCGACAATCCGATTTTCGGGCATTTCGACAGCACTCCGACGAGCGATACGGTCAAGGTCAGCTACACCTACGGCGCGACCCCGACGACGCTCACACGAAACGTCATGGCCGGTCGCTTCAGCGGTGCGGCGAGCCATCTCGACGGCATCGACCCGGAAATCTTCGTCGACAGCACCGGCAAGGTCTTCATGTACTGCTACGACCTGTTCGACACCATTTCAGGTGGCCAGACTGTCCGCTACGAGGTGAACTTCGACGGGGTCGCCGAGCGCACGCTCGACTTCCTCGGCGCGGTCAACTATGTGCTGAACGGCAACTCGAACGACTGGAGCGACCCGCACGCCTGGGTCCATCCGGTCAGCGGCTTGCAGGGCGCAGCCATCCAGCTCGGGATCTGGGAGAGTCTCTACGAGACCGGCGATGCCTGGAGCCTGGACAGTGGCGTGCTGAAGGCCAGCGACCTGGCAGCCGACACGAAGTCTTGGCTCGACAAGTTCTTCGCAGCGATTCCGGAGGCCGACAGCCTGGGCAAGCCCTATGCGATGGTCTTCGAGGCCGAAGGTGCCCAGGACATGATCACCGCCGACCCGCCGGGGACCGTGCCGGTGCCGGGTTCGCTGGCCCTGCTGGCCGCCGGCTTCGCCGGGCTGCTGGTTCGCCGGCGCGGCTGAGCGCCTCACCGCCGGCCGTCAGCGTCTGCTGCGCGCCGGCGTCCTGGCCCAGCACCTTCACCAGCCAGGGCAGGCTTTCACCCAGCGCGGCCTGCAGCGTCCACGGCGGATTGACGATGAACATCGCACTGCCGTGCAGGCCGAGCCCGTCGGCAGACGGGCTGCGCACCGACAGGCTGGCGTGCAGCCAGCGGATGCCGGGCAGATGGCGCAGCTTGCGGGCCAGTTCGGCCGGCTCGGGGCGCGCCACCAGCGGATACCAGATCGCGTAGCAGCCGGTGGCAAAGCGCGCCAGCCCCTCACGCAGGGCGACCGGCACGCGGGCGTAATCCCGCTTGTCCTCGTAGGGCGGGTCGATCAGCACCAGGGCGCGGCGCGACGGCGGCGGCAGCAAGGCCTTCAGGCCCTGGAAGCCGTCGGCCGCCTCCAGCCGGGTCTGGCGGCGCGCCTGCGGACCGGCTTCGGCCAGCCCGGCGGCCAGCACCCCGCTCTCGCTGCTGTGCAGTTCGAACAGTCGCAACCGGTCGTCCGGGCGCAGATGGCGCAGCGTGATGAATGGCGAACCCGGGTAGTGGCGCAGACGCCCGTCGGGGTTCAGCGCCCGCACCTCGTCGAGATAGTCGGCCACCGCCGCCGGCAGTTGCTCCCGCCCCCGGAGTTGCTCCCGCTCCCAGAGCCGGCCGATGCCGTCGGCGAACTCGCCACGCCTGGCAGCCCACTCGCCATCGAGCCGGTAGCGCCCCGCCCCGGCATGGGTGTCGATCACCCAGAACGGCGTTTCCTTCAGGCCGAAGTGGCGCAGCAACTGGACCAGGACCAGGTGCTTGAGCACATCGGCATGGTTGCCGGCATGGAAGGCGTGGCGGTAGCTGAACACGCGCCGGGCGTCACATCATCCCGAGCGCCAGGCGTGCGGATTCGCTCATCATCTCGCGACTCCAGGGCGGATCCCAGACCAGGTCGACATCGACCTCCTCGACACCGCGAATGGCCAGCAGTTTCTCGCGCGCCTCGTCGGCGATCGTCATCCCCATGCCGCAGCCGGGAGCGGTCAGTGTCATCCTGACATCGAGCCGATAGCCGCCGTCGGGCAAGGGCATCGCCTGGCACAGGTAGACCAGACCCAGATTGACGATGTCGACCGGGATTTCCGGGTCGTAGCAGGTCGCCAGCCACCGCCAGGCTTCGGCCTCGACCGCGTCGGCCGTGACCGGCACGTCGGGGTCATGATGGTCGGAATCGGGCATCTCGATCCCGCCAGCGTCGGCAGGGTCGAGCCCCAGCGCGTCGGCATCGGCACCGGCGATCCGGAACAGGTTGCCGCCGACCATCACGGTGAAGTTCCCGCCAAGCTGCTGGGTGATCTGGGCGAGACTGCCGGCGGGCAGCGTCGTGCTCGTTCCCCAGGGGATCTGCGTCGCTTCGCAGTCCCGCTCCAGATACATCTGACGCATTTCTCCGTACCGGTTCATCGTTTGCACCTCATTCGGTTCTGGCCGTGCCACCGCCGGTCAGCGCGTTGTGCAGGGTATGCCAGGCGAGGCTCGCACACTTGACCCGCGCCGGAAACTCGCGCACGCCGGAGAGCACCTGCAGCTTGCCGAAGTCGCGCCCTTCGGGCGCCGCGTCGGTCAGCATCGCGTGGACATCGTGAAACAGGGCCTCGATCTCGGCCACCGTGCGGCCCTTGACCGCCTCGGTCATCAGCGAAGCCGAGGCGGTGGAGATCGCACAGCCGTGGCCGATGAAGCTGACATCGGCCACGACGTCGTCCGCCAGCCGCAGGTAGACGGTGAGCTGGTCACCGCACAGCGGGTTGTGGCCGTCGGCGACCCGGTCGGCTTCGGCCATTTCGTGAAAATTCCGCGGCTTGCGATTGTGATCGAAGATCACTTCCTGGTAGAGCTCGCGCAGGTCGCTCATGCCGGCGAAGCTCATGCAACGGCCTCCACGCCGAACAGCGCCTGCGCCTTGCGGATCGCGGCGATCAGCGCGGCCACGTCACGCTCGTCGTTGTACAGGGCAAACGAGGCCCGTGCCGTGCCGGGAATGCCGAAGCGGGTCATCACCGGCATCGCGCAGTGGTGGCCGGCCCGGATGGCAACCCCCTCGCTGTCGAGGATCGTGCCCAGGTCGTGCGGATGGATGCCGGCGACCGTGAACGACAGGATGGCGCTCTTGTGCTCCGCCGTGCCGTAGATGCGCACCCCGGGCAGCCGCCGGATCTCGTCGGTGGCCTGGACGAGCAAGGCGTCCTGGTGGGCAGCCGCTGCCGCCACCCCGATGCCGCTCAGGTAGTCGATCGCGGCGGCCAGGCCGACCGCCCCGGCGATGTTCGGCGTGCCGGCCTCGAAGCGTGCCGGCGGCTCCGCCCAGGTGCTGCCTTCGAAGGCCACCGTCAGGATCATGTCGCCACCGCCCTGCCACGGCGGCATCGCGGTCAGCAGTTCGCGGCGTCCGTACAGCACGCCGATTCCGGTCGGCCCGTACAGCTTGTGGCCGGAAAACGCATAGAAGTCGCAATCGAGCGCCTGCACGTCCACCGGCAGGTGTGCCACCGCCTGGGCGCCGTCGACCAGCACCCGGGCCCCGACCGCGCGCGCCCGGGCGATCAGCCGGGCAAGCGGATTGATCGTGCCCAGCGCATTCGAGACGTGACCGATCGCCAGCAGCCGGGTGCGCGGCCCGAACAATTGCTCGCAGGCCTCCAGCTGCAGCTGGCCGGCATCGTCGATCGGCAGCACCTTCAGGACCGCGCCGGTCTGTGCGCAGAGCAGCTGCCAGGGCACGATGTTCGAGTGATGCTCCATCGCAGTGATGACGATCTCGTCACCGGCCTGCAGATTGACACGGCCCCAGCTCCAGGCAACCAGATTGATGGCTTCGGTCGTGCCGCGCGTGAAGATGATCTCGTCGGCATGCGCCGCGTTCAGGAAACCGCGGACCCGCTCGCGGGCGCCCTCGTACAGATCGGTTGCGTGCTGCGACAGCCAGTGCACGCCGCGGTGGATGTTGGCGTTCGACTCGCGATAGAAGCTGCGCTCGGCCTCGATCACCGCCTCGGGCTTGTGCGTGGTGGCGGCATTGTCGAGATAGGCCAGCCGCTTGCCGCGCACCGGTCGCGCCAGGATCGGGAAGTCGGCCGCCCAGTTGCGTTCCAGGCTCATGACCACGCTCCCGGGTTCATGCCGGCATCTCCAGCACAGCACCGCCCGACCTCTGCAGCGCGGCGCCATCCAGAATCTCCAGCGCTTCGCCGCCCGGCAGCTTTGCGCGCAGTGCTGCCGAGGCCTGCGCACGCAGGCTGGCCACGCCGATCCGCTCGAGCACCTCGGCCGCGAAGGCCCAGGTCAGCAGATTGCGTGCATGCACCTCGTCCAGACCCCGGGTACGCAGATAGAACAGGCTGGTCTCGTCGATCTGGCCGACCGTGGCGCCGTGCGCGCACTTGACGTCGTCGGCGTAGATCTCGAGCTCGGGGCGCGCATCAGCCTCGGCACCTGCCGACAGCAGCAGGTTGTCGGCACGCTGCCGGGCATCGGTGCGCATCGCCCCCGGCGCCACCACGATGCGGCCGGTGAACACGCCGCGCGCCTGGTCGTCGAGGATGCCGCGGTACAGCTCCTCGCTGGTGCCATGCGGCGAGGCGTGCTCGATCCACGTATGGTGGTCGACATGGCGCTTGCCGTCGACGTGGTACAGGCCGTTGAACAGCGTCTCGCAACCGGTGCCGTCGAAGCGCGTGCCGATGTCGTTGCGCGCGAGGCGCGCACCGAACGACAGCGAGTGCGAAGCGAGCCGCGAACCGCGCGCCTGCACGCCGCCGATCGCCGCGAGGTGGACCGCCGCCACGCCTTCCTGCTGCAGTTTCTGGTGCTCGACACGGGCGTCGGCACCGGCCTCGATCCGGGTCACCGCATTGGTCAGCGTCGCCGCGCCATCGTCGGAAGCCAGGTAGTGCTCGACGACGGTGAGCTGCGCGCCGGCGCCGGCCCGGATCAGGTTGCGCAGCAGCGCCGCGCTGCCGGCTGCGCCGGCAATGAAGACCAGGTGGATCACGCCGGGCACCGCCACGCCGGCCGGCACGTCGATGAAGGCGCCGTCGGCCGCCAGCGCGGCATTGAGCGCCTGCGGGCTCGCGCCCTCGGCAACGTCGCCGAACAGCGCCTCGACCGGCTCCGCATCGCCGGCCAGCGCGGCGGCCAGGGATTCGACCCGCACGCCGGCAGGCAGGCTGCCGATCGCGCCCAGGCCGGGCACGAAACGGCCGTCGGCGAAGACCAGCCAGTGATCGTCAGGGGACTCGCGCAGTCCGGCGAGCACGCGGCTCAGCACCGCACCGTCGACGCCGGCAGCAACCGGCGCGAAGCGCTCACTGTTCATGAAGACCAGCGATGTGTGTCGCCACGCTTCGAGCCGCCCGCTCGGCCAGCCCTCATCGGCGAAGCGCTCCAGCGCCTGCGCCCGCAGCCGGCTCAGCCACGGCAGACTGGCGCCCGGCAGCGTCGGCGCACGCTCGTCGAATGCCGCCCGCCACAGGTCGACTGAACTCATCGCCGTCCTCCGCTTGCCTGAGCCGCTGCAGCAGCGGCTGCCGCGGCGGCCCGCGCCGGACCGCTCTGCGGACCGGACGACGGCGCGCTTTCCTCGAGCAGCCAGGCGTAACCGCGGGCCTCGAGTTCGAGCGCCAGTTCGGGGCCACCGGAGCGCACGATCCGGCCCTGCCCCAGCACGTGAACCTTGTCGGGAACGATGTACTCGAGCAGTCGCTGATAGTGGGTGATCACCAGCATCGAGCGATCGGGGCTGCGCAGCCGGTTCACACCGTCGGCCACCACCCGCAGCGCATCGATGTCGAGGCCCGAATCGGTCTCGTCGAGAATCGCCAGCCGGGGTTCGAGCAGCGCCATCTGCAGCACCTCGTTGCGCTTCTTCTCGCCCCCGGAGAAACCCTCATTGACCGAGCGGTACAGGAACTCCTCGCGCATCCCGACAGCCTTCATCTCGGCCTTGACCCGGGCCAGGAAATCCATTGCATCGAGCTCGGCCAGGCCGCGGTGACGGCGCACCGCGTTGACCGCCGCCTTCAGGAAATAGGCATTCGACACCCCCGGAATCTCGACCGGATACTGGAAGGCCAGGAACATGCCCTCGCGCGCCCGGTCTTCGGTGCTCATTTCCAGCACGTCGCGGCCATCCCAGGTGACGCTGCCGCCGTCGACCGTGAAACTGTCGCGCCCGGCCAGCACCTGCGACAGGGTGCTCTTGCCCGAACCGTTGGGCCCCATCAGCGCGTGCACTTCACCGTCACCGATCTGCAGGTCCAGACCCCGCAGGATCTGCCTGCCGCCCACCGAAACCTTCAGGCCAGAAATCGTCAACATCGTTTTTCTCCTGATTCTCAGCCGACGCTGCCTTCGAGGCTCACACCGAGCAGATTCTGAGCTTCGACGGCGAATTCCATCGGCAGCTCCTTGAAGACTTCCTTGCAAAAGCCGTTGACGATCATCGACACCGCGTCTTCGGCCGACAGTCCGCGCTGCATCGCGTAGAAAAGCTGGTCCTCACCGATCCGCGAGGTGGTCGCCTCATGCTCGACGCGCGCCGACGGATGGCGCACCTCGATCGTCGGAAAGGTGTGGGCGGCGCACTTGTCGCCGATCAGCAGCGAGTCGCACTGCGTGTAGTTGCGGGCGCTCTCGGCCTTCGGCGACATCCGCACGAGGCCGCGGAAGGTGTTGCTGCCGCGGCCGGCCGAAATCCCCTTGGAGATGATCGTGCAGGTCGTGTTGCGTCCGATGTGGATCATCTTGGTGCCGGTGTCGGCCTGCTGGCGGTGGTTGGACAGGGCCACCGAATAGAACTCGCCGATCGAGTCGTCGCCGCGCAGCAGCACGCTCGGGTATTTCCAGGTGATCGCCGAACCGGTTTCCACCTGGGTCCACGAGATCCGGGAGCGCGGGCCGCGGCAATCGCCGCGCTTGGTCACGAAGTTGTAGATGCCGCCGACACCGTCCTTGTCGCCCGGATACCAGTTCTGCACGGTCGAGTACTTGATGTAGGCGTCGTCGAGCGCCACCAGTTCGACCACTGCGGCATGCAGCTGGTTCTCGTCGCGCATCGGCGCCGTACAGCCTTCGAGATAGCTGACCGAGGCGCCCTCTTCGGCGATGATCAGCGTGCGCTCGAACTGGCCGGTGTCACGCGCGTTGATCCGGAAATAGGTGGACAGCTCCATCGGGCACTTGACACCCTTCGGGATGAACACGAAGGAGCCGTCGGAAAACACCGCCGAATTCAGCGCCGAATAGAAGTTGTCGCCCTGCGGCACCACCGTGCCGAGGTACTTGCGCACCAGGTCCGGATGCTCCTTCACCGCCTCCGAGAACGAGCAGAAGATGATACCGTGCTCGGCGAGCTGCTTGCGGAAGGTGGTGGCCACCGACACCGAGTCGAACACCGCATCGACGGCCACACCGGCCAGCCGGGCGCGCTCGTGCAGCGGCACACCGAGTTTCTCGTAGGTGCGCAGCAGTTCCGGATCGACCTCGTCGAGGCTCTTCGGCCCGTCCTTGTTCGCGCCCTTGGGCGCCGAGTAGTAGACGATGTCCTGGAAATCGATCGGCGGGAAGCTGACGTGAGCCCATTCGGGCGGGGTCATCCTGAGCCAGCGGCGATAGGCCTGCAGCCGCCATTCGAGCAGGAACTCGGGTTCGCCCTTGCGCGCCGAGATGGTCCGGATCACATCTTCGGACAGGCCCTTGGGAATCGAGTCGGTTTCGACTTCGGTAACGAAGCCGGCCGAATATTCTCGCTCGAGGAAACTGTCGAGCACGCGGGTTGCGGTGTTCATCTTCGGACACTCCGGTTGCTTCGTAAGGACTCGACGCCGATCCGCGCTTCCGCCGGCAGCGGCATCGGCCGCGCCATCTCGGCCAGCGTCACACTCTCCAGCCCCCGCCTCACGATATCGCTGATCAATCGCCAGTTGGCACGCACGCCGCAGACATCCTCGATGTCGCACAGCCCGTCGACCGTGCTGCATTCAGTCAGCCCGAACGGGCGTTCCTCGAGCACATCGACGATGTCGGCCACCGTGATCTGTTCCGGCGAACGGGCCAGCGCATAACCGCCGCGCAGGCCCCGCACGCCGTTCACCAGTTCGCCGCGTGCCAGCACCTTGAGCACCTTTGCAACGGTCGGCGCGCCCAGCCCCAGCGTGGCCGCCAGATCGGCTGCACTGAACAGCTGGTCGGGCGAGCGCGCCATGTGGCTCATGATCATCGTTCCGTAATCGGTCAGACGACTGACCCGCAACATGGCTAGACCTCCGGTGCGACGGCGCTGCAGCGCCCGCCACGGGATCGGTCGGCGACCCGGCGGTACCCTGTCGGACCGGCGCGAGTGTACAGCGGCTTGGACATGCCCTATATGGTACAGTTTTCGTCCTATATATAAAAGCAAAATCCGCTATCGTCGCGGCCATGTACCCGACTGCCGAAACCTCGCCGCTGCGCCTGCTGGCCGAGCAGGCCCTGTCGCGCTCGGCCGGCGCACCGTTGCTCGGCGGCAACACCATCACGCTGCTCAAGGATGCCGAACAGAATTACCCTGCCTGGCTGAGGGCGATTGCCGAGGCGCAATACGACATCCTGTTCGAGAACTACATCGTTCACGACGACCGGATCGGCCGCAGCTTCGCCGATGCGCTGATCGAAGCGGCCAGGCGCGGCGTGCAGGTCCGCGTGCTCTACGACTGGCTGGGCTGCCTGCGCACGGCCTCGCGCGCCTACTGGGACAGGCTCAGGCAGTACGGCATCGAAGTACGCGCCTTCAATCCGCTCAGCCTGGAAAGCCCGTTCGGCTGGATCAGCCGCAACCATCGCAAATCGCTGTGCGTGGACGATCGCGTCGCCTTCGTCAGCGGCCTGTGCATCGGGCGGATGTGGGCGGGCGACCCCGAACGCGGCACGCCACCATGGCGTGACACCGGCGTCGAGGTGCGCGGCCCGGCCGTAGCCGAAGTCGTCCGGGCATTCGCCCGCGCCTGGGCCAGCGTCGGCGAGCCGATCCCGGCCGATGAGCTGCCCGAGCCCGACCGTATCGAAGCCGCCGGCGAAGTCTCGTTGCGGGTGCTGGCCAGCATGCCGCAGGTGGCCGGCCTGTACCGGCTCGACCAGATGATCGCGGCGCTCGCGCGCGACAGCCTGTGGCTGACCGACGCCTACTTCGTCGGCACTGCCAGCTACGTGCAGGCCTTGTGCCAGGCGGCCATCGACGGTGTCGACGTGCGCCTGCTGGTGCCGGGTGCCAGCGACATTCCCGCGCTGTCACCGATCAGCCGGGCCGGGTACCGGCCGCTGCTCGAAGCGGGCGTGCGGGTCTTCGAATGGAACGGGCCGATGCTGCACGCGAAGACGGCAGTCGCCGACGGGCGCTGGGCACGCGTGGGGTCGAGCAACCTGAACCTCGCCAGCTGGCTGGGCAACTGGGAACTCGACATCGCAGCCGAGGATGCCGGTTTCGCAGCCGAGATGGAGGCCACCTACCTGCAGGATCTGGAAGGTGCGACCGAGATCCTGCTGGGCCTGCGTAACCGGGTCCGGGCGGCCGACCCGGACGCCGCTGCACAGGCCGCCGAGCGGCGCCGCCAGCGGCGCGCCGAACGCCGGGCCCAGCGCCGGGCCGGCAACCCGGACGAGCGACGCGCCTCGGGCGGCTCGGCCAGCCAGATCGCGGCCGGGGCGATCCGGGTCGGCAACACCTTCGGCGCTGCACTGACCAATCGCCGCGTGCTCGGCGCTGCCGAAGCCCGCACGATGGTCATCGCCGCCGCCATCCTGGCGGTGATCGCGGTGATCGCCATCCTCTGGCCAAGGCTGCTCGCCTGGCCACTCGCCGTGCTCGCCGCCTGGAGCATGTGCGCCTTGCTGCTGCGTGCCTGGCATCTGCACCGGGCGGCCCGCGACTGCGCCACCCACCGGCAGACTTCCGACCCGGACCCCGGCTGAAGACCGCCGGGGCACAAGCCCCGGGCGCCGGGTTCAGCCTCCCGCCCGCGGGTTCACTCCTCGGGCCGCAGCCAGAGCCACAGCGCGACGCAGGCCATCATCGCCGGCACTCCGAGCCGGACCCACAGCGGCGCGGCCGAGAAAGCCAGCATCACGGCACTGGCCATCATCATCACGGTCGCAAACCATTTCGCCTTGCGCGGCACGGCGCCCCGTTCGCGCCAGCGGCGGATATCCGACCCATACTTCGGATGGGTCAGCAGCCATCGCTCGAGCGACGGCCAGCCGCGGCTGGCCGCCCAGGCCGCCACCAGCAGGAAAGGCACCGTCGGCAGCACCGGCAACACGGCACCGACCAGGCCGAGCGCGACCATCACCACCGCAAGAAGCCGCCACAGGAACTGACGCGTCTGCCGGATCATTTGAGCCCCAGGCGACGGGCAAGCTTGTGCAGGTTGCTCGGGTCCAGACCGAGCCAGCCGGCCGCCCGTGTCCAGTTGCCGGCCGCCGCCGCCAGCGCCGAGCGGATCATGCCCCGCTGAAGCATGGCGACCGCATCATTGAGCGGCAGGACGTCGCCACCCTGCCAGTCGACCTCCGGCACACCGATCGGAATGCCTTCGCCGGACAGCAGCCCGGCACTCCAGCCGGGCGCCGCACGCCCACCCTGGCCCGTTGCCACCGCCCGGCTGCCGGCAGATGCCGCACTGCGGGAAACGCCCGCCGGCCCGGACAGGTGATCGTCGAGATCGAGCAGCACCGGGTCGAGCGTAACGATGTCGCTGCGCTCCGCACCGCGGCTCAGTGCCTTGAGCGCCGCCCGGCTGATCACGTGTTCGAGCTCACGCACATTGCCCGGCCAGCGGTAGCGGCACAGCGCCTCGCCGGCCGCCGGCGACAGGCGCAAGCTGCGCAGCCCCAGCCGCGCCCGGTTCTGTTCGAGAAAGCGCCCGGCCAGCAGCAGCACATCACCGCCACGATCACGCAGCGGCGGAATGGGTACCGGATAAACCGACAAGCGATGGTAGAGGTCGGCCCGGAAACGGCCATCACGCACGGCTTCGTGCAGGTTGCGGTTGGTGGCAGCCACCACCCGCACGTCGACCCGACGCGGGCGGTCGGCACCCAGCCGCTGGATTTCGCCGTTCTGCAGCGCCCGCAGCAGCTTGGCCTGGACCGGCAGCGGCAGTTCGCCGACCTCATCCAGGAACAGGGTGCCGCCATCGGCCGCTTCGAAGCGACCCGGCCGCTCGCCGCTGGCTCCCGAAAAGGCGCCACGGACATGGCCGAACAGCTCGCTCTCGGCCAGCGACTCGGGCAGCGCCGCGCAGTTCACATGGACCAGCGGTCGGTCACGGCGGCGCGACCGCTTGTGCAGCCGGCGGGCAAACAACTCCTTGCCCACGCCGGTCTCACCCAGCAGCAACACCGGCAGTTCCGAATCGGCCACCAGATCGAGTTCGCGCAGCAGCGCCGAGATGGCGTCGCTGGCGCCGACGATCTCGTCGATATCGGCCGCTCCCGGCCCCTCGCCGGGGCGGGTCTGACTGCGCGCCAGCCGCAGCGCCCGGGTTTCCTCTTCCAGCCGCGTGACGCGGATCGCCGCTTCGGCCAGCAGTGCATACCGGCGCAGCCTGTCGCGGGCGGCCTCGTCGAACACGCCTGCGTCGAGCGCATCGAGGGTCAGCGCGCCCCACAGCCGGCCTTCGTTGTACAGGCTGACCCCGACGCAGTCATGCACCGGCAGCGGTTCCCCGACCCGCGAATCGAGCAGCCCGTCGTAAGGGTCGGGCAACTCGGAACCCGCTTCGAAGCGGGTGAGCCCGCGGCGCGCGAGAATGGCGGTCAGCCGCGGATGCTGGCTGACCAGAAAGCGCCGCCCGAGCGCCTCACGCACCAGACCGTCGACGGCAAGCGGACGCAGGCTGTCGCCCTCGAGCTTCAGCAGCGCTACGGCACCACAGCCGAAAGCCGGCCGCAACGTGCTGACCAGCCGTTGCAGCCGCACGGCGTGCGGCAGATCGTTCGCAAGATCGGCGAGAAGGGTGTCTTCCATCCGGGTGATAGTAACCTGATATGGTCAATCGAACCCTGATCAAAGAGGGTCAAAGCGACCCTGATCATCGAATATCTGCCGAAAACCCTCGTCTGGACGGAGAGTCCGGTACTGGCACAACTGTTGCATGTGTCCTCAGCACACCCTACGTTCAAGCGGAGAAACGCAAGATGAATACACTGGAACAGTCCCTGGGATCGATCGCCCGCAGCATTCCGGGCGCAACGGCCCTTCTGCACGCCAACCAGCTCGACTTCTGCTGCGCCGGCAACCTGACCCTGCGTGACGCGGCGACCGAACGCGGCCTCGATGCTGCCGACCTGGCCGTCCAGCTCGACGCAATGCGTGGCGACCCGCCGCAGGGACGTGACTGGCGCAGTGCACCGGCGGAAGAACTGGTCGGACACATCGTCGAGCGCTTTCACGATCAGCATCGCGAGCAATTGCCCGAGCTGATCCGGCTGGCGCGCCGGGTCGAGCATGTTCACGCGCGGCGCCCCGACTGCCCGGCTGGCCTGGCCGACCATCTGCAGGCGATGCACCAGGAACTCGAAAGCCACATGATGAAGGAAGAACAGGTGCTGTTCCCGATGCTCGCGAAGTCGATGCGGGCCCAGGCCGACGGCCCGATCTCGGTCATGCGCTTCGAGCACGACCAGCATGGCGAGGCGCTGGCCCGGCTCGCCGAACTGACCGACGGGCTCGTCCCGCCCTCCGGGGCCTGCAACACCTGGCGGGCCCTGTACCTCGGTCTGGGCGCATTTCGCGACGACCTGATCGAGCACATCCATCTCGAGAACAACATCCTGTTCGACGAGACGGCGGCTGCCGAGGTCGAGCAGGCCTGAGGCCGAACCGGGCGGAGGCCGGGCGAGCCCGGTCTTCGATCCGGTTCGCGTTCGAACAACCGGGGAGGCCAGGATCCGGCGTCAAAAAGGAGATGGCTTGCCGGCGGTGTTCACGCGTACCCTGTAGAGCGATGTCGAAGCGGTGATGAACAAACTTCGCATATCGTCGTCGCCCCAGGTGAAGTTTGCTGCAACCTCCGGCGTCCGGATGACGCCGAGGCAATGGCCGTCCGGACTGAAGACATGAATGCCGCCAGGCCCGCAGGTATAGAGGTTGCCCGCGCTGTCGAACTTCATGCCATCGGGTGCGCCTTCACCGTCCCCGGTGGTTTCTGCCCATACGCCGCCGCCGTCGAGACCTCCGTCATCACGCACATCAAAGACCCGGATGTGCCCATGTTCCGTATCGTTCACGAAGAGTTGGCGCTCGTCGGCAGAGAAGCACAGTCCGTTCGGTTGCCCGAAATCATGCACCAGCAGACGCACTTCACCCTGTTCCGGATCGATTCGGTAAACGCCGCGGAAATCGAGCTGCACCGGGCGGGGCAGGCCGTAGAACTCCATTCGGCCGTAGCTCGGGTCGGAGAAATAGATCGAACCATCGGAGTGCACGACGATGTCGTTCGGGCTGTTGAGCTCCTTGCCGTCGTAGTGACTCGCCAGTGTCGTGATCCGGCCGTCGGCTTCCGTTCGCGTGACCTGACTGCTGGCATGCTCACAGGCCAGTAACCGCCCCTGGCGATCCCAGGCGAGGCCGTTGCTCTTGCGACTGGGCTGACGAAAGCTTGTGACGCCCTTGGCCGCCGACCAGCAGCGCATGATGTCGCCCGGCATGTCGCTGAAGTAGAGGGTTCGGGTTTCGGCTCGCCAGAGTGGGCCTTCAGTGAAGAGAAAACCGGTACCAAGTTGCTCGAAGCTGACGTCCTCGCCAACGATGTGGCGAAAGGCCGGATCGCGGATCTCGACGTTCATCATGACTCGCCTTTATCTTTGGCGGCGGCCCTCAGACTGTTCACCGTCGCTGCGCCAACGTACCAGTCGTCGGCTGAAACATCTTCGAAGACGACCCAGATAGCTTCTCTGGGTAGTTCGGCAATTTCGCTGATTGCATCGGTCACGCGGCGCGATATCGCGTTCTTGCGCTCCTGGGAATGACCTTCAAGGATGCGGATGCTGACGAATGGCATATTGAGCTCCTGGTGGCTTAGGGAAAACAATAGGAGAAAATCGTCGGGCTCAGCCGGTTCCGCCTGATAGCGCGAGCAGCGAATCGCGCAAACCGGGGTCATCGCGCAGTTCACTTGCCGCACCGTGGAAGCGCACTGCGCCCTTTTGCAGCACATAGGCACGATCGGCCAGGGCCAGACTGAAATCGAGTCCTTGTTCGGCCAGCAGAATAGTGAGGCCCTGGGCTTTGAGACTGCAGACCTGGCCCAACAGTGTCTCGACGACCAGCGGCGCGAGGCCTTCCGATGGTTCGTCGAGCAAAAGCAATTCGGGGTTGCACATCAGCGTGCGACCGATGGTGAGCATTTGCTGCTCGCCCCCTGACAGAAAGCCGCTGCGACGATCTGCCAGCTCTCTCAGTTTGGGAAACAGCTCGAAGACTGATTCGACGTCCCACGGGCCGCTGCGCCGGGTTGCCTGGGCGGCGACATCGAGGTTTTCGAGGACCGAAAGCTCGGCGAACACTCGCCTGTCCTCGGGCACGAAGCCGACGCCGCGGCGTGCAATCTCGAATGGCTTGCGGCCAGTGATATCTTCACCTTTCCAGCGAATACGACCCTTGTGCGGCGGATTGAGGCCGATGATGGAACGCATGGTGGTTGATTTGCCGACGCCGTTGCGGCCAAGCAGGCAGACACATTCGCCTTGGTGGATTTCGAGAGAAACGCCGAACAATGCCTGTGAGCGGCCATAAGCCGTGTGGATGTTCTCGACCTCGAGCATTGCGCTCATACGGTCCCCCCCGCGGTTGCGCCGACCGAACCGTCGGACCGAGCGGCGCCTCCCTCGTCGTGGCGTGAACCCAGGTAGATTCGGCGCACATCGGCGTTGGCACGTACCTCGGCCGGCGTCCCGACTGCGATGAGACGGCCCTGGTGCAGTACAGCGATCTTCTGCGCGATTGCAAACACGACGTCCATGTCATGCTCGGTAAAGAGCAGCGTCAGCTCTCGCTGCGTTGCGATACGCTGCAGCAGTTCGATCGTGGCACGGGTCTCGGTCGATGACATGCCTGCCGTGGGTTCGTCGAGGAGGAGCATCTTCGGGTCGGCGGCGAGTGCGATGCCGAGTTCGAGCTGCTTCTGATTACCGTGTGACAGCGTGCCCGCGGTCCGCACCGCCTGCTCCTGCATGCCGAGCGAGCGCATCAGCTGGATGGTCTCCGCTTCGTAGATCGATTTGGCATTGCGCCACAGGTTGCGCGATGCGCCGCGGTGGGCTATGAACGCCGCCTGCAGATTCTCGAAGACCGTCAGCCTTGGAAAGATGTTGGCATGCTGAAAGGAGCGTCCCATGCCGAGCCGGCAGATCGCATAGGGTGCCATGCCGACGATGTCCTTACCTGCGAATCTGACGATGCCCGAGTCTGGCGCAATATGACCCGTGATCAGATTGAACAGCGTTGATTTGCCCGCACCGTTCGGCCCGATGACTGCAGCGATCTGTTGTCGTTCCACCGTGAAGCTGACGTCGGTCGTCGCCTTGAATCCGCCGAATGACTTGTTGAGACCCTTGACTTCAAGCATCTTCGGTCGCTCCGCGAAGTCGACGGACCAGACTCGCCAGCGTGCCAAGAATGCCGGCGGGGAAGGCATACAACAGAACGATCAGGATCAGGCCGAGCGCCATGGGCCAGTACTCGGTATAGGCGGTGATCTGCTGGTTCAGCAGCGTCAAGGTGAGTGCGCCGACAAACGGCCCGAGGAACTGTCCCATGCCACCCAGAATCACCATGATCAGGACTTCGGCAGACTTCGACCAGTAGCCAAAATCGGGAAACACCCCACGATTGAAGATACCGAACAACGCGCCTGCGAAGCCTGCGAAGGTGCCCGCAATCACGAAAGCGACCAACTCGTAGCGGCGTACATTGATCCCGATGAACTCGGCTCGTTCGGCGTTCTCGCGAATAGTGGTCAGGATGCGGCCGAACGGCGAGCGGGTAATGCGCCAGAGCAGCCAGAGGCAGGTGGCCACGAGAACGAGTGTCAGGTAGTAGTAATGCCCACCGATGCGCAAGTCGCCGATCAGCGGCAACGATTTCATCCAGTTGAGGTCCGGGTAGGGCACATTGTTCATGCCCTGCTCGCCACCGGTCACGTTGTTCCACTTGAAGCACACGGCCCAGACGATCTGGGCGAAAGCCAGCGTCAGCATCGCGAAGTAGATCTTCGTCAAGCGCACGCAGAAGTAGCCGAACAATGCTGCCAGCAGGCCGGAGCCGGCTCCGGCAGCAAGGAAGGCAAGCGGAAACGGCACGCCATGGGTCTTCATGAGAATCGCACAGACATAGGCCCCTATCGAGAAATAGGCCGCATGCCCGAAAGAAACGAGGCCGGTTGTTCCGAGAAGGAGATTCAGACTTGTCGCGAACAGCGCAAGGATCAGGATGTCCGTCGCGAGCGAGGTATGGAAACGCGAGGCAACGAGCGGGATGGCCAGTGCCACGATAAAGGCCAGTAGCACCCAGGGGATACGTTTCAGCATAATGCGCTCCCTCTGTCAGCGCGACAGTGGTCGCCCGAACAGGCCCCAGGGCCGTATGATCAGCACGATGGCCATCAACGTGAACACCGAGAACGTCGAGAACCGTGGAAAGACCAGGATGCCGAAGGACAGAAACTGCCCGTAGATCAGCGAGCCGATCAGCGTCCCCCAGAGCGACCCGAGACCGCCAATGACGACAACGATGAAAGCTTCCACGATGATCTCGACATCCATGCCGGGAACGATGGTCTTGATCGGCGTCACGAGCGCGCCCGCGAGGCCTGCCAGAAAGGCCCCGGCGGCGAACGTGAACGTATAGAGGCGACCCACGTCACAGCCGAGCGCGCCAAGCATCTCCCGGTCCAGTGACGCGGCACGGATCAGCCGGCCTGTGCGCGTACGATGCAGAATCAGCCAGATGGTCAGCGCGAGCACTGGCCCCAGCACGATGATGAACAGGTTGTAGTGCGGAATGACCGCGCCGAAGAGACTCAACGTGCCGGACAGGCTGTCCGGACGCGATACCGAGAGTTGCTGACTTCCCCAGATCAGCTTGGCGGCATCGGCCAGCACCAGTACGAGCGCATAGGTCAGCAGCAGTTGGTAGAGCTCTTCGCGACCGTACAGATTGCGCAGCAATACACGTTCGATCAGGGCGCCCAGCAGGGCGACCGTCAGCGCTGCGCCCAGTATGGCGAGCCAGAACGACTCGGTTAGGGGGCCGATCAGATGAACGATCTGCCATGCCAGATAGGCTCCGATCATGTAAAACGAACCATGCGCGAAATTGAGGATTCGCAGGACACCAAAAATCAGCGATAGCCCCGAGGCGATCAGGAACAGGAACATCGCGGCGGAGAGACCGCCGACGAACTGGCCGAACAGAAAGGATGCGTCCACGGTTTCCCCTCAGGTCGATCCGGAAAGCGCAACGATGTCCGATATGCGGTCTGCCGTTTCCTTCAACTGGCTGACCCAGCTGGCAATTCGGGGTTTCTGGAATCGCTCACGGGGCATCGCGATGCTGAGGGCGGCGACAATACGCCCGGCATTGCCTCGCACCGGCACACCGATACAGCAGACATCGTCGGAGAGCTCACGGTCGTCCAGCGCGTAGCCTTCTGCCCGAATCCGTTCAAGTTCCGCCTTCAGCGCTTCGGGCGTCGCCAGGCTCTGGGCGGTGCATACGGGCAGTGGACCCAGGTTGAGGAAATCATCGAGCTCGGCCGGCGGCAGAAACGCGAGAAGTACCTTGCCGGTAGCGGTGCATGAAGCCGGATCGCGTCGCCCGGTGCTGCGCGCGACAGCCACGGCCTGGTGGCTGCTGGCGGTACAGATCTCGACCACATCCTGATCCTGAAGCAGCGCAAGATGGACCGTTTCCCGGGTCGTGTCTCGCAGCCTCTCCAGCAACGGGCGGGATGCGCTGACGAGATCATGGCGTCGCGCGTACGCACTACCCAGCGCGAGCAGTCGGGGGCCGAGCGAATAGGCTCGCGTTTCCTCGCTCTGCGTGATGTAGTGGCGGCGGGTCAAGGTCTGCAGAAGACGATGCGCGGTGCTGACATTGATACCGGTCAGCACCGCGAGTTCCGATACCGTTACCGGGCGGCCGGTTGCTTCGAGTTGATCAAGAATGTCGAGAACTTTGGCGACAGTCTTGACCGCTGAAGTATCGGCACGCGGCCTCGAATCCCGGTCCACTGTCTTCTACCCGCGGCCCTGATCAGTCGAGGAACGGTGTCGGATCGACGTACGTCGGGTTCTCCATCACTGCAAACGGGTAGCGCGAATCCTTGATCATGCGCCCCCAGAACTGACCTCGATTGGCTGACTGGGTTTTCGGGTTGATGGTTTGCGGACCGATCGGGGTCTGCACGGTCAGGCCCATCAGCGCTTTGGAAACCTTGTCCGAATCGATGCTGCCGGCTTTGCGAATACCCTCGACGAGGATCTGGGCTGCGACGTAGCCGACTGTCGGCCAGGATGACGGGTACTCCTGCTTCGTATACTGGCTGACCCGGCTCACGAATTCCTTGTGCTGGGCGGGTCCGTTCTCCCAGTTGAACACGTCATAGGCGTTGCCGATGATGCCGTACGGGTAATCGTCTCCGATCGCCCGCGCGGATTCGATGGAGCCCGCTTCTCCGCCGGCGACGAAGTTGTTCTTGATCGCGGTGAAGTAGCCAAGCGGCGTGGCCTGCTTGATGAAAGTCACGAAGTGTCCGCCCCACAGCGAGCTGAAGACCGCTTCCGGCCGCTTGCTGAGCTGTGCGTTGATGAACGGCGTGTAATCGGCTTCACCAAGCTTTGGCCACTGCTGATCGACGATCTCTACGTCGGGGCGAATCTTTTTCATGTGGGCGACGAAAGCGGCCGTCACCTCTTGTCCGTATGCGTAGTCCGGGCTGATCGTCGCCACGCGCTTGACGTCCATTTTCGCGATCAGCTCCGCTGCCGAGCGGCCCTCGATCGTGGTGGTGGAGGAGGTCCTGACAACGTATGGGTGGATGTTTTCCTTCGACATCAGTGCCTCGGGCTTCGACACCGGTGCAATGAAGAGGATCTGGTTTTCCTTGGCGATTGGCGACACGGCCGGGCCTTCCGCCGCCGTGAAGGTGCCGACCAGAAAATCGACTTCATCCTTCAGGATCATCTCCCGAGCGACGCGGACGGCTTCATCGGCACTGCCTTTGCTGTCCCGTGACACGACCTCCAGCTTGCGGCCGAGCAACCCGCCCTTGGCATTGACTTCATCGACCTGCATCTGGATGCCGCGCAGAGTCGGTTCGCCAAAGAGGGCGCCGGGACCCGACAGAATCATCGGCACACCGATTTTGATCGGGTCGGCGGCGAGGGCCGCCATCGGGATGGTCGCGAATGTGATCAGACCAAGCGCTACACGCTTCCACATGATGTGTCTCCTTGCATCGATCGTTGTCGTCCCGGTATCGAGGCCCGAGGGTGGACGGCGATAACCCGGTTCAGGTACCACCGGCTCCCTTGTTCGGGCAACACCGGCTTTTTGTCACTTCAATATTTGAAATGACTTTGTAACTTGTGAAAGTGTGACATGTGATCACCAGCGGTGGCAAGCACCCGGCGTGCGCCGAAAGCCTCGCCCGGCGTCCTGGCACGCCTCGCCATATATCGTTCGAACGCGAGCGGGTATCAGAGAAAGCGGTCGAGCAGCCGCCGACTGGCCCGGTCCAGCGCGCCGATATCGCGCAGCAGGTACTGGACACCGTGGCTGTCGGCGATCAGCAGCATCGCCGCCGGCAGCCGCCGGATGCTCTCTTCGCCTTCGAGTACGAAGCGGGTCGGGCCACGATCAGTCTCTACCGTCCAGGTGCTCGGCGTGGCAAAGCTGCTGACTGAAACGATCGCCCGGATCTCGGGCATGAACTCGCGCTGGGCCAGTTCCTCGGCGAGCAGCGCCGCAACCGGGGCGGGCAAGGCGGCAAGCGAGTCGACCCAGGCCAGTTCGAGGCCGTCGGCACTCATCAGGGCCAGGCCCGCATCGGGCGCCGAGATCGGGAAGGCGCGCACCGGGACCACCCCTTCATGCACGGTGCCATCGGCGTCGGTGAACTGCAGCCGGCCGAAGGCATCGCGCGACAGGCTGAAATCGATGCTCACGGATGCTCCTTCGCCGGCCGTTCGATCGGCAGATCGGCAAGGGCGCCGCCGGCAGCTTCGCCAGCCTCATCACCGATGTCGACCTGCAGATCGGCCTGCGCCTGGCGGGCCTGCGCCTGGTACAGCGCCCAGTAGGCGCCCCGACGCGCCAGCAAGTCGTCGTGCGTACCGATTTCCACGATCTGGCCACGATCGAGGACGACCAGCCGGTCGGCCCGTCTGAGCGTGCTCAGGCGGTGCGCGACCGCAATCGTGGTGCGCCCCTTCACGAGATTGTCGAGCGCCTTCTGGATCTCCGTCTCGGTCGTCGTGTCGACCGATGACGTGGCCTCATCGAGGATCAGCACCCGCGGATCGATCAGCAGCGCCCGCGCAATCGAGATCCGTTGGCGCTCGCCGCCCGACAGCGACTGGCCGCGCTCGCCGACGATCGAGTCATAGCCGTGCGGCAGGCGCAGGATGAACTCGTGGGCGTGGGCGGCCCGGGCAGCCGCCACGATCTCCTCGCGGCTGGCCTGCGGACGACCGTAGGCGATGTTCTCGGCGATCGAGCCGAAGAACAGGAAGGGTTCCTGCAGCACGACGCCGATCCGCCGTCGCCAGTCGGCGATCGCCAGCTGGCGCAGGTCGACGCCATCGACCAGGATCGCCCCCTCGGCGACATCGTAGAAACGGCAGATCAGGTTGACCAGCGTGCTCTTGCCCGAGCCGCTGTGGCCGACCAGGCCGATCATCTCGCCGGGCGCGATCTCCAGGTCGACGCCATGGATCACCGACCGGTTGCCGTAACGGAAGCCGACCTCGCGCAGCGTGATCCGTCCGTCGATCCGGTCCAGCCGCACCGGGTCGGGCGCCTCGGGAACGTTCGAGCGGTGATCGAGAATGTCGAAGATCCGCTTTGCGCCGGCTGCCGCCTTCTGCGTCACCGACACGATCCGGCTCATCGAGTCGAGGCGCGTGTAGAAACGCCCGATGTAGGCAAGGAAGGCCGTCAGCACGCCCACCGTGATTTCGTCGCGCGACACCTGCCAGATCCCGAAGGCCCAGACCACCAGCAGCCCGAACTCGGTGAGCAGCGTCACGGTCGGCGAGAACAGCGACCAGACCCGGTTCACCCGGTCGTTGATCTGCAGATTGTGCTGGTTGGCCGTCCGGAAGCGCTCCGCCTCGCGCTTTTCCTGCGCAAAGGCCTTGACGACGCGAATGCCCGGAATGGTGTCGGAGAGCACATTGGTGACTTCGGCCCAGATCCGGTCGACCTTCTCGAAACCGTGGCGCAGGCGATCGCGCACCTGGTGGATCATCCAGCCGATGAAGGGCAGCGGCAGCAGCGTGACCAGCGCCAGCCAGGGATTGATCGAGAACAGGATCACCGACGTCATCACGATCATCAGCACATCGGTTGCAAAGTCGAGCAGGTGCAGCGACAGGAACAGGTTGATCCGGTCGGTCTCGCTGCCGATCCGCGCCATCAGGTCGCCGGTGCGCTTGCCCCCGAAGTATTCGAGCGACAGCGTCAGCAGATGCTCGTAGGTCGTCGTGCGCAGGTCGGCCCCGATCCGTTCGCTGACCTTCGCCAGGATCCAGGTGCGCGCCCAGCCCAGCACCCAGGCCAGCAGCGAGGCGGCCAGCAAGGCGCCGAGGTAGCCGCGCACCAGCGCCTGGTCGATCGGCTGGCCGTTCTGGTACGGGATCAGCACCTCGTCCATCAGCGGCATCGTCAGATAGGGCGGCACCAGCGTGGCCGCGGTGGCGGCGAGCGTCAGCAGGAAACCTGCGAGCAGCGCTCCGGCATAGGGCCGTGCGAAGCGGCGCAGGCGCAGCAGCGTCCAGGTCGATGCAGTCGCCACGGCTGCGTCGTCGCACTGCGGACAAGTCTCGGCCTGCGCCGGCAGCGGCGCGCCGCATTGCGCGCAGGTCGCCGTCGGGACGCACTGCGCCGGCGGCGGGCCACTGGCCAGGGCCTCGCCACGGGCCAGGGCCTCGTCGAGCTGCGCCCAGGTTTCGACGAAGCGCAGCAAGGCCGGGTGCTGGCCGATGGTGTAGCGCCAGCAGGCCAACCGGCCGCGCTCGTCGACAAGCTCCAGCGTCCCGACTCCGGCATGGTCCAGGTGGCGCAGCACCCGTCCTCCGCCCAGTGACCAGGCCTGCCAGTCGTCCGCCCCGGCGCTCTGCGCCAGCAACCTGCGACCGGTCAGCACGAGCAGGCCATCCACGTAATGCAGCGAGCCGTCGAGATCGAGCGGCAGGACGGCAAGCACGGCCTCGCCGGCCGCCAGTTCGGCGGCAAGCGGGCCGCGCCAGCGATCGGGAACGGCCAAGGGCAGGATCGGTTCGGCTGAATGCATCGTCATGCGTCGCAGACACGCGGTGAGGGCGGCAGCGTAACGCATCCGGGGGGTGCCGAATCTGATCGAATCTGACGACCCGCAGGCGCGCGGCAGGCCGTCGCAAGGCTCGATCAGGAAATGACACCGTCAACAGCGCCGATCCGGAAAGAACGTAAACCGCAGACCAGACGCTGCGTTGTAGACGCCACGGCCCCACGAAGGCCCTGCCCGAAGAACGATTCAGATTCCAACGGATAGACACAGTGAAGAAGCGCTTCATCGACATCCTCCGATTGACCCCTCTGCGCGGCCCGAGTTCCTGGACTTATCCCCCTGTGATCGAGGCGCTGGTCGACATCGGCGAGTTCGAGGACCACCCGTCCAATACCCTGCCCGGTTTCTACGAGAGACTGTCGAGCTGGCTGCCCACCCTGGTCGAGCATCGCTGCAGCTACGGTGTGCGGGGCGGCTTTCTGCGCCGCCTCAGGGAAGGCACCTGGGTCGGCCACATCCTCGAACACGTCACCCTCGAACTGCAGAGTCTGGCCGGCGTGCCGGCAGGTTTCGGCAAGGCCCGCGAAACCTCCGAGCGCGGCGTCTACAAGGTCGTGGTCAGCGCCCCGGAATTCGAACTGGGCAAACCGGCCCTGTACTGCGCCCGCGACCTGATCATGGCTGCGATCGAAGACCGTCCCTTCGACGTCGAAGGGCGTGTCGCCACGCTGCGCGAGCTGGCCGACCGGGTCTGCCTGGGGCCCAGCACCGCCTGCATCGTCGAAGCCGCCGCCACCGAACGCAGGATTCCCGCCATCCGGCTCAACGACGGCAACCTGGTGCAGCTCGGCTACGGTTCGCGGCAGAAACGGATCTGGACGGCCGAGACCGAACTGACCAGCGCGCTGGCCGAGGGCATCGCCTGTGACAAGGAACTCACTCGCCAGCTGCTGCAAACGGTCGGTGTGCCCGTGCCGGAAGGCCGCCGGGTCGACGACGCCGGACAGGCCTGGGAAGTTGCGCAGGAGATCGGCCTGCCGGTGGTGATCAAGCCCTGTGATGGCAACCACGGCCGCGGTGTCTTCACTCGGCTGACCACGCGCGAGCAGGTCGCCGCGGCCTGGGAAGTCGCGGCAGCCGAAGGCTCGGGCGTCATCGTCGAGCGCTTCATCACCGGCAACGAGCATCGGCTGCTGATCGTCGGCGGCCAGTTGGTGGCCGCTGCCCGCGGCGAGCCCGCCTGGGTCACTGGCGATGGCGAGCAGAGCATCGAGAAGCTGATCGCCTTGCAGCTGAACACCGACCCCCGGCGCGGGCGCGGCGAGGATTCACCGCTCAATCCGGTGCGCATCGACTCGGCCGCCCGGATCGAACTTGCCAACCAGGGCTTCGAAGCGGACAGCGTGCCGCCGGCCGGCACCCGGGTCCTGATCCAGCGCAACGGCAACGTCGCCATCGACGTCACCGAAGCCGTTCATCCGTCGGTGGCGGCCGCCGCCGCGCTGGCAGCCCGCACGGTCGGCCTGGACATCGCCGGCATCGACCTGGTCGCTGAAGACATCAGTCAGCCCCTCGAAGCGCAAGGCGGCGGGATCGTCGAAGTCAACGCCGGGCCGGGTCTGCTGATGCACCTGAAACCGGCCGAAGGTCAGCCCCGCCCGGTGGGCCGGGCCATCGTCGACCATCTGTTCCCCGACGACGAATCGGGCCGCATCCCCGTCGTCGGCATCACCGGACGACGCGGCGGCGCAACGATCGCCCACCTGGTCGCCCGGCTGATGCGCCTGGCCGGTCAGCGCACCGGCCTGGCCTGCGCCGACGGCCTGTACCTCGACGGGCGCACCCTCGAACAACGTGACTGCACCGACTTCGAATCGGGACACAGGCTGCTGCTGAACCGCCTGCTCGACGCCGCCGTCATCGAGAACGGCGCCCGCACGATCGCCACCGAAGGCCTTGCCTACGATCGTTGCCGGATCGGGATCGTGACCAGCGTCGAATGCGAAGATGCCCTGCCCGAGCGCGACATCACCGAGATCGAGCAGGTCTACGACCTGCTGCGCACCCAGGTCGACGTGGTGCTCGCCGACGGGGCTTCGATTCTCAACGCGGCCGACCCGCTGGCCGTGCGCATGGCGGCGCTCAGCGACGGCGAGGTCATCCTGTATGCAGCCGACCCGGCCCTGCCCGCCATCGACGGACACCGGGCGCGCGGCGGCCGGTCGGTCCATACCCGCAACGGGTTGATCGTGCTCGCCCAGGGCGGCACCGAGACCATCGTCACGCATCTCGATTCGGTGATGATGCTCGATGGCAGCGACCGTCCGTTCGCCCTCGAAGCCGTGCTCGCCGCAACCGCGGCGGGCTGGGCGCTCGGGCTGCCGCTCGAGCTGCTGCGCGTTGGTATCGAATCGGCCCAATGGGAAGGCGAAGCCCTGCCGACGCAAGCCACGCTCGCGAACGATGATCCGGCCACGACACGCCATGCACCGACGCCGTCCGCGCGCGAGCGTCGAGTCGCCGCCTGAACCGCCCCTCCTCCGGACGCCTCCCCGATGAAGCTGACTCGTATCCGCGCCCTGCGAGGCCCCAACCTCTGGAGCCGCCGCACCGTCATCGAAACGATCGTGACAGGCCTCGAAGACGAATCCACCGCCCGTGCGCTCGAATCCCAGGCACTCAGATTGCAGCAACAGGCTGGCTGCCCGGTCTCGTTCTCACTGACCGCCCCGACCCGCGAGGCCGGCGTCTGGCGCGTCGTCGTCGAGTACAGCGAGGAGGCCGTTGGCCGGCTCGCCGTCGCCCTTGCCGCGCGAGCCTGCAAGGCCATCGACCCAGGCTGCGAGGCCGGAACGGCCGAGACTTTCGCCGATCCGGCTGAGCCGTTCGATCTGCCGGCTGCCGTGGCACAGCTGCGCGAACTCGACGAAGCGCAGCGCCTGGGCCCGAGCACCGGCGCGATCGTCGACGCCGCGCTCAACCGGGGAATCCCGTTTCGCCGCCTGACCGAAGGCAGCCTGGTCCAGTTCGGCTGGGGCCATCGCCAGCGCCGGATCCAGGCGGCCGAGATCGACCGCACCAGCGCCGTCGCCGAAGCCGTCGCCCAGGACAAGGAACTGACCAAGACTCTGCTGCACGCCGCCGGCATTCCGGTGCCGCCGGGCCACTCGGTCGACAGCGCCGACGCAGCCTGGGAAGTGGCCAGGCTGATCGGCGAGCCGGTAGTGGTCAAGCCACGCCATGGCAATCAGGGCAAGGGCGTGGCGGTCGGCGTGAGCGGCCGCGAACAGATCCGCGCCGCCTTCGATGCCGCCAGCGAGCACGGCTCGGAAGTCCTGGTCGAAAAGCTCCTGCCGGGCCAGGACTTCCGGCTGCTGGTCGTCGGCGACCGGATGGTCGCTGCCGCTCGTCGCGACCCCCCGCAGGTAATCGGTGACGGCGCCAGCACGGTGCGCCAGCTCGTCGACCTGCTCAACACCGATCCGCGCCGCGGCGATGGTCATGCCACGGCGCTGACCCGGATCCGGCTCGACGAGATCGCCCTGGCCCGGCTCGCCGCGCAGGGTCACTCCCCTGATACCGTTCCCGAGCGCGGCGAGCGCGTCGTGCTGCGCAACAACGCCAACCTGAGCACCGGCGGCAGCGCGACCGACGTGACCGATGAAGTCCACCCGGAGCTGGCTGCCCGCGCCGTCGTCGCCGCGCAGACGGTCGGCCTCGACATCTGCGGCGTCGACGTCGTCTGCACGACGGTGCGCGAGCCGCTCGAAGCCCAGGACGGCGGCATCGTCGAAGTGAACGCCGCGCCCGGACTGCGCATGCACCTGTCGCCATCGTTCGGCCGCGGTCAGCCGGTCGGCGAAGCGATCATCGACACCCTGTTCGACACCGGTGACGACGGCCGCATCCCCCTGATCGCCGTCACCGGCAACAATGGCAAGACGACCACGGTCAGGCTGCTGGCGCACATGGCGCGCCTGGCCGGCCACCAGGTCGGCATGACGAACTCCGACGGCGTCCATGTCGCCGACCGGCGGATCGACACCGGCGACTGCAGCGGCCCACGCAGCGCGCGCAAGGTGCTGGCCCATCCGGATGTCGATTTCGCGGTGCTCGAAACCGCGCGCGGCGGCATCCTGCGCGAAGGCCTGGGCTTCGACCGCTGCCAGGTTGCCGTGGTCACCAACCTCGGCAGCGGCGACCACCTCGGCCTCGACCACATCCACACGGTCGACGAACTGGCCGCGGTCAAGCGAGTGATCGTCGAGAATGTCGCCGCCAGCGGCAGCGCCGTCCTCAATGCGGCCGACCCGATCGTCGCCGCGATGGCCGGGCACTGCCCGGCCTCGGTGATCTTCTTTGCCACCGACCCGCAGCAACCGGTGCTGGCCGCCCACTGCGCCGGCGGCGGTCGCGTCGTGCAGGTCGAGGACGGCGGCCTGGTGGCCCGCGACGGGCTGACCCGACACCGCATCGAACTGGACGACATCCCGCTGACCGGCGGTGGCACGATCCCGTTCCAGGTGGAGAACGCCCTGGCTGCCATGGCGGCCGGCTGGGCCGCCGGACTGCCCTGGGAGGCCATCGAAGCCGGTCTGCGCAGCTTCGTCTCCGATCCCGGCAGTGCGCCGGGCCGCTTCAACCGGTTCGACTACCGCGGTGCAACCATCATCGCCGACTACGGCCACAATCCGGATGCGATCGCAGCCCTGGTGCGCGCCGTCGACGCGCTGCCGGCCCAGCGCCGGCTCGTCGTCATCAGCGCCGCCGGCGACCGCCGCGACGAGGACATCCGTCGCCAGGCCGAGCTGCTCGGCGACGCCTTCGATGCCGTGCTGCTCTACGAGGACGCCTGCCAGCGCGGTCGCGCCGATGGCGAAGTCTGCGCGCTGCTGCGCAGCGGCTTCGGCAAGGCGCGCCGGGTCACCGACATCGATGAAGTCCATGGCGAACTGGCGGCAATCGACCGTGCGCTGGCCGGGCTGCAGCCCGGCGACCTCTGCCTGATCCTGATCGACCAGGTCGAAGCCGCCCTCGCCCATCTCGCACAGCGGATGGCCGAACCCTTGCCCCGGGCTGCCTGAAGAATCGTCACGCCTGAGTCCCGACCCGGTCGCCCCGGCAGAACGCCTCGATCGCGCTTCGATAACCGATCTCGATGATCCCGCTGGCCTGGTCGAACTCCAGGAAGCGCACGCCCCCGAGCGGCGGCTGGATCAGGATCTCGGGCGGATCCTCGCGCAGCGTGGCCTGCGTGACCCGCGCCTGCATGATGTAAAGCGAGGCCAGCAGCACATCGATGATGCCGGGCAGGGGTTCGCGCGCCAGCCATTCGCGAAACTGCACCAGCATCGGCAGATCGGTATGCAGGCTGTCGAACATCCGGGTCATGACCTGGGTCAGCGGCTTGCCGGCCGCCGCTTCGTCAGCCCGCATCTGGCGGTTGCCGACGATGTCGTGATTCAGGTCGACGGCAATGACGAAATCGGCCCCCATCGAACGCGCCGACGCTACCGGCACCGGGGCAACCAGCCCGCCGTCGACCAGCAGGCGACCGTTGCAGCGGATCGGCGTGAACACCCCCGGCACCGCAATGCTCGCGCGCACCGCCTCGATCAGGTCGCCGGAGTCCAGCGCCACCTGCTCACCGCTCGTCAGATCGGTCGCCATCGCGCGAAAGCGGATCGGCAAGGCTTCGATGTCGGACTGAGCCACATAGCGGCGGATGAACTCGCCGATCTTCACACCGTCGATCAGCCCCGAGCGCGGAAAGACCGGGTCGACCAGCGAGACGATGCCCTGCCAGTCGATGTCGCGAAACTCCGCTTCCAGTTCGGCCAGCTTGCCGGCCGCGAACATCGCGCCGACGAAAGCCCCCATGCTGGTCCCCGCCACGACATCGACCTGCACGCCGGCCTCGGTCAGCGCCCGCAGCACGCCGATGTGCGCGAGACCACGCGCCGAACCGCTGCCCAAGGCCAGGCCGACCCTGCGCCCCTTCAGCCGCTCACCGAGTTCCGACAGCGAAAGCGCTGCCTCGTCGCCGCTTGTAGCCATCAACCCTCCCCGTTCGTGTACTGGCTTCAGTCCGACAGTATCCTGCCTCCCCGCCAGGCCGATCGGTGTCGCGAGCGGACCGCGGAAATGTCGGAAAAATACGACGTCAATAGATGAAAACTATAATCATCTTTCTATTGATTGACTGCGATCAGATCCGTTCACCATCATTCCCCATAGACCGATCGCGCCACGGGCCTTCGTACCGGCAGCTCGCGGGTACCGCGGCATCCTCCGTAACGGCAACACAGACCCACACGAGTACACGCCATGAGAACCCTGATTCGCTGGACCGCCTGTGTCCTTGCCGCTGCTGGCGTCGCCTCGGCGAACGTCGCGCTGGCTCAGCAGAAGCGCACCGATGAACCGGTCCAGACCATTCCGGCCACGCGCAACATGGACCCCGCCCTGGTCGAGCTCGGCAAGAAGCTGTTCTTCGACCCCCGCCTCTCGCGCTCGGGCTTCATTTCGTGCAACTCCTGCCACAACCTGAGCATGGGCGGGTCGGACAACCTGAAGACCTCGATCGGCCACAACTGGCAGGAAGGTCCGATCAACTCGCCCACCGTGCTCAACTCCAGCCTGAACCTCGCCCAGTTCTGGGACGGGCGTGCCAAGGACCTCAAGGAACAGGCTGGCGGCCCGATCTCCAACCCCGCCGAAATGGCCTTCACCCACGAGCTCGCCGTCGATACGCTGCGGTCCATCCCCGGCTACGTCAAGGAGTTCAAGGATGTGTTCGGCTACGACACGCTGACGATCGAGGAAGTGACGATCGCGATCGCCGCCTTCGAAGAGACGCTGATCACACCGAACTCGCGCTTCGACCGCTGGCTGGACGGCGATGACCGGGCACTGACCCAAGACGAGCTGGCCGGCTATGAGCTGTTCAAGGAAAGCGGCTGCATCGCCTGCCACAATGGCCCGAACCTGGGTGGCAATTCGTTCCAGAAGATGGGTCTCATCGAACCCTACACGACCGCCAACACGGCCCAGGGCCGCGTCGAAGTCACCGGTGTCGATGCCGACCGCCTCAGCTTCAAGGTTCCGACCTTGCGCAACGTCGAGCTCACCTACCCGTACTTCCACGACGGCGCGGCACCGACCCTGACCGTTGCGGTCGACCTGATGGGCCGCCTGCAGCTCGGTCGAGCCTTCACCGATGACGAGAACGCCCGGATCGTTGCCTTCCTGAAGACCCTGACCGGACAGCAGCCGCAGTTCATGCTGCCGATCCTGCCCCCGTCGACCGAAGACACGCCGCCGCCGCGGCCCTTCGAGTAAGCCTGTCGCGGGCCCGGTGATGAGGAATAGACCGACTCTGCGGCTGTACTGGCCGTCACGACGGCGGACGCTGGCAGCCTTCGCGACGCTCGGCACCCTGTTGCTGCCGCTGCGATCGCGGGCTGCCACGCTGGCCACGCCAGCCCTCACCGAAGGCCCGTACTACCCTGAGCGCTTCGCCGACCAGCCCACCCGGTCGCTGGTGCTCGGCCCGCAGCAAGGCGTGCAGCGGCTGCAACTGAGCGGCCGGGTCGTACGCACCGACGGCCCCACGGTGCCGGGCGCCCGCATCGAGATCTGGCAATGCGACGCGCTCGGGCATTACCACCACTCCCGCGACAGCCGCCCCGAAGAGCGTGACCCCGGCTTCGCCGGCTACGGCTGGGCGCTCGCCGACGCGCAGGGCGCTTACCTGTTTGACACGATCCGCCCGGTCCCCTATCCCGGTCGGACCCCGCACATCCACCTGGCCGTGGTCGTCGGCGGGCGCCGCCAGCTGGTAACGCAGATCTTCATCGCCGGCGATCCGGGAAACGCCGGCGATTTCCTCTACCGGCGGATGTCCGCGGTGGCACGCGAGCGGGTAACGATGCCGGTGACACCCACCGGGCACGGCACGCTCGCCGGACACTTCGAAGTCGTCCTGACCGCCTGACCACCCTTGCCGCCTGACCACCGCCGGCAGCACGCGGCCGCGCGCAATCGCTCAAGCCTGTCTGTGTGGCCTGCCCTGCGCCCCTGCGATCTTTACTGCGCCTGCGATCTTCACGGCGCCTCCGGGCTTCCCTGCACCTCCGGGCTTTGCGCCCCGGCCGCGTCCGTGGGCCAGTAGTAGCTGTCCGGCAGCGCCCGCGCACCGAAAATGGCCTGCCCGACCCGCACCACCGTCGCCCCTTCCTCGATGGCGATCTCGAAGTCGCCCGACATGCCCATCGACAGTTCGTCGAGCACGACCCCGGCGGGCGCGTCCTGGCGCAGCCAGTCGCGCAATTCGCGCAACAGCACGAAACACTGACGCACACGCGCAGCCTCGCTGGAAAACAGCGCCAGCGTCATCAACCCGCGTACCCGCAGCGCGGAAAACCCGGGCAGCGCCCGGATGAAGGCCGGTACATCCTCGGGCGTCAGGCCGTACTTGCTGGCCTCGCCGGACGTGTTGACCTGCACGAACACGTCCAGCGAACGGCCCTCGGCCTGCAGGCGCCGGTCCAGCGCCTCGGCCACACGCAGGCTGTCCAGCGCCTGGAACTCGGCCGCAAACCGCGCCACCAGCCTGGCCTTGTTGGTCTGCAGATGGCCAATCACCGACCAGCGCAGATCGGCCAGGTCCTGCATGGCCTCCCACTTCCGGTAAGCCTCCTGCACCTTGTTCTCGCCCAGCATCCGGCAGCCCGCCGCATAGGCCAGCCGCAGGCTGGCCTCGGGCTTGGTCTTGCTCACCGGCAGCAGGCGCACCACTGCCGGATCGCGGCCGGCGCGGCGACAGGCCGCGTCGATGCGCGCCTGCACCGCCGCCAGATTGCAGCGAAAATCCTCGGCCGTGACCGCCTGCGGGTACTGGCCATGCCGATCGTGGCGGGTCTGCGTGGCGGCAGACGAAGCCGGGGAAGACGGGGAAGACGAACGGGAAGCTGAGGGAGAAGAATCGGACGCTGGCATCGGGTCGACCTGGAACTTGCTCGATGAATCGAAAAGGAAACGTTCCAGAACATTCTCTTACATCAGGAACCGATGGTGACACTTCCCTGCGCCCGGCACCTTGGCAAGGCGCTATCCTGAGCTTGACCCATTCCCCGACTGGAGTTACTGCTCATGCCAACCACCAGATTCCTGCAAGCCATCGGCCTGGCCATGGCCCTGGCCTTCTCCGCCAGCGCCTGGGCTGACGATGACCGCGATATCGAAGGATTGATCGAATCGATCGATCAGCAAGCCCGCAGCTTCGTCGTCGAGGGCAAGACCTTCTTCGCCGACGATCGCACCGACTACGACGACGACCTGAAACGGTTCTCCGACCTGAAGGTGGGCCAAAGGGTCGAAGTCGATTACGTGGTGCGCAACGGCAAGCGCTACGCCAAGGAAATCGAGCTGGACGATTGAACCGCGCGGTCAGGTAATCGCGCAAAGCCTCATCAAGCACGGCCTGGAACTGGCGTCCCTGACGTTCTGCGGTCTGGCACCCACATTCGTTCCTTACCCCAGCGACTCCAGGTCGGGCTTCAGAGCCTCGATCTTCGCCATCAGCTTGATGGGAACCTTCACGACCCAACCTGCCGACGTGGAAGTCTCTGACTTCAGAACGAGCTTCGCTGCCCGATCGGCGCCAGGCGGATACAGGTAGGCCGGGCCCAGATTGCTGTCGACCTCGTACACGCCGCTATGGACACCGATCCACACGCTCCGCCGCGTGACACCCTTGATGTCCAGAATACGGGCCGCGCGCTGCTTCGGTGGCCATGAGCCTGCAAGCCAGCCGTCCAGGCGCGACAGACAATAGGTAGCGCCCACACTGGCGGCAATCTCACGCAGGCGTGCCGCATGCGGTCCGAACTGCCTTGGCGGATCGTCATCATCGGGCTCGTCGAGCGGAACGGCGCCTCTTCTTGAGGCTTCCCGGGTCTCTTCGTCCCGTTCCAGGGCCCACTTCACCATTGCCTTGGTGCTCATCACCTCCCTGATCGTCCCGGCGACGCCGGTGCCTGAAAAATCTGTCCCCTCGGCGATCAGCTCCCACCGGTTGTCACCCCGGTATCGGAGGTACTCGTCCCACGATTCGTTGCGCCCTGGAGCGTCTGACAGCTCCCCGTGAAACAGCAAGTGGCGATCACGCGCTTTTGATGTAGTTGCCATCCGTCCTCCCTCGCTTTTCCAGTCGAACGCCCTCCCACGGCAGATCCAGGTCATCCCTGCCGAAGTGGCCGTAGGCCGCGGTCGGGTAGTAAATGGGCCGCTGGAGGTCGAGGCACCGGATGATCCCGGCCGGGGTCAGGTCGAACTCCCGGCGCAAGGCGTCGACGATCTCGGCGCTGCGCGCACGCGTCACACCCTCGGCTTCGACCAGGAAGCTCACCGGCTCGGCCACGCCGATCGCGTAGGCGAGCTGGACCAATGCCCGGGTCGACCAGCCACGTGCCACCACTTGCCTGGCGAGAAAACGCGCCATGTAGGCAGCCGACCGGTCGACTTTCGACGGGTCCTTCCCGGAAAACGCTCCGCCGCCGTGGGGCGCCGCGCCGCCGTAGGTGTCGACGATGATCTTGCGACCGGTGAGCCCGGTATCTCCCTTCGGTCCGCCGGTCACGAAGCGGCCGGTGGGGTTGATCAATTCGCGATAGTTCGGCGCCCGAAGCCTGGCGGGGATCACGACGTCGATGATCTCGCGACTCACCGCCGCGCGAAGCGCCTCGGTATCGATTTCCGCATCATGCTGCGTGGACAGCACGACGGCTTCAATCGCCACGGGTCGCCCCGCTTCGTACCGGAACGTCACCTGAGATTTGGCATCTGGCCCGAGCCAGGGAAGGACGCCATTTCGGCGCAGTTCGGCCTGGCGACGCACAAGCCGGTGTGCGAACACGATGGGCGCCGGCATCAGTTCGGGGGTGTCATCGCAGGCGTACCCGAACATCAGGCCCTGGTCTCCGGCACCGATCACGCCATCTCCACGGTCCACGCCCCGGTTGATATCGGCCGACTGGCCGTTGAACCGGACCTGGATTTCGCAGCGCTCCGGGTCGATACCCGTGGCGCTGTCGCGATAGCCCGCGTCGTGCAGAACCTTGGTCACGATCGTCACAGCCCGTTCGCGCACGGAGCGGAAGGTTTCAGGGCTGCGGGTCTTGAACTCGCCTGCGACCACGACGCACTGGTCAGCCAGCAAGGTTTCGCAGGCAACGCGTGCCAATGGGTCGTGACCCAGGAACTCGTCGAGCACCGCATCGGAGATGCGGTCGGCCAACTTGTCGGGGTGGCCCTCGGAGACAGACTCCGAGGAAAACAGACCATTACGAACAAACATCATCACTCCTCTTTAGCCGCATTCGACGATGTGTCGGGGGCGGCAAGCTGGATCAAATCTCCCCGGTCCAGTGCTCTGCAGCGGGCAGACCACACGACCAATCAAGAACTGGCGTAGAAGGCCCGTCGTTCAGCCGCGTACCCTGCCAGAGCACGCAGCAAGGCACGAGTTTGAAACACCGACAGTGGTGATTCCACGGGTCTGCGGCGTGCATCGCCGAACACAAACAACCGCTTGTCTTCAGGGTCGTAGCCAAGTGGCGCCAACCCCTCGATTTCGATGCGAATGCGAGATGATCCCGACACGGTGACCAACCGGGCAGGTACGCCGGGAGGCAAGCTGATAAACATGGAATGGCTCCTGTTTAGCCGCGTTCGACGATCTGTCGGGGGCGGCAATCCGGATCAAATCCCCCCAGTCATTTGCTTTGCAGCGGGCAGACCACGCCCTTCGCTCTACTTCAGCAAGATCAGCCGCAGAGCCTCGCCGCCTCCAGACAGATCTGGATGGTGCGCGAATCGACGGCAGACACTGAAAACAAGAAGTGAAAACAAAAAGCCCTCCGTTTCACGGGAGGGCCGACGCTGTGCCCGCTTCGTTGCCCCCTCGGGAGCCACATCCGCTTTCGCGATCCACCTTGCCCGGGCGGGCAGGTTGGCATGGGCGTCGGCCCAATTCTTGATGACGAGAACCGACTATAGCGAAGATCGTCGACCGCCACAACTCTCAGTCTCAGTGCAACCCGAGGTTTTCCCAGGAGGCTCTATCATCACCGGGCGAGCATCGCCTTCACAAAACGGCGACCCGGGCTCCTGGCCTGTCATGATTTACAAGGATTTCAGTCGATGGAAGATCTGAACAGCCGTTACGGCCTGACCCCGGCCCACAGCGAAATCGTGAAGGCGTGCGAACTCGTCGAGCCGTGCAATGCCCTGGACATGGGTTGCTCGAGCGGGCGCAATGCCCTGTACCTGAGTCAGCGTGGTTTCGAGGTCACGGCTGTCGATGTCAACCCCAACGCCATCGCGACGCTGCAGTCCATCGTCGATCAGGAAGGGATCCGTACGATCAGGCCGCAGGTCTATGACATTCAGCAAGCCGCGATTGGTGCGGATTATGGTTTGATCGCCTGCACCGTGACCCTGATGTTCATTGATCCGTCGCGCGTGGGCGCGGTGTTGTCCGACATGCAGCATCGCACCCTGCCCGGGGGGTACAACCTGATCGTCTGCGCGATGGATACCGATGCATACCCTTGTCCCATGAATTTCCCGTTTACCCTGAAGCCAGGTGAACTGAGTGCGGCGTATGCAGGCTGGGAACTCGTCAAGTACAACGAGGATCCTGGCACCATGCACAATGGCGCCCGCTTGCAGTTCGCCACGATGCTGGCGCGCAAGCCGGGTTGAGGGAACGGGCTCGTCACACCGAGACAACGTCTTCCTGTTGGTGATTTTCGCCACGGCGGTCAGAGGACGGCTTCCAGCCCCTTGCGCTCGATGATGTCCAGCAACCTCTGCGACGGGCCGCTGGGGCGCTTGTCGATGAAACCCAAGCGATGCAGATCGTTGGCCGTCTCATGGACGGCTTCAAGGACGCGGCTCCTGGCTTTGGTCTTCGTGGTCATTGGCAGATCTTCTGCAACATGCCGTCGGCGACGGCTTCATCCAACTGCTTTCCGGTGCGAGCCAGCAGGTCGGCGGCGATGGCTTGCAAGCCTTCCAGTTCGTCGTCACTGATGTGGGCCCGGTCGTTTTTCTCGAAGCCGAACACGAAGAACCAGCGCTTGCCCTTGTTCGTGGCAACCAGCGTTCTCGCCCCTCCGCGCTTGCCACGTCCGGCCAGCGCGATGCGCTTCTTCACCACGCCGCCGCCGAGATCAGCGTCGATCAGCCCGCCAGCCATCTCCTCGACGGCCTTGCACAGGGCAACATCGGTCAGATCGGTCTTGCGCATCCATCGCTGGAAGTATCAGCGCCTTCGAGCGCGACGAGGATGGAAATGCGGTTTGCCATAGAGGTGGGAATCTGGCAAGATTCAGACTTGTCAGGTCAGACTTATCAGGTCTTAAAGAGTTGGTCATGCAAAGCTGGCAAATGCAAAACGCCAAGGCGCGGTTCTCGGAACTGGTCAAGCGCGCGGTCCAAGAAGGCCCGCAGGACATCACCCTGCACGGGAAATCGGTGGCAGTCGTGGTGTCGCGCGAATTGTTTGACCGCTTGTCCGGCAACGAGCAGTCGCTGGTGGACTTCATGCGTGCCTCGCCGCTGTCGGGCCACGATGAAATCCAGTTCGAACGTAGCCGCAGCCTGCCGCGCGAGATCACGTTTTGAGCTACCTCGTCGACACCAACGTCCTGTCCGAACTACGGAACAGGAAAGCCGACACCAACGTGGTGGCGTGGATGCAGGCGCGCCCACGCCAGTCGCTCTACCTCTCGGTCTTGAGCCGCGGCGAAATCCGCAAAGGTATCGAAGGCGTGGCCAACCCCGCGTTCCGCCAGACCCTCACGGACTGGCTGGAAGTGGAATTGCCCAACTATTTCATCGGACGGCTACTGAACATCGACGCTGCGGTTGCCGACCGTTGGGGCCGCGTGCAGGCCAGCGCGGGGCGCACGCTCCCGGTGATCGACGGCATGTTGGCTGCCACGGCTCTGGAGCATGACCTGACACTGGTCACGCGCAACACGAAAGACTTCGCGGACCTCGGCGTGCAACTGATCAACCCGTGGGAGACCTGAACGTCAGTCCACCTGCCGCTATCAGGAATTTCCCAATGGTTGCCTCGGGCTGGATTTCGCCGTCGGAGTACAGGGTTTTCAGGTGCTCGTTGATGGTCGGCACCTTGACCTGAAACAGCTCGGCCATCAGCGCCTGCGTGAGCCACAGCGAGTCCTCGATGAATCGGCATTCGACGTCAGCGCCGCCTCTTGGAGTCAGCAGTCCAGTTTGTGGAGCATCTTGGGATGAATGGGAACACTCGCAAGCGCAACCCTGAAGACCTCTGAAAATCGAACACCCGCAGCTCCAGAATGCCCAGCCCCTCGGGTCGCGTGGCCAGCGCGGCCTGCTGCAACGCGGCGATACTCTGGCTGGCAGTGCCGCCAACGAGGGCGCGGATTCGACGATCTGGCCACATCACTTCAGGCCCGGCCATACGCTGCGTCCGCTGCCGTGCCACTCCAGATAATCGCGTACGGCCAGATCTCGGAAGTGCTGCTTCAGGGTATTTCGGCTGGCTCCGGCCAGCTTCGTGGCGTCGATCACGTGACGTGTCGAAAGGCGTGGTCGTCTCGAAGACGATGCCGATCTGCGTGCCGTTCGCAGCGAGGCTCGAACCCGCGCCAGTCCCTGGGGGAAATGCCGAAAAAAAGGGCCCGGAGACTATCCGGGCCCTTGCATTTGGTGGAGCGGAGGAGGATCGAACTCCCGACCTTCGCATTGCGAACGCGACGCTCTCCCAGCTGAGCTACCGCCCCGAAAGCCGGCAATTATACACAGATCGGGGGAGCCGATCCGCAGCATTCATCGGGTGCTGGTCGAGTTGCGCAGCAGGTTCTCGAAGGTCTTGCGGTCGACCTCGGGCGCGAACAATTCGATGAAGGTCAGGGCGAAACCGCGCAGGAAGGCGTCGCGCCGCACGGCAAGCTTGGCCCGGTTCATGCCGAACAGGTTGCCGGCCGGCATCGCGACCAGGCCCTTGTCGCGGCCGGCGTCGTAGGCGACGTCGGCCATGATCCCGACGCCGAGACCGACGCCAACGTAAGTCTTGATGACGTCGGCGTCGATGGCGGCCAGCACCACGTCGGGCTTGAGATCAGCCTCGGCGAAGGCGCGGTCGATCCGCCGGCGGCCAGCGAACTCCTCGACGTAGGTGATCAGCGGGTACTTGACCAGGGCCTGCAGCGATGGCCGCTCGCCGGCGAGCGGATGCCTGGCCGGCACCAGCACCACATGCTCCCACTCGTAGGCCGGAATCGACAGCAGTTCGTCGGCCTCGTCGGGCACTTCGGTCGCGATCGCGAAATCCACCTCGCGCGCCAGCACGGAAGCCGTGATCTGGCGCGGACTGCCCTGCAGCAAGGTCAGGCGCACAGCCGGATAGCGACGCCGGAACTCGCCGACCACGGCAGGCAGGACATAACGGGCCTGCGTATGCGTGGTCGCCACCCGCAACTCGCCATCATCGCGGGCCCGGAAATCCGCAGTCACCTGTTCGATGCCGGCCACCTCGGCGAGTACGCGCTCGCTGCGCGCAAGAATGGCCTTGCCCGGCTCAGTCAGGCCGAGAATGCGCTTGCCGTGCCGAACGAACACGTCGACGCCGAGTTCGGCCTCGAGTTCGAGGATGCCACGCGACAACGCCGGCTGGGAGGTGCCGATCGCGCGCGCCGCCCGGGTCAGGCTGAAGCCATGGCGCGCGGTCTCGGACACGAAACGCAACTGCTGAAGGTTCATGGATTGCCGCTCCTTCGGCAGGTCCGCTCAGGAAAGTACCGGTCACAGAAATAACACGATCCCGACGGCAGCCATTGCGGCACGGCATACCAGCGCTGGCGGATCGTTTCGAGCACCTCGTCGCGGTAGGGCTCGTAGCGAAAGCCGTGCCCCTCGATCAGGTGGAAGACGACGCCGCGCAACGCCAGCGTCCGATACGCGACCGAATCGAAGAACGGTTCGTACTCGGTGCGCGAATAGTCACCGTCCTTGCGAACGACCAGGATGTCCTTGCCGGCCAGCCCGCGCAGGTCGGTCAGAATATCGTCATGACGAGCATGGCTGGAGCCCGGTCCGAAGACGAACACGTAGCTGCCCAAGCCGTAACCCAGCGTAACGGCAGGCGAATAGCCCGACGAAGCGATCGCGTAGCGGCCGCGCCAGGGTTCGAGCGCCTCGGCCAGTTCATCGACATGCATCGTCATGACCAGGCCTGGATAGCCTTTCCAGTGGCGGTAGGTCTCGGTCGGCAAGGCAAGCAGCACCGCGATCAACACCCACTGGGCGACGGCCAGCGCGCCCGCCCAGATCACGCCGCGCGCCAGCATCCGTGGCCCCGCCATCAACACGAAGGCCAGTACGGCAGGCAGCGCAAAGCTCGCCAGCCAGTGCACGCCGATCGTCTTGAACAGCGACAGCAGCGCCAGGATCGCCAGAGGTACGAGCGCAAGCCAGCGCAGCGCGACGAGTTCGGCCGCAGCCTCGGTTGCGGTCCCGGTTGCAACATTTCCTGCTGCAGCATCGGCATCGCGCCGCCCGCCAAGCAAGCGCCAGGCTACCGGCGGGGTCAGCACATAGAGCACCGAGAGCACGAACAGCACCGGGGTCTGCCACGACACCCCGGCGTCTTCGTGGCGGTTGACCAGGTTGAACATCACGTTCGGCCAGCAGTTCTGCGCATTCCAGGCGACCTGGACCACCGCCGCCGGCAGCGTGCCGACGATCACCCAGAGAAGACCGGCCAGGCGCCGCCGCTGCGGTCGCCAGAGCGCATGCCCAGACAGCGCAAGCGCCAGCAGGCCGGCGAAGTACTTCGACATCAGCGCGCCCGCCAGCATCAGCCCGGTCAGCAGGAAGTCTGCCGTCCGACCCGTGCGCAAGGCACGCAGCCACGCCCAGACGCACAGACCGGCAAACAGCATCAGCGGAATGTCGGAGGTGATCGCGACATTCACCGCGTTCAGCGGCAGCAGCAAGGTCAGCGTCGCCGCATTCCAGCCCAGGACTTCACCGTGCCGCCGCGCGATCCGGAACGCAATCCAGGCCAGCAGCGGCGGCAGCGCGAGCGCGGGCAACCGCATCACGAAAGCTTCGGTCGACAGCGCCGCCAGGGCAGCCAGCCACCAGCCGACCATCGGTGGATGGTCGTAATAGCCCCAGGCCGGGTAAATGCCCCAGAACGCGAAGTAAGCCTCGTCACCCGTGAACGCCAGACCCGCGGCCAATGCGGTCCGCAGTGCCGTCAGGACCAGCAGGGCCGACAGGAACAGGCGCCGGGAGCCGGCAGGAGACTGAAGCAGGTGCTGGAGTCGAGCAGTCATGAGGCAGAAAAAAAAGCGCACATCGCTGTGCGCCCCAAATGGCAGCGTCGCTGCCTCTCCTCCTCCTCGATACTCCTCGGTTCCGCTTTCGCGGATCGATTGCGGCGAATCCTAAACAATCGGGCGCGCCACGTCCATGATTTTCTTGTCCATGACAATCTGACGACAATTCCCGGGCTGAATTCAGGCATTTTCTGACAATCCTGAAGGATGGTTCGTTCCGGCAGCGCGTCACCGCGCCCGATCCACCCACACCAGCATCCCGAGCGCCAGCACGAACACCACGATGCTCGGAAGCCCCACCGACAGCTGCGGCGGCCAGGTGTTCAGCAGGCCGAGATGCGAGAACAAGCCGTTCATGAAATGGAAGGCGATCCCGAGCATGATCCCGGCGAACACCTTGTAGCCGGTTCCACCGGCACGGGCCTGCAGATAGGCGAACGGCAGGGCCAGCGCCATCATGACGATGACCGCCAACGGATAGACGAGCTTCTTCCACAGCGCGAGCTCGTAGGGGTGCGTGTTCTGCGCATTCTCGCGCAGATGCCCGATGTAGTTGTAGAGGTCGGAACCGGACATGCGGGCGGGGTCGACTGCGAGCACCCCGAGGATCTCCGGCTTGAGTTCGGTGCGCCAGTCCATTTCCGTCGCATGTTCGAGCCGGGTGCTGACCACCGGACCGGCGCCCGGCACCTCTTTCTCGGCGAAACGGACCTCCCGTGCTTCGTAGAGCGTCCAGCCCGTTTCGCCGTGCCAGCTTGCCCGCTCGGCTTCGAGCATCCGCTGCAGGCGCAGGTTGCTGTCGAACTCGAAGATGCGCACCTGGCGCAGTGTTCCATCGGCGGCCAGTTCGCCGATGTTGACGAAACGCGAGCGTTCGATCTGGCCATCGGCGTCCCGGGCGGTGTCCTTGACCCAGAGACCCGAGCGGAAGTGGCCGCTGATCGAGCCACCCAGGGCGCTCAACCGCAGGTCGCGAGCCAGTCTTTCGGCCGGCGGCGACAGCAGTTCGCCGACCAGCGCGGTCAGGATGGCCAGCACCAGACCGATCCGGGCGATGATGCCAAGCGCGCGCCGGCGCCCGAGCCCGGCGGCCCGCATCGCCGTATATTCGGAATGACCGGCCATTTGCGACAGCGCGTAGATGCTGCCGATCAGGGCGGCGATCGGCATCAGTTCGTAGACATGCGAGGGCAGGCCGAGCAGCACGAAGGCCACGGCGTGCTGCAGGCGGTAGCCGCCACGGCCGACATCCTCGAGCTCATTGATCAGGTCGAAGAAGGCGAACAGGGCCAGGAAGCCGACCAGCACGAAGCCGACCGCAACGATGATCTCGCGCCTCAGGTAGCTGCCGATCAGCATTACGAGCGGGCCGCCACCGGCGGACGGGCCGTCGGCCGGCGCAGGGTGAAGCGCGCCAGCAAGGCGCGGCGCGGCAGGTGCACGCGCCGCCAGAACAGCAGGACGATCAGCGCCGCCAGGGCCGCGTGCACGATCCAGACGGCGATCCCGAACCCGATCCGCTCCTGCGCGACCCAGGCCTGCATCACCGACATCAGATTGTTGTACAGGACATAGAGCAGCAAGGCTGCCAGCAGGTTCACCGAACGCCCAATCCGCGGATTCATCGCCGACAGTGGAATCGCCAGCAGCGCGACCAGGATGGCCGACACCGGCAGGCCGATCCGCCACAGCAGTTCGGCCTGGTTGCGCGGGTCGGGGTCGGCAAGCAGGGCCACCGTCGACTTGATCCGACTGCGCTCGTCGCTGAGCACCGTCGCACGAGGTTGCAGCCGGATTCCATAGCGATCGAACTCCATCAGCCGGAAATCGAGCGCCCCGGGACTGCCGTCGTAGCGGCGGCCGTCATCGAGCACGAGGAAACGGTCGCCATTGGGCTGGACCTCGATCTGTCCGCCGCGCGAGACGACCACCACCACCGAATCACCCTGGCGCTGGGTGACGAAGACATTGCGGACCTGATTCTCGACCTCGTCGATCGACTCGACGAAGAAGACCCGGTTGGCCGACACCGATTCGCGGAACTGGCCGGCCGTCACCTGGGAAACATCCTCGCGCTGGGCGAAACGCTGATGGTATTCGGCAGCCTCACGGTTGGCCCAGGGCGCGACCAGGAAGGCGATCAGCGCAATCGCCACGACAAAGGGGGCGGCAAAACCCATGACTGGCCGGATCCAGGCCAGCAGGCTCTGGCCGCTGGCAAACCAGACCACCATTTCGGAGTCGCGATAGGCGCGGGTGAGCGCCATCAGCACCGAGATGTACAGGGTGAGTACGAGCAGCACCGGCAGCACATGGATCGCATTGAACGCGATCAGTGGCAACACTGCAGCCGTATCGACGCGCCCGCCCGCCGCCCGGCCCAGCAGCCGGATCAGCGAGGTCGTGAGCAGAATCACGAACAAGGTCGAGAATACGATACCGGCGAGATTGAGCAGGTCGCGCCGCAACGCCTTCCGGAAAAGCATGGACGGCCGGGCCCTCGCTATAATCAGCCGCACGAAACGCGGCAAACCGGACGGAAACAGAACGATGAAATTTAGCACACGCGCGGCAGCGGTCGATCGGCTCCAGACCGACTGCGTCTGGTTGCCGGTGCTCGGCGGCTCCCGCCTGAGCCCGTCGGGCAAGGCGATCGATGAGCGCTGCGACGGGGCGATCGAAGCCGCGCTGGCCAGCGGTGACCTGCCCGCGAAGGCCGGTGCCACGCTGCTGGTCCGACTGTCGGGCCCGATCGGCCGCGCGCTGCTGGTTTCGCTGGGCGAAGCCGACGAAGTGCCCGAGAAGGCCTGGAACGAGGCGGTACGCGCGGCATTCCGCGCCGGCGCCACGATCGCTGCCAGCGACGTCGCATCGCTGCTGCACGAGGTGAGCGTGGCGGGCCGCGACATCGGCTGGAAACTGCGCAGTCAGGTCGTGACCGGCCGCGAATCGGCCTACCGCTTCGACCAGTTCAAGAGCAAACCCGACCGCCAGCCGATCCGGCCGGCACGGGTCACGCTGATGATCGAGCGCGCCCAGGCCGGCGAGGCGAGCAGTGAAGTGGCGCGTGCCGTTGCGCTGGCCAACGGGAGCGATCTCGCACGCGACCTCGGTAACCTGCCGGGCAACGTCTGCACCCCGACCTACCTCGCCGACACCGCGAAGAAGCTCGGCAGCGAGTTCGGCCTGAAGGTCGAGGTCCTCGGCGAAAAGCAGATGCAGGCCCTGAAGATGTTCTCGCTGCTGGCAGTCGGCAAGGGCTCCGAGCAGCCGCCGAAACTGATCGTCGTGCGCTATCAGGGCGCATCGGCCAGACAGGCGCCGGTGGCGCTGGTCGGCAAGGGCATCACCTTCGACACCGGCGGCATCTCGCTGAAGCCAGCCGCCGAGATGGACGAGATGAAGTACGACATGTGCGGTGCCGCCTCGGTCCTGGGCACGCTGCGCGCAGTCGCCGAAATGAAGCTGAAGATCAACCTGGTCGGCGTCATCGCTGCGGCCGAGAACATGCCGAGCGGACGGGCCAGCAAGCCGGGCGACATCGTCACCAGCATGTCGGGCCAGACCATCGAGATCCTGAACACCGACGCCGAGGGCCGGCTGGTGCTGTGCGACGCCCTCACCTACGTCAAGCGCTTCAAGCCGCGCACCGTCGTCGACATCGCGACGCTGACCGGCGCCTGCATCATCGCGCTGGGCCATCATCACAGCGGCCTGTTCGCCCGCGAGGACGCGCTGGCGGCCGAACTGCTCGACGCCGGCCGCGACAGCGGCGATACGTGCTGGCGCCTGCCGCTCGACGAACCCTACCAGGAACAGTTGAAGTCGCCGTTCGCCGACGTGGCGAACATCGGCGGCCGGGCGGCCGGTTCGGTCACCGCGGCCTGCTTCCTGTCGCGCTTCGCCGACGGCTACGACTGGGCGCACCTCGACATCGCCGGAACCGCCTGGCGTTCCGGCGCCAACAAGGGCGCGAGCGGCCGCCCCGTGCCGCTGCTCACGCGCTTCCTGGTCGGCCGCAGCGAAGGCTGAGCCCTGCACGGCGTCCGAGATTGACTCAGGTCGACTTCCACATCAACGTTCCCGACCGGTTCGGCTACGCCTGCCGACTGATCCGCAAGATCTACCGGGCGCGCCGCCAGGTCCTGGTCTGGAGCGACGATCCGGTCGGACTCGCCGAGTTCGACCGGCTGCTGTGGACCTTCTCCGCCAACGAGTTCATCCCCCATGTGTCGGCCGCCGACCCGCTGGCCACCGACACGCCGGTGCTGCTCTCGGGCGACGTTCCCGAGATTGCCCACCACGACGTGTTGCTGAACCTCGGTGCGGCCACGCCCCCGAACTTCTCCCGTTTCGACCGGCTGATCGAACTGGTGTCGCAACAGGCCGCCGAGCGGCAGGCCGCCCGCGAACGCTTCCGCTTCTATCGCGACCGCGGCTACCCGCTGCAAACACACGACCGCGCGTCGAACCCGTGAGTGCCGGCGCCATGGAGATCCGCGCATGAACGACGACGAGATCGAGCGACTCGCCCGACGGCTGCGCGAACGGCGCGCCACCGAAGCGCCCCTGGCCGCTGACGCGATCCCGATGCTGACCGAGATCGTCGAAGCGGACGACTCGCTGGACGCGTTCGAATCACTCGAATCACTCGAATCACTCGAATCACTCGAATCACTCGGACCGCTGGAGCCGCTCTCACCGCTGGAGCCGCTCGAACTGCACGAACCGGTCGAGCTGCACGAACCTGCCGAACCGCAACGCTGGGCCGAAGCCCTCGAACTCGCGGACTCGCAGGCGTTCGAGGACCTCCTGGTCGATCGTGCCGTCCAGCGCCTGGTCACCGACCCCGACGCCCTCGACGGCCCGCTGCATGACGCGATCGCCACGGCCGCCGGCCGTTTCGCCGCGACACTCGAAGACGAATTGCGGGCAACGCTGCGGCAGTCGTTGCGCGATGCGCTCGCACCCATCGTCCGCGAGTTGCTGGCCGAGCATGCACAATCCCTAACCGAACGCGGAAAATGAGCTTCCGCCCGATCGAAGCCTCCCGAAAATGACCGCTGCCCCCCACGCCGCCACCGCGGGCGCCGACGCGCTTGCCAAGAGTTTCGAACCCGCCGACATCGAGGCGCTCTGGTACCCGCTGTGGGAGGAACGCGGCTATTTCGCCGCCGGGCACGATCCCGACGCACCAGCCTTCTGCATCCAGTTGCCGCCACCGAACGTGACCGGCACGCTGCACATGGGCCACGCGTTCAACCAGACGGTCATGGACGCGCTGACGCGCTACTACCGGATGCGCGGCCACAACACGCTGTGGCTGCCGGGCACCGACCACGCCGGCATCGCGACCCAGATCGTCGTCGAGCGCCAGCTCGACGCCAGGAACATCTCGCGCCACGACCTCGGCCGCGAAGCCTTCGTCGAACGGGTCTGGGAATGGAAACAGGAATCAGGCTCGACGATCACGCGGCAGATGCGCCGGATGGGCACCTCCACCGACTGGTCGCTCGAGTATTTCACGATGGATCCGAAGCTCTCCGAAGTCGTCAAGCACGTCTTCGTGAAGCTCCATCAGCAGGGGCTGATCTACCGCGGCAAGCGACTGGTCAACTGGGATCCGGAACTGTTGACTGCCGTCTCCGACCTCGAGGTCGTCAGTGAAGAGGAAGACGGCAACCTCTGGCACATCCGCTACCCGCTCACCGATGGCAGCGGCTTCGTCACGGTGGCCACGACGCGTCCCGAAACCATGCTCGGTGACACCGCCGTCATGGTTCACCCGGAAGACGAGCGCTATGCCGGCCTGATCGGGCGCACCGTGCTGCTGCCGCTCACCGGCACCGGCGACGCCCTCCACAGCGATGCGGCGAAGGCGGGCGATGCGGCGAACGCCAGCGATGCGATGAACGCCGGCGAAGCCGCGACGCTGGCCGCCCTGGGCCGTGCCGCCGGCTGGCGCGAACTGCCGGTGATCGCCGATGCCTACGTCGATCGCGAGTTCGGCACCGGCATCGTCAAGGTCACGCCCGCACACGACTTCAACGACTACGCAGTCGGCCAGCGCCACGACCTCCCCGTGCTGCCGGTGCTCACCCTCGACGCCAGGATCAACGACAACGGCCCGGCCCGCTACCGCGGACTGGATCGCTTCGAGGCAAGGCAGCGCATCGTCGCCGACCTCGAGCAACTTGGCCTGCTCGAATCGGTCAAGCCGCACAAGCTGATGGTGCCGCGCGGTGATCGCACGCAGGCCGTCATCGAGCCGATGCTCACCGACCAGTGGTTCGTCGCGATGAGCCAGCCCTCGCCGGCCGATTCACTGCTCGGCGGCAAGAGCATCGCCGAGCGCTCGCTCGAAGTCGTGGCCGACGGATCGATCCGCTTCGTGCCGGAGAACTGGACCAGCACCTACAACCACTGGCTCACCAACATCCAGGATTGGTGCATCTCGCGCCAACTCTGGTGGGGTCACCAGATCCCGGCCTGGTACAAGGCCGGTGACGACGGCCAGCCGATCCACGACGGCACGGTGTTCGTGGCGCTCGACGAGGCCGGCGCCCGCGAGCAGGCCGAAGCCATGGGCTGGACAGGCGGGCTGGTGCGCGACCCCGATGTCCTCGACACCTGGTTCTCGTCGGCCCTGGTGCCCTTTTCCACGCTCGTCGACGCCCGCGAGCCGTTTCGAGGCGGCGCCCCGAACATCCTGCCCGGGCTTGCCCAGTTCCTGCCTTCTTCGGTGCTGGTCACCGGCTTCGACATCATCTTCTTCTGGGTCGCGCGGATGGTCATGATGACGCTCGCGTTCACCGGCGAGGTGCCCTTCCGTCACGTCTACGTGCACGCCCTGGTGCGCGACGCCGAAGGCCAGAAGATGTCCAAGAGCAAGGGCAACACGCTCGACCCCATCGACCTGATCGACGGCATCGCGCTGGAAGCGCTGGTTGCCAAGCGCACCACCGGCCTGATGAATCCGAAACAGGCTGCGACGATCGAGAAGCGCACCCGCAAGGAGTATCCGGACGGCATCCCCGCCTTCGGTGCCGACGCGCTGCGCTTCACCTTCGCGTCGCTGGCCAGCCCGGGGCGCAACATCAATTTCGACCTCGGCCGTTGCGAGGGTTATCGCAATTTCTGCAACAAGCTCTGGAACGCCACCCGTTTCGTGCTGATGCACTGTGAAGGCCAGGACTGCGGTTTCACGGTACACCCTGCGGCCGCCGACGACCTGGCGTTCAGCCCGGCAGACCGCTGGATCGTTTCGCAGCTGCAGCGGGTCGAAGCCGAGGTCGAGCGCCAGTTCGCCGATTATCGTTTCGACCTGGCCGCCCGCGCGATCTACGAGTTCATCTGGAACGAGTACTGCGACTGGTACCTGGAACTGGCCAAGGTGCAGATCCAGGAAGGCGCTCCAGCCGCTGCGCGCGCAACCCGGCAAACCCTGCTGCGCGTGCTCGAAGTGGTGCTGCGGCTGGCCCACCCGATCATCCCGTTCATCACCGAGGAACTGTGGCAGAAGGTCGCCCCGCTCGCGCAGCGCTACGGCGAGCGCGGCCAGCCGGCACTCACGGGCGAGGCACTTGCTCAGGCCCGGGCCGAGCGACGCTTCTCGATCATGGCCCAGCGCTACCCGCGCAGCGAACCGGAGCGGATCGACGAGGTCGCCGAAGCCTGGGTCGCCGAACTGAAGGCGCAGACCGACGCCTGCCGCGCGCTGCGCGGTGAGATGGGCATCTCGCCGGCCCAACGTCTGCCCCTGATCGCCGCTGGCGAAGGCGGGCGACTGGCCAGCTTCGCCCCTTACCTGAAAGCGCTGGCCCGGCTCGAAGCCGTCGAAATCGTCGACTCGCTGCCGACCGACTCGCTGGCACCGGTCCAGATCGTCGGCGATGCGCAGTTGATGCTCAAGATCGAGATCGACCTCGACGCCGAACGCAGCCGGCTCGACAAGGAGCTTGCCCGCCTGGACGGCGAGATCACCAAGGCACAGGCCAAGCTGGACAACGCCGGTTTCGTCGCGCGCGCGCCGGCTGCGATCGTCGAGCAGGAACGCGCGCGGCTCGCCGGCTTCGGCGAGACCGCGGCCCGGCTTCGCGCGCAGCGCGCTCGGCTGGGAGCCTGAGCGCGCGGCGCCATCGGGTGCGCAGTTCCCTCAGCTGTGCGGTTCCGTCAGTTACGCGGATCGAAGAACTGGTTCTTGACGACCGACAGGCACAGCGGCGGCACGATGGTCCCGTGATAGGTGCTCAGGTCGGGGGCAGCGGCCACCATGGCGGCGATCGTCGGCTGGAAGGCGGGCACCTGCTCGACATCGACCGGCGTCACCGTCACGCCACGCGACGCGAAATATCCGGTTGCCGTGATCGTGTTCGCGAACGTGACCACCGGGTCCCGTGCCCCTGAACACAGCATCATCGGCCCCTTTGGCGCCCAGTCGAGCAGGCTGTTGTCGGCCAGCCGACGGCGCACCGAGCTGTCCGGGTCGGCGAACAGGGCCAGGAAGGAATCGGTCAGCAAGCCCCCCGGACCACCGATGGCCAGCGGCAGCTTGCCGCTCGTGATCAGCTCGGTCGTGCTCGAAGTGCCGGGCAGGAGATCTTCGATGGTGTCGGCCCACGGCGCCTGGAAGGCGTCCTGCGCGCTTGCGTAGATATCGCCCCAGCTCTTCTGGTAGCTGGTGTAGGTCAAAGCCGCGAACAGCGACGCCCCCTGGCCCGGATTGGCCATGCCGGAAACGAAGGTCTCCTCCAGCGCATAGGGGCCCGCCATCGGCGCCGACGCGGTAATCGGGAACTCGTCCGCGTGGTCACGCTCGATCGCCCGGTGGGTGGCCATCGCCGCATGGCCGCCCTGCGAATAGCCGGACAGGAACAGCTTGTCGCTGAGCGGCACCCCGCGCTCGGCCAGTGCCGTCCTGGCGGCACGCAGCGCATCGATGCTCACCGCGGCCGTGTTCTCGGCCTGCAGGTAGGGGTGGTAGCCCAGATCCGATTCCCCGTAGCCGAGGTAATCAGGCATCACCACCACATAGCCCTGGGCAGCGAACATGGCCCGTTGCAGGCCGGCCTCCGTGTTGGCCGGATCGGACATCGTGAACGCGCGGAACACGGTCGTGCCGTGGTGATAGACAAGCACCGGGAACGGGCCCTGGCAGCCGGTCGGAATGAGCAGACCGGCACTCGCGCGGGCACCGCGGCCGCGAGGATCGACCGACTCGTAGACCAGCTGGTGCTGCGCAACGCCGCACTGCGAGGGTGCACCGATCAATTGACCGAGCCCCGGTTGCTGCGCCACCGAAGCATCCACCTCGGCCACGCTGAACGCGGCGGTCGGCGTCACGCTGGCAACTTCGCCACGCTCACGGCTGTCACCGCCGCAGGCCGTCAGCACCGCCGCAAGCGCCACCAGCGCAGCGGCCCTCAGTACGCCCGTGGGCCGCAGCCCGCGGTGTTCGCCAGGTGCCCCGCCCGCAACGGCGCGCAGCCCCGCGCCCGGCCGGATCAGATCAGTCATGCCAGTCTCCTCCAGTGGATTCCTTTCTATCGCCGGCCCGCCGGTGCGCAACCGTGGCCGCCATCTTACTGTGCCGTGCCCTGCCGTGCCCTGCCGCGGCGACGGGGCCGCGTCCATGCT
>Ga0172382_10000962_pt1 | contig 53112 bp, 41 predicted proteins | sample Leawel138RmetaG_FD_122245 | JGI IMG/M metagenome (GOLD analysis project Ga0172382, IMG submission 122245) | Leachate microbial communities from a municipal landfill in Southern Ontario, Canada - Leachate well 138R metaG | ecosystem: Engineered > Solid waste > Landfill > Unclassified | place... | reverse complement strand
TATTTTGCGTCTTTTTCACTCATACTGCTGCAAAATTTCCTTAAATAGCTATGGCTATTCGCGTCAATTTTGCCTTGTCTGAGCAAAAAACAGATCAAAATATTTCTAAAAAACAAAATCAAAGCAGTCTCTTACTTTTTTTCTGAATTTATATGTAAGACGCTTTGTTTTATTATTCGTTACACTTTTATAGAACTTTTTTTTGACATGTACTATATTTAACCCTGTTATTGGTATTGCAAATATACGAATAAAAAATAATACCATGCAATACATAGTACTATGAATTTTGTCATGTTTTTAATTATTTTTTGTTTGTACGGGATTATCTTTTTCTAATGGATTGAAAGATAGGGATAAATAGCAGTAGTCCGTTAACAGCAAAGGAGAGGATAATAATCAGGTTTCCGGCCTGGGTATGCCCGGCAAGATTGAGTATTTTCCCTGACAGTGCCACGATGCCTCCAGAAACAATTGCTGCAGTGACTTGTGGTTTAATAACTTTCAACTGCAATAGTCCGGCAATCATAGGCATGACGAATGCTCCTGAAAAGAAGGTGAGAGCCAGGAGCATAGATTGCAGTATGGAAGTAATGAACAGTGCAATGATTACACTCAGTCCACCGAGAACAAGGATTATCCATCGGGTATGCATCCATGATTTTTCCCCAGTCAGGTTTTTGTGAAGAAGTTCACTCAGGATGACAGATGAGGTAAGGAGGGTTGTGTCGGCCGATGACATAACAGCAGAGAGCAAGGCAGCGATAAACAACCCATAGAACCAGTCGGGCAGCAGGTTTCTAACGAAGGCAATGATTTCCATCCCTTCTGTTTGGCTTGAAAAGACACCCAGGAAGGTCAGCAAGAATGAAATGGGAATGAGCATGGTGGCCACAAATAGAATACTGTATGTTGCTGTTTTTTCACTTTTGGCACAGAAAATTCGGGAATAGATATCCGGTCCAACCACAAAAGTTACCGAGTAGGTCATGATCAGAACAATCAGATCAACCAGGTTAAATGATTCATTGAAGAGGGAATGAGCCTGAAGGGAAGGCATCATTTTCGCTGTATCCGATTGCAGGGCAAACAGGGTTGTAGCTGTTAGACCGGCTATGATGAGTATGGCCTGAAACAGGTCTGTTTTTAGTATGCTGACCTGACCTCCAGCCAGGGTGTACAGGATAAAAATAGCACCTGCAGTTACAGCAGCACCCCGGTAGCTGATTAATTCCAATCCGGACAGGATCTGTGCTGCTGCAATGATTTGCGCTGCTACAATTCCGAGCCAGGCTACAGGGATGATCAGGGATGAAATAATACGTGCTTTTTCTCCAAAAAAATAACCAAGCAATCCCGGTAGTGTATATTTTCCAAAGCGACTAACATATTTCGTCAGGGGAGCTAACAAAAATAAGCCTAATGAAGCACAAAATAAAAACCAAAGTGCCGCCCATCCAATCGACTGGCTTAACTCAATGGTACCTAAAATGGCAGACCCTCCCAGGATGGTTGCTAGCAAACTTCCTGTAACCGGCAGAAAGCGGGCTTTTTTCCCTGCTATATAATAATCATCCGGTGTTTTGACTTTAAACCAGGAAAAAATACCAATCCCTACCACAACTGAAAAATAGCTGATTACAATATAACCCGGAGTATTCATTTTTATTTTTCTGACGGATTAATCCCTCAAATATCGGAAAATCTATTTCATTTCTCTCCAAATAGGAGAGGATTGGGAATAGTTTAAACAAGAATTTGATTTTAAAAGGTAAAACACCTGAAATGGCCGGTTCATGATTTTCTGTTACGTAACATGAACAGGAGTTCTAAAAAATCATTAAATTTGCAACTACCGTGTTCGTACACGGCATACTAAATGGAAAAGAGACCGGTTTCGGAAAAGTAGAGGAGGTGTTATTACCTTTTCAGAAGGATCGGAATATAGAGTATTTTAGAAGTATAAAAATTAAAAATACAACAATGACAAACAGAAGGAATTTTTTAAAGATTACAGGTATAGGGATGGCTGCTTCAGCCCTTCCTGGTTTGGTGAATGCTTCCACAGGGCAGGCCGAAGCCAAATCAAAGCGACGCAAGAATAATATACAACTTGGTGTAGCATCGTATACATTGAGAAAGTTTTCAACTGAAGACGCGCTGGATATGACACTTCGATGTGGAGTGAACAGGATCACCTTCAAAGATATGCATCTTCCTCTTGATTCCAGTCAGGACGAAATCAGAAGAGTTGTAGATCTTTGCAAGAAAAAAGGAGTTACTCTTTATGGCGCAGGTGTTGTTTATATGAAAACGAAAGAGGATGTGGACCGGGCGTTTGAATACGCAAAAACTGCCGGCATGGAAATGATCATTGGTGTGCCAAACCATGAATTGCTGGATTATGTGGAAGAAAAAGTGAAGCAGTACGACATAAAACTTGCTATTCATAATCATGGCCCTGGTGATAAATTATATCCCAGTGCAGAAAGTGCCTATATTCTGATTAAAAACAGGGATAAACGCATGGGGTTATGCATTGATATAGGTCACACCAAACGGATTAACCGTGATCCTGAACAGGATGTGAAAGATTTTTTTGACCGGGTACTGGATATTCATATCAAGGATGTAACTGCTGCTTCGGCAGAGGGTAAAACCTGTATTATTGGCCGGGGAGTTATTGATTTCCCCTCGTTCATTAAAAACGTTCTCAAAAAAGGATATAAGGGTACCCTTGCCCTGGAATATGAAGATGAAGCCGATGATCCGCTTCCGGGCATGATGGAGTCATTTGGATACACAAAAGGCATTCTTGCCATGTTTTAAATCTCTAGTATAAAGATATGAATGCAAACAGAAGAGAATTTATAAAAAAAGTTACCGCAGGAGCTGCAGGAGTTGCTGTTGGAAGTTCAGCTATGGGGATGTCGGCCAGGAGTTACGGCAGGATAATGGGAGCTAATGACCGGCTGAATGTTGCCATTGCCGGGTTAGGTCGCAGACTGGGTGCTTACTACGAACCTATAGCTAAAAAAGAGGCAAATGTACAGCTGGTTTATTTATGTGATGTGATGGAGCACCAAAGGGAGAATGCGATGAAGAGCTTCTCCAGGCATATCGATTACAAACCGGCATTGGAAAACGATATCCGGAAAGTGATTGACGACCCAAAGGTTGATGTCTTGATCAATGCTACACCTGACCATTGGCATACTCCGGGTTCTATTATGGCCATGAAGGGGGGTAAACATGTATACGTGGAAAAACCCTGCAGCCATAATATGTTCGAGAATGAGCTCCTGGTTGAAGCTGCTAAAAAATTGAATAAGGTTGTGCAAATGGGTAATCAGCAACGCTCATCTGATCATACCATTGAGATTATCCGGGAGATCCATAACGGAGTGATAGGTAATCCTTATAAGGCACTAACTTTTTATACGAATTCAAGAGGAATAGTTCCAGTTCAACAAAAAGCTCCCGTTCCGAAAGGGCTTGACTGGCAATTGTTTCAGGGACCCGCACCCCGCCGTGAATATACCGTTGAAACCTGGAATTACAACTGGCACTGGTATGGATGGGATTATGGAACAGCCGAGTCGGGAAATAATGCTACCCATGAGTTAGATGTTGCCCGCTGGGCACTGCAGGTTGATCTGCCTTTGCGTGTTGACGTGGAAGCTGACAAGCGCCATTTTGATGGTGACGGATGGGAGATGTATGACACAATGGATGCCACCTTTCGCTTTGCCGGGAACAAAATTATTCAGTGGGACGGTAAGAGCAGAATGGGATACGACACCTACAACAGCGACAGAGGAACTATTATTTATGGCAGTGAAGGTGCAGTTTTCGTTAACCGGAGTAAATATATCTTATACGACCGTTCGGGGAAAATAGTAAAAGATAATAAGTCTGCAGCCAATGAAGCCGGAACAGCACTGGGAGGTGGTGGCGATATGACTACCGGGCATGTGATGAACTTCTTTGATGCGGTTAGGGGAAAAGTAAAATTGACAGCACCCATTGATGATGCCAGCATCAGTATGGCCATGGTGCACTATTCAAATATTGCATACCGTATTGGAAAGGGATTTGATGTGGATAATACCAACGGACGGATATTCGACCGGGATGCCATGAAGCTATGGTCCCGCGATTATGAACCTGGCTGGGAACCCACAGTATAAATACATAACCATCATCTATCCCGCTTTCTTTCTCTTTATGGCAAATTTTTCATATTTTTTACCAAAATAAAAAGGGAAAGAAGGTGGGGTAATTATTCCGGTAGGGAGCTCCTGTCTGGAACCGACCTGGATTTAGGCCGATAGTGTCTGAAAATTTTGGTTAATTATTTTTGTTTGACTAAACAGCTCAGAATGGATATCAAAAAGAATTTAGATGAAATAAAAATAAATATCCCGCAAAGGATTAAACTTGTTGCTGTTTCCAAAACAAAAACAACGGAAGTCATACTAGAAGCCTATCGTTGTGGACAAAAAGTTTTCGGAGAGAATAAAGTCCAGGAACTGATAAACAAACATGATCAGCTGCCCGATGACATTGAATGGCACTTTATTGGCCACCTTCAATCCAATAAGGTAAAATATATTGCCCCTTTCGTGCAGATGATCCATGCCATTGATTCATTGAAAATTTTAAAAACTGTGAACAAGGAAGCTGGGAAAAATGACAGAGTTATTCCTTGTTTGTTGCAATTTCATATTGCCCTTGAATCTACTAAATTTGGACTTTCAGAGGAGGAAGCACGGATTATTCTGAGCTCTGAGGAGTTTAAAAATATGAAAAATGTAACCATTGCAGGGGTTATGGGAATGGCCACTTTTACTGAAAATACGGATCAAATCAGGTTGGAATTTCGTAAGTTAAAAGATATTTTTTGTCGGTTGAAAATGGATTTTTTCCCTGATGATCGGGAGTTTAAGGAAATCTCTATGGGAATGTCTGATGATTATACGGTTGCCATAGAAGAGGGAAGCACCATGGTCAGGATTGGCAGTAATCTTTTTGGAAAACGAAACGAGCACGATTAAATCAATTACGAATTACGAATGAGTTCAGTTGAATAGGGCAGGTTTATAACACAAATGAGCATGATGAAACGACCATGTCGATTCATGACACAAACAAGTAGGATTAAAATTATGGGAGTTCCATCGAAATGAGCTTGCGAATTCTTATGAATACCTTTATAATAAACATTTAACGATCCATTTGGGTATGACAAATTTAGAAACAACTTATCTGGGATTAAAACTGAGAAATCCTTTGATTGCTGCGAGCTCCGGCATGACCAGTACTGTTGAACGAATGGAGAAACTGGAGGAAGCGGGGATAGGAGCTGTAGTGGTCAAGTCGGTTTTTGAGGAACAGATCAACAACGAAGTGACAAGCCTGATGCAGCAGGATTCTCATCAGACGGGTTATCCCGAAGCGGAAGATTATATTCACCACTACTTGCGTGATAACACCCTGTCGAAACACTTCAAGCTGATTAGTGAAACAAAGAAGAAGACAAAAATCCCGGTCATTGCCAGTGTGAACTGTATATCTTCCAGTGAATGGACGTCATTTGCAAAAGATTTCCAGGATGCAGGCGCAGATGCCCTGGAACTGAATATTTTTTATGTCCCGGTTGACAGGAAGGAGGGGTCAGGAGTCATTGACCAAATCTATACTGATGTGATTCAGAAGGTCAGAAAAAATGTTTCCATTCCTGTTGCTGTAAAAATAGGATTGTATCATAGCAATATTATTGGTATGGTCGACCGGCTGAAAGCAAATGGTGCACAGGGAGTCGTTATGTTTAACCGTTTTTACGAACCGGATATTGACTTGGATAAACTGGAATTGACATCATCGGAGATCCTGAGTTCTCCGATAGAAATCAGGCATACATTGCGCTGGGTTGGACTGGTTTCTTCGCAGGTACCCGATATGGATATTGCTGCTTCTACCGGCATTCATGATGGTACAGCAGTTATAAAACAATTACTGGCCGGTGCAAAAACAGCTCAGTTGTGCTCTGCATTATATATTCATGGCAATCAGGTGATACCGGCCATGCTTGCTGAAATCCACGAATTTATGAAAAGGTGGAATTTTAAACAAATTGACGACTTCCGGGGAAGGTTATCTTACAGGAATATTCCGGACCCTATGCTTTATGAACGCTCTCAGTTTATGAAGTATTTCTCTAACAGAGGAAAATAGAAAGTGTTAAAAAATCTCAAAAGTGTTTTTTTTCTATAGAAAGGTGAACCAAATAACCGTTTATCCGTATATATGGTTGTTATGGATTCATCAGTTAAATATAGAAGTGATTTTGAACAATACCCTATTAAGCAGGTATTCTATAATCGTTCAAGACCTGGCTCCATTCAGCAACGGTTTGTTGTACCCTGGCAAATGGAAGATATGGAGGGAAAAAAGGAGAAGGGAAGCAGTCAGGGTAGAGATTAGCCTGTTGGAGTTGGATAATAACGATTCAATATCAGGATTTCTTTTGGTTGAAATTTGATGTTGCAGTGGATGTATTGAATAAAAATTTACCTGCCAGGCGCACTGTTTCAAATTTATTTATGGCTTCAACCAGGGGCGGGTTTTATCAAAATCAATATATGGCAAGGTAAGGGTCAGATGGGCTTCTCCCAAAAAGGATAATTTTTTTTCAGTAGCAAAATAAGCCCCGCCGGCTGCCAGGTTTATTCTGAAATTTTGGATTGTCCATCCGGTTATGCCGCTTAGTCCCAAACAATCATCTGTAAAATTGTTTTCTGCGTAGATTCCCCAAAAGTGACTTGTTTGTCTGGTACGGAATCCAATTCTGGATAAGAATAAATTTGGAGAATAAACAACCGTTAGATCAGGATTAATCTTTATTGGTCGTGAAATCAACCCTTTCAGAAAACCTTCATTTTTTTTTGCTGCATGAAAAACCAGGAGGACAGGGGTTTTATTTTGTGCATATTCTGCTTGATTCTGAGCAAAGGCAAAGTACCCTGCCAATCCGACTTCTGCTGAATAAGAATTCCACAATAATCCGGCAGATGGCTGAACGATTGTGTTTTGTTCTTTACTGTACACCAGCCATTTTTTTGTTTTGGTGTAAAGATTCATGCCGAGAGAAGAAATAAGCTGTCCTTTTTTACTCATATCAAAAGGTTTGGAAAAAGCAGCTCCTATTCCTACGGTACTAAGATTCATTCTCCCGTCCAGTCCCTGGTAAAACTGAACAGAATATCCCCCTTCCATAATGTTAAAATGGGTATCATAGGTGCCGGTCCAGGAATAATTGAGCTTTTTATCGGGCATTGTCTGTAACTGCAGGCTACTCCGGAAGTGGTTTTGTTTTTCAAATCCGGCATAGGATGGATTTAATAATAGTTTGTTCGAATAAGGGATAAGACCCTGTCCTGTTTGTGCTCCTGCCATGAAATGAATCATCAGAAGCAGCCAACCTATTTTTATCCCTTTAGTCAAAACTGCCTTCAAGAGTTATCCAATCAGTTTTAGTATTTCCTGTAAAAAATATTTTTTTTGCTCGCTGACGGCATTTAAAGCCTGAGTAATTTTTTCTTTTTCCAGGTCTACTACCACCTGTTCAGGAAATTCATTCATATTTTCGATTACCGTTAACGCTTCAAATCCTGTTTCCCAGTCTTCCTGAATGACCAGGTCAATAAAAAGAGGTAGTGAATTTTTAAAGTTGAGGCCGTTTTGCCAGCAGGCACAGGTAAGTTTTTTGCGAATAGGCAGGTAGTCAGGGTTTTTGAGTGCCTGAGTTAAAACCGGCACAGCCTCTTTTGCCTTTAAGTTGTTCAGAATAAAAAGAATCTCCTTTTCAACTTCTTTTTCCGGTTTATTCAAAAGAATTTCGAAAAGGAGTGGAAGGTATGTGACATTTCCTATTCCCTTAATTTTGTTCAAGGCCTCAACGACCTGGGTTGTATGGGCTGAAAATAATTCCTCCCTGATCTTCAATTCTGATTTATTTTCTTGCATAATTCGATTTATTCGTATGCAAAATTAATGTTTTTTGTGGGTCATCTTAGAAAAAGCAGGTAAACCTGATCTATTTATAATTATTTCAGGATAACCGTGAATTCTTTACCTTTGCTGTGATGAAAAAGATTGATGAGTTAAGCTCTGCCAGTATTGGCCGGTTGATGTTGAAATACTTTGTTCCGGCATTTGTTGGTGTGTTTGTCAATGCGCTTTACAATATTGTTGATCGTATTTTTATTGGACAGGGTGTGGGTGCTGAAGCGTTATCGGGAATTTCGGTCATTTTCCCGGTCATGCTTATTATGATGGGGTTTGGCATGCTGATTGGCACCGGCACCGGAGTATTTGTTTCCATCAGCATGGGGCGGAAAGATATGGTCAGGGCAGAAAAAACTCTGGGCACAGGGTTCACCCTGATGTTGATTGTTTCCGTGGTAATCATGGTAGTTACCTTTTTATTGAAAGAACCGATTTTGAGGTCCTTTGGATCAACAAATACAACTTTTCAATACGCCAATGATTACCTGGATATTATCCTTGTTGGTGTTGTTTTTCAGGTCGTTGGTTTTTCGTTAAACAACGTTATCCGATCAGAGGGGAATGCAAAAATTGCTATGTATTCGATGATTTTGAGTGCCTGTACCAACATCATCCTGGATCCTGTTTTTATTTTTTGGCTGGACATGGGCGTGAAGGGAGCTGCTTATGCTACCATTATCTCCATGTTTATATTGATGGTTTGGGTGTTGGCACATTTTAGGAGCAGCAGGTCGGTTATTAAGCTGAAGAAGGAATACATAGGAGTAGATTTGGGCATCACGAAAAGCATTCTGGCTATAGGCATGGCTCCATTCGTGATGCAAATTGCCAATAGTCTGGTTCAGGGACTGCTAAACCGGAAATTGATTGTTTTTGGAGGGGATTTAGCTGTGGGGGCTATGGGAATTATCAATTCGGTTATTTCTCTGGTTATCATGGCAATTGTTGCCATCAATATGGCTTCACAGCCGATTATTGGTTTTAACTACGGGGCGAAATCGGTTCATCGTGTAAAGGAGGCTTTAAGACTTTCTTTGATTGCAGCGACTTTTATTTCTGTTGCAGCGTTTATTTTTATCGGTTCTGCTCCCGGAATGCTTGTGCGGTTGTTTAACAGTGACAGTCAGGAATTATATGATATTTCTGTACATGGTTTACGGACTGTTATTCTCGGCTTCCCGATTGTTGGCTTTCAAGTGGTGGCTTCCCATTTTTTTCAAGCTATAGGGAAAGCCAGGATTGCTATGTTCGCCACCCTGTTCCGACAGGTGATCAGTTTAATACCCCTGTTATTTATATTGCCCGGGTTTTGGGGAATTACCGGAATCTGGGCGGCTTATCCTATTTCTGACTCCATAACAGCTGTTATCGTTTCCTTTTTTTTAGTGAGGGAATGGCGAAAGTTGCCGGAAATTGAAGCTTAACAGACCTACGGGTGGATTCTGTTCAAGCATAACGCAGTCAGCGAACTTTCCAAATCAGATTCTTGACTTTAAAGACGAACACTATTTAATCTCTCTGATTTGGATGTTGTTTATTCAGGATGTATTCGCGTGACAGTTTATTTCTTAAAGCTAACCCGGTGTATGATTTCTCAATATTCACCAGTTCTTCAGGTGTTCCGGCAAAAAGCAGCTCTCCTCCTTTGTCACCTCCCTCGGGTCCCAGGTCAATAATCCAGTCGGCCGATTTTATCACTTCCAGGTTATGCTCGATGATGATGATGGAGTGCCCTCTGGATATTAGTGCCTCAAATGAATCCAATAATTTTTTGATGTCGTGGAAATGGAGTCCTGTAGTTGGTTCATCAAAGATAAAAAGGGTAGGGGAATTTTTTTCCTGTGCCAGGAATGAAGCCAGTTTAACCCGTTGACTTTCACCTCCCGATAAGGTACTTGACGACTGTCCCATTTTGATGTATCCTAGTCCGACTTGCTGCAATGGGTTGAGCCGTTTTATAATTTTCTTTTCTGTTGATGATTTCCCGGATGAGAATAGGTCGATGGCTTCAGTGACAGTGAGGTTCAGTATGTCGTCAATATTCTTATCCCGGTACCGGATTTCCAGAATATCTTCCTTAAACCGTTTTCCTCCACAGCTTTCACAGACAAGAAAAACATCGGCCAGAAATTGCATCTCAACTTTAATAATTCCTTCTCCCTGGCATTCATCGCACCGGCCGCCGTCAACATTAAAAGAGAAGTGGGAGGGTTTCAATCCCATTATTTTTGCAGCCTGCTGGTCGGCGAATAATTTTCTGATTTCGTCATAAGCTTTCAGGTATGTCACCGGGTTTGACCGGGATGATTTTCCGATTGGATTTTGATCGATGAATTCCACCGATTCAATCCGGTTCATGTCGCCCTGCATGGCATTATGGTGACCGGTGCGTTCGCCGTAACTTCCAAACAGTTTTGAAAGGGCAGGGAATAGGATTTTGGAAACCAGAGATGATTTGCCGGAGCCGGAAACCCCGGTAACCACTGTAATCGTATTCAGCGGAAATTTAACATTCAGGTTTTTCAGGTTGTTTTCACGAGCGCCAATAATTTCAATAAAATTACTCCATTTACGTCGGGTATGTGGAATTTCAATGTTTTTAATTCCGGTCAGGTATTGTCCGGTCAGGCTATCTGTATTTTTTTTCAGGTTTTTGTACGTGCCCTGGTATACAATTTCACCTCCCTGTTGCCCGGCGAAGGGCCCAATGTCAATGATTTGGTCAGCTGCCAGCATGATCTCCTCGTCATGTTCCACAACAACCACAGTGTTTCCTTTTTTCTGCAGTTTTTTCAATATGTTGATCAGTCGTTGTGTATCTCTTGAATGAAGTCCGATACTGGGTTCATCTAAAATGTACAGTGATCCAACGAGACTGCTGCCCAGGGAAGTGGCGAGATTTATCCGTTGTGACTCTCCACCCGAAAGGGAGGATGATAGTCTGTTGAGTGTTAAGTACCCTAATCCGACATCGCAGAGAAAGCTCAGGCGGTTTTTTATTTCTATCAGAATACGTTTGGCAATACTTTCGTCGTGTTTGTTCAGTTGGATATCTGCAAAAAACTGTTGTAACTCGGCAACAGGCATTAAAACCAGCTCCTGCAGCGATTTTCCGGCTACCTTAATGTATCCGGCTTCCTTTTTTAGTCTTGTCCCCTGACAATCGGGGCATGTGGTTTTTCCACGATAGCGTGAAAGCATCACCCGGTATTGAATTTTATAACTTTTTTCTTCCAGATATTTGAAAAAACGGTTTAATCCTTTGAAATGTCTGTTTCCGTTCCATACCAGTGACTTTTGCTCCGGAGTAAGTTCGTAATACGGCTTATGTATGGGAAATCCAAACTGGTTAGCTGAATAGATCAGTTTGTCTTTCCATTTACTCATTTTTTCTCCCCGCCAGCAAACGATCGCATCCTGGTAAATGGAAAGCGATTTGTTGGGTATCACCAGATCTTCATCAATGCCGATAATTTTGCCGTAACCTTCGCAGGTTGGACAGGCACCAACGGGGTTGTTGAAGCTAAACGTGTGTAATACAGGTTCTTCAAAGGTGATGCCGTCTGCTTCAAAACGATTGGAGAAATTGAATTCCTGTTTTTTATCTCCCTCGAATATTTTGATCCGGCACTCGCCATGACCCTCATAAAAAGCTGTTTCAACAGAATCAGCGATGCGGCTTTGATTGTCTTCGTCATTTTTTGCTACAACCCGGTCAATTACAATGTTACATGAGCCATTACAAAAATTTTCATCCCCTGCTTCCAGCAGTTCATCAATCCGGATTACTTTCTCATTCAGCTCCAGGCGCGAAAAACCCTGCTCCATGAGAAGCTCTGCTTCCTTTAGCAGGGATCGGTCGTGAAGTTGTTTTAGGGGAGCAAGAATCATCAGACGGGTTTCTGCCGGAAGAGTGAAAATGAAATTTACCACATCAGTAACTGAATGCCTTATTACTTCCTGTCCTGTAACCGGAGAAAAGGTTTTACCAATCCGGGCAAATAATAGTTTCAGGTAATCGTATATCTCAGTTGATGTTCCTACTGTTGAACGGGGATTCCGGGTGTTGACCTTTTGCTCTATAGCAATTGCCGGGGGAATGCCTTTGATAAAATCAACTTCAGGCTTGTTGATACGACCCAGAAATTGCCGTGCATAGGAAGACAGGCTCTCCACATACCTGCGCTGCCCCTCGGCAAATAAGGTGTCGAAAGCCAGTGAGGATTTGCCCGATCCGGAAACACCGGTAACTACAATAAATTGATTTAACGGAATATTTAAGCTGATGTTTTTCAGGTTGTTAACCCTGGCATGACTTATTTCAATATATTTTTCAGATTGCATGAAAATTAAATTAGTTGAATTCCCGACAAATATAAAATCAAGCGCAAAAAATATTTCCATGCTCAGATGGAAGTTGCATATTTAGTTTTCCCCTTTACGTGAAGCCTAATTATGCTTTATTCATGGCAACTTTAGTGAGAAATACTAGTTCGTGATTTGTATAATTTTTTCAAAAAACTTGTTTTTTAATATAAAAAGTACCATTTTTATGCCGACAAAAATAATAAATAGTTTTACTTCAATTAAATCAGTCGCCTATCGAAAAATTTTACTTTTTGTTTAAAAATAAATAGAAGGTAATGTTCAGAAATCAAGAACAGAACGACAATGAGCTCGTTCAATGTTTTATCGAAGGCGATCAAAATTCACTTGAAATTTTAATCCATCGTCATAAACGAAGGGTGTATTCCTACATTTTGTTGATTGTTAAAAATCAGGAACTGGCGGAGGATATCTTTCAGGAAACTTTTATTAAAGTTATCCGCTCACTCAAAAGAGGAAAATATGTCGAAAACGGAAAATTTATTTCCTGGGTTTTACGTATTTCCCATAATTTGATCATCGATCACTTTAGAAAAGAAAAACTACAGGGTGTTGTTTCTAATGACAGCATGGAGATGGATATTTTTAATTCCCAAAAGTTTTCGGAAAATACTATCGAAGATCAATTGGTAAACGATCAAATTCTTAGTGAAGTAAAAAAATTAATCAAAGAACTTCCGGAAGATCAGCAACAAGTGATCTATATGCGTCATTATATGGGTCTTAGCTTCAAGGAAATTGCCGAACAAACTGATGTGAGCATCAATACCGCACTGGGACGCATGCGTTATGCCCTAATCAATCTTCGTAAATTAATCCGGCAAAAAAAGATGAATTTGACAAGTATTTAACTCTTATTAACACAATATTGACAAATGACCAGCGTTCTTATAAAAACATTTTATATGAATGCCTATGAAAAAATATTTTACGTTAACTTATCTTGTAAAAAAATTTTACAAATCATCCGTTCTTCCATCAGATGTCAAAGCAAATGATTCCAGAAATGAGTGGTACGAAGAAGAGTGTTGGGAATTCTGTCCATCGGACCAGTCGGTTAACAATATCCTGGATTTTGCCCACGCATATGATGTTTTTCCAACAAAAAGTGCCGGGTATGTTGAAAGAATCTTAAATTGATTGCGCTTGTACTGAAAGAACTGCCTTAGAATTGAATTTTAAGGCAGTTTTTTTTTGATGATAGCAAAAAACGGGAAATGAGCCGTTGTTGTTTTCAAGAGGTAACCCGGGATTTGGAATTAAAATAAAATAGAATGAGTCTAAATAATATCTTTAATTTTTCCCGGTATAAATTTTAGAAACAAACGGTTGATTGTTTTAAAGTGTTGCTGTCATTGAATTTAATTTGGTTTTTTGTTGATAAATTGAAGAAATGGTTCACTCCGTTTGTGAATGACGAAAATGGAGGACAATTTTATCCTTTTTTTTCTCAAAAGTCAGTTTTTATATTTGTCATTCGTTATTTTGAAATGCACAGGTTGCGAATCAGATGTTATTAATCCATTTTCTTAAATAGCAAAAAGGTATGAAGATATTAGTTTGTTTGGGGAATGTGCCAGATACAACAACCAAGGTAAAGTTTGCTGACGGCGCAGCTCTTGATAAAACGGGAATCCAGTGGATCATTAATCCATGGGATGAACTTGCTCTCACGCGAGCCGTAGAGTTGAAGGAAGATTCAGGGAATGCGGTTGACCAGGTTACCGTAATTACTGTAGGTGGGAAAGATGCAGAGCCGACATTGCGTAAAGCGTTAGCCATAGGGGCTGATGAGGCCATCCGGATTGATGCTGAACCTGCAGATGCCTATTCTGTGGCTGCTCAGATTGCTGAAGCAGTTCGGGATAAAGGATTTGATCTTATTTTATCGGGTATAGAATCAAGCGATTATAATGGATCTATGGTCAGCGGCATGCTGGCGGAATTTTTAAATAATCCTTCTGTTTCTGCTGTTTCGGGGATTCTTATCCAGGGCAGCGAAGTGGAATTGACCCGCGAAATTGACGGGGGAAAAGAACAGGTAGTTGTACCGGCTCCTTTTGTTGCAGCTGTGCAGAAAGGGATCGCCAGGGAGCCCCGGATCGCTGCCATGAGAGGAATTATGATGGCCAGGAAAAAGCCTTTGACTGTTATTCCTGCTGTGGATGTTAACCCACTGACTGAATTTGTGAAATTTGAGCTTCCTCAACCGAAACCGCCATGTAAAATGATTGATGCAGAGGACATTGATGTTCTGGTTCAATGGCTTCAGAATGAGGCAAAGGTTCTTTGATGAATTTATTTTAAACAAAAAAAATTGAGAATATGTCTGTTTTAGTATATACTGAAAATTGGGACGGTAAATTTAAGAAAGCTTCTTATGAGCTGGTATCCTATGCAACCCAGGTTGCTGAAATGCTGAATACATCGGTAACAGCCATTTCTATTGGTAAGGTAAACGATGATGAGTTACTAAAGCTGGGAGGCTTTGGAGCAACTAAAATATTGAAGGCAGATGATCAGCATCTGAATGGATTGGATAACCAGGCTTATACTGACATCATCGCCCGTGCGGCTATTGAAGAGGGAGCCGGAGTAATTGTGTTTTCGCATAATAATACAGGAAAGGCTCTTGCCTCCAGGCTTTCTGTACGATTGAAGGCAGCTGTGGGAGCCGGACTCATAAAATTGCCGGTTTCACTTTCTCCCTTTATTGTGTATAAAAAAGTATTTTCGGGGAAGGCTTTTGCTCAGGTTGAGTTGAAAACGGAGGTGAAGATTTTAACTTTGATGCAGAATTCTTTCGAGTTGGTGGAAGCTGACTCCAGGGCTGAAATAGTCTCTTTTGCCGGTGAAACAGGAGTCCCCAAAACGGTGATCAAGGATGTCCAGAAACAAACCGGGAAGATTTTGCTCACCGATGCGGAGGTTGTTGTATCTGGTGGACGGGGGATGAAGTCGCCCGATAACTGGGGAGTCATTGAAGAACTGGCTGATGCGCTGGGTGCAGCAACAGCCTGCTCGCGACCTGTATCTGACGAAGGTTGGCGTTCGCACGATGAGCATACGGGGCAGACAGGTAAAATTATTGCTCCCAATTTGTATATTGCCGCCGGTATTTCCGGAGCTATTCAACACATGGCAGGCATCAGCTCAACCAAATGCATTGTTGCCATCAATACCGATTCCGATGCTCCGGTTTTTGAATATGCCGATTATGGTGTTGTGGGGGATGCGTTAAAAGTATTACCGGCATTAACCCGGGCCGTGAAAGAAGCAAAAAGTAAATAATCCGGCTTCATGATTAAACAAATTCTTTTTGTACTTGCCCTTGTTCTTACGCTGGGCATTTTTGCATGGACTGTCAACAGACTGGCGGCCATATTTTCCCTGACAAAAGCGGCCTTCCCGGTTCGGGACATTGGGCAACGCATTCGCCTTACTCTGCAGGTAGCGTTGGGACAGTCAAAAATTCTCCGGCGCCCCGTGGTCGGTTCCATGCACGCTTTAGTATGGTGGGGATTTCTGTTTATCCTGATCGGTAGCATTGAAATGGTTATCGATGGTATTGCCGGAACCGAACGTATTCTGGGGAATCTGGGAGTTGTTTATGATGTTATTATTGCCTTGGGTGATCTATTCGCGTTACTCATCGCACTATTGATCCTCGCATTCTTGTTCCGCCGGGTTTTTATGCACATCAAACGGTTTAGCGGTTCAGAAATGACACCCCATTCTCATGTGGATGCTAAAATAGCCTTGACGCTGATCCTTTTCCTGATGATTACCCTACTGGGGATGAACACTTTTTATATTCTTGATGCCAGTCAGTCAGGCCATGAGGTGGTAGGATGTTATCCAGTCAGCAGGTTGCTGTCAGGATGGTTTGGAGGAGTTACCGGTCAAACCGCACATACCTTACACGAAATCAACTGGTGGGGGCATATCCTGGGGATTTTCTTTTTTGCCAACTACCTGCCTTATTCTAAACATTTTCATGTGTTTGTGTCGGTACCCAATGTTTTCCTGAGCAACCTGGCACCGCTGGGTAAAATGACTACCATGGCGAACATCACCAAAGAAGTGAAATTAATGATGGACCCTGACGCTGCTTTTGTTGAAACTACTGAAGATGAACCGGTTGAGCGATTTGGTGTATGTGATGTTGAAGATATTACCTGGAAACATTACCTCGATTCATTAGCTTGCACTCAATGTGGACGGTGTACATCGGTTTGTCCTGCTAATTTGACCGGTAAGCTTCTCTCTCCGCGAAAAATTGTGATGAATGTTCGCGAAAGGATGAAAGAAAAAGGGTTGAAAATGATTCAAAACGGGAAAGAATGGAGTGACGAAAAAGCTCTTTTAGGTGATTATGTCACAGCAGAAGAGTTGTGGGCATGTACTACCTGTAATGCCTGTGCCCGGGAATGTCCGGTGAATATCAACCAACCGGCTATCATTTTGGAAATGCGACGGTTTCTTGTCATGGAACAATCTGCCGCACCAGGTGAACTGAACCAGATCTTTTCAAATATTGAAAATAATGGTGCCCCCTGGCAATTTTCACAGGAAGATCGTATGCAATGGGCAGAAGAGCTTTATATGAACCAACCAGTAAGTTAACAGCAGAAAAATGGAAACAAATACAAGAAAAGTGGAAGTTCCGGTGTTAGCCGAGCTATTTTCACGAAATGAAACTGCGGAGTATCTTTTTTGGGTGGGTAGCGCGGGTGCTTTTGACGACCGGTATAAAAAGGTGACCCGGGCGTTTGTGAAAGTGCTGACTTTCCTGGGGGTAGATTATGCAGTCCTGGGTACAGAAGAATCTTCCAGCGGAGACGTTGCACGACGTGCCGGAAATGAAATGTTGTTCCAGATGCAGGCTTTAATGAATATTGAATTGCTTCGGAATTACGGGGTGAAAAAAGTAATTACCTGTGATCCCCATGTTTACAATACATTCAAAAATGAATATCCCGATTTAGGGGCTGACTTTGAAGTCATTCATCATTCTCAGTTCCTATCGAAAATGATAGAAGATGGAAAATTAAAATTGAGTCCGGATATTTTCCGGGGGAAGAAATTGACATATCACGATCCCTGTTACCTGGGAAGAGCCAACGGTGAATATAAGGCTCCACGACGAATTATTGAGAGTACACACGCTGAGTTAGTGGAAATGAAACGGAACAAAAGTTTTGCATTGTGTTGTGGAGCTGGTGGAAGTCAGATGTTTAAAGAAGCAGAAAAGGGAAATAAAGAGGTATTTATTGAACGAACAGAAGATGCACTCGAAACAGGTGCAGAAATGATTGTTTCCGCGTGTCCTTATTGTATGGTGATGATTACTGACGGGTTAAAGTACAAAAATAAAAATGAAGAAATAACAAATATTGACCTGGCTGAATTGGTCGCCTTGTCGTTAAATTTATAATATTTCTCCTCCCGGTAGAGCAGTGAGGATTCACTGGCAGAAAATTCAGCATATTAGACAATAACAGCAAAGAATAAAGTAAAAAATAAAATTAAAAGCATAACAATGGAAACCAAAAAGTATAGTAGAGGGGGTGAGTTCATGGTGAAAGATATTGAAGCCGGTGACATATTCATTCCTGAAGAATTTGATGAAGAGCAGAAGATGATTGCAGAAACCTGTCGTGATTTTCTTGATACAGAAGTGATGCCAAACCTGGACCGTCTCGATGCGCAGGAGGAGGGGTTTGCCCGCAGTCTGCTCAATAAAGCCGGCGAGCTGGGATTGCTTGGTATTTCTATACCAGAGGAGTATGAAGGGTTCGGACAATCGTTTGTAACTTCCATGCTGGCAAGTGAAGTCATGGGCTCAGCTTATTCCTTTGCGGTAACGTATTCATGCCATACAGGTATTGGCTCGTTACCCATTTATTATTTTGGAAATGATGAGCAGAAGCAAAAGTATTTACCCCGGCTGGCTTCTGGTGAATGGGCCGGAGCTTATTGCCTTACCGAACCCGGTGCCGGCTCAGATGCCAATTCAGGTAAAACAAGGGCAACCCTTTCCGGCGACGGGATGCATTATATTCTGAACGGACAAAAAATGTGGATTACCAATACTGGTTTTGCCGATGTTTTTACCGTTTTTGCAAAAATTGATAACGATCGTGTGCTGAGCGCTTTTATTGTGGAGCGTACTTTTCCCGGTATTAAGTTCAATCCGGAAGAGAAGAAGATGGGTATCAAGGGTTCATCTACCCGCCAGATCTTTTTTGAAGATTGCATGGTTCCGGTTGAAAACCTCCTGGGAGGCCGGGGAAAAGGATTCCGTATTGCTCTGGATATTTTACACATGGGGCGCATAAAACTGGGCGGTAATGTGATCGGTGCTGCTAAGTTAGCTATTGATCAGTCTGTTAACTATGCCAATGAACGTAAACAATTCGGCCAGCTGATCTCCTCTTTTGGCTCCATTAAATACAAACTGGCTGAACAGGTCATCCGCACCTTCGCCAACGAATCAGCTGTATACCGCGCCAGTCGTAATGTGGATGAGTTTATTGAAGCTCATCCCGAATGGTCAAAAGAGGAAGCTATTGTGAAAGCTTTTGAAGAGTATGCCATCGAAGCTGCTATTCTGAAGGTTTATGGGTCGGAAGCACTCGATTATGTGGTGGATGAAGGAGTACAAATTCATGGCGGAATGGGTTATTCATCTGAAATGCCTATTGAACGTGGCTATCGCGACTCCAGGATCAATCGCATTTTTGAAGGAACCAACGAAATAAACCGGCTGGTAACCATCGATACCCTGAATAAACGTGGAGCAAAACATGACTTCGATTTGTATGAACTCGGAAATGAAATAATTCACGGACTTGATTCTTTGGAGGGATGCTGCTGTTGTGAACAGGATTATTTTAAAAATCAAAAGTCAGCTGCCAAACAGTTGAAGATTGTAGGTGTCATGCTCATGAAAGCTGTTTCGGATCATTTTGGTCGCCAAATGATGAATGAGCAGGAAATTCTCAATAACATTTCAAATATCGTAATGCGAGCATACGTGGCTGAATCAACCATGCTGCGAATTCAGAAAAAAGAAATGATGGGGCATGATATAGCTGTATACAAAGATTTGCTCGATGTGCTGGTTTACGATTCAGCTGAATATGTTCGCAAAGAAGCAATGGATGCAGTAAACTCTTTCCTGGATGGCGATACGAAAAAAAGGTTCGTTAAAGGAATCAAACATTATACCTGTGTGAAACCGGTAAATGTGAAGGATGCCCGTCGCCGTATTGCCGATAAATTAATCGAAGAGAATAAGTATTGCTTTTAATGTGCCGGAACAACACTTCCGGGAGATCCGGAATCAACGTATGTGTTGAATTTGGATGTTTCTTTTTTCGATACGATTCGTTTTTTACTCGTTCGTTTTTACTTTTACAAGTGGATTGAAGTGAACGCGGATGCTGCCTGATATTAATTTATCCTGTTGGCAAATATGAATTTATTTTCTATCTGAATGAGATAGATAAAACTTTCTTACTTTTGCACGCCTTTTAAGGACATGCTTCTATTCTGTTTGTTTTGCTTCCATGCAGGAATGAAGCGGTGCTTATGGAAATAATTCAGCTTTTAAGAAAACAGGAAAACAATGACAGAAATTAGAAATATCGCCATCATTGCCCATGTTGATCATGGGAAAACTACAATGGTTGACAGAATGTTATATCAGGTAAAACTGTTCCGGGATAATCAGGATATGGGTGAACTCATCCTTGATAGCAATGATTTGGAACGAGAACGTGGCATTACTATTCTGTCAAAAAATGTTTCCATTCGGTATAAGGATACCAAAATAAATATAATAGATACTCCTGGTCACTCCGATTTTGGAGGAGAGGTAGAGCGTGTACTGAATATGGCAAATGGGGTATTATTGATTGTTGATGCCTTTGAAGGTCCGATGCCACAAACAAGGTTTGTTTTACAAAAGGCCTTAGAGCTGGGGTTAAAGCCTATTGTAGTCATCAACAAAGTAGATAAACCGAACTGCATGCCCGACTTGGCTCATGAAAAAGTATTTGATCTCATGTTCAATCTTGATGCCACAGAGGAACAGCTTAACTTTCCTACAGTTTATGGTTCGGCAAAAGGAGGTTGGATGGGCCCCGACTGGAAGGAGGAAACTACCGATATAAGTTATTTGCTTGATGTAATATTAACGCATATTCCGCCTTCCAGACATAAGGATGGTTCTTTACAGATGCGGATTACTTCGCTCGATTATTCTTCCTATACCGGACGTATTGCCGTGGGAAAGATTTCCCGTGGACAACTGATTCCCGGATCTGCCGTATCGCTGGTCAAGCGTGACGGTACGGTCATTAAATCAGTTGCTAAGGAGGTGTATCTCTTTGAAGGCCTGGGAAAAGAAAAAACCAAACTACCGGTTCCTTCCGGTGAAATTTGTGCTGTGCTGGGGCTGGATGGTTTTGATATTGGTGATACTGTTGCCGATGCCCTGGAGCCAGAGGGTCTGAAACCCATTCAGCTTGATGAACCTACCATGAGTATGTTGTTCGTGTCCAACAATTCTCCCTTCTTTGGAAAAGACGGGAAGTATGTAACTTCCCGGCAATTACGTGACCGGTTATTTAAAGAAACCGAGAAAAACCTGGCATTGCGGGTGGAAGAGACCAATTCTGCCGACTCCTACCTGGTGTTCGGACGGGGGATTTTACATCTTTCGATTTTGGTAGAAACTATGCGAAGGGAAGGTTATGAGATGCAACTGGGACAACCCAAAGTGATTACCCGGGAAGTTGGCGGTGTGATACACGAACCTATAGAATTTCTGACCGTTCAGGTTCCTGAAACGTTTTCCGGGAAAGTCATCGAACAGGTTACCCAACGAAAAGGTGAAATTTTGCATATTGACATCAAAGGCGACAGAACTCATCTGGAATTTTCTATACCTGCACGGGGTATAATTGGATTGCGTAACCAGATGTTGACTGCTACTGAAGGAGAAGCCATTATGGCACACCGGTTTAAAGGCTACGAACCATGGAAAGGTTCGCTGGGTGTAACCCGAAATGGAGCATTGATATCTTTGGAAACCGGTACGGCTATTGCTTATTCTATCGATAAAATGCAAGACAGAGGCCGTTTTTTCGTGGAACCAGGTGAAAATGTATACGCCGGCCAGGTGATCGGTGAAAATACCAGACAAGACGATCTGACTGTTAATATTATCCGGACAAAAAAACTTTCCAATATGCGGGCTTCCGGTTCCGACGATAAAACCAGTATCGCTCCGGCAGTTAAATTTTCTCTGGAAGAAGCCATGGAATACCTGCGAAACGATGAATACCTGGAGGTAACTCCTAAAAATATGAGAATTCGGAAAATTTTGCTGAATGAACATGACCGGAAAAGACAAACAAAGGTGGTGACCGAAAACTAATTGAGACATTCCCTGATCTTATCTCTATCATTTGCGGGTACTATCCTTATTTCAAAAAGAGGACCTGCTTCGTTTCACATCAATGATCATCGGATGGGATTCTAAATTCCGGCCTGTTATTGTTAACGACTTCTTAATAAAATATAAACATATATTGCTATTTAGACATATAATAAATAGCAATTGTACATTGGATATGTCGGTTTTTGATTTTATTTTAGGCGATTAAATTAAAACAGGAATTCATGTTGAAAAAAGTCTTTATTTCGTTCATTTTTATTGTTTTTGTTGCAGGAATTTTATTTGCACAAACACCCACTCGCTGGCGTGGTCCCAATGGAAATGGGATTTACGAAGAAACGGGATTATTAAAGAGCTGGCCTGAGTCAGGACCGGAAATGGTTTGGCATTATGATGATTTAGGAGAAGGTCATGCCTCTCCGGTTATGGCCAACGGAATGATTTATCTCTCCGGTATGGTTGATCAGGTGGGTTATATTTATATACTGGATATGGATGGGGAATTGAAATTGAAGTTTCCCTATGGAGATGAGTTTACCGAGAGTTATCCCGGATCCCGGTCGTCACCTGTTCTTGTTGGTGATTTGCTTTATATTTACTCCGGCCTTGGGGCATTAAGCTGTATGGATGCAAAAACTGGTGAGTTGAAATGGCGTAAACATGTATTCAGTGACTTTGACGGAAAGAATATTACCTGGGGAGTAACTGAAACGGTTGTGGTTGATGGTGATGTGGTTTATGTTACTCCGGGTGGCAAAAAGAATAATGTGGTTGCTCTCAATCGTTTTGATGGTTCACTGATCTGGTCATCGGAAGGGAAAGGTGATCTTTCGGCCTACTGTACGCCTTTGTTGGTGGAGCTGCCTGCACGTAAAGTTCTGGTTACCATGACAGCCGATAACATCGTTGGGTTGGATGCGAAAGACGGAACAATGCTTTGGTCGCATCCTCAAACGAACAGGTGGCAGGTTCATGCCAACACCCCCATTTATCATGATGGTGGTTTATTCTGTTTTAGTGGTTATGGCCAGGGTGGTGTTAAGCTTGAGCTCAATGCCGATGGCAGCCAGGTTGAAAAGGCATGGTTTAGTGATAAACTGGATAGTCGTATTGGAGGCATGGTGCTGGTTGACGGATATCTCTATGGTTCCGGTGATAATAATCGCCAGTTTCGCTGTGTCGACTGGAAATCAGGTGAAGAAAAGTATGCCGTTACCGATATAGGTAAAGGGGTTACCATTTATGCCGATGGTATGTTATATTGCTATAGCGACAGGGGAGAGCTCGGAATGGCTGAAGCGAGTCCAAACGGATTTAATCTGGTAAGCAAAATCAGAGTAGAGTTAGGCTCCGGACAGCATTGGTCGCATCCGGTGATTCATGGAGGAAGGTTGTACCTCCGCCATGGGAACACCCTGATTGCTTATAAAATCAAGTAATTTCAGGTTGTTTTTGTCAAATTAGGAATCAAAAATTATAACCTGAAAGAAATGAAAATTCAAATAGTAAGTATTATTCTGCTTTTTTTTGCTTTGCCTTCTCACGCACAGGTGATTCAATGGCGCGGACAGAACCGTGATGGTATTTTTCATGAAACCGGTTTGTTAAAAACATGGCCCGATAGTGGACCCGGTTTAATTCTTGAGTCCGGGAATATTGGAAAAGGTTGGTCATCTCCAATTCTGGCTGATGGAATAATTTATGTTACGGGGATGATCGACACGTTAGACTACCTGACTGCCATGGATATCCGGGGGAACATAAAGTGGCAGGTTTCTTACGGAAGGTCATGGAACCAATCTTTCCCTGACACACGTAGTACGCCTGTTGTGGATGGCGACCGTATTTATGTGCAAAGTGGCACTGGCCGCGTTGCCTGCATTGACCGGGAAACAGGAAAGGAATTATGGGCGGTTCATGTTGATCAGGAATTCCAGGGTGAATATCATTCTTGGGGAAATTCAGAAACTCCGCTCATCGTGGATAATAAAGTCATATGTTCTCCGGGAGGAAAGGAAACCAGCATCATTGCACTGGATAAAATGACAGGTAATACCATCTGGAAATCTGTATCATTGGGTGGACCCCGTGCTTATCTTTCCGCAGCGCTCTATGAATACAAAAATTTTCGATATATCCTGGCTGCCATTGGCTCGCATATCCTGGCTGTCCATCCGGAAAATGGTGAAATAGCCTGGAGTTATAAATATCTTGATCCGGCTAAATGGGACCAGGACGGACTCATTTGGGCCAATACTCCTGTATTCAAGAATGATGAGATTTTTATCTCCATGGGTTATGATTATCCGGCTGTGATGCTGAAGATGGATTCTACCGGCACCTCTGTTACTGAAAAATTTGTCAGCCGGACGCTTGACAATCATCATCATGGCTTAATCCTATATGAAAACCACCTCTATGGTTCCAACTGGTTCGATAACCGGCGTGGAAGATGGGTCTGCATGGTTTGGGATACCGGTGAAATAAAATATGTGGATGATTGGGACACCAAAGGGACATTGGTAATGGCCGACGGGATGCTTTATGCCTATAATGAAAGGGGGAGTGTTGGCCTGGTGAACCCTACACCGGAAGGATTTGAAGTTGTAAGCCAGTTCAGGATAACCAAAGGTTCCGGCCCTCACTGGGCTCATCCTTTTATAGCTGACGGAAAATTATTGATGAGACATGGAGATGTGCTCCAGGTTTTTGATATTAAAGCTCAATAAAATCCGGAATTTTGTATCTTCGGGGGTAAAATTAACCCCTTAATATTTAGTTATAAAGATAAATGGAGAGCAGTCAATTTATAAGAATTATTTCTGTATCACTGGTAATTTTATTCCTGGTATTTCTTGTTTGGTGGCTGCAAACCGACCCTACAGCCGGATTAGATGTTAGCATGGAAGGTGCCGATAACCGTGGTGCAGGCGTTGAAGCTCAGGAAGTGGAAATTGGTGAGTATTTCAAAGAATTTTCTACAGGATACACAGAACTGTCGGAAATCTGGCCCCGGTTCAGGGGGCTGGATTTTGATAATATATCGAAGTCTCCCACAAAACTCATTGACGATTTCGGGAGTACAGGACCAAAAATTTTATGGACGAAAGACCTGGGCGAAGGACACTCTGGCGCCGCTATTTATAAGGGACTGGTTTACATTCTCGATTACGATGAAGAGAAACGTGCCGATTTGCTTCGTTGCTACTCCCTGATTGATGGAAAAGAAATGTGGGTGCGGGGTTACGGATTGAATGTGAAACGTAACCATGGGATGTCACGGACTATACCCGCCATTACTGATGATTATATACTTACCATGGGACCTATGTGCCATGTGATGTGCCTTGACCGGGAAACCGGTGAGTTGATTTGGGGACTGGATGTAGCCGGAGAATATGAGTCGGAAGTTCCCTTGTGGTATACCGGACAGTGTCCGTTGATTGACGGGGATCAGGCGATCATTGCCTCTGGTGGTAAAAGTCTGATGGTGGCAATAGATTGTGAGACAGGTGAAAAAGTTTGGGAAACACCTAATCCCGAGGGATGGAAAATGTCGCATTCTTCTGTGATCCCTTTTACATTTGGAGGTCGGAAAATGTATGTTTACAGCGCGATAGGAGCATTGGCCGGGGTAGCTGCCGATGGGGATGATGCAGGAAAAATACTTTGGCATACCCCGGTATGGAACCATTCAGTTGTGGCTCCGTCACCAGTATGTATGCCCGATGGAAAAATATTTATGACCGCCGGCTATGGCGCCGGTGCCATGATGGCTCAGCTTTCCGAAAATAACGGACAGTTTTCTGTAGAAGTTTTGTCGAAATATCCTCCCCGTGACGGACTGGCCTGTGAACAGCAAACACCTCTGTTCTGGAATGGACACCTGTTTGGTATTGTTCCAAAAGACGGCGGACCAAACCGAAACCAACTGGTGTGCGTCCATCCGGATGATCCACAGAAAATGGTCTGGACAAGCGGAACAGAAAATCGATTCGGACTGGGTCCTTATTTTATGGCCGACGGAAAACTGTTCATTTTGAAGGATGACGGGACCCTGTTTATTGCCCGGCCTAGTACTGAAAGGTATATTGAACTGGACCAGGTGAAGGTGATTGAGGATGGACATGACGCCTGGGCCCCGTTTGCTATTGCAAATGGTTACCTGATTATGCGCGATTCAAAAACGTTGGTTTGTATCGATTTAAACGTTTGATGTTTTTTTTGAAATGAGAGGATTGATTGAATTATGAATGACGAATGGGAAGAGAATGACGAATGACGAATGGGAAGAGGGCAACTGCCAATTAAGATGAGAATCCATTCTGTCTATTCTGCTATGTGTCATGGCGCCCGGGCAGTGAAAAATCTCTTCCATTGTATGCCCTTTGTGGTGTAAATAGGTAATTTTAATAAGATGAAGAATAAAGGCATTATCATTTTTCTGCTTGTACTGGCCGCGGTCATTGTGACTGTAATGGTGAGTGATTTTCTGTCGGAAAGGCCTGACCGAAGTCATCCCAACCCTTATGCATTTGATATAAACGCATACAAAACAACTGACCCGGAATTAATCCAATACAGAGAAACAAAAAATTTTAGAATAGGATTTGCCGAACCTGCCGCTATCCATATTCATAATCAAAAAATCTATGTTGCCGGTGACCGGCTGCTCAAAATAATTCAGTTGTCAGGGAACCTTGTTTCTGAATTCCCCTTACCCGAAAAACCTGTTGCTCTGGAAGTGTTTGGTGAAAGAATTTATGTGGCCGGGGAACATAAAATACGGGTGTACGATGAAGCCGGATCTCAAACTGCTGAGTGGCAGGAACTGGATGAAAAATCAAGAATCACTGCCCTGGCTGCCATCGAAGATATCATATTTGTGGCTGATGCTGGAAACCGAAAAGTGTTCAGGTACTCTAAGGAGGGTGAACTGCTGGGAGGTTTCGACGGAAAAGCAGATGCTGATGCAATGCATGGATTTATCATACCAAGTCCATGTTTCGACATGGATATCAACGATGAGGGAGAATTGTGGGTAGTCAATCCCGGTCTCCACGCGCTGGAAAATTATACCTATGATGGAAATTTGCGTTCTCATTGGGAAAATACCAGCATGAAACCTGAAGGATTCAGTGGGTGCTGTAATCCAGGCTATTTTGTTTTTTTACCTGACGGGCGATTTGTGACCAGTGAAAAAGGACTGGTGCGTATAAAAATATACAAACGTTCGGGTGAATTTGAATGCATAGTTGCTGCACCAGAGAAGTTCGCTGATGGGGGTAAGGCTCCCGATATTGCTGTCGATGATCAGAATAACATCTATGCACTTGATTTCGATCAAAAGTTAATCCGGGTTTTTGAACCCAAAAATAAGACGGGTGAGAACAAAACGGAGTAAGGAGCAAAAATATCAGTCGTTTGGAACAATGGCTAACCTTGTTCCACACAACGAAACGAACAGGATTCAAATGATGGGAATTCCAATTTATTCTCTAATCAGCAAACTATTTTAATAAGAAAAGTAAACAGACATGAACCGGAAAGTTTTTATTAGAACAACGGGAAGGATATTTTTCCTTGGCGGATTGGCAGCAGCAACCGGTTACCTGGTAGCCGGCGGGAAGGTGGATGCCACTTGCTCAAAGTCTGCCGCCTGCCAAAAATGCAGAAAATATACAGATTGTGAATTGCCCCTGGCTCTTGAAACGAGGCAAAATGAAAAGGAATAGGGGAATTCATGCTCAAATAATTCGGGTTCTTTTTTTATGAAAACCTTCTGAAGTCTGTGAGTCGAAGGGGAGGAGAAGAACAGCCAAAGGATTTGAATGGAAGGTGTAACACAGGAATGTAAAGCGGAAAGGATTTTTTATGGAAGATAACAGCAGATCGAAAAACCGGCGTGAATTCATCCAGAGCGGAATGCGTTTATCGCTGGCATTGGCGCTGGGAAGTGTCAGTGGACTGGCATTGAGTAAAGTGGTTAAAGATGAATACGTCTGGCAGATTGATCCGTTTGAATGCACGCAGTGTGGCAGGTGTGCCACGGAATGTGTGATGACACCATCAGCTGTAAAATGTGTTCATGCCTATGATCTTTGTGGCTATTGTGATTTATGTGGTGGTTATTTTAAACCCGATGCAAATCAGTTGAGCACAGCTGCAGAAAATCAGCTTTGCCCTACAGCTGCCATCGAGCGGCGGTTTATTGAAGAGCCCTATTTTGAATATATTATCAATGAAGATTTGTGTATTGGCTGCGCCAAATGTGTGGAAGGATGTACCGCATTTGGCAATGGTTCCCTGCATTTGCAGATTATTCATGATATTTGCCTGAATTGCAACGAGTGCGCCATCGCCCGTGTTTGTCCCTCCAACGCCATCAAAAGGGTAAAAGCGGAGAACTCCTATCTGATAAAAGGCGATTTTTCAAAAGAACAGGAATCCTGATTATTGTGAAACGAACAGCCCGATTTACCAGGACAAACCAATAGCATTAAGAAAATGAGGATTCTGCTTTATAGCTTTGAAAATTAACAATATGGATATGATAAAAAAAATGAAACTCATATTTTTCCTTTTCACCGTATTTTATCTTTTTTCTACCGGGATATCGGCTCAGCAGCAGCGCTTCCCCAAACCTGAGTTTGAATCAGGTTATGAACAACCTTCCACCATTACGCCGGAACCCCGTGCTCTGGCACTTGAATATTTTGATGTGCTGGTTTTACTTGTCGTTTTATCCCTGGCCACCTGGTTGGCTTTGAAAAAACGTTCACGGCAGGGTATTTTATGGCTTTCGGTTTTTACCCTGATCTATTTTGGTTTTTATAGAAATGGGTGTATCTGTTCCATCGGAGCTATTCAAAATGTAACCCTTTCGTTTGCTGACCCTGGCTATGCCATTTCGCTTACTGCCTTATTGTTTTTCATCCTGCCGCTGGCATTTACCCTGTTTTTCGGGCGTACATTCTGTGCCGGTGCCTGCCCGTTAGGCGCGATCCAGGATCTGGTGATTTTTAAACCCCTGAGTTTACCTAAATGGTTAAATAAAACATTGGGCATCATTCCATATATCTATTTGTCGCTGGCTGTGTTATTTGCAGCCACCGGAACTGATTTCATTATTTGTCGTTACGACCCGTTTGTTGGTATTTTTCGTATGGATGCAAAATTTCATATGGTCGTGTTGGGTATAAGTTTTTTACTGATGGGAATGTTTGTTGCCCGGCCTTATTGTCGCTTTTTTTGTCCTTATGGTGTGTTGCTTAGCTGGATGTCACGGTTCTCCAGGTGGCATCTTACGATTACCCCTGCCAGGTGCATTCAGTGTAAGTTATGTACCAACTCTTGTCCGTTTGATGCAATTGATTTTCCTACAAATGAGAAGGAGGTGGTTAAGTCGGGACTTGGCCCCAAAAAATTTTTGACCTATGCCCTGTTGATCCCTTTATGGATGATCATGGGTATTTTTGCAGGAGAACGCTCACATACGTGGCTGTCGAAGGCAAATCAGGATGTTTACCTGGCTGAACTGCTGATCTCCAATCCTGAAATGAAGAATGATCCCGACAATATTGATGTTCAGACTTTTCTCGCTTCCGGCAAAACGATGGAAACCCTGGTTCAGGAGGCTGAAGTTATCCGGAGAAAATTTTATTTTGGAAGCATGATTGCAGGAGGATTTATCGGTTTGGTGGTTGGAATGACCTTGTTGAATACTGTTGTATTCAGAAAACGTCAGGACTTTGAGCCACATAAAGGAAACTGTGTGAGCTGTGGTCGTTGTATGGATTATTGTCCGGTTGAAAAATAATTATATCATGAATACTGTTGATAAATTAAAACTTTCTCAGAATGTAGCCGTTATATCCGGCCTGTTTTGTTCGGTGGTTGCCCTACTGCTGCTGTTGAACTACTGGCAGTTTTCAAAAAATGACCCAATCGAAAGCAAAGCACTGGAGGTGCTTGTCCAGCGCTTGAAGGAAGATCCCAATAATGACGGATTGAAAACAGAAATCCGTAATTATGATCTGCTGGCCCGAAAGGCATATTTTAACAGTCAATGGCAGGTGAAAACAGGTGCTTATCTTTTGTTGTTCGGTGCGTTGGTATTAGCCTTGGCGTTGAGGATATACTATTCTCTGAAATCCAGAATTGAAGAACCGGAAAAAAAACTTGAAAATGAAATTGCCAGTCGTGTCCTCGCTCAAAAAGGGATATGGATTGCTGGTGCTGTCGTGTTTGGGCTGGCTATTGTTGCTTCATTTGCCACGGTTGATTATCTCGACAAGTACAATTGGGAGTCATTGGTGTTTGAAGAACAGGTTTCACCTGTTGAAAATGGAGTTGAGGTTATTGATGTGGGAGTTGTTTCGGAAGAACCGGAGGTTGCGGATGGAGTTTCAGCAACTTCAGAAGATGTTATCGAAGAAGTTATCGTAGAAGATACGCAACAGGAAGAGTTAACGGAATTAGAAGTTGCTGAGTCCGCAGCACAGGCAGAGCAGCCTGTTTCATCATCATCCGCTTCTTCAGCTGCAGATTTGACAGTTGAAACGATACGAAACAACCATAACTCATTTCGGGGACCGATGGGTCAGGGCATCAGTTACCACAAGAATATTCCTGTTCAGTGGGATGGCAAGTCGGGTGAGAACATCCTGTGGAAAGCACCCATTCCAAAACATGGATATAATTCGCCAGTGATTTGGGGTAATAAAGTATTTATTGCAGGCGCTGATAATCAGAATCGTGAAGTATATTGCTTTGATAGTCGCGACGGAAAACTGCTCTGGACGGGAAAAGCTGGTCAAATCCCCGGCTCTCCGGCTACACCTCCCAAGGTTACAGAAGACACCGGTTTGTCGGCCTCAACTTTAACAACCGATGGACAACAGGTGTATGCAATTTTTGCTACCGGTGATGTGGTTGCCTTCGACATGAATGGCAACCGGGTATGGGCTAAAAATCTGGGAGTACCCGATAATCATTATGGCCATTCTTCTTCACTTATCATATGGGATAATAAACTTCTCATCCAGTACGATACCAACAAAGCAGGGAAAGTGATTGCCCTGAATGCTGCTACCGGGGATCCGGTGTGGGAAACATCACGCCAGGCAAAAATATCCTGGGCAAGTCCGGTTTTGGTTCAGTCAGACGGGAAATTCCAATTGGTGCTCACAGCTGATCCTATTGTTGCTGGTTATGATGTACAAACCGGCAAGGAATTGTGGTCGGTAAACTGTATGATGGGTGAGGTGGGACCCTCTGTGGGTTATACCAATGGTGTGGTATATGCCGCAAATGAATATGCTACGCTGGCCGCTATTGACCTGAAAACCCGGGAAATTTTATGGGAAAACGACATGTTCCTGCCTGAAGCCGCAAGTCCACTGGCTCATAACGGAATCCTGTTTATTGCCACCAGTTATGGAGTGCTGGTTTGTTATGACGCAAAAACCGGAGAGGAATATTGGGAACACGACGTGGGGAGAACCCTTTATTCATCACCTGTATATGCCGATGGAAAGCTTTTCATGATGGATAACGACGGGGTGGTGCGTATTTATGAATATGGAAAAGAGATGAAACTGATTGCTGAAAATGAACTGGGCGAAACTACTGGAACAACACCCGCATTCGCCGAAGGACGAATTTTTATCAGGGGAGAGGAACATTTGTTCTGTATTGGGAAATAACAATGGGGGAAGATTGACCATAGATAAACACAGATTTGCACAGAGATTATAAGAGAAAGACAAACGATATGCCAAGCATCTGCTAAAAAGTTAAAAATAAGGATTTTTGTGAATTAGTTCCTTTGTGAGAAATAAATATGACAAAAAACTTTCAAAATATTGACCGGATAATTACTGAAAAAGGTTCTGAAAAAAAGAACCTGATACCCATTCTTCAGGCTATTCAGCATGAATATAATTACCTGCCGGAGGAGGCATTAAAATACCTGGCCGGGAAAACAACTATTACACCTGCTGAAATTGTTGGTGTTGCAGGTTTTTATAAGCAATTCCGGATGCAGCCTGCCGGGAAACATCTGGTTAAAGTGTGTATTGGAACAGCATGTCATGTGAAAGGTGCAGGACTGGTAAACGATGCTTTTCGCAGGTATTTTAATCTGCCCCATGGAACTGATACCGATAAAACGGGCAAATATACGCTGGAAAAGGTAAGTTGCCTGGGATGCTGTACCCTTGCCCCTGTAGTTCAGGTGGACGATATCACTTATGGACATGTAGCCCCTGATCAGGTTGATCAGGTGATTGCTGATTTTGAAAGTCATCAGGGACAAATAGGAACAAGGAAATTTCGAAAAGCTGACGGCTCTGAAATTAAGGGAGAAATACGTATCGGTTTAGGATCATGCTGCGTTGCCAGTGGCAGTGGGGAGATTGAACAGGAGGTGGAAAAAGTAGTGAGCCAGAGTGGTCTTCGGGTGAAACTGAAACATGTGGGTTGTGTGGGTATGTGCCATCAGGTGCCGTTGGTTGAAGTGGTTCCAAATGAAGGAGAGCCCACGTTGTATGCCAAAGTAAAACCTGAAGATGTGAAAAGTATTGTTGAGAAACATTTTGATCCACCAGGATTCTTTTCGAAAATCAGGAATAAACTTTTTCATTTTGCTGAGGAGATTCAAACGGACCGGAACTGGGACGGGGTTCAGCGATACGAAATAAGTATGCGGGAAAAACCTGTTGCTTCATTTTTGGGGAACCAGGTTCCAATTGCCACGGAGTTCCGTGGGATTATCAATCCACTTGATTTGGAGGAATATCAGCGCCGGGGTGGTTTTTCAGCAGTAATGAAAATGTTTCAGTCGCTTACTCCCGATGAGGTAATTGAAGAGGTAAAGAAGAGTGGCATCCGCGGACGGGGTGGTGCAGGGTTTCCTACAGGAGTGAAGTGGGAACTGGTGAAGCAGGAAAAAGAAAATAAAAAGTACCTGATATGCAATGGTGATGAAGGGGATCCGGGAGCTTTTATGGATAGAATGTTGCTGGAAAGTTATCCTTACAGGGTTATTGAGGGGATGATCATTGCTGCTTATGCAACCGGAATTCATGAAGGGTTTTTATATATCCGTGCAGAATATCCGCTGGCAGTTAACCGTATCAGAAAGGCATTGGAGATATGCCGGGCGCATCATTTTATCGGGGAGAACATTCAGGGATCGGGATTTGACCTGGACTTGAAAATTTATGAAGGTGCCGGAGCATTTGTTTGTGGTGAGGAGACCGCACTGATTGCTTCTATTGAGGGAAGCCGTGGGTTTCCGCGAATCCGGCCGCCATTCCCTGCCCAAAAAGGATTGTGGGGCTGCCCGACATTGGTGAACAATACAGAAACAATGGCCCAGATCTCTTATATTATCCGCGAAGGTTCCGGTAAGTTTAATGGCATCGGTTCCGATGGTAATACCGGAACCAAAGTATTTGCTCTGGCCGGTAAAGTGGCACGCGGTGGTCTGATCGAGGTACCCATGGGAATTACTATACGTGAGGTGGTGGAGGTAATCGGTGGGGGAATTGCCAACGGACGAAAGTTTAAAGCTGTGCAAATAGGAGGTCCGTCAGGCGGTTGTATACCGGCTGAACATGCCGATACTCCTATCAACTATGAATCGTTGCAGGCGATGGGTGCCATGATGGGATCCGGAGGATTGGTCGTTCTCGATGATACCGATTGCATGGTGGATATGGCTCGTTTTTTCCTGACATTCACACAGGATGAATCTTGTGGAAAATGTACTTTTTGCCGTATCGGAACCCGACGCATGCTTGATATTCTCGAAAACATAACCAGTGGGAAAGGCAAGCCAGGAGATATTGAAGAATTGGAAAAGCTGGCAGAATGGACCAAAAAAGGCAGCTTGTGCGGACTTGGCAAAACCGCTCCCAACCCGGTGATCAGTACCCTGAAATATTTTCGGGATGAATATGTAGCGCACATCAACGGTGTTTGTCCGACAGGAAAATGCATTGATATGATTACCTATTCGGTGAATGATAATTGTATCGGCTGTACACTTTGTGCTCAGAAATGCCCTGTGGATGCTATCCCGTTTACTCCGCATGAAAAGCATTCAATCAATACCGATTTGTGCATTAAATGCGATTCCTGTCGAGCTGCCTGCCCGGTTGATGGAATCGATGTCAGGTAGTTTCAGGGAATACCGGGGTGTTTATTCCTGACTTCAGAATGGCGGTATAAATCCTGTTGTTGTCTTGTTTTAAAAGAATTTCTGGTATTTTTACTTCATAGGAGAAAAAATAAATAAATTCAACTTACCATGAAAAAAATCATATTGCTGATTGTGTTGTTTTCCCCGGTATTTGGACTGGCTAATCCTGCCGACAGCCTGAAGTACACGGATGCATTGGCACTGCCGGTTATCGGCAAAGGATTTACCGAAACACAAAATCGGTATGAACGATTGCCATTGCACCTTGAAGGTGTGACCCGTGAACCTGTATGGAACTTATCCAAACATAGCAGCGGACTGGCTGTCAGGTTTCGTACCAACTCCACTACTATCGCGGCAAAATGGGAAGTCACAAACGATGCCGTGATGAATCATTTTGCCATGACTGGTATCAAAGGGTTGGATTTGTATTGTTACCAAAACGGAAAGTGGCTATATGTCCGGACTGCCCGTCCTACAGGTAAAGAGTCATCAGCAGTGATTATTGAAAATATGCAGGGCACGGAGATGGAGTATATGCTTTACCTGCCACTTTACGATGGGATTGAGAAGCTTGAAATCGGGGTTGCCCACGATTCGGACATCAAACCACCGGTGGTTAACTCTCCGCAAACCGGTCGTCCCATTGTCTTCTATGGCACCAGTATAACACAGGGTGGTTGCGCATCCCGGCCAGGCATGTCCTATTCCAGCATCCTTTCACGTATGCTTAACCGGGAGACTGTCAACCTCGGTTTTAGCGGCAACGGACAGCTTGATTATGAAATTGCGGAAGCGATGGCAACCATCCCGGCCGCCTGCATTGTGATGGATTGCCTCCCCAATGTTACCCTGCAGCAGATCAATGAAAAATATATACGTTTTCTGGATATTCTTCGGGAGAAACATCCCAAGACCCCCATCTTCCTGGTGGAAAATATTAACTACCCGTTTATGTATTTCGATCAGCAGGTTTATCTGAATATCAATGAAAAAAATAAAGCCCTGTCCCGGATCTTTAAAGAACAGAAAAAGAAAGGCGATAAAAATATTTTCTATATCAAGGCAGATAACCTGGTAGGGGATGACCAGGAAGTTACGGTTGATGGAATTCATTTAACAGATTTGGGATTTTTACGCATGGCAGAAAATCTATATCCCATGATCCAAAAACGGATAAAATAATTTCAATTTTATGGGCCTTCTACCGGAAATTATCGGTATCGCCATAAAAATATAATTTGAAACTGATGAGAATACTCAAAATAAACAATACAGAAATCCAGGTTGAAGAGGGAACTTCCGTAATGCAGGCGGCTCAAATGTCTGGAATTCATGTTCCCAATCTTTGTTGGCATGACGAGCTTGACCACTTTACTTCGTGCATGCTCTGTCTGGTTAAGGATCAGAAGACTGGAAAGCTTTTTCCTTCCTGCTCTGTCCAGGCAACCGATGGAATGGAAATAGTCACTGACGATGATGAAATTCATGAAGCCAGGAAAACAGCTCTGGAGTTATTGTTGAGTGAACACGTGGGTGACTGTGAGGCTCCTTGTCATATTGCCTGTCCGGCTCATATGAATATTCCACTTATGAACCGGTTGATAGCTGCCGGAAAATTTGATCAGGCTCTGGAAGTTGTGAGGCATGATATTGCCCTGCCGTCTGTGTTGGGGAGAATTTGTCCTGCTCCCTGTGAAGGGGCTTGCCATCGCAAGTCACTGGATGAACCGGTTTCCGTATGTCTGCTCAAACGTTTTGTGGGGGATTCAGGTCAAATGGCGGCTAAGGTTTCAGCACAACCTACAAAGTGGAATATAGCTGTTATAGGAGCTGGCCCGGCAGGATTGGCCGCTGCTTATCATATCCGGCTGAGGGGGATACATGTCACGCTCTTTGACCAGGCTGCTCAACCCGGGGGAATGCTTCGTACCGCCATTGCTGAGGAGGTTCTGCCTCAACATGTGCTGGATGATGAGATAGAGTTTATTCTGAAAACAGGGGTGAAATTTCTGGGAGGTAAATCGATTGATCCAGAGGAATTTGCAACAATGCAGAAAAGCTACGATGCTGTTGTGGTGGCTACAGGGACTGGTGCCGGTGAACAACAACCATTTGGTTTGAAAGCAACACCCAAAGGCATCCTTGTTGACAGGAATTCATATCAAACCGACGTGGAAAATGTTTTTGCCATAGGCAACGCACTTCGTTCGTCGCGACTGGCAGTTCGTTCTGTCGGTCAGGGAAAAGAGGTGGCTTTTTCAATCTGGCAATACTTGAACGGGAAAACTTTGACGGGAGAACCGCGCATGTTTAACTCCAGGTTTGGCAAACTGGTGAGTGATGAATATTCCGAATACCTGAAAGAGTCGGTCCCGGCAAAACGTATTGTTCCGGGAGGTGGAGGCAGGGAAGGTTTTTCTGCAGATGAAGCCATTGCGGAAGCAAAGCGTTGCCTGCATTGCGACTGCCGGGCAATTGACAATTGTAAACTCCGGGTATATGCTGATGAGTATGAGGCCGACCAGAAACGGTTTAAAACAAGTGATCGCAGGAAAATGACAAAGCTGAATACCCATTCTTTTTTGATTTATGAACCTCAAAAATGTATAAAATGTGGAATATGTGTCAGATTAACAGAAAAGTACGGTGAGAGATTCGGTTTTACTTATATTGGCAGGGGATTTGATGTAGTCGTGGGTGTGCCATTCCATGAGGAGTTGAGCAACGCACTCACAGAAACAGCCATCCGCGTGGCTAAAAGTTGCCCTACTGGTGCTATTGAATTAAAGGAAAATGGATCCATTGGAAACGTAAATGCTGATGGTGAAGAAACGAGAACGAAATATGAATCCTGAAAGGATTTTAATCCAGGAACGATATGAATAAAATTAGTTTGTTGTTTTTTATAGTTGTATTATTTGGGAATCAGGTATTTGCTCAATCAACCGACTCCTGGCCAATTTTTCGGGGAGACGCGCAGCTGCGTGGAATTTCAAAAGCCTCCATATCGCAAAATCCAAAATTGCTCTGGACCTTTCAAACCGAAGATAACATCAAATCCTCCCCGGTTGTTGACCAGGACAGGATCGTTATGGGTTCAACCGACGGGTTTGTTTATTGTATTGACTTACAGGGAAATCTTCTTTGGAAATTTGACACAGGGAACGCTATAGAAGCATCCGCTCTTATCCATAAAAATGTGGTTTACATGGGAAACCTCAATGGTACCCTGTATGCTATTGATTTGATGTCGGGAGTTCAATTGTGGGAATATGAAACCGATAATCAAATTATTGGATCAGCAAACTGGTGGGAGGTGAATGGCTCAACTTATATATTGGTTGGCAGCTATGACTACTTTCTGCACTGTGTCGATGCCAAAACCGGTAAGGTCAACTGGAAGTATGAGTCTGATAATTTTATTAACGGGGCGGCTGCATGTGCTGCAGGGATGACCTACTTCGGGGGCTGTGACGGATTTCTCCATGTGGTGGATATCGCTACCGGTGAAGTTAAAAAGAAAATCGATGTGGCTACTTACGTCCCGGGATCTCCGGCATTGGAAAATAACAAAGCTTATCTGGGCGACTACGACGGACGTTTTTTCCAGGTTGATATCCCCGGAGAGAAAACAACCTGGGTGTGGGAACATGAAACTACTAAATTGCCATTTATCGCTTCCCCGGCCATTGCAGGAAACCGGTTGCTGACAGCTAACCATAATAAATTTCTCTATTGCTTTGATAAGAATACCGGAAAGTTGCTTTGGGAATATAACACAGGAAGCAGAGTGGAAGCTTCTCCTGTGGTAGCCGGAGATATGGTGATTGTTGCCAATATGCGCGGAGATCTTGCGCTGGTGAACCTTTCCGATGGGAAAACTGTTTGGAATTATGAGATTGGCAGTCAGATTATCAGTAATCCTGCCGTGACAGACGACCGGATTTATGTGGGTGCATACGATGGGAATGTCTATTGTTTCGGGAACGAATAGTAATGGGGAAGAATGACGTATGACGAATGAAGAGAGGACCTTGCAATTTTAGAGGAGAGTCAATCCAATCTGTTCGTTTTGCGTTATTGAATCTTTTGTTTTGAAAAATAACAGGATGAAACGAGTATAACAAGTCATGCCACAAGAACATGATGCTGGTTATACAAGTTCCATGGAACACCTTATAAAGTAAACAATTATAGTGAAATGAATATTATCCAAATTATTCCGGGATCAGGAGGAAGTTTTTATTGTGGCAATTGTCTGCGCGACAGTAAATACTTCAATGCATTACGTGCCAGAGGACACCAGGTTACAAAAATACCCATGTATCTGCCCTTATTTGCTGATGAACACGACATTTCTGATATTCCTATTTTTTATGGGGCTATCAGTACGTACCTGAAGCAGGTATTTCCTGTTTTTCGGAAAGCACCCAAGTGGTTCGATAATGTGCTTAATTCCAAGCCTATGATGAAGCTTGCTGCTTCCATGGCAGGTTCAACCCGTGCCAGCGGTCTGGAAGATATGACCATTTCCATGTTGCTGGGTGAGCAGGGTGAACAGAAAGAGGAACTGGAACATTTGGTTTCCTGGATTGCCGAACATTGTAAGCCCGATATTATTCATCTTTCCAATGCCCTCCTGTTGGGTCTGGCCAAACGGTTGAAAGAAAAAATTGGTGTACCGGTAATTTGTTCCTTACAGGATGAAGATGTTTGGGTGGATGCTGTTCATCCCTCTTTCCGTGAGAAAATCTGGAAATTAATGCACAAACGAGCCGAAGATGTGGATGCCCTGGTTGCTGTTAGTGATTTTTTTGCAGAAAAAATGAAGACAAGTATGGAACTGCCTTCAGAAAAGGTACAAACCATTCATCTTGGTGTGGAGGTGAACGATTATACCTATATCTCTCCCCGGGAAAAACCCCGTCATGTGGGGTATATTTCGCGAATGTGCTATGAAAATGGATTTGATATTGTGGTGGATGCATTTATCAATCTGAAAAAAAACCCGGGATTTGAAGATGTAAGGCTTATAGCTACAGGTGGTTATACAGGTGACGATTCTAAATTCATCAAAGAACAAAAACGAAAATTGAATGAGAATGGGTTATCCGATGCTTTTGAAATAATTCCTGAATTTGAGGATAAAGCCATCCATGAATTTTTCAGGAAAGTATCTCTTATCTCAGTTCCTGTTCGTATTGGAGAAGCATTTGGTATTTACCTGTTGGAGGCGATGGCATCGGGGATTCCCGTTGTACAGCCTGCCCTGGGCGCATTTCCTGAGATAATAGGATTGTCGGGTGGGGGAGTTACCTATATGCCTAATGTTCCTGGAAAAATGAGTGAAACATGGGCTGAGCTGCTTGCTGATCCGGATAAGCTGGAACGGTTAAGTGTTGCCGGCTATGAAGGTGTCAAAGCCAAATTTGATATTCATACGAAGGCTCATGATATTATTGAATTATACGAAACCCTTTCTGATCAATTGCACAAAAGGTAGTGAACATGATGCAACTGGAACTGAAAAGAATAGTCAAGGGCTACGGTAATCCGGGTACTCATAATTACCGTCAGGTGTTGAAAGAGCTTGATCTGGAAGTGGATAAGGGTCAAAAAATAGCTATTGTCGGGCCCAGCGGATCGGGAAAAACCACGTTGTTGAATCTGATTGGTGCCTTAGACCAGCCCGAGGAGGGCAGGATATTGTTTGAGGGGAAAGACATTACCGGTTATTCCAAAACTGAGCTGGCCAATTTTAGAAACCAGCATCTGGGTTTTATTTTCCAATTGCACTATCTCATGCCGCAGCTTACGCTTATGGAGAATGTCCTTTTGCCTGTACTTCCTCAAAGGAAGAATATCCGGAAGGAGCAAAAGGAGTGGGCTGAGCACCTGATCCAAAAAGTAGGGATCTGGGAACAACGTGAGCAGAAACCCTCACAGCTTTCGGGGGGGGAATGCCAGCGTACAGCCGTGGTGAGGGCACTGATAAATAAACCGGAACTGCTGTTGGCCGATGAACCCACTGGTGCTCTCGATGAAGAGAATGCCGATGGTCTCACCCAGCTACTGATGAATTTGAGCGATGAGGAAGGGGTGACCCTGATCACAGTAACCCACGATTCTGCACTTGCTAACCGGATGGACATAAAATACACATTGAGAGGGGGAGGGATTCATAAAACCGGGATTCAATCCTGATAAAACGACCATTTAGGTGACAAGATTTAGTTACATCATCAAATCATTTTTTCATTACCTGAAGGCCAACTTTCTTGTGGCTGTAGGTGTGGCAATCAGTACTATGGTACTAACCGGTTCGCTCATCATTGGCGACTCAGTCAGGTATAGTCTGGAGCAATCGACCTATTTTCGCCTGGGTGAAACGACCCATCTTGTTGCTGTGACTGAGCGTTATTTCCGACAGGAGATGGCCAGTGAGATGGAATCCGGTAACCCGCAGATGAAGGCAGCACCCATTCTGTTGCTCGAAGGATTAGCTGTAGGTGATGGTGGTGAAAGACGGGTGAACCGGGTGCAAGTGATAGGTGTTGACAGCAGTTTTGAGAAAATTTCCCAAACCGCTATCTACTCAGCTCTGCAGGAAAATGAAATCATGATCAGTAACAACCTGGCTGAAAGGCTGCAAGTGGGAGAAGGTGACAACATCCTGGTCAGAATAAAGAAAGCCAGTCTTATTCCTATGAATGCTCCCTTTGTTTCGGCTGAGGAAACAAGTGTCTCCCTGCGGGCAACCATAAAAAAGGTAGTTCATAACGAGGAGTTGGGGAGGTTTAGTTTGAAAACTTCACAATCAGCGCCATATAATATTTTTATATCGCTTAACAGGCTGAATCGGTTAATGGAGTTTGAAGGTAAAGCCAACCACCTGCTGGTATCAACTGATTTAAATACCGAAGCTGTTAAGGAATTGGTTGAGAAATGTTTAACGTACGTCGATGCAGGCTTAAAAATAAAGTATACCGATGCTACGAACGAGTGGGAAATCTCCACCGAACGTGTTTTTATGGAGCCGAAAATTTCAGAAACTCTGGAGTTGCTTCCCGATGCCAGGCCTCTGATAACTTATTTTGTGAATAGGATTGAGAGAGGAGAAAGTATGACAACCGGAGACGGAAGTAAAGAAAAGGAAGGACATTTACCGGGGAGCATGATTAAGGAAGCTTTTTCCGGGTCGGTCGGTCAGGAGCCGTTGCATTCTATTCCCTATTCATTTGTTTCATCCCTGGGAGTTGAAAGTTTGGCTGATAATGAAATCATTTTGAATGAATGGGCTGCTGATGACCTGAAGGTGGAACCTGGTGATGAGATCACCCTGAAGTATTTGGAAATTGGCCCGTTGCGCCAGCTCGTCGACCGGCAGTCGGTATTTATCCTCAAAGAGATTGTTCCCATGACAGCCATATGGGCTGATTCCAGTCGCATGCCCTGGATCCCCGGGTTATCGGATGCTGGCCATTGCCGGGAGTGGGATGCCGGGGTACCTATCGATCTGGATGCCATTCGTGAAAAAGACGAGGATTACTGGAATGAATGGAGTGGAGCACCCAAAGCATACGTTTCCTTGAATAAAGCGTTGGAAATGTGGAAGAACAGGTTTGGCATCTATACTGCTGTTCGTTATCCTGGCCATTCTTTTGATGAGAGGAAATTTCAGGAGGTTTTTGCGCAGAATATACGATCAGATGATTTGGGAATGGTTGTTGAACCGATACGGGAAGCAGGAATAGATGCTGCCCGTAATGGTACCGATTTTAGCGGACTATTCATCGGCCTGAGCTTTTTCATTCTGGCAGCTGCTATTCTTTTAACTGCCCTGCTTTTTCGTCTTAACCTGGAAACCCGGTCGTCAGAGGTGGGTGTTCTTTCTGCCCTTGGGTTCAGAGAAAGGCAGGTACGGCGTTTTTTCCTGTTGGAGGGATTGGTGGTATCCCTGACGGGTGGGATGATCGGAATACTCCTTTCGTTGGCTTTTACTGCCAGTGTATTTAAAGTTTTAAACAGCCTTTGGTTCGATATTGTACGTACAAATGTTTTGTTGATTCAGGTCAAATCCCATACCCTGCTGTTAGGATTGATCATTAGTTTGCTTGTTTCCCTTGGCGCTATTTTATTTTCTATTAACCGGTATTTGAATCAGAAAACTGCTGAATTACAAAAGCGTACAGATATGCCCCAAAAGGAGAGAAGTCGTTTGGCGTTGGATGTTATAATGTGGATTTCACTGGTTGTCCCGATAGTTATTCTCTTGATACAACTGCTCCATCCGGGGGCACTGACGCCTATACTTTTCTTTGTGTCGGGTGGAATTCTTTTACTTGGGTTATTGCTGGTGTATCGAAAATTATTGGCAGCAATGAATCGTCAAAGAGCCGGGAAAATCCGGCTGGAGCGTCTTGCACAACTAAATCTTGCACGGAACCGGGGTCGTTCTCTAACTGTTGTTATTCTGTTTGCGCTGGGAACATTCCTGGTTATTTCAACCGGTTCCTATAAAATGGATTTATTTGCCAGTTCACAGGAAAAGTCGAGTGGAACTGGAGGATTTATCTATTTTGCAGAAACCACCATGCCTGTGTTATATAACCTGAATGATCCTGAAAAACGATCGGAGGAAGGTCTTTATGAGGATTTTTCTGCGGTGCAATTTCGATTGGTGGAAGGTGACGATGCCAGTTGTCTTAATTTAAACCGTATAGAACAGCCGGCAATAATCGGCGTGGATCCGTCTGCATTAAAGGGGAGGTTTTCTTTTGCTACACGAATGAAAGGATTGGATGTGGAAGATCCTTGGAGTGTTTTAAGTGAGTCGATGGATGATGGTTCGGTTCCTGCTATTGCTGACCAGACTGTCATTCAATGGGGGTTAGGGAAAAAGCCAGGAGATGAATTACTCTATCAAAATGAATTAGGTGATACCCTGCGGCTCAAGCTTATAGCCGGAACTACACCTTCCATTTTCCAGGGTTATGTAATGATTTCAAATGAACATTTTTTGAAAAATTACCCATCCAGCAGTGGTACAAATATTTTTCTTATTGAGGGTGACACTGAACAGGCTAAGGAAATAGGAGAAGAGCTTCGTATGGTATACCGTGATTATGGCTGGGAGATGGAGTCTACAGCCAGACGGCTTGTTGAATTCTATTCTGTTACGAATACTTACCTCAGTATTTTTCTGGCGCTTGGCGCGTTGGGAATGGTTCTTGGTACAATAGGACTGGCGGTTATTTTGGCACGTACTCTTATAGAGCGCCGGCATGAGATAGCCCTGATGCAGGCTATTGGCTTTGGGAATCGACAGCTTTTTTGGCTGCTGGCTCATGAGTATCTTTTTATGTTGGTTGCAGGAGTTCTAACCGGATTTATTTCAGCTATTGTGGCAACATTGCCCTCTTTCATTTCTTCTAATACCGATGCCTCGTTGACAACTGTGGCATTGATCACCGGATTTATTCTTCTTAACGGGATGATATGGATTGGTGTATTGAGTTGGGTTTCACTCCGGGAAAAGAAATTAGTGACCGGTTTACGGATTGAATAATTGGGAGGATCGGTTAATTATTTAAAAGTTCCTGCGCTGTTTTTATGGTAGTGTCAGTTATTTTTTCTCCTCCTACCATTTTAGCCAGCTCTTCCACACGCTCTTTTTCATTAAGCTGTTTAATCCCTGTGAAAGTTTTCTCGTCTTGTTCGTATTTATAAACCTTAAAATGAGCATTTCCCTTGGCTGCAATTTGAGGCAGGTGCGTGATATTGATGATCTGGGTTGAAGTAGAAAACTCTTTCAGGATATTCCCCATTTTCAATGCGATTTCGCCGGAAACCCCCGAGTCAATTTCGTCAAAAACAACAGTAGGCAGAGCCCGTGAAGTGCGAAGCAGGTTTTTTACGGCCAGCATGAGACGTGACATTTCACCTCCGGAAGCAATTTTGGAAATTTCAGCTGGGGGTATATCCACATTTGCACTGAAAAGAAAGGAAACAGTATCTTTCCCTGATGGGGAAAAATCTGCTAAATATTGATGTTCTACTTTGAACTTTGATTTGGGCATGCCGAGTTGTTGCAAGTCTTTCATTACTGTCACTTCAATAAACTGAAATGAATTTTTTCGTGCCTGGCTCAGTTCCCGGGCTTTATGATCCAGTTTCGACAGGAGGGCGGTCAACTCGTTTTTACAGGCTTGTGTTTCCTGGTCGTAGCCGGTTACCTGATTGATTTTTTCCCCGAATGATTGTTTGAGACCAATCAACTCTTTTATTGTTGCTACACGGTGTTTTTGCTGGAGACTGTAAATGAGATGAAGCCGGTCGTTAACCTGTTCAATTCTGACTGGGTTGTACTCGATTATATCAGCAAGCTTTTTCAGTTCATCGATTGTATCTTTCAATTCGAGCAAGCAGCTTTGAACCCGCCGGGAGAGTGCTTTTGCAGGAGAAAGATAAGAAGAGATGCTCTCCAGTTTTTTACTGCTCTCTTTCAGGTTCTGGATCATCGAAAACTGTTCGTCATCTAATAAGTGTTGTACTTCGGTACAAACACTTTTTATCTCTTCTGCATGGGTGAGCTTTTCCAGTTCTGTTTCCAACTCTTCCTGCTCATTTTCATTCAATTTGGCATCATGCAGCTGATCATATTGAAATTGCCAGTAATCCAGGTCTGCTTTTTCTTTTGTGCTTTTTTCAGCCAGCTCATTCAGTTTTTTTTTCAGCGCTACAAAACGGTTATATAATTCGCTGTATTCCAATAGGTATTGACTGGTTCCGGCAACAGTATCCACCAGCTCAAGTTGAAATGTATGGTTTATTAATTCCAGGTTTTGATGTTGCGAATGGATATCGATCAGTTTTAAACCCATTTCGCGCAGGGTTTTCAGGTTTACGGGGGTGTCATTGATGAAAGCCCTTGATTTCCCTGTTGGGTTGATTTCCCGGCGAAGAATGGTTGAGTCATTATAATCGAGGTCATTTTCAATGAAAAGAGGGTGGAGGTTATAATGTTCGATTTCGAATACTCCTTCGACTATACATTTTTCCTGTTGGTTTTTGAGGACTGATAAATCAGCCCGGTTCCCCAGGATTAGGGACAAAGCCCCAAGGATAATTGATTTTCCTGCCCCTGTTTCACCGGTGACTGAGTTGAGACCCGGGTGGAAATCAACCTCGAGGTTGGTTATGAGCGCGTAGTTGGAGATAGTCAGTCTGTTCAGCATAACCCGGAGAGATTATTGATCTTCGCTTTGGGATATTTTTTTATATTTTGGTCCGTTAGACGGATCAACTTCGTTTAGAATTGCCAGAACACGGTTTCGTTCATCGGGAAATGACTGGGAGAAAACATTCACAATTTCATCGGCTTTGGCATCGAAGAATACCTGAAGAATATACACCGATGGCCTTCTACGGAATACATTTTGGATGTTCCGCAGGGATGTGGCAATATTTGCTCTTCCTTCCTCGGTTTTTTCTGCCATCATATCCAGGCCCGTTCGGTGATAAGAATACATGCAGTTTCGGAAATCGGAGTAAGATTTATTCATGATATTTTCGATCAGCCAGTATCTGTTTCGCTCGCTTTCAAACGCTTTCCATCCTTTCTGACTTGCATTTTGTGAATTATTCACAATGGCCTGGGCTTTTTCAAAATAGGGTGTACCCCCTTCCGGGGAAAAAGTATCGTAATCGAATCCTAGAATAACATAGGCATAAAATGCGAGGATATTGGTCAGGTTTTCCCTGTTCGATGTTTCATTAAACTCAAGCGATTGAAACTCTACATAACGGCAATGGAAATCATTGTCTTTGATATTCAGAACGGTTGACTCATAGCTGGCCCCAAATACCGGACGAAGCAGTTGAACCTGAATGGATCCCTTGAACTCATCGGATGAAAGTTGTTCGGTAAGACGGATCATGATATTACAGCGGATTTTTTCATCGTAGGAGTAAACATGGTCGGTCCATTTCCGGTTGTTCATGAACTCATAAATATCGGCTTGCATGGTTCGAAAGAGTTGCTGGTTTGCTCCCTGTATCTGCTGGGCAGTAACGGTAATATTACATCTCAACTCCTGGGCCGACATGGTATATGCTGAAAAGAATGCGATCAGTATTGCAACTGTTTTTCTCATGAGAATAAAATAATTTTATATCTGTTAATGAGCTTGTTCTACTTTTTATGTATTTGAATTATTCTATTTATCTTCATTGGTCACTATTCAAAAATGGATTATCCCGACAGGTAAAATTAATAAAATCACTGGAATAGCATTCATCCTATTGCATTAGAGCAATTATTTTTTTTACAATATCGGTTGCCACTTCTCTTTTAGATTTTAACTCAAAAGCCTGATATTTATTGTTTTTTTCGATAAAAGTTATCTTGTTTGTATCACCTCCGAAACCGGCTCCCTTGTCGTTGAGTGAATTCAGTACAATAAAATCCAGGTTCTTTTTGAGGAGTTTCTCCTCTGCGTTTTTCATTTCGTTGGAAGTTTCGAGTGCAAAGCCTCCAAGTAATTGGCTCTTTTTTTTGATATTTCCTAAAGCGGCAGCAATATCATTGGTTGGTTTAAGTTCGATGGAAAGGTTTTTATCTTTTCGTTTTGTTTTGTCGGGTTGGATGGTTGCAGGGGTAAAATCGGCTACCGCGGCGGTCATAATCGCCCCGTTGCAACCGGGGAAATTTTCCAGGCATGCTTTATACATTTCTTCGGCTGACTCGACAAAGATTACCTGAATATTTTTGTGTTGTGTGGTTAATGCTACCGGGCCGGAAACGAGGATTACTTCAGCTCCCTGTTCTGCCAGTTCTTCTGCAATAGCATATCCCATTTTCCCGGATGAATAATTTCCGATAAATCTTACCGGATCAATTTTCTCGTAAGTGGGACCGGCAGAAACAAGAAATTTTTTAGTTGTTAGTTTTTTTTTTCGTTGAAAAAGTCTATTATTTTTTTCAGAATTTGATCTGGTTCTTCCATGCGTCCTTTCCCTTCGAGTCCGCTGGCAAGTTTTCCTTCCACCGGGTCAAGAATAATATTCCCGAATGATTTTAGCAGGAAAATATTCCGTTGAGTTACGGGGTGTAAAAACATATCCAGATCCATTGCCGGTGCAACGAAAACCGGGCACTTTGCTGATAAATATGTAGTGATCAATATATTATCGGCAATTCCATTAGCCATTTTGCCTATGGTGTTTGCTGTAGCCGGAACGACCAGCATGGCATCGGCCCAGATTCCCAGATCGACATGGCTGTGCCATTCGCCGGATTGAGCATGAAAGAACTCACTAATCACTGGCTTTCCTGATAGTGCCGACAGGGTTACCGGTGTAACAAATTCTTTTCCGACAGGTGTAATCACCACCTGAACTTCGGCTCCTTCTTTTTTTAAAAGCCTTAATAAGAAAACGGCTTTAAATGCAGCTATGCTTCCGGAGATTCCTAGAATAATTTTTTTCCCTTGAAGCTTCATGGGCCGGTTTTATAGATTAGTTTTGTTGACTTTCCCGTGCCGGATTACGATGGTATATCTGACCTTCCTCCAATTCCTGATATGCAATTAAAGAAGGTTTTGGCAACCTTTCGTAGAATTTTGAAATCTCAATCTGTTCCCTGTTTTCAAAAATCTCTTCCAGATTATCAGTGTAGGAAGCAAATTCCTGTAATTTCTGGTTCAACTCTTCTTTCAATTCAGATGATATTTGATTGGCCCTTTTCGCCAGGATCATCACCGTTTCATAAATGTTATTTGTTTCATTTGACAAGATATCCAGATTACGGGGAATCGTTGTTTGAGCTGCTTTTGTTTTTTTATAATCCATATTTCAATTAATATTTGTTTCCAGTTGATTGTTATAATCCAATAAATCGGACAAGGTCTTGTAAAATCTATCTACCTCATTTTTGTAACGGCTTTCGGGGAATTCATCAATAAATGAAAAATATTCATCAAGGGCATCCGAAAGTCTTTCCGTTTTTTTGTCGGCAATACTATTTATTGCCAGCAGGTATTTTGATTTCATTAACATATACATCAGTTCTTCCCTGTAAGGTGTTTCGGGGTATTCTTTCATGCTGTTTTCCAAAGATATCACTGCTGCTTTATAATTTTGAAAATCGTAATAAAGCCTTGCGTTTATGTACGATTTATGCATTAGTTTAGCTTTCAGTTCATCGATCAGTCGGTTCGCTTCGTCAACCCTGTCGCTATATGGGAACAGGTTAATGTAAAGCTGGAGTGACTCAATTCCTTCCCGGGTAACGGTCTGATCGAGTTTGGAATTGGGTGAGAGCAGGTAGGAGCAATAACCGATCATAAATTGAGCTTCCTCCACATACTGGCTACCCGGAAATTCTTTGATCAATGATTTGAAATAGTGAGTAGCCAGCAGATAGTCCTTCTGACCGACCATGCTTTTTGCGTAGTAATAATAAATCTCGTCGGCCCTGCTTGTTCCCCTGTAAATATTAACCAGTTCCTGGAAAAGGGTTCCTGCTCTAACATACTCCCCGTCTTCATAGTAATCGATTGCTTTTTTATATTTAAATTCGTAATCGGTACTTTTTAATATTTTATTATAGTCACCACAGGCCGATAATATTATTACGGCAACGATTCCGGTTAAAAAAAGTTTCGTTTTCATTAACATGTGGCAAAAATAACCTTTTTTTAGATACTCCTACAGGTATTTAGAGGATTTTAACACCATTTGTCAGAGTTTTAAAAAAGGTTACATTTGCAGTAGTAAATTTTAAATAAACTAAACGTGGATATATTTCAAAAGTTCAGAGCTAACCAGGGCGACATTGGTCAGCACATGAGTAAGATACATGGATATTTTGCTTTTCCAAAACTGGAAGGTGAAATAAATGCGCGCATGAAGTTCAGGGGGAAAGAGGTTCTTACCTGGAGTTTAAATAACTATTTGGGATTAGCCAACCATCCGGAAGTACGGAAGGCCGATGCAGAAGCGGCTGCGGCATATGGATTGGCTTACCCGATGGGGGCCCGGATGATGTCGGGACAGACGGTTAAGCATGAGCAGTTGGAGCGTGAGCTGGCTGCTTTTGTCGGAAAGCCCGATGCTTTTCTTCTCAATTACGGATATCAGGGGATGGTATCAATCATCGATGCGATCTGCGGACGAAACGATGTGATTGTTTACGATTCCGAATCGCATGCCTGTATTTTGGATGGTGTACGGCTTCATATGGGTAAGCGGTTTGTCTTCAACCACAATAATATGGAGAGCCTGAGGAAGCAACTGGGGCATGCTACCCGGCTGGCTGAGAAACAGAAGGGAGGTATCCTGGTGATCACCGAAGGTGTTTTCGGCATGGCTGGTGATCTTGGCCAGCTGGATGAGATTGTTAAGCTGAAAGATGAGTTTGAGTTCCGGTTGCTGGTGGACGATGCTCATGGCTTTGGTACCATGGGAGAAAACGGTGCTGGTGTTCCGGAGCATTTTGGTGTTGCTGATAAGGTGGATCTTCATTTTGGAACGTTTGCCAAATCGATGGCCGGTATCGGTGCATTCATCGCCTGTGAGACAGATATCTGCTACTATCTGCGTTACAACATGCGTTCGCAGACCTATGCCAAATCCTTGCCCATGCCCATGGTTTTGGGGGCGCTAAAGCGGCTTGATCTGGTGCGTACACAACCTGAATTGAGGGAGAAGTTGTGGACGGTAGTAAATGCCCTTCAGAAGGGACTGAAAGATGCCGGCTTTGATCTGGGAAGAACCAATTCGCCGGTGACGCCGGTCTATATGAAAGGAGGCCCCGCTGAAGCTACCAATATGGTATTTGATCTCCGCGAAAACTACGGTGTATTTTGTTCTATCGTAGTCTATCCGGTTATTCCCAAGGGTGAGCTGATTCTTAGGCTTATACCGACAGCGGTTCATACCGTTGAGGATGTTGACTATACAGTTAAGGCATTCAAAGCGGTTCGTAAGAAACTGGCCGATGGACAGTACTCGAAAACAGAGTTTGCCAAGGTCGATGTTGATATGTGAAAAAATAAGAGGCTGGTGATAACCAGCCTCTTATTTTTTCGTGTTTATCCATGTTTTTCGGACAGGTACCGCTCTGCATCGATGGCGGCCATACATCCGGTGCCGGCGGCAGTGACAGCCTGACGGTAAACCGAGTCCTGAACATCGCCACAGGCAAATACACCCGGTACTTTTGTTTTGGATGTTCCCGGAATGGTTTTAATATATCCTACTGCATCCGTTTCTATATAGTCTTTGAAGATTTCCGAATTGGGTTGATGCCCAATGGCCAGAAAGAAACCATCTATTTTTATTTTTACTTCCTCTTCATTCTCTTTTCCCTTGTGTTTAACAAGGGTGGCTCCCTGCACCACTCCATTCTCTCCAAACAGTCCTTTGGTCTGATGGTTCCATAGCACTTCAATATTTGGAGTTTTCATTACCCTTTCGGCCATTACCCTGGATGCTCTGAAAACATCCCGTCTGACAATCATATATACTTTTTTGCAGAGGCCTGCCAGGTACATTGCTTCTTCGCAAGCTGTGTCTCCGCCTCCAACAACAGCAACATCTTTTCCGCGATAAAAGAATCCGTCACAAGTGGCACATGCCGATACACCTCCTCCGGCATATTTTTTTTCATCTTCCAATCCTAGGTATTTGGCTGTGGCTCCTGTGGCTATGATCAACGATTCGGCTTCAATCCGTTTTTTATCATCAATCCACACTTTTTTTATTTCACCTGAAAGGTCTGTTTTTGTTGCCATACCCCAGCGGATATCGGTGCCAAAACGCTCTGCCTGCTTTTTAAAATCTTCCATCATCACCGGTCCCGTGATTCCTTCAGGATATCCCGGGAAATTTTCAACTTCCGTTGTGGTGGTTAGCTGTCCGCCGGGCTGCAGACCTTCATACAATACGGGATTTAAATTGGCCCGGGCTGCATATATAGCTGCAGTATAGCCGGCTGGTCCTGATCCAATAATCAGGCATTTCACCCGTTCAACATCAGATGGATCAACAGGAATTTCTCCTGGTTTGTTCGAAAGATCAAGTGGTTTAAACATATCAGTATTTTTTTGGGTACAAAAATAAAAAAGTTCCTGCCAGAACAACCAAAATTCCAATCGATATTTATCAGGGGGGTATAGATAAAAACTATGGTATAAAATCTCTCCGGTGGAGATACACCCCCATAGCAGGTTCGGAACAGGCTTTCCCGATTGTGTTCATCTGATTGTTTTTTGTTGGGTTTATTATTTCTGCAAATTTCCAGTGGGTTCAAATAAATCGACGATGAACTGCAATTTTCCCAAAAATCGTGTTTTTATTGGACAGTCTTTCTTTGTTGATTTTAGAAATAATACTATTTTTGCAGGCGCAACCAGAGCAGGGTATGTTCCTTACTCAGGTTAAAAGAAAAAAGTTTTTTGGGGTTATCTGGTGGATTCATGTAATGCGAGACCATTATTTGTTTTACCAGCTACGAATATCGGGGTGTGGCGCAGTTGGCTAGCGCACTTGCATGGGGTGCAAGGGGTCGGAAGTTCGAGTCTTCTCACCCCGACGGATAGGAAATCCAAAAAACACCAAAAGCCTGTAAATCAAATAATTTACAGGCTTTTTTATTTATAATGAATCAAAATAAACCATAAAAAACCATCCTAAATGTGAACAAAACGGTGAACCAAATTAATTTTTATATTTGGTTCACCAGAAACATTTAATCATCTGTTATTCATTACATTACAGAGATTGTTTTTGGTGCCGTTTAGTTCAGTTTGATGCCTGTTTCATCCATTTTCTGTGAACAAACAGGTGAACATGAATTAAACTCATTTAAAAAACATGAAAAAAGTAAACACTTTTGGGATTCAGTTTGTAATTCGGAAGCACCGGATTAAGGAGGGAAAAGCACCAATTTATGCCCGTGTAACAGTAAACACCAGTCGTTGCGAAATCTCCGTAAAACGAAGAATTTTAGTATCCAATTGGAACAATGGCAAAGGAGCGGCAACAGGCAAAAGCCCTGAAATTAATGCACTTAACGCCTACCTGGAACAAGTCCGTTCGCAGCTTGCCGGGCATTACCAGGACCTTGTTTCCGGCAGAAAAAAAGTAACAGCAGAAGCCATTAAAAACCGGTTTATTGGATTTGATGAGTCTGAAAAAGCATTAATGGAATTGATCGATTTTCACAACATCCGCATGGATTCGAACCTAAAATGGGGAACTCAAAAAAACTATTTTACCACCAAAAAATATGTGGAGTTGTTCCTGAAAAAAAAGTGCAAAAAGAGTGACATCTACCTCTCGGATTTGAATTATAAATTTATCAGCGACTTTGAATATTTTCTTCGGAAATACAAACCGGAAGATCACCACCGGCCAATGGGAAACAATACGGTGATGAAACACATTGAGCGACTGCGTAAAATGATTAATATGGCTGTTCGTATGGAATGGATTGAAAAGGATCCGTTTTCACTCTTTAAGGCAAAGTTTATCAAAAAAGGGAGGGAGTTTCTTACCAAGGATGAATTAGAAGCAATCGAACAGCGGGATTTTGAGATTGAACGTTTACAACAGGTAAAAGATTTATTTGTGTTCAGCTGTTATACGGGTCTTGCCTATATAGATGTCATGCAGTTAACACCTGATAATATTAGAAAAGGCATTGACGGGATGAACTGGATTTATACCCAGCGTGAAAAAACATTAAATCCGGTAAGAGTGCCAATTTTGAAAAAAGCGCAGGAAATTATCGACAATTATAAAAGTCATCCACGGTCGAAAGTAAAAGGAACCATTTTCCCTAATCTGTCGAATCAGAAGTTAAACAGCTACTTAAAAGAAATCGCGGATTTGTGCGGAGTAAACAAAAATCTAACGTTTCATATTGCCAGGCATACTTTTGCAACAACCGTAACATTAACCAATGGAGTAC
>Ga0172382_10000960_pt1 | contig 53125 bp, 39 predicted proteins | sample Leawel138RmetaG_FD_122245 | JGI IMG/M metagenome (GOLD analysis project Ga0172382, IMG submission 122245) | Leachate microbial communities from a municipal landfill in Southern Ontario, Canada - Leachate well 138R metaG | ecosystem: Engineered > Solid waste > Landfill > Unclassified | place... | reverse complement strand
GCCGACCTGATTCTGTTCGTCATCTGCGGCGCCCAAAAACGCACGCTGTTCGAGGCGGCGGCGATGGGAGAGAACGATCTGCCGGTGGCGCGGCTGCTCGCCGCGGCGAGCCGGCCGGTCCTGTGCTTCGCCTGATTCCGGCACCGCTGCACCGGCTCGGCTACCGGCTGGCGCACGCGCTGCGCAAGCGCTGGTGGCGCCTGCGCCGGCCGCGCCTGACCGGTTGCCGCGTCCTGGCGTTCGATGGCGAGGGGCGCGTGCTGCTCGTCCGCCACAGCTACGGCAGCGGCAACTGGATGGCGCCCGGCGGCGGGGTGCGGCGCGGCGAGGACCCGCTGCACGCCGCCGCCCGCGAACTGGCCGAGGAGACCGGCTGCGGCCTGGCGGACGGCTGGTACGTGGCGCTGCTCGAGGAACGGGGGCATGGGGCGATCAACGTCGTTCACGTGCTTGCCGGCCGCGCGCTGGGAACGCCGGTGGCGGACAAGCGCGAGATCGTCGACGCCGCCTTCTTCGCGCCCGACGCGCTGCCCACGCCGATGGCCGCGCTGATGCGCCGCGAACTGCCGGGCTGGCTTACAGCAGCGGGAGCTGGCCGGCCGGTGCCGACGCGTCCTCCGCCACCGATTTCTTCTCCCCCTCCAGCGCCGAAAGCGTAAGGCCCATCAGGCGCACCGGCTGCGGCAGCGGCAGCGTTTCGGCCAGCAGGGCATGGCCCGTGGCCGCGAACTCGCGCTTGTCCGCCACCGGCTGCGGCAGCGATCGCGCGCGGGTGTGGGTGGCGAAGTCGGCCAGCTTGAGCTTCAGCGTCACCGTGCGGCCCCTTGCCCCCGCCCGCTCGATGCGGTCCCAGACGATATCGACGATGGTGTCGAGCGCCTCGCGCAGCGCCGCGCCGGAGGACAGGTCGCGCGCGAAGGTGCGTTCGCCGCCCAGCGACTTGCGCGGCCGGTCGGCCCTGACCCGGCGCAGGTCGATCCCCCGCGCGGCGCGGTAGAGGTAGTCGGCCTGGCTGCCGAAATTGGCGCGCAGGAAAGCGATGTCCTTCGCCGCCAGGTCCGCGCCCGTCTCGATGCCCAGCTTCGCCATCTTATCCGCGCCGCGCGGGCCGACGCCGTGAAAGCGCCGCACCGGCAGCCCGGCGACGAAGGCCGCGCCGTCGCCGGGGCGGATGACGCAAATCCCGTCGGGCTTGTGCTGGTCGCTGGCCAGCTTGGCGAGGAACTTGTTGTAGGAGACGCCGGCGCTGGCGGTCAGCCCGCCCGTTTCCTCGCGGATGCGCCGGCGGATGATCTCGGCGATGCGCGTGGCCGAGCCGATGCCCTTCAGATCCTCGGTGACGTCGAGGTAGGCTTCGTCGAGCGCCAGCGGCTCGACGTGCGGGGTGTAGTCGCGGAAGATCGCGCGGATCTGGCCCGATATCCGCCGGTAGACGTCGAACCGCGCCCGGCAGAAGACGAGGTCCGGGCACAGCCGCGCCGCCGTGACCGAGGGCATCGCCGAGCGCACGCCGAACCGGCGCGCCTCATAGCTCGCCGCCGCGACGACGCCGCGCTCGGACGAGCCCCCTACGGCCACGGGCCGTCCGCGCAGCGACGGGTCGTCGCGCTGCTCGACGCTGGCATAGAAGGCGTCCATGTCGATATGGATGATCTTCCGGAGGCCGGGCGCCTCTTCGCCGTCATCGTCGTCGTCCATGGGGGAAGGATAGCAGGAAACCCTCTTCCTCGAAGGGGAAAGGGCTTTCGCGCTAGCCATCCCGCTTTTCATCGGCCACATAGCGCGCCGCCATGGATTCCCCGACAATCAGGCCCTTCCCCATGGGCGAGCGTGAGTTCGTCACGCTGATGGCGTCGCTGCAGGCGCTGCAGGCGCTGGCGATCGACGCGATGCTGCCCGCGCTGGGCGTGATGTCGCGCGATTTCGGCGTCGCGGACGCCAACCAGCGCCAGCTCGTGGTGGGCATCTTCCTGATCTGCTCGGGCCTGGGCTCGCTGTTCCCCGGTGCGCTGGCCGACCGGTTCGGGCGCCGGCCGGTGCTGTTCATCTGCCTGGGCGGCTATGTGCTGTTCAGCCTGGCCTCGGCGCTGGCGCCCACGTTCGGTGCGCTGCTGGTCATGCGCGGCTGCTCCGGGCTGCTCGCCTCGGGCATGATCGTGCTGAGCGCGGCGGTGATCCGCGACCGCTTCTCGGGCGACAAGATGGCGCGGACGCAGTCGCTGGTCGGCGTCGTCTTCATGGTCGTGCCGATGATCGCGCCGACGCTGGGGCAGGGGGTTCTGCTCGTCGCCGACTGGCGCTGGATCTTCGGCCTGATGGCGGCTCTGGGCGCGCTCGTCTTCCTCTGGGCCTGGCTGCGCCTGCCCGAGACGCTGCATCCCGAATTCCGCCAGCCGATCCACGTCGGCGTCATCGCCGGCAATATGCGCGTGGCGCTGACGACGCGGGCGGCGATGGGCTACGTCCTCGGCATGGCGCTGATCCAGGGGGCGCTGTTCGGCTATATCAACAGCTCGCAGCAGCTCGTCGCCGAACATTTCGGCGCGGGCGACCTGTTCCCGCTGATCTTCGGCGGCATGGCGGTGATGATGGCGCTGGCCAACCTCACCAATTCGCGCATCGTCGAGCGCTTCGGCGCACGGCGGGTCTCGCATATGGCGGTTCTTGCCTATATCCTGATCGCCGGCCTGCAAGTGGTCCTGGCCGTGGGGGAGGGCGAGACGATCTGGCAGTTCGTTCCCGCGATGACGCTGAACCTGTGCCTGATGGGCTTCATCGGCGCCAACTTCCAGTCGATCGCGCTGCAGCCTTTCGCGCGGATGGCGGGGGCAGCCGCCTCGCTGCAGGTGTTCCTGCGGCTCGTCATCGGGGCGACGCTGGGCGCGCTGATCGGCCAGGCCTATGACGGCAGCGCCCTGCCGCTGGCACTGTCGCTGCTGGTCGCGGGGGTGAGCGCGCTGCTGCTGGTGCTGCACAGCGAGCGCGGCCGGCTGTTCCGCCGGCTGCACGGGCAGGTCGCGCAGGTGTGAGCATGGTTGCGGATCGCGCCACTTACGACCTGGCGGTGATCGGCGGCGGGGTAAACGGCGCGGGCATCGCCCGCGACGCGGCCGGACGCGGCGTGAAAGTCGTGCTGCTGGAGGCGGACGATCTTGCCGGCGGCACCTCCTCGGCCTCGACCAAGCTGATCCATGGCGGCTTGCGCTATCTCGAGCATCGCGAGTTCGCGCTGGTGCGCGAGGCGCTGCGCGAGCGTGAGGCGCTTTGGGCCATCGCCCCGCACATCATTCACCCGCAGCGCTTCGTCCTGCCTTATGTCGAGGGGCTGCGGCCGCGGTGGATGCTGCGGCTGGGGCTGTTCCTCTACGACCATATCGGCGGGCGCAGGCGGCTGCCTGCGACGCGCACGGTCGATCTGGCGCGTCATCCGGCGGGCGTGCCGCTGCGGCCGGGCCTGCGCATGGCTTTCGAATATTCGGACGCGCGGGTCGATGATGCGCGGCTGGTGGTGCTCAACGCGCTCGACGCGCGCGAGCGCGGCGCGGAGGTGCTGCCCGGCGTGCCGCTGCTCTCTGCGCGCCGCGAGACGGACGGCGCGGGCTGGGACCTGCAGACGCAGATCGGGCATTTCCATGCCCGCGCGCTGGTCAACGCGGCCGGCCCGCGGGTGCTCGACGTGCTGCGGCTGGCGGGCGAGGAGCCCGATCATGCGATGCGCCTCGTGCGCGGCTCGCACATCGTCGTGCCCGCGCTGTTCGATCACCCTTACGCCTATTTCTTCCAGCTACCCGACGGACGCATCTTCTTCGCGCTTCCCTATGAGCGCGATTTCACCCTGATCGGCACCACCGATGCCGACCATCACGGACCGCTCGACGAGGTACGCGCCAGCGCCGAGGAGATCGCCTATCTCTGCGAAGGGGTGAACCGCTATTTTGCGCGCGCGGTCACGCCCGCCGACGTGGTGTGGAGCTTTGCCGGGGTGCGGCCGCTGGTCGACGACGGCTCGGGCAAGCCCGAGGCGGCGACGCGCGGCTATCGGCTGGAGCTGTCGCCGGTGGAGGAGGGCGCGCCGCTGCTCAGCGTCTACGGGGGCAAGATCACCACCTACCGGCATCTGGCGGAAGAGGCGGTGGGGCTTCTCGCGACGCGGCTGCCGGGGCTGGGCGGCCGGCCCTGGACCCGGCGCGCGCCGCTGCCCGGCGGCGACTTTCCGGTCGACGGCTTCGCGGCGCTCAAGGCGCGGCTCGCGGCGGCCTATCCGTTCCTGGCCGCGCGCGACGTGGACCGCATCGCCCGCGCCTATGGTACGCGCGCCGCGCGCTGGCTGGGGGCGGCGAAGAGTTGGGGCGACCTCGGCCGCGGCTTCGGCGCGGGACTCAGCGAGGCGGAAATCGCCTACCTGCGCCATGAGGAATGGGCGAGCACGGCGGATGACATCCTCTGGCGGCGCAGCAAGCTCGGCCTGCGGCTCTCGGCGGAGCAGCAGGAGGAACTGGCCGACTACATGAACGGCCAGCGGGCCCAACCCGCCAGGTAATTCCGACCCGTCGCGTAATCGGCGTCAGGCGTCGCAGCGGGCAGGTTCGGCGGCCGGGGCGTCGGCGGGGGTGAAGCGGATCGGCAGGGTTTCGAGGCCCCAGACGCCGGGGAAGCGGCGCCACGTGACCTCGCCGGCCACCTTGGGGTCCTTCAGCCGCTGCGCGATCAGGTGCAGGCCTTCCTCGAGCTGGAAGCGGGCGAGGTGCAGGCCAAGGCAGATGTGCGCGCCCTTGCCGAAAGCCAGGTGATGCTTCGCGGACGCGCGGCCCGGCTGGTATTCCAGCGGATTTTCGAAAGCGCGCGGATCGCGCCCGGAAATGTTGAGCAGGAACATCAGGTGCGTGCCCTTGGGGATCAGCACCCCGCCGTACTCGATGTCCTCCAGCGCGATGCGCGGCGGGCTGCTGGGGCTGGAATGGCGCAGGCCCTCCTCGATGGCGAGCGTACAGAACTCGCGGTCGCGGCCGCAACGCTCCCACAGCTCGGGCTGCTCGAACAGCAGGCGCGCGGTCATGCCGAGCTGGTTCTTCGAGGTGTCGTAGCCGGCGGCGAAGAGGAAGAAGAGCTGCTCGCAGACTTCCTGGTGCGACAGGACGCCGGTGTCTTCGGCCTTGATCAGTTCCTGCAGCAGGTCGTCGCGCACCTCGCCGCTCGCGCGCCGCTTGGCCACGAGATCGGAGTTGAACGCCATCATCATGGCGTGGGCCTTCTCCATCTCGGGCAGCAGCGAGGGATCGAGGCTGTAGCTGAGGCCCTGGACTTCCAGCGCCCACTTCATCTTCGGCAGGTCGGCCAGGTCCGCCCCGATCAGCCCGAACATCACCGCCACGGGGAAATTGGACGCGAACTCGGTGAAGTCGAACTCGCCGCGGGGCGCCCAGTCGTCGAGCAGGCCGGCGACCACTTCGCGGATCAGGCCGACATGGGCGGCGATGCGGCGCGGCTTGAAGAAGGGCTTGAGCGCGTCGCGCATGCGCCGGTGATCGTCGCCGTGGCGGCTGATCAGCAGGGCCTTCATGAAATCGCCCCAGGGCTTGCCGGTGGCGCCCATGATGTCGACCACGTCGTCGGTGGCGATGTGCAGCTTGTCGTCCATCTGGAGAAGGTCGCGGATCTCGCGGTGGCCGTGGACGAGGTAGCCGTGGGTGAACCTGGCGAGCCACGGATGCCGCTCCCGCGCCTGGGCGAACCAGGGCTCGGGATCGACGCCGAAGGCGCGATCCTCGATCGGAAGGGTCATGAGATCGAGATCCTGGATGGAAGTGGCCACGCTACTCTCCTCGATCGCTGTGACGGCTTATGTCGGCGATGCTGACCAAATCCTTAGCATGGGATCGCAACGTGTCAATCGGCAAGCCGCGTCGGTATGATGCCGCCCCGCCGGATCATGACCCTGTCGCCTGTTTCGGGGTTGCGGTTGACGAAGTTGACGGAATTGACGGTGTCCAGAGAGAGAAACCGCCCCCGCCCGATTTGCTGCGACGCGCGATCGCCTGGCGCGGGCACACGGGGGTTGCGCGCATCGCGAGCCGGCGGGATGCGCTGGGCGGGAAACGGATTCGTGACATTTCCATTCCGATAGCCGGTCCGGCCCAAGTAGGAAAATCTGGGCCGGACCGGATCGGATCAGCTCGGCAAGGCGCCAGACTCTAGGCGGCCGCGGGCGTCAGCTTGAGGTGCATCTCGGCCAGGCCGCGGATGATGAAGCTCGGCTCGTAAGCCAGGTCGGCGATGCCGTTCGGGTGCTTCTCGCGGTCGAGTTCGATCTTCGCGGTGCTGGCGAGGAGTTTCTCCATCATCACGCGCACTTCCACCCGCGCCAGCGGGGCCCCGGCGCAGACGTGCTTGCCGCGGCCGAAGCCGACGTGCTCGATGATCTTCTTGCGGCCCAGCACCAGCTCGTTGGGATCGTCCCAGCGGCCGGGGTCGCGGTTGGCGGCGGACAGCGCGACGAGGACCTTGGTGCCCGCGGGAATCGCCACGTCGCCGATCCGGGTGTCCTTGCGCGCGAGGCGCGCGGTCTGCTTGGTCGAGCCCTCGATCCGCAGCACTTCCTCGAGGAAGGCGGGGATCTGCGAGGGATCGGCGCGCAGCCGGTCCTGCAGCTCGGGCCGCTCGACCAGGTACTTCATCGCGTTGCCCAGCAGCTTGGCGCTGGTGTCCTGCCCGGCGCCGAACATGAACATGCCGAGCTGGACGACATCGTAGACTTCGGGCGTCGTCCCGTCGGCATAAGTCGCGTTGGCCAGTTCGGTCAGGATGTCGTCGCGGGGATTGGCGCGACGGTCGGCGATGTAGCCGTAGAAGTACTGGCCCATGACCATGAACGGATGGTTTTCGCCCCCCATGGGATCGTGCCCGTCGAGGCTGCCCGGCGGCGGCGCGGCGGCGATCGCGTCCATGAAGATCTGGCGGTCCTCCATCGGCACGCCCAGCAGGTCGGCGACGACCATCGTGACGAAGGGCGTGGCGATCCGGCCGATCAGTTCCACCTCGCCTTCGGCCACGGCCTTGCCGACCATCTCGTCGCAGTAATGCTCGATGAACTCCTCGCTGGCCTTGAGCCGCGAAGGGACGAACAGCGTGTTGATCAGCGCGCGCAGGCGGGTGTGCGCCTCGTCGTCGAGGTTGACCACCTGGTCGCCGCCGGCGAACTCCTTGCGGTGGGCTTCGATCTGCGCGGTGATGTCCGATCCGTGCGGCGCGAACGGCAGCGGCGCCGCCGCGCCCTGCAGGCCGATGATGGCGGAAAAGTCATCGTGGTTGCGCAGCACCTCCAGCGCTTCGGTAAAGCCGGTGACGATGTAGTAGTCCTTGCCGGGCGGCTGGAAGACCGGCCCGTACGCGCGCAGCGCGTTGAAGAAAGCGTAAGGGTCTTTCAGGATCTCGTAGTCGGTGAAGTAGTCGCGCTCGACGAGGGGTTGCATTCTCACTCTCCAGAAAAGGCACCTGACCGAAAAAGCGCTTGCCCGGCATGCGGCGCTGCTGCTCCAACAGCGGACATGAGCGAAAAAGCCGATCCGGACTTATGCGATACAGTGTCGCATAATCGAGACGCGGCCCGCGGGTCAAGCGGGAAGGACGCGCGCGCCGTACGGTCCGGCGCGGCCCTGCGCGACGGGCTGCTGCGGCTGCTCGAACGCAAGCCTTTCGAGCTGATCACCGTGCGCGACATCTGCGCCGAAGCCGGCGTCCACTACGCCACGTTCTTCCGCCACCACGCGGGCAAGGAAGCGCTGCTGGACCATATCGCCGCAGAGCAGATCGCCCGGTCGGTGGAACTGACGCTGCCGATCAGGGATGCCGGAGACGATCGGGGGTCGCTGGTCGCGCTTTGCGCCTACGTGGACGAGCGGCGCGCGCTGTGGTCCATCCTCCTGAACGGAGGCGCCGGGCCGGCCATGCGCGAGGAATGGCTGCGCCAGGCCCGCATCGTTGCCGAGACGCGCGAGCCGGCGGGTTCGTGGCTGCCCAAGGAACTCGGCACGATCTGCGCGACCAGCCTGATCGTCGAGACCGTCTCGTGGTGGCTGGCCCAGCCCGACGGCGCCTACCGCGCCGAGGAGATCGCCGGCATACTCGACCGGCTGGTGTCGTCCGCGACGCTGGCCGGCGATTGACTGGCTGGCGATTGATTGGCCGGGGATTGATCGGCCGCGATTCGCGATCCCGCGATCAGGTGCGTTCGACGATCAGGTAGGTCAGATAGGCGCTATAGGCGCTGACGAAGAGGATGCCTTCGATCCGCGAGATGCGGCGGCCGGTGATGAACACGGGAACGCACAGCAGCGCGACGGCCAGCATCACCGGGATGTCGACCCGCAGCAGATGCGGGTGCACCGCGATGCCGCCCGCGGGGAACAGGCAGGTGATCCCCAGTATCATGAAGATGTTGTAGACGCTGCTGCCGATCAGGTTGCCGATCGCGATGTCGCGCTGTCCGCGCATCGTCGACAGCATCGTGGTCACGAATTCGGGGGCCGATGTTCCCATCGCCACGATGGTCAGGCCGATGAACGCCTCCGACACCTTCCAGATCTGGGCAAGCGCCACGGCGCCGTCGACCAGCCAGTCCGCGCCGGTGACGATCACGACGAGCCCGCCTGCCAGCATCGCCGCCTCTCTCAGCGCCTGCCGGTCGACATAGCGCCAGCGGCCGTATTCGCGGACGTACTCGCGCTTCACGGCAATGCTTTCGCGCCGGACGAGGCGCGCGATGGCGAGCGTGAAGGTCAGCCCCATGGCGACCAGGAGCGCGCCGTCCATGCGCGTCAGCACCCCGTCCCAGGCGCAGGCGAGGAACGTGACGGATGCGATGACCATGACGGGCAGTTCCAGCCGCAGGGTCTGCATTTCTATCGCCACGGGCCGCAGCGCCGCGCTGAGCCCCAGGATAAGGAGGATGTTGACGGTGTTCGTGCCCGCGATGTTGCCCACCGCAAGCGGGCCGTTGCCTTTCACCGCCGCTTCGATGCCCACCGCCAGCTCGGGCGTGCTGGTGCCGATCGCGACGATGGTGAGGCCGATGAACAAAGGCGAGATGCCGAGCCGTGCGGCCAGCGCCGCCCCTCCTCGCACGAGCAGGTCGGCGCCGACGATCAGGGCCGCCAGTCCGGCAAGGCTCCAGACAATTGCGGCGATCATCCGGGGTCAGTCGGCCTTGCGTCGGGCGGGATCGGGAACGAGCAGGACGTCGCCCGGAACGGCGTCGATGATCCGGCGCGCCGTGCTGCCGATCAGCGCCTCGTAGATAAGGCCGCCGCCATGGCTTCCTACCACCGTCAGGTGCCGCCGCGACGTTTCGGCATAGTCGCGAAGCAGCGCCTCGGGGATGCCGTGCTCGATCATCGGGTGGACCTGGCCGATCTGGGCGGGCGCGAGTCCCGCTTCCGCAAGGAACTTGCCGACCGCATCCTTGCCGTAGCTCTCGAACTGCTTTTCGACCTCCGAGCGGCCGAGATATCCCGCGAAGGGCACGTCATAGGCATGGAACAGCGAGATCGCGGCGTCGGGAAAGAACCGGAAGGCGGCCTCGAACGCGACGCGCGACGATTCGGAGAAATCGGTCGCGACGACGATGCGGCGGTACGGTTCGAACGCCCGTTCCCGGACGATCAGGATCGGCACGGGCGTCCTGCGCATCAGCCGTTCGACGGTATCGCCCAGCAGGATCTTCCTGAGCAGCTGGTCGCGGGCGACCCCGGTAACGATCATCCCCGCCCCGGCGGTGGCCACCGCCTGCAGGACGACCGGCGCCGGCGAGCCCGCCTCGACGTGGACGGAGATGTCCACGTCGGGTTCGGTCGCCACCAGATCCCGATAGAGCCGGTCGCGCGCCACGCGTACCGGATCGGCCGGACGCCGCCATGAAGGCAGGTCCTGCAGGCGCCCGAACAGCGGGGAGTCCTGCGGCTCGGTCAGGGCATGGACGATCATCAGCTCGGCCTGCCATGCCCTGGCCAGAAGCAGCGCGCGATCGAGCGCCCGGTCGCAGCGGTGGCTCAGGTCCGTCGCGAGCGCGATGCGATTCGGGATGGACGGTTGCGTCATCTTCGGGTCCTCCTGGCCGTTGGGCGCTGCAGCCGCCACGATATAAACAAGCGGGATGGAAATCAGCGAATTATTACACCGTGCCGAAACGCCAACGGGGGCGATGGCCGGCCGGCCACGGCCCGCGGCGCCGGGCGGTCAGGAACCATTGCCCCAGTGCAAGCTTACTAGACAAGGGTGATCCCGCGAAAGCGATCGCGCGAACGCGCGCGTCCCCTTGCAATCAGGAGGTTTCCATGGCCCCGCCGCCGCCCGTCGACCATCTCGTTGTGCTGGCGCATCCCGATCCGGAAAGCTTCTGCGCCGCCATCGCCCGGCGCTGGCTGGATCGGGTCGGCCGGAACCACCAGACGTGCGGTTTGCGCGACCTCTACGCCGACGGGTTCGATCCGGTGCTCAAGGCGAACGAGCAGCCGGGCAAGCCCGGCTTCGCGCCGAGTCTCGAAAACATGGCCGAAGCCCGGCGGCTGGAACGGCTCGACGTGCTGGTCTTCGTCTTTCCCGTATGGTTCGGCACCCCGCCGGCCATGCTCAAGGGCTATCTGGAGCGCGTCGTGGGCAGCGGGATCGCCTTCGCGCCCGACGGGAGCCAGGCCAGGCCGCTCAGCGAGGTCCGGCTGGTCCATATTGTCACCTCGGCCGCCAGCGAGCCCTGGCTGGCCGAGAAAGGCGTTCGCGGCGCGCTGCAGACGATCTACGGCCAGTATATCGCCGAAGTGTTCGGCGCCCGTGCCCTGTACCACCTGCACCTCGATTCGGTCGCGCAGGGAATGGGCGAGCGCCATGCCCTGGAGCAGCTGGCCCGCGTCGACGCGCTTGCCGACAACGTCTGCGCCGAAGCGAATGCCGATCGCTGGACGCGCGCCCGGACGGGGCCGGGGCCGGGGCAGCGGCAGTCCGGCGGCGGGGCCCCGGAATAGAAGCCGTCCCGCCGGATCGCGCGCGACGTTTGTTGTTAACCATTCGCCTGTACCCCCCTGCGCAGGTCGCACGGGTTGGGCAGGATGAGCGCATTACAGGATCGGTCGGACGGGAGGGCCTCCTGGCTGCTGCGCACGCGCGCCGAAGTGCCGCCCGCGATCGCGCTGCAGTTGATGAACGGCCTGTTCGCGTCCGTGCCTATCTTCCTGGGCGGGATCGCCAATACCACCACGGTGGCCGCGCTGGCCGCATGGCGCCACGGCTCTCCCGGTTTCATCGGCTGGCTGGTGTTCGAGATCGTGCTGGGCGTGCTGCGTCTCGGCGTGCTCCTCCACGGCCGCCGCCGGATCGCTGCCGGGCGGACGCCTCCCCGGCTGCTGGCGGCGGTGCTTTCGTGCACCTGGGCCGCCTCGGTCGGCTTCGGCACGTTTCTCTGCCTGACCTGCGGCGACTGGGTTCTGGCCACGATTGCCTGCCTCTCCGCGGCGGCCATGGTTTGCGGCATATGCCTGCGGAACTTCGGCACGCCGCGGCTGGCGGCGGCGATGGTCTTCCTGGCCCTGGCGCCCTGCGCGGCCGCCGGACTTCTCGTCGCCGAACCGGCCCTGGCGATCATCAGCGTGCAGCTTCCGGTGTTCATGGCGACGATCTTCTCGGCATCGTTCGCGTTGCACCGGATGCTGGTTTCATGGATGACCGCGCTGAGCGACCTTGAGCGCAGCACCTCGCTCAACCATACGATCCTGCGATCCAGCCCGGACTATACGCTGATCCTCGATGAGCACTACGAGGTGATGTTCTTCAACCGGCCGGGCGGGGCGGGTTCGGAATCGGAATCGGTCCGGCCGGTCGGCAGGCGATGGCTGTCGCTGCTTCCCAAGGACTACCGGAGGCCGGCCGAACTGGCCCTCGATCGCGCCAGGACGGGCACCCCCGCGAACCTGGCGATCAACTACACCGACAGGGCGGGCCGGAAGTACTGGTTCGACATCGCCGTAAGCCAGACTTCCGACGGTTCGGGCCGCTTCATCGTGGTGGCGCGGGACATCACCCACCAGAAGCAGTCCGAGGAGAAGACCATCTGGATGGCGCAGCACGATGCGCTGACCGGCCTGCCGAACCGCGCCGTCCTGCAGGAACGCCTGGATGCGACACTGGCCGAAGCGGATGCTTCGCGCATGGCGGCGATGCTCATCCTCGATGTGGACAACTTCAAGCTGATCAACGACACGCTGGGTCACGACGGCGGCGACGCATTGCTCTGCGCCGTTGCCGACCGGTTGCGCGCGGCGGTGGCCACGGGGGACCTCGTGGCCAGGACGGGTGGGGATGAATTCGCGCTGATCGTCACGGTCCAGGCGGAGGACGAACTCGAAAGGATCGCGCAGCGCATATTCGACCAGTTGCGCGAGCCCATCCATCATGGCGGCCGCCTGTTCCAGTGCGGGGCAAGTATCGGCGCCAGCTTCATCCCGCGCGACGGCAAGGCCCGCTCGGAGATCATGAAGGCCGCGGACATCGCGCTCTATGCGGCCAAGGCCGCCGGGCGCGCGCAGCTCAAGGTCTTCGAGCCGGCGATGATGGTCGCGGTAGAGCGGCACCAGACCATGATCGCCTCGGCGCGCCATGCGCTGCGGCGCGATACCGTGGTTCCCTATTATCAGCCGAAAGTCTCGTTCGGCACGTTGGGGATTGTGGGTTTCGAGGCATTGCTGCGGTGGCGGGATCATAACGGCGGACTGCGGGGGCCGGACGCGCTGGAAGCGGCGTTCGAGGACCCGGCGCTGGGCGCGCCGCTGAGCGAGCGGATGCTCGACAAGGTGCTGGACGACGTCCAGTCATGGGTCCGTGCCGGCGTGCCGTTCGGCCATGTCGCGGTCAACGTCACCGGCGCCGATTTTCGCCGGCGGGACTTTGCCGAAAGCATCCTCGCGCGGCTGGCCGCGAGGAGCCTTCCCGCATCCTGCCTGCAGATCGAGGTTACCGAAAACGTCTTCCTCGGACGGGGGACCGATGCCGTCAAGGAGGCTCTCCGGCATCTCAGCGACCACGGCATCCGGATCGCGCTCGACGATTTCGGCACCGGATACGCGTCGCTGTCGCACCTCAACCAGTTCCCGGTCGACCTGCTCAAGATCGACAGGTCTTTCGTCGAGCACCTGGGAACCAGCATGGATGCCGAAGCCATCGCCTCGGCGGTCATCAACCTGGGGCATTGCCTGGGGCTGGAGGTGATCGCGGAAGGCGTCGAGACCGCAGCCCAGGAAGCCTTCCTCACGACCATGGGATGCGACACCGGCCAGGGATTCCTTTACGCGCCGGCCCTGCCGGCCGGGGACGTGCCCGCCGCGCTTGACCGGCAGGCCATTGCCGCGGAACGGGTGCTGCGAGCCTGATTGGGGCCGATTCGGCCCGGTTGTGGACGTCCGGTCGCAAATCCGATTCGACTCGTCGCCCTTGCATTGCGGCGGGACGGGTAAGATTCTGTTAACCATGATGGGTGCAGGCAGGCCTCGATGCAGAGGCCCGGCAGACTGCCCGGGTACGGAGGCAAGCCTTATGCGAAAGATGTCATTCCGATCGAGGGCGATCGGCATCGTCGCGGCCCTTGCGGCGGCTGTTACGGCCCCGGCGGCGGCGCAGATGCGGTCGGTCGATCCCGATCAGGCGATCGACGGTGATCTTTCCGGCGCTTCCTCGCCCTATGTTCCCGCCCCGGCGCCCGTCAGCCCGACCTACGACCCGCCGTCCGGCGGCGAGGTGCCCGGCCAGCCGGTCCCGCCGCTGCCCCCGGTCGCCATTCCGACGACGCCGCAGAACGGCACCACCTATCGCAAGGACGACCTCATCGGCGCGGCCGAAGGCGTATTCGGCAAGGGTTCGCGCGGCCTGGCCGAGATGATCGAGGACATCCTCAAGAAGCAGGGTGAGCCGAACGCCTATATCGTCGGGCGCGAGGGCGGCGGCGCCTTCATCGTCGGGCTGCGCTATGGTTCGGGCACGCTCTACCACAAGGTCGAGGGCGAGCGGCCGGTGTACTGGACCGGGCCGTCGATCGGCTTCGACGCCGGGGCCAATGCCGGCAACGCCTTTATCCTGGTCTATAACCTCTACGACACCCAGGACCTCTACCACCGCTTCGGCGCGGGCGAGGGCCAGGCCTATCTCGTCGGCGGCTTCAACATCAGTTACCTGCGTCGCGGCGACGTGGTGCTGGTGCCCGTGCGCATGGGCGCGGGCCTGCGTCTGGGCATCAACGCCGGCTACATGAAGTTCTCGGAAAGCCAGAAATGGATACCGTTCTGAGACAGCCGGAGCCGCGATTGCCGGAGCCGCGATAGTCGGCGCCGGCCGGCAGCGGCGACCCGCGCGAACCTTGTGGCGAAATCAGGTAATGTAATATTGTCTCATGGAGCAAGGCGGTCTATGGGCTCCGCCATGGAGACGATATATTATCACATCGAGTCGCAGCCGCGGCGCGTCCTGCTGGCCGCCGGTTGCGCGATGGCGGCCCTGCTGGCGCCGGCGGCGGCCCAGGCCGAGAATGCGCCGCCCGATTCGGGCGCGGGGGAGGCCGGCGAAGGCGGCTATCACCGGCCGGAAAGCCGCGAGATCATCGTCAGCGGGGCGTTGCGCAGCAGCCGCCAGGACATGCTTTCGGGCGTCGCCGTGGTGCAGGGCGCGGAACTGACCCAGGCGCTGCGTCCGTCGCTGGGCGAGACGCTCGGCCACACGCCCGGCGTCTCGGCCACCTCGTTCGGCCCGACGGCCTCGCGGCCGGTGCTGCGCGGGCTTCAGGGCGAGCGCGTGCGGGTGTTGAGCGACGGGCTCGGCTCGATCGACGTCTCGAACACTTCGGCCGACCATGCGACGGTGGTGAATCCCCTGCTGGCCGAGCGCATCGAGGTGCTGCGCGGGCCGCAGTCGCTGCTCTACGGGTCCGCGGCGATCGGCGGCGTGGTCAACGTCATCGACCGGCGCATCCCGGTCTCGGTGCCCGACGAGCCCGTGCACCTCGGCGCGCTGGCGACTTACGGCTCGGCCGCCGACGAGCGTTCGGTCGGCGGCGCGATCGACGTCCCGGTGGCGGAGCGCTGGGTGGTTCATGCCGACGGCAGCTACATGAAAAGCGGCGACATCCGGATCGGCGGCCATGCGCTGACGCCCGCGCTGCGCGCGCAGGCGCTGGCCAACCACTTCGACGAGGCCGCCGCTATCGCCGGCAAGCTGCCCAACACCGCCAGCAGGACCTGGACCGCGGGCGTCGGCGCCGCCTACATCGGGGAGCGCGGCAACATTGGCGTATCCTATAGCCGTTACGACAGCCTTTACGGCATTCCGCTGCGCTATGCGACCGAACCGGGGCAGGAGGAGGAGGCGCCGCGGCTCAGCCTGCGGCAGGACCGTATCGACGCGCGCGCCGAGATCGAGGCCGGCGGCGGCGTGATCGACCGGATCGCCTTCCGCGTCGCCTATGCCGACTACCGCCACTTCGAGCTGGAGGACGACGGTTCGGTCGGCACCGCGTTCTACAACAAGGGGATCGAGGGCCGGCTGGAACTGACCCAGGCGAAGCGCGGCGCCTGGCGCGGCGTTACCGGCGCCCAGTTCTTCACGCGCGACTTCGACGTGGTCGGCGAAGAGGCGTTCCTGCCCCGCAACCGGACCGGGCAGATCGGCGTGTTCACCCTCCAGCAGCTCGACTTCGGCAAGCTCAAGCTGGAAGCCGGCGCGCGCTATGAGCATACCGACGTGCGTGCCGATCCGGCCGCCGATCAGCCGCAGTTCTTCTCCGGCCGCCGGCGCTATGACGCCTTTTCGGGTTCGCTCGGCGCCTCCTACAACTTCGCCGGCAACTGGCGTGTCGGCCTCAACGTCTCGCGCACGGCCCGCGCGCCCTCGGCCGAGGAGCTGTTCGCCGACGGCCCGCATGCCGGCACCGAGGCGTTCGAGATCGGCGATCCGGGCTTCGGGACCGAGCGCGCCTGGAGCGTCGAGGCGATCCTGCGCGGCAGCGGCGAGAACTACAGCTTCGAGGCCTCGGCTTTCCATAGCTGGTTCACGAACTTCATCTACGCGGACCGGACCGGGGAGATCGAGGACGGGCTGCCCGTGTACCGCTCCGGCCAGGCCGGCGCGCGCCATTACGGCTTCGAGGTGCAGGGCTCGCTGGTGCTGGCGCGGTTCGGCGACGCCAGCGTCGCGGCCGACGCGCTGGCCGACTATGTCCACGCGACGATCGACGGCGCCGGCCCGGCCCCGCGCATCCCGCCGTTGCGCGTGCTCGGCGGCCTGACCTACAGCGCGCCGAAGTTCGACCTGCGCGGCGAGGTCGAGCGGGTGAGCGCGCAGAACCGCGTCTCCGCATTCGAGGCGCCGACACCCGGCCACACCCTAGTCAACGCCGAGCTGAACATCCGCCCCTGGGGCCGGGAGCGGCCGTTGAGCTTTGCCGTATCGGCGAACAACCTGTTCGACGTCGCGGCGCGGCGGCATGCGTCGATCCTCAAGGACTACGCCCCGCTGGCGGGACGCGACATCCGCGTCACGGCAAAAGTGAACTTCTGATCCTGCCCGGTGCCGGGAGGATTAGCCCTTGCTCCCGTGCACCATCGGGGAGTAACAGCGCGCCGCCATGCTTACCGACCTCCAGCAACAGCCCGCCGACGCGCTCCTCGCGCTGATCAAGCTCCACAACGCGGACCCGCGCGTCGACAAGATCGACCTCGGCGTCGGCGTCTACCGCACGGGGCAGGGCGCCACGCCCGTGTTCGGCGCGGTCAAGGCGGCCGAGCGGCGGCTGGTCGAGGCGCAGGATTCGAAGGCCTATCTCGGGCCCGAGGGCGACATGGGCTTCGTCACGGCGCTGATGCCCTACGTCTTCGGCAAGGCCGATCCCGACATGGGCGGCCGCATCGAGGGGATGCAGACCCCCGGCGGCACCGGCTCGCTGCGGCTCGCGCTGGCGATGGTGAAGAAGGCGCAGGTCAGGCGCGTATGGATGGGCGCGCCGAGCTGGCCGAACCATGCGCAGATCTGTGCCGATCTCGGCCTCGAACTCAAGACCTTCAACCATGCCGCGCCCGATGGCATGGCCGACATCGCCGCGCTGCGCGCCGCGGTGGCCGAGGCGGACGAGGGCGACGCCTTCCTGCTGCACGGCTGCTGCCACAACCCGACCGGCATCGATTATACCCCGGCGCACTGGGACGAGATCGCCGGCCTGCTGGCCGATCGCAAGATCCTGCCCGTGCTCGACCTCGCCTACCAGGGGCTCGGCGCGGGCATGGACGCGGACGCTTACGGCGTGCGCCGCGTGCTGGCAGCGGTGCCCGAGGCGCTCGTCGCCTATAGCTGCGACAAGAACTTCGGCCTCTATCGCGACCGCACCGGCGCGCTCTACGTGATGATGGCGGATGCCGCGCGGCTGCCGGCGGCGATGTCGAACGCGCACGCGCTGGCCCGCGCCAACTGGTCGCAGCCGCCCGATCACGGCGCGGCGGCGGCGCGGATCGTGCTGGAGGACGAGGGGCTTACCCGCCAGTGGCTGGACGAGCTGGACACGATGCGCGGGCGCATGCGCCAGGTGCGCGCGAAGCTGGCGGCCGCCGGCCGGACCGGCGGCGTCGACCTCACCCCGCTCGGCACGCAGAACGGCCTGTTCTCGATCATCCCCTTCACCCCCGATCAGGTGCAGGCGATGCGCGAGAAGCACGGCATCTATTTCGCCGGTTCGGGCCGCATCAACGTCGCCGGCCTGACGATGGGCAACATCGACAAGTTCATCGCCGCCGTCGCCGACGTGACCGGATAGGGCGGCGCCGGCCGCGCCCGGCCGGCCTGCTCCCTTCGCCGCCGCTCATTTCCCGCTTGACCTTGACGCGATGTCAAGGTGCAAGAGGTGGAGCGTCATCGGAGGAAATCATACAATGGCGCATTCGCACACGCCTGCCGGCAAAGGGTGCTGCGGCTCGGGGCATGCGGACCCGAACCCCCAGGATGTCCGCGATCCCGTCTGCGGAATGACGGTCGATCCGGCCACCAGCCCGCATCATGCCCAACATGCCGGGCAGGACTGGCATTTCTGCAGCGCGGGATGCCGGACCAGATTCGTGGCCGACCCCGAACGCTATCTGACCGGCAAGCCGCCCGTCGTCGATGCGCCCGAAGGTGCGATCTGGACCTGCCCGATGCATCCGGAAGTGCGCCAGGACCACCCCGGCGCCTGCCCGTTCTGCGGCACGGCGCTGGAGCCCGAGACGGTCACGGCCGACAGTGGGCCCAGCCCGGAACTGGTCGACATGACCCGGCGGCTGCGCATCGCCATCGTCCTGGCGCTCCCGGTGTTCGTGCTGGAGATGGGCGGGCACCTGTTCCCCGCGCTCCACCATCTGGTGCCGGCGCGAATTTCGACCTGGGTGCAACTGCTTCTCGCCACGCCCGTCGTGCTCTGGGCCGGCTGGCCGTTCTTCCAGCGGGGCTGGGCCTCGCTCGTCAGCCGCAACCTCAACATGTTCACGCTGATCGCGATGGGAACGGGCGTGGCCTGGGCCTACAGCATGGTCGCGGCATTCGCGCCCGGCCTGTTCCCGCCGACCTTCCGCAACGAAGACGGCAGCGTCGCCGTCTATTTCGAGGCGGCGGCGGTGATCACCGTGCTGGTGCTGCTGGGCCAGGTGCTCGAACTGCGGGCGCGGGAGCGTACGTCCGGTGCGATCAAGGCGCTGCTGGGCCTGGCTCCCCGCACCGCGCGCCGCCTGCGCGCCGACGGCGACGACGAGGAGGTGCCGCTCGACGAAGTGGTGGTCGGCGACCGGCTGCGCGTCCGTCCCGGCGAGAAGGTGCCGGTCGATGGGACGGTCTTGGACGGCCGCTCCTCGCTCGACGAATCGATGGTGACCGGGGAATCGATGCCCGTCACCAGGGCCATGGGCGATGCCGTGATCGGCGGCACGATCAACCAGACCGGCGCGCTCGTGATCGCGGCCGAGAAGGTCGGGCGCGACACCATGCTCGCGCGGATCGTGCAGATGGTGGCCGAGGCGCAGCGTTCGCGCGCGCCGATCCAGCGCATGGCCGACAAGGTCTCGGGCTGGTTCGTGCCGGCGGTGATCGCCGTCGCCATCCTCGCCTTCGCCGGCTGGAGCCTGTGGGGACCGGAGCCGCGCTTCGCCCATGCCCTCGTCGCGGCGGTCTCGGTCCTGATCATCGCCTGCCCCTGCGCGCTCGGGCTGGCGACGCCGATGTCGATCATGGTCGGCGTCGGCCGGGGGGCGTCGCTCGGCGTCCTCATCAAGAACGCCGAGGCGCTCGAACGCATGGAGAAGGTCGACACGCTGGTCGTGGACAAGACCGGCACATTGACCGAAGGGCGCCCCGCCGTAACCGCGATCGTCCCCGCGCCGGGCTTCGCCGAGGAGGAAGTGCTGCGTCTCGCCGCCGCCGTCGAGCGCGCGTCGGAGCACCCGCTTGCGCTCGCCATCGTCGAAGCCGCCCAGGCGCGCGGGATCGCGCTGCCGGACGTCCGCGATTTCGATTCGCCGGTCGGCCGGGGGGTGCTGGGGACGGTCGAGGGGCGGAAGATCGTGCTGGGCAACGCCCGCTTCGTGGGCGAGCACGGGATCGACACCGCCGCCCTGTCTACCGCGGCCGAGGACCTGCGGCGCGACGGCGCGACGGCGATCTTCGCTGGCGTTGCCGGCCAGCCGGCGGGCGTCCTCGCCATCGCCGATCCGGTCAAGCCGACGACGCCCGAAGCGCTGGCGGCGCTGCGGCGGCAGGGCATCCGCGTCGTCATGCTGACCGGCGACAACCGCACGACGGCGCAGGCCGTCGCCGCGCGGCTGGGCATCGCCGAAGTCGAGGCCGACGTCCTGCCCGACGGGAAGAGCGCGATCGTCACCCGCCTGCGGAACGAAGGCTGCGTCGTGGCGATGGCGGGCGACGGCGTGAACGATGCCCCCGCGCTCGCCGCCGCCGACGTCGGCATCGCCATGGGATCGGGCACCGACGTGGCGATCGAGAGCGCCGGGGTGACGCTGCTGAAGGGCGACCTCACCGGCATCGTCCGGGCGCGCCGGCTGTCTCAGGCGACGATGACCAACATCCGCCAGAACCTGACGTTCGCCTTCATCTATAACGCGGCCGGCGTGCCGATCGCGGCGGGTGTGCTCTATCCGGTGTTCGGCCTGCTGCTTTCGCCGAAGATCGCGGCGGCGGCGATGGCGCTGTCGTCGTTCAGCGTGGTGGCAAACGCGCTGCGGCTGAACCGGCAGGCGCTGTGAACATCGGGGCGGCCGCGCGGGCCAGCGGCGTGTCGGAACGCATGATCCGGCACTACGAGAAGATCGGCCTGATCCCTCCGGCGGCGCGGCGGGACAGCGGCTATCGCGACTATGGCGACGATGATGTCCACCGGCTGCGCTTTATCGCCAACGCGCGCGATCTCGGCTTCGGCATCGGCGAGATCGGCGCGCTGCTGGCGCTCTGGTCCGATCGCGGCCGCGCCAGCGGCGAGGTCAAGGCGCTGGCGCTGGCGCGCGCGGAAGAGCTGGGGCGCAAGGCGCAGGCGCTTGCGCAGATGCGCGACACCCTGCTGGACCTGGCGCGCAACTGCCACGGCGACGATCGGCCGGAGTGCCCGATCCTGAAGCGGCTGGAAGACTGAGGCGGAACATGCCGGCGTCAGCCGGCGGCGTGCTCCACGCGCCTGCGCTCGCCGCCGACGAGCGGAGCGATGATCAGGCGGTTGAGGATCGCGGCGATCTGCTCGGGCGTGTAGTCCTCTTCCTGCGAGAGCCACCAGGAGAGCAGGTCGATCGTGGCGCCGGCGCCATAGACCACGCCCAGGTCGGCGGGCAGCCAGCTCTTCACTTCGGCGAATTCGCGCGGCAGTTCGCGCGCCTGGCGGATGAACTCCTCGCGCAGGATGCCCGCGGCGCCGCCGGTCAGCAGCGCGACCCAGAGATTGCGGTGCTCGGCGACGTGGCGGCAGAGCGCGCGGGTCGATTCATGGCTGTCGGAATCGTGCAGCACCGGGATCGTGCGATTGAGCAGGTCGGCGATCTCTTCCGAGGCGACGTCGGAAAGCAGCGCTTCCTTGGTCGCGTAGTGGCGGAAGAACGTGGCGTAGCCGATGCCCGCGCGGGCCGAGATCTCGCGGATGGTGAGCTGGTCGAAAGGCTTTTCCTCAAGCAGTTCGAGCAGCGCGCGCGTCAGCGCGTTGCGTGAGCGCACCTGGCGCGCATCGCTCGGCCCCCCCTTGGCCTTGCGGCTGATCGCGGCTTCCATGACGATGCCGTAACATCGGCGCGTGCGCCTGTCGAATCGCCCGCTTCGGCCCCTTGCCGACTACGCGAGCGCGATGCGGTCGGCGTAGAGCAGGCGTCCGCCGGACAGGTGCCACAGCGCCTCGTTGAAGTCGCCCGGCGCCATCGCGAAGCACCCTTCGCTGCGGCCGATCTTGCCCCATTTGGGGATCATCCCCGGATCGACGTACCAGGCCGGATGGACCACGATCGCGCGGTCCAGCGCTTGCGAGTTGTCCGGGTCCAGCCCCACCAGGCGGATCGAGGTGCCGTACTTGCCGGTGTACCACTCGCAGGTGAGATAGCCCCCGCGCGAGGTGGCCTCCGAACCGCGCACGTTCGAGAAGTTCTTGAGCCAGCCGTCATGCTCGCGGTCCGAGCCCTTGCCGTGGGCGACCAGGAACGAGCGCACCGTGCCGTTCTCCAGATTGGCGAAATGGAAGCGCGGCAGCGACGAGGGGCGGGCGAAGTCGGCGATGCCGGCGATGTCGCGGCGCCACACGGAACTGCCCGCGCGGGCGACCTCGCGCCGGGCGATCTCCAGCACGCGGCGCTCATAGGCCGGGTTGGGTTCCGGCGCGGCCGGGACGGTGAAAGGCGGGGTCGCGGGCGACAGCACGGCGGGGCCTGCCGGTGCGGGCTGAGCGAAGGCCTGGTCGAACGCCTGGCCCAGCGGCTCCGCCAGCGCACGGCCCGGCACGGTGAGCGCGGCGGCCCCGATGAGCCCGCCTTTCACCACATCCCGTCGTTTGAAACCCGCGTTCATAGTCAGCCAATATAAGCGGTGAGGGTTAAATTTGCCATATCGGATTGGGCGGGTCCCCCGCATCTGGCCGAACCGGCAAGTCCGTTCGGCGATCCGCAGGCGTGTCCGACCGCCCCCGAATCGCCGTCCCGGCGCCGGCCTTCATGGCGCGGTTCCTTCGCTGGCGAATACCCGCCGCAGCCAGGCGTCGACCATCGGCGTCGCGGCGTAGCCCGGATCGCCGAGCCGGCGGTTGATCTCCATGTGCCCGACAAGGCCGGCGCCGGCGACCTGCCGCTCCTCCACCTCGGTATCCCCCGCGCGGAGCGCCGCCGCGAATGCCTGCGTCTGGCGGACGGCGTCCGGTCGCCCGGCATGCAGCAGCAGGAAACGCGGCGCGTTGGGCGCCCCGGCATGGCGCGTGGGCGAAAGCGCCTGCTGGCGCGCCAGGTTGGTGCCGAACGCGGCCTGGTACATCGGCTTCAGGAAGCCGCCGGCGTCGGCCATCTGCGCCGCCACGTCATAGCCCGCGCCATCGATCGGCACGATGCCCGCGAGATCGGCGAAGCTCAGCCCGGCGGCGCGCAGATAGCGCTCGTCGGTTCCCACCAGCGCCGCCAGGTGCGCGCCGGCGCTGTGCCCCATGAGCACGACGCGCCGCCGGTCGATCCCCAGCGCGAGCGCGCGGTCGAGCAGCGCCTTGAGCGCCGACGCCACGTCCTGCGCCTGCTGCTCGACCGTCGCGCTCGGCACCAGGCGGTAGTTGATCGCGGCGAAGGCATAGCCCTGCCGTGGATAGTGCACCGCCTTCCAGCGGCCGGTGGCGTTGTCCTTGCTGCCCCGGCTCCAGCCGCCGCCGTGGACGAAGACGATCAGCGGCGCGGCGCTGGCCACGTTCCTCGCGCGCCAGAAGTCGAGCTTCTGCAGCGGATCGTTGCCATAGTCGATCGTCCGGTCGGGCGCCGCGGCGGGCGCCTCGACCCAACCGGACCTGCCGCCGTAAGGCTGCGCCTGCGCGACGCCGGCCACCGCCAGCGCCGCCGCGATCGCCGGGACCAGCCGATTCGTCACACCCTGCCTCCTCCTGCTCGTGCGCCTGATTGCCTGCGAAACATTCTTCCGGCAACGGACTGTCGCGGAATCGTCGGACTGTCGCGGAATCGTCATCGCCATCCTTGCCCTTGTCGCGCGCTTCCCCTAGGCCGCGCCGCGGATTTCAACCGCAGGATGAGAAACCTTGGCCAACGTAACCGTGATCGGCGCCCAGTGGGGCGATGAGGGCAAGGGCAAGATCGTCGACTGGCTGGCCAGCCGCGCCGATGCCGTCGTCCGCTTCCAGGGCGGGCACAACGCTGGCCATACGCTCGTCGTCGGCGAGCAGACCTACAAGCTCAGCCTGCTGCCCTCGGGCATCGTGCGCGGCACGCTGTCGATCATCGGCAACGGCGTGGTGCTCGATCCCTGGGCCTTGAAGGACGAGGTCGCCAAGCTCGAAGGGCAGGGCGTCACCATCAGCCACGACAACTTCGCCATCGCCGACAACTGCCCGCTGATCCTGCCGATCCACCGCGAGCTGGACGGCCTGCGCGAGAGCGCCGCCGGCGCCGGCAAGATCGGCACGACGGGGCGCGGCATCGGCCCGGCCTACGAGGACAAGGTCGGCCGCCGCGCCATCCGCGTCTGCGACCTGGCGCACCTCGACGCGCTGGAGCCGCAGCTCGATCGCCTCTGCGCGCACCACGACGCGCTGCGCGCCGGCTTCGGCCAGCCGCCGGTGGACCGCGCCGCGCTGCTCGACGCGCTGCGCGAGATCGCGCCTTTCGTCCTGCAATATGCCGAGCCGGTCTGGAGCCGGCTCAACACCGTGCGCAAGGCCGGCGCGCGCATCCTGTTCGAAGGCGCGCAGGGCGTGCTGCTCGACGTCGACCACGGCACCTATCCCTTCGTCACCAGCTCGAACACGGTGAGCGGCACCGCCGCCTCGGGCTCGGGCCTCGGCCCGTCGGCGACCGGCTTCGTGCTCGGCATCGTCAAGGCCTACACCACCCGCGTCGGCGCCGGGCCGTTCCCTACCGAACTGGAGGACGAGACCGGCCAGAAACTCGGCGAGCGCGGGCACGAATTCGGCACCGTCACCGGCCGTAAACGCCGCTGCGGCTGGTTCGACGCGGTGCTCGTGCGCCAGTCCTGCGCGATCTCGGGCGTCACCGGCATCGCGCTGACCAAGCTCGACGTGCTCGACGGGTTCGACAAGGTGTGGATCTGCACCGGCTACCGCCTGGGCGGAAAGGTGCTCGACTATTTCCCCAGCCACGCCGCCGACCAGGCCAGCGTCGAGCCGATCTACGAGGAAATGGAAGGCTGGCAGAGCACCACCGCCGGCGCGCGTAGCTGGGCGGACCTGCCGGCGCAGGCGATCAAGTACATCCAGCGCGTGCAGGAGCTGATCCAGACCCCGGTGGCGCTGGTCTCGACCAGCCCGGAGCGCGAGGACACGATCCTCGTGCGCGATCCTTTCGTGGATTGACCTGGGGCAACTTCGGCGCGCATCCTTCGCCAGGCTCAGGATGAGCGGAAGGCGTGCCAAGGGTGAACGGGAGCCGTACCAAGACCCCGCTCGTGCAGAGCTTGTCGGAGCACGCGCGCCGGGCGCTGGTCCCGGCCTGCCTGCTGCTCTCCGGCACGGCAAACGCCGAGACGCCGCTGCTGCCATCGATCGACCGGATCGTCGTGCGCAAGGCCGAGCGGACGATGGAACTCTATGCGCAGGGCCAGCTCGTCCACACCATCGCCGGCGTCCAGCTCGGCCGGGCGCCCGTTGGCCCCAAGCGCTTCCAGGGCGACAAGCGCACGCCGGAGGGGCGCTACACGATCGACTACGGCAACCCCGACAGCCGCTATTTCCTGTCGCTGCACATCTCCTACCCGAACGCGCGGGACGTCGCCTTCGCCCGCTCGCAGGGACGCAGCCCCGGCGGGCTGGTGTTCATCCACGGCCAGCCCAACGACCGGCCCCAAGGCCGTGTGCCGGGCGACTGGACCGACGGCTGCATCGCCGTCAGCGACGAGGAGATGGAAGCGCTCTGGCGTGTCGTGCCCGACGGGGCGGTGATCGACATATTGCCATGAGGTGCATCGGTCGTCCCGGCTTTCGCGGGACGACGGGTCAGAAATCGACCGCGATGCCGTTTTTCACCCAGTCGCCGTAGCGCGTGGGTGAAAGGCCGTCGGGGTCGCGTTGTTCCTTCGCGGCTTCAGGCCGGGGCGCCGGCTCGTTGGTCCAGTTCGCCGGTTTCTCGAAGTCCTCGGGGCGTTTGGTCGCGCGCTGGGTCATGCGGGCTAGATGGCCGCACTGGCGGCCGATTGCAATCGGCGATAGGGCGCCGCCATGGATATTCCCGGCCTTCCCGCCCGCCGCGCGGCGCTGCGCCTGCTCGATGCCGTGCTGCGCCGGGGCGAAACGCTCGACCAGGCGGCACACAATGCCCTGCAGGCGGTGCGCGGCGAACCCGACCGCGCGCTCGCCCGCGCCATCGCGTCCGAGGCGCTGCGCTGGCTGGCCGATCTCGACGCCCTGATCGACAGCGCCACGCGCCAGGTCCTGCCCGACGACGCCAAGCCGCGCGCGGTGCTGCGCCTGATGCTGGCGCAATGGCTGCGGCTGGAAACGCCGCCCCACGCGGTGATCGCCACGGGCCTTGCCTTGCTCGCCGGCGGCCCGCGGCGGCTGGCCCACGGCGTGTTTTCGGCGCTGGTCCGGCGCGGCGTGCGCCTGCCGGCCGCGCCGACGCTGCCCCCGCCCGTCGCCGCGCGCTGGGGCGAGCGGGCCGCACTGATCGCCGCCGCGCTGGCCGAGCCGCCGCCGCTGGACCTGACGCTGCGCGACCCGGCCGAAACGGCAAGCTGGGCCGAACGGCTCGGCGGCGTCTCGCTGCTCCCCGGTCATGTCCGCCTGCCGCGCGGCGAGGCGGTCGAAAGCCTGGCCGGCTATCGCGACGGCGCCTGGTGGGTGCAGGACCTCGCCGCGAGCCTGCCCGCGCGGCTGCTGGGGGCAGGGGAGGGGTGCACCGTGCTCGACCTCTGCGCCGCGCCCGGCGGCAAGACGCTGCAACTGGCGGCGGCCGGCTGGCAGGTGACCGCGCTCGACATCAGCGCCCGGCGGCTGGAGCGGCTGGGCGAGAATCTCGCCCGCACGGGCCTTGCCGCCGAGGTGATCGCGGCGGACGCGCTCGAGTGGGAGCCGGCCGCCCCCTTCGACGCCGTCCTGCTCGACGCGCCCTGCACCGCCACCGGCACCTGCCGCCGCCACCCCGACGTGCTCCACCGCATCGGCTCGCGCCAGATCGCCGAGATGGCCGCACTGCAGGCCCGCCTGCTCGCCCGCGCGGCGCGCTGGGTGAAGCCGGGCGGCCGGCTGGTCTATGCCGTCTGCTCGCTCGAACCCGAAGAGGGCGAGGCGCAGGCCGCCGCCGTGCCGCTCGCGCCCGAGCCGGTCGGCGCCGCGGAACTGCCCGAATGGCTCGCCCCCGCCCCGCAAGGCTGGCTGCGCACCGACCCCGGCCTGATCGCCGGCGGCCTGGACGGCTTCTTCATCGCCCGCTGGCGGGGGTGACGGAGGCGTGCGGTCTGGAGCGAAAACGGGCTCGTGGGGCACGACGACAAGGCTAAATCCACCCATCCAAGGCATTGAGCGTATAGTATCGACCGCCTGAAAATGAACATATTGCCATCGATGCGGGAACATCGCCGCGCAAACGGCAGGCGCGGGATGCAGTTCGACTTCGCTGCCACTTTCCCAACCCCGCTCAGCCTGAGCCCGTCGAAGGCTACGCGTTCACGTCAGCCCCGGACGATATGACCTTCGTGTCAGATCCGGGCGGTCGCGCGCGCAACGTGCCGGGGCCGTGCCGGAGGCCGCGGTAGCGCGTGGCCTTCGACGGGCTCAGGCTGGGCGGATGTGTGCAACGGGGGCGATGGTATGCATACCGCTGAAGATCGCGAGGTTCGTCGGCCTCGGCTTCCCCTGCCGCATCCCCGCTGCATTGTCGAAACGACGGAATTCCGAGCGGTTTCCTAGGCCTTCACCCGCGCGGCGAAGCCCTTGCGCAGCTTCTGCAGCTTGGGCGGGATCACCGCCAGGCAATAAGGGTTCCGCTGGCCTTCGCCTTCCCAGTATTCCTGGTGGTAGTCCTCGGCCGGATACCATTGCGCCGGTCCCTCGATCGTCGTCACCACGCGGCCGGCATGCGCTGTGTTGGCGCGGGTGATTGCCGCCTCGGCCTCGGCCCGCTGCGCCTCGTCCAGCGGAAAGATGGCGGAACGGTACTGCGTGCCGATGTCGTTGCCCTGGCGATTGAGCTGCGTCGGATCGTGCGTGCCCATGAACACGTCGAGGATATCGCCATAGGAGATCACCGCCGGATCGAACGTCACCGTGATCGCTTCGGCATGACCCGTGGCGCCGCTGCACACCGCCTTGTAGGTGGGGTTGGGCACGGTGCCGCCGATATAGCCGCTTTCGACGGCGTTCACGCCGATCACGTCGCGGAACACCGCCTCGGTGCACCAGAAGCACCCGCCGGCAAGAATAGCCTGGGCCATGAAACAGTCTCCTTCGCGCGTTTCCTGCAAGATAGGGATGGAACCGCCCGCCCCGCAATGGTGGACTCGGCGGCCGGGCGACCATACATCGCCGGCATGACCGAGATCACCGTCGCCGCCCTGCAGCTCGCGCTCAATTCGTCCGACGAGGCGGAGAACATCGCCGCCGTTTCCGCGCTGGTCGAGGAGGCTGCCCGGCGCGGCGCGCGGATCGTGCTGCCGCCCGAGCTGTTCTCCGGCCCCTACTTCTGCAAGACGGAGGAGGAAGCGCTGTTCGCGCTCGCCCGCCCGACCGCCGAGCACCCGTCGGTGATCGCCATGCAGGCGTTGGCGGGGAAGCTGGGGGTGGCGATCCCGACGAGCTTCTTCGAGCGGGACGGCCACCACTACTACAACACGCTGGCCATGATCGACGAGCGCGGCGAACTGCTGGGCACTTATCGCAAGAGCCATATCCCCGACGGGCCGGGCTATGAGGAAAAGTATTATTTCCGCCCCGGCAACGACGGCTTCAAGGTCTGGGACGTGGCCGGCACGCGGATCGGTGTCGGCATCTGCTGGGATCAGTGGTATCCCGAATGCGCGCGGATCATGGCGCTGATGGGCGCGGAACTGCTGTTCTATCCCACCGCGATCGGCTCCGAGCCCTACGACGCCGGGCTCGACACCAGCCGCATGTGGCGCCGGGCGATGCTCGGCCATGCGGTGTCGAACTGCATGCCGGTGATCGCCGCCAACCGCATCGGCAGCGAGGACGAGCACGGCGGGGACGGGCAGCGCTTCTACGGCCACAGCTTCGTCACCGACGAATGGGGCGATTTCCTCGCCGAGTTCGGCGCCGACGAGGCGGGCGTGCTGGTCGCGACGATCGACCTCGCCCGCGCCGCGAGGCACCGCGCCGGCATGGGCTTCTTCCGCGACCGCCGGCCCGAACTCTACCGCCGCATCTGCCAGGACGTCTGAACGGGCATGGGCGAGCGCTACCTGATCGCGCTGGGCTCGAACCGGTGCCACGGGCGGCATGGCCGTCCCGAGGCGGTACTGCGCGCCGCTTTCGCCGCGCTCGACCGCAAGGGGCTGGCGATCGAGACGACCTCGCCGATCCTGGCGACCGCGCCGCTCGGTCCCTCGCGGCGGCGCTACGCCAACGCCGCGGCGCTGGTGCGCACGAAGCTGGCGCCCGACGCGCTGCTCGACCGGCTCAAGCGAATCGAGCGCCGCTTCGGCCGCCGTCGCGGCGGCCGGCGCTGGGCGGCGCGGGTGCTCGACCTCGACGTGGTGCTGTGGAGCGGCGGCGGCTGGTGTTCCCCCGGTCTCACCGTGCCCCACCCCGCCTTCCGCAGCCGCGCCTTCGTGCTGCGCCCGGCCGCGGCCATCGCCCCGCAATGGCGCGATCCGCTGACCGGCCTGACCCTGCGCCACCTCCTAGCCCGCTTGACCAGACCGCACCCTCTCCCTATCGCCGCTCGCAGAGGGGCCCTTAGCTCAGTCGGTAGAGCAACTGACTTTTAATCAGTAGGTCGCTGGTTCGAATCCAGCAGGGCTCACCATAAAATCAATTACTTAGGTTCGATTAGGACCCCGCTACCGGCGGAAAATTGTCTAGGATATCACTGGGGTATCAGAGCTTTTGCGTGAAAATGCGGGCATTCTCGTCGAGAGCTGGCCTTCGGCATCTCCATTGAAATTTCGGACGAATAGGATTAAATCCTACTGACGTAGGAGGTCCCATGCGCTCGACCCAACAGTTCAGTGTCACGCTACCCAACGAAATGGCGGCACTCGTTCGCGCCAAGGTCGCGTCCGGTGAATATGCCAGCGAAAGCGAGGTCATCCGCGAGGGCTTGCGTGCGCTCAATGCTCGCGAGCGTGCTCTGAATGACTGGCTGACCCAGCAGGCTCTTCCCTCCTACGATGCCTATCGTGCCGATCCCTCGAAGGGCATCCCGCTGGAAGAGGTCCGGGCGAGCATCGGCAAGCGAAACGGCTAAGCGGGAACAGAGGAACGACGATGTCATATCGCATCGTCTTTACGCCCGAAGTCCGCGACCAGCTCGACCATCTCCATGCCTACATCTCGGCAGCGGCTGACTCGGATACCGCTTCAGGATTCGTTGATGGCATAATCGACCTCATCGCCGGCCTGAGCGAGTTTCCCAAACGGGGTTACGCCGCGCGACGATCTCCGGCCGGGCTTGCGCACGATCGCCTGGCGTCGCCGAGTGACGATTGCTTTCATGGTGGAAGAGACCGACGTGGTGGTCATCGGCATCTTCTACGGTGGGAGAGATTTTGAGAGTCTGCTTGAAGGCTGAAGGGGCGCCATTGGCTCTTTAGGTCGGCCTTTTAATCAGCGGGTCGCTAGTTTGTATCCGGCAGGGTTCACAGAAATTACCTTTAATATTAAGTGGTTAAAGTGGGCTTTTGGTGCGTCGCAGCGGCGCTTATCGCGATACAGCGTGGATCGCTGCCATGCCGGCGGCGCGCGTTTCGAAGCTATCCGAGCCAACCTCGCTGAAACGCTGCAGCAGCCACGAAGCTGCGGGTCCCGGCGGCGCGTCGGTGCGGTAGATGGCCGACAAGCGGTAGTCCGTTCCGGGATCGTCGGGCATGGCCAGTTCCACCAGATAGCCCGCCGCGAGTTCCCCCGCGATCATCGGCCTTGGCATATTGCCCCAGCCGATCCCTTCCTTGAGCAGGGCCAGCTTGGCGCCGAGGTCGGCCAGGCGCCACGTGTGCGGACTGACCACCGCGAATTCGCGACCCTCCGACAGGGGCGAGCGGTCCGTCAGCACCAGTTGCACATGATCGCGGCCCATTCCCGGCGTTATCGGCCGTGCCTGCGCCAGCGGGTGGCCGGGCGCCGCCACCGGTACGAGCGGAACCGAGCCGATGACGATCGACTCTATCCCGGGCATCTCGGCGGCAAGCGGTCCGGCAATGCCGATCACCGCCTTGCGGTCCAGCACCAGCGCCATCACCGCGCCCAGCGCTTCGACATGCAGGTTCAGGGCGACGGTGGGGAACTCGGCCGAGAATGCCCGAAGAGTCTCTCCCAGCCATGCCGATGGCAGCATGACATCGATCGCCAGATCGACCCGCGATTCCAGGCCGTCGAGCAATCCTTTCACCTTCGCACGCAGTCCGTCGATGCCCTTGCCGATCGAGCGCGCCTCGGCGAGCACGGCTTGTCCCGCATCGCTCAGCCGCGGCTTTCGCGTGCCTTCACGCACGAACAGGGTGACGCCGAGCTGCGCTTCGAGATTGGCGATCCCATAGCTGATGACCGATGTCGCCCGGTTCAGTTTTCGCCCGGCGGCCGCAAAGCTCCCTGTTTCCACGACGGTGAGGAAGATCTTGAGCTGGTCGAAAGTGGGAGTTCCGGGCTCTGTCATTTCCATTCCATAGAACAGTGCGAACGATATTATCCGTCTAATTGCAACAGAGACGTTCTGCTAGAACCCTTTTCACGGAAGGGAGATGATCATCATCCGTCTGCAAGCGTCGTTGGGACACAGGTTTCAACCGGCGGCGGATTGAGGCGATTGGCCTTCTCTCCGCCTGATCACGGTTACAGATTTAGAAGGATTGCTGAAATGGGACTCCTGATCGACGGCAAATGGCACGATCAATGGTATGATACGGCGGCCAGCGGCGGGCGCTTCATCCGCAGCGAAAGCCAGTTCCGCAACTGGATCACGGCGGACGGCAGCCCCGGCCCCAGCGGCGAGGGCGGCTTCAAGGCCGAGCCCGGTCGCTATCACCTCTATGTGAGCCTCGCCTGCCCCTGGGCGCATCGCACCCTCATCATGCGGGCGCTGAAGGGTCTGGAGGACATGATCTCCATATCGGCCGTGCACTGGCTGATGCGCGAGGACGGCTGGACCTTTGCCGACGGTCCCGGTGTCGTTGCCGACACGCTGAACGATGCCCGGCTCCTCCATCAGGTCTATACGGCTGCGCAGCCGGACTACAGCGGCCGCGTGACCGTGCCGATCCTGTGGGACAAGCAGCGGCGCGCAATCGTCAACAACGAGTCCTCCGAGATCATCCGGATGCTCACCCGTGCCTTCGACGAGGTTGGCGCAAAGCCGGGCGATTATTATCCGGCAGCGCTGCGCGCGGAAATCGATGCGGTGAATACGCGGGTCTACGACGGCTTCAACAACGGCGTCTACAAGGCCGGTTTCGCCACCAGCCAGGCCGCCTATGACGAAGCGGTCGCCGGCGTGTTCGAAACGCTCGACTGGCTGGAGGATCGGCTCGGGCGTCAGCGCTATCTGGTTGGTGGGCAGTTGACCGAGGCGGACATCCGCCTGTTCACGACGCTTGTGCGGTTCGATGAGGTCTATCATGGCCACTTCAAGTGCAACCGCGCCCGGATCGTGGATTACCCGAATGTCTGGGGCTTCACGCGGGAAATTTTCCAGCTTCCCGGCGTGGCGGCGACCGTGAACATGGAGCACATCAAGCGCCATTATTACGAGAGCCACCAGACCATCAATCCCACCGGCGTGGTGCCGGTCGGGCCAGCCCCCGATTTCACGTCCCCGCACGGCCGCGACGCGCTGTGACGGCTGTTTAAGGTTCATTCCCACGGCATGGGCGGGATTGCCCGTGTCCCACCACCCGAACGCTCCGCCGTTCAATTCAACCAATCGCCTGCGGGCCGCTTTGCGGCGCCGTGGGACCAGAAGGAGTTTGTCCGATGAAAAGAGTAATTCTCGTCGCTGCCGCCCTTGCCATGAGCGGCGTTTCCATAGGCGCTGTCGCCCAGGCCGACAGCCTGATCCGCACGCCTGCGCAGGTGCAGTCGGGCAGCTATGTGCTCGACGCCGCGCACGGCAAGATCACATGGTCGGTCGATCACATGGGCTTTTCGACTTATGTTGGCCAGTTCACCGGTGTTGACGCCACGCTCAAACTCGACGTGGCGAACCCTTCCGCGAGCCGTCTGGTCGCCAATGTGAAGACTGACAGCGTCGGCTCGTTCAATCAGGCGCTCGACGATCACCTGAAGACCGCCGACTTCCTCGACACGGCCAACCATCCGACGGCCCGGTTCCAGGCGACCCGCATTCGCATGACCGACGAGGATTCGGCCGAGATCACCGGCAACCTCACGCTGCGCGGCATCACCAGGCCGATCGTCATGACGGCCGACTTCAACCAGGCGGGGGTGAACCCGGTCGACCAGCAATACACCGTGGGCTTCGACGGCGAGGCCACCATCAAGCGGTCGGACTTCGGCATATCCTACGGCCTGCCGCTGCTGGGCGACGAAGTGAAGCTGCACATGGAAGCCGAATTCAAGCTGCAGCCTGAAGGCTCGGCTACCGCGAACAAGGGAGACAAGTAATGACACGCATCCAACTTCTCGGCATCCCCGGCAGCCTGCGCGCCGGCTCCTTCAGCACGGCGATCCTCGAGAGCCTGCGAGAGGAACTGGCCCCCGGCGCGGACCTGATCCTGCACCCGCTGGGTGACGTTCCGCTCTACAACCAGGATCTCGACACCGAGATTGCGCTGCCCGGCGTCAAGGCCTTGCGGGACGCCATCGCGCAGGCCGACGGTCTCGTCATCGTCACCCCGGAGTTCAACTATGGCATGCCCGGTGTGCTCAAGAACGCGCTGGACTGGGCTTCGCGCCCCTATGGCGCAGCGCCGCTGATCGGCAAGCCCGTGGTGACGATCAGTGCGTCTCCGGCCTTCACCGGCGGCGTGCGCGCTCAGGCGCAGCTCAACGAGACGCTGCTTGCGACACAGTCGCGCCTGATTGGCGGCCCGCAGGTCGTGATCGGCGAAGTCCACAACAAGATCACCGACGGCCGCCTGACCGATCGGGCGTCGCTGGACTTCGCCCTTGGGGCCGTTTCCGGACTGGTCGAGACGATCGAGGAGGCGATCCGTCACCTTCGGGCAGCGTGAGGTGGTTCGGCCAGCGCCGTCTGCGGACGGCGCTGGCCGAGGAGTTCCCGCAGCGGCCTTAATGGGCCGTACGCGCGCCATCGACCGGATAGACCGCGCCGGTGATGATGCTGGCATGATCGGAAGCCAGGGACAGCACCAGACCGGCAATATCTTCCGGCTCGGCCGCGCGGCCGATCGGCGAATCCGCGAGGACAGCGTCCCGCATGGCCGGATCATTGAGCCAGCGTTCGGTCATCGGGGTTCGTACAAGGCCGGGGGCGATGGCGTTCACGCGAATGCCCTGCGTAGCGTAATCGATCGCGGCTGCTTTGCTCAATCCCACGACAGCGTGCTTGGCGGCGACATAAGGCGCCATGCCGGGATCGGCGCGGTGAGGGATCGGCTGACAAGTCAGCAGCAGCGGCCGCCGCCTTTCCCGCCGTACCGGGTGCTTTCGCGATCGCGGAAAAACTCGATCCGGCTCATCGGCAAGCGATCGGGGTGGCTTGTGGCCATGTGCTCAAGATAGGCCTCATAGCTGGGCTGGCCAACCATCAGCAGCGCTGTCTCGCGCAGGAGGCTGAGAAGCCGCCTCATTCCGCCGGAACCGCTTGCGGGAAAACCTCGCGAGTGGTGGGCGCCTCTGCCTGCCGGGCCGCGATGATCGTCCGGATGGTGAACACAAGGAGGCTCAGCACGACAGCGAGGAACAATGCGCAAAGACCCGCATCGACCCAGTCGTTGAAGATGATCTGCTGCATCGCGTCCATCGATGCCGCCGGCGCCAGCACCTCTCCGCGCGCTGCCGCCTCGGAGAACTTCCTGGCGTGGGCGACGAAGCTCACCGCCGGGTCCGGAGAGAACAGCTTGAGCATGCCGGCGCTGACCGTGCAGATCAGCAGCCAGATCGTTGGCACCACCGTCACCCAGGCGAAGCGGTCCTGCTTCATGCGGAAGAGGACCACGGTGCCGAGCATCAGCGCGATCGCCGCCAGCATCTGGTTGGAAATGCCGAACACCGGCCAGAGCGTGTTCACGCCGCCCAGCGGATCGGTGACGCCCTGATAAAGGAAGAAGCCCCAGGCGGCGACACACAGCCCCGTGGCCACCACGCCCGGCACGAAAGATTCTGTCGACCGGAATGAAGGGACTGCCATCCCGATCAGATCCTGCAACATGAAGCGGCCAGCGCGCGTGCCCGCATCCACTGCCGTCAGGATGAACAGCGCCTCGAACAGAATGGCGAAATGGTACCAGAAGGCCTTCATGCCGGGACCGCCGACGACGTTGCTGAAGATTTCGGCCATGGCGACGGCAAGCGTGGGTGCGCCGCCGGTGCGCGATATGATCGAGGCTTCGCCCACGTCCTTCGCGGTCTGCACCAGCACTTCAGGGGCGATGGGGAAGCCCATCGCCGTTACCGCCGCGGCGGCGGTTGCGGGCGATCCGCCCGTGAGCGCGGCCGGGCTGTTCATCGCGAAATAGAGCCCGGGCTCGAGGATCGACGCGCCGATCAGCGCCATGATGGCGACGAAGGCCTCCATCAGCATGCCGCCATAGCCGATCAGCGGCGCATCCGCTTCCGTCGCGATCAGCTTAGGCGTGGTGCCGCTGGCGATCAGCGCGTGGAAACCCGATACGGCGCCGCAGGCGATGGTGATGAACAGGAACGGGAACAGCGCGCCCGACCACACCGGCCCGCCGCCATGGATATACTGGGTCAGCGCCGGCATCTGCAGTTCCGGCGCGGTGATGACGATGCCCACCGCCAGCGCCGCGATCGCGCCGATCTTGAGGAAAGTGGAAAGATAGTCGCGGGGAGCGAGCAGCAGCCAGACCGGCAGGATCGCGGCGACCGCTCCGTAGCCTACCAGAATCCAGCAAAGCTGCACCGGGGTGAAGGTGAACAGCGGTCCCCAGACGGGCGATGCCGCGACATTCTGGCCATAGACGATCGCGAGCAGCAGCCCGACAAGACCCAGCAGCGACACCTCACCGATGCGCCCCGGCCTGATCCAGCGCGTATAGACGCCCATAAGCATCGCCAGCGGCACGGTGGCGGCAACGGTGAACATGCCCCAGGGGCTGCCCGCCAGCGCCTGCACGACGATCAGCGCAAGCACCGCAAGGATAATCACCATGATCATGAAGGTGCCGACCAGCGCGATGGTGCCGGCCACCGCCCCCATCTCCATGCGGACGAGTTCGCCCAGCGAACGCCCGTCGCGGCGCATGGAGACGAACAGGACCATGAAATCCTGCACCGCACCGGCCAGAACGACACCGAAGATGATCCACAGCGTGCCGGGCAGATAGCCCATCTGCGCCGCCAGCACCGGCCCGACCAGCGGCCCGGCTCCCGCGATGGCGGCGAAATGGTGGCCGAACAGCACGCGCCGGTCCGTGGCTACATAGTCGAGTCCGTCCGCGCGATAGACCGCCGGAGTCGGCCGGGCGGGATCGAGCCGCATGACGCGGCGGCCGATGTAGAGCGCGTAGTAGCGGTAGGCGACGAGGAAGCTCGCGGTCGCGGCAACGACGATCCACAACGCGCTGATCGGCTCCTCGCGCGACACGGCAACGACCAACAGCGCGACGAAGCCGATGATCGCCAGCACGATCCATGGAATGTGTCTGGTGATCCCGCCCTGCATCCTCGGTCCCCTGTCGTTTTCCTCAGTCCGGCGCGACGGCGCGAAGCCGCGGCACCGTGGCCATCTTAAACCTGCTGTTCCAAAAGGATATGATTTCCTGCCGCTCAAGTTCCAGTTCGCGCTGGAACGAACTCGCGCCTAAGAACACGCCTACACAATAGATCATTCGCAAATCGGAACATGGGGAAGCCGGCATGATGGCGGTCGAGCAATGGCTGGAGGCAACGCCGGTGATCGTCATCGGGGCGCTGACCTTGCTTCTGATGATTGGCGCCGCGTTCGTGGGATCGCTGGCGCGGGGGCGGCTGCGTAAGGGGAAATCCGGCGACGGCGAACGCAATGACAGCCGCGACGGTTATGTCGTCTCGGCGGTGCTCGGGCTGCTGGCCCTTCTGCTTGGCTTCACGTTTTCGCTCGCGATCGACCGCTTCGAAGCGCGGCGCACGCTGGTCCTTCAGGAAGCAAACGCCATCGGCACAAGCTATTTGTACGCGCAATTGCTCGATGAACCGCATCGGTCGCGCATGTCGCAGATTCTGCTGGCTTACAGCGACAATCGCGTCGCGCTCGGCACGGCTGACTCGAACGAGGCCAGGCCATTGCTCGTCAAGAACGATCGGTTGCTGGTCGAGCTTTGGGCGGCGACCGCGGCCGCGTTCGATGCCGTCAAGGCCACGCCTTTTGCGAACGCGGTCCCGCAAGCGGTAAGCGAAGTGATCGATCTTGACGCCAAACGCAAGGCGGCTCGCCACGCGCGGGTGCCCAACGTCGTATTCCTCATGCTGATGATCTACGTGGTCGTGACCGCGGGCATGCTCGGCTATGTGCGGGCGGTGTCGCACCGCGTAGTCGCTGTCGGATTTCTGTTCGTCCTGAAGGTCATGTCGCTGATGCTGATCCTGGACATTGATCGTCCAAACGGCGGCGGCGTCCGTGAGTCACAGGAGCCGCTGGTGACGGTGCGCGATACGCTCCATGCACAGCCTCCCGGCATGTTTGACCGCTGGCGATAAGCATCATTCGGCGGGGGCCGTTTCTTCGCCACACCATCTGGCACCCATCGAAGCACAAGATGCTTCAATGCGATTGCGTGATCCTTGCCCCGTTTTTCTCCAGCCACGCGCGGCTTTCCGCGACCGCTTGCAATGTCGATTCGCCGCGCGCCGCCGTTGCTTCGAGGATCGTGACCGGGCCGCTGAGGTCCAGGCGATTGGTCCGATCGATCTGGGCGCGCACCTCGGGCCTGACCCCTGCCAGATAAAGCCGCCCGCCGCGCTCCGAAAGTTCATCGGCGTAACTGGCGAGCACGTCGAGCAAGGTGGCGCCCGCGGATGCCAGACTTCTCAGGCGCAGCACGACCACTGGCCGGGTTGCGTTGGCCGGGTTCGGCAGAAGCTGGCCCAGCGTCCTGGCGCCCGCGTAGAAAAGATGGCCATACACATCGAGCACGGTCACGTCGTCGGAAGCGAGAGTTCTGGCGGGACGGCGCTCTTCGATCAGGCCATCGGCCCGCTTGATGAGTTGCACGACGGAAACATCGGTCGATGAGCGGTTGATGTAGAGGAAGGCGGACAGGACCACGCCAAATCCCACCGCCGCCTGGATCGGCAGGAACAGCATCGACACGAACGTTGTTCCCCCGGCGAGCCATGAGGGCCAGCCGGTATCGAAAACGAAGCGGATGTCGCGGAAGTTGATGCTGGAAAAGCCGGCGAGAATGAGCAGCGCGCCGAGCGCCGGCATGGCTATCAGACCCACCGCGCCTGACAGCGCAAGGATGATGATCGCCATGAACAGGCCCGCGAAGACCGAGGCCCAGCGCGATTCTCCGCCATAGAGCAGGTTCAGCGCGGTTCCGCTGAGCGAGCCGCCGACCGGCAATCCCTGGATCAGCCCCGAGGCCGCGTTTGCAGCACCGATGGCGGCGAAATCGCGTGATCGGTTGCGGTCGGATCCGTCGGGGTTGGGCACGCTCTGGCTGACGCCGGCCGATTGAACGAGGATGATGATCGCGACGGCGATCGCGCCCGTCACCACGTCGGGGGTGAACGCGCCGAGCGGGGGAAATCGGGGCATGGGGATACCCTGCGGGATGATGCCGCTGTCGCGTACCAGCGTGACTTCCCCGAAATCCAGGAGGAAGACGATTGCCGAGGGGACGACCACCGCGAGCAGCCGCCCGACAGTGCGAATTGGCGTGTATGGCAGCGCGATCGCCAGTATCAGAGCAATCGCAGCGAGCACCAGCGAGGGCATGTGGACCGTTTCAAGCTCGAATAATAGCTGGATAGCGCCGCTTACGCCTCCGTCCGCGTCACGTCCGGTGACGATCGGGAGTTGGTTGAGGATCAGCAGCACGGACACGCCGAGCAGGAAGCCGGTGATGACCGAATAGGAGACGAACCGCAGCAGCTTGCCCAGCCGAAGCGCGCCGGCGACGAGTTGCAGGATGCCGATGAGGATGACCATGGCACAGAGGCCATCGAGCCGCGCCTGCCCCTGCAAACCGCCCAGCGCTTCCGCGGCGGAGAGCGAGGCGGCCGCCATGGTGGTGATCATCATCAACTGCGTGCTGGAAAGAGCGCCGCCCACGGCGGGTCCCGCCATCGTGCCGTAAAGGCCATGAACCGGGCTGACGCCCAGCAACGCGCCGTTGGCCATGCCGTCGGGCACGTTGCTGATGGCGCTGCTCAGGCCCGCGATGACGTCGCGGCGGAGTGCTTCCTTTTTCGGGAAGCGGGCCCACACCCGGTTCTGGACCGCGGCGCGAACGGCTGTAAGCCCCGGCTGGTTGGTTTCGGGGCCGTCGTTCAGTGCCCCGGCATCCGGGCTTTGCGTTTCAGCCATGTCAGACCATGTTCCTGTTCCGTGTGGAGTTCGTCAACAGCGCTGAAAACGCCGGATCGCCGATCGTGGTCCCGGACCTAATCGATGCCCAATCCCATCTCGATCCCTGTAAAGCTGAAGAATTCTGCGGGTGTCATGCCGGCGAGTTGCTTGGTCTCGCCTGCTTCGATGTAGCCGACCGACGCGGCATAAGCCTGCCAGTCGGCGAGCAACTCGGCAAACTTTTCCGGCTCGCGATCCTTGAGGTCTTCCATCTCGCGCGGATCGTCGCGCAGATTGAACAGGCTCCATTCGTTCTCGCCATAAGGCGGCGCCATGAACAGCAGCTTCCAGTCGCCCTTGAAGATGGAGCGGCACTCCAGCATCTCGAAGCCGATCACATCGAATTCGCTGCGGATGGGCGAAGTGGTCGCTCCGGCTAGATAGGGCTTCCACGACCGCCCGTAGAGCGGCGCCAGCGGCATGCCATTGCGCTCTTCAGGTCGCGTTGCATGGGCGAAATCGAGGATCGTGGGCAGGACATCGGTGACGTGCAGCTTCTGCGTCGTATCCACTCCGCGCTTTGCGATGCCCGGCCCCGCTACGATCAGCGGCACCTGGGTGCCTCCCTCGTATCCGGTCGTCTTGAAATAGGAAAACGGCGTGTCGGAAACTTCGGCCCACGCACCGCCGGCGGAGACGAACGAGCCCTTGCGCCCCATGTTGGCGAAGCTGTTGTCGTATTCCTGCTCGATCAGTTCGGGCGTGTTGGGCGGATAGAAGTGCGGCTCCTTGGGATTGGCGCCGTTGTCCGACATGAAGATGATGATGGTGTCGTCATAGCGCCCCTGCGCCTTCAGCAGATCGAACACCCGGCCGATATTGTGGTCCGCGTTCTCGATCATCGCGGCATAGAGTTCCATCTTGCGGGCCTGTTCCGCCTTCTCTGTATCGCCGAGGTCTTCCCACTTCGGAAACAGGCCGCTGCCGGGATTGCTCTCAAGCGTCGGCTCGATCAGCCTCATCTCTTTCATACGCGCCATGCGGGCTTCGCGGATGACGTTGTAGCCAACATCGTATGCGCCTTTGTAACGGTCCAGCCATTGGTCCGGAACCTGAAGCGGATCGTGCGGCGCGGTGAAGGCCAGATAGGCGAAGAAGGGCCGGTCTGCTTCGTGTTCGGACAAGTAGCCGATCATCTTGTCGGCATAGGCATCGGAGGAGAAGAAATCCTCCGGCAACTCGCCGCTGACATCGCGTCCGTCTTCGTCATACCTGGTGTGCGGAATTTCGCTGGCGCTCAGCGCGCGATTGTCGTTGAAATGGCTGGCGCCGCCGCCGAGGAACGAGAATACGCGGTCGAATCCCCGATCTTCCGGCCGGAAACCCTTGTTGGCGCCCAGATGCCATTTGCCGGCCATATAGGTGCCGTAACCTTCGCCGCTCAGCACTTCGGCAATGGTCATCACCCGGTGGTTCAGCGGCCCTTCGTAGCCGGGTTGCAGGTATTGGTTCGTGGCATGGAACGGCGGCATCACGCCCAGACCCGCCTGATGGTTGTCGCAACCTGACATCAGCATCGACCGCGTGGGCGCGCAAAGCGACGACACGTGGAAATTGCGCAGGCGCAATCCCTCCCCGGCAAGCTGCTGCAGACGCGGCGTACGGATCTCGCCGCCAAACGGCTGGCAATCCGAATAGCCCATGTCGTCCACGACGATCAGCAGGACATTGGGGCGTTTACGATCCTCGGGGCCAAGTACCATGGTTTCCTCCGGCTAATGGGCATGGCGGTGCCCGATTCAAAGAAGAACGTAAGAGTGAGCCGCCCGCTCCAGCAACGAGAAATCCTGGGTCAGCGTCCATTCGCGGTCCCTTCCGCCGCAGCGTAGCGCCAGGCCCTGGCGTCCTCAACCGCGCGGCGCGTCGAGTATCCCAGTCGCTCCGTCGCCTCATACAGTCGAGGGTCGTTGCCGTCGCGGAGCTTGCTGACCTTGCCGAGCCGCGCCAGCAGTGCGGGCTCTATGCCCGTGAGGTAAAGCCGCCCACCGGCCTCGGCGAGCAGGTTGGCATAGTCGTCCAGCACATCGACCAGCGTTGCGCCGATCTGGCTGTGCCCCCGCAGCCGGAGGATCACCACCGGCCGCACCGCGCCATCGGGGCGCGGCAGACGCTCGGCAAGGGTGCGCGCGCCGGCGAAGAACAGGCTGCCATAGATGTTGATCGCGATCACGCCGTCATCCGCGTCGAGCCGCGCCGGCACCGGCCGTTCGATCAGGTTGCCGTCCTCGTCCTGGCTCAGCCATCGGATCGTCACGTCGTTGGCCGCGCGGATCAGACTCATCAGCGCCGACAGGATCACCCCGACGACGATGGCCATGGCGATCGACAGGAACAGGCTGGCGAGGAAAGTCGTCAGCGCGGCGATCCTTGCCGGCCAGCCGACCGCCCAGATCGAGCGTGCCTCTCCCACGTTTATGGCGGCGATACCCGCGATGATCATCAGCGCCGCCAGAGCCGCCATGGGGACGTAGCCCACCGGCGTGGACAGAAACAGGAGGATGGCGATCATCCACAGACCGGCGAAGATGCCTGACCAGCGACCCTGCGCTCCGGCCGAGATATTGAGCGCGGTCTGGCCCACAGATCCACCCGCCGGAATGCCGGAGAAAAGGCCGGCCGCGACATTGCCTGCCCCTTGTGCGAGCATGTCGCGGTCGACGCTGATCGGCTTGCCGTCGAGATTGACCATGCTCTGGCTGACGCCTGCGCCCTGAATGGCGATGATCGCGGCGAGGGCAAAGGCCGCGAACATCAATTCCGGCGAGATCAGCGACAGCGAGGGGATGGTGGGCAGCGGCAGGCCTCCGGTCACGTCGCCGACGTCCGCGACCAGCCGCACGCTGGTCCAGCCGAGCGCCAGGACGAGCAGGGTGGGCACGGCCATGGCGATGAGCGACGACCAGTTGCGAACCCGCGTGCGATCCAGCGTCGCCGCAAGGATCAGCGCCAGGACGCCGGCCGCCAGCGTCCATCCGTCGATGCTGCCGAGGTTGGTCAGCAGGCTCCAGAACTGGAACGGTTCGCTTCCCGGCGGCGGGTCATAGCCGACCAGCGGCGCCGTCTGGTCGAGAATGAGGACAAAGGCGACACCGATGAGGAAGCCGGTCATCACCGCCTGCGACACATATTTCATGAGCCGCCCCACCCGGAGCAGCCAGAACAGCGTCAGGAACAATCCGGTCGCGGTCGTGACGAGCATCAGCGCCTCGATGCGCTGTGCTTCGGGATAAGCCGCGATCGCCTCGCCTGCCGCCAGCGCCGAGGCGCTGGTCGTCGCGATCTGCATCCGCTGGGCCGACGCGAGAATGCTGCCCGCGACCGGCGCGACCGCACTCGTGTAAAGACCCGCGATCGGATTGACCCCGGCCAGCGCCGCCGAGGCGAGACCATCCGGGACGCTGACGATTGCGTTGACGAGGCCCGCGCCGAAATCGCGGGACCAGCGAATGCGTGTCACGGCGTTCCCTGATAGAGCGGGTCGATCTTCACGTTGTCATGCCTCAGCAGTTTGGCAAGTGCGATCAGCAGCACGAGGCCGAGCGTGTTGATCAGCGTAATGAGGACGAACACTGTCGGATTGGTGAAGCTGCTGAAAGCGATCAGCATCGCCGCCGCCGTGTTGCGCTGTGCCGTGGCCAGACCTCCGATATCCTCCAGCGCGTCGTTGCCCCAGCCGGCGAGATAGCCGACGCCAAACGCGATGAAAACGAAGATCAGCCCCAGAATGAGCGCGCCCGAACGGAGGATCGGAAGCATTTGCGGCAGATAGCCGATGATCGTCGCGATCAGCACAACATAGAGCGTGATGTTGCCGATCTTGGCCACCCACGGCTGCAACCTGTCATTGATACCGGGAAGAAGCCCGGCGAGCAGGGCGCCCAGGATTATCGGCAGCAGCAGTTGCTTGACCAATGTCCACGCCAGCGCCGCGGCATCCACGCTCAACCCCTCAAGAAGCGCCGGCAGCGCCAATGGCACGATGATGATCGTGCCAAGGACAAGCAGCATCATCGTGGCGGCGCCGAGCGCCAGATCGTGCTCCGATGTCGCCGTAAGCTTGATCAGGAACGGCGCGCCGGCACACAGCGAGAGAACGGCGAGACCGGCGGCATATTCGCGCGGCAGAGGCCACACTTGCAACAAGAGCCACATGATCGCGGGCGCTGCCACGAAATTGGCCAGGACCATCTTGAGGTAGAATGGCCAGTCCCGCCAATACCGGATGATGCGCTTTGGCTCCTGTGTCATCCCGGTGTTCGCCATCGTACAGAAGATGAACACCGGCAGCGCCAGGTGGCTCACGCGTATCGTCAGTTCGAACATGCGGGGCTCCCCTCCCGACCGGCTGTAACAGGCAGGATTAATCGGAGACAGGCCGATTGCGCCAGTCGAACTGCAAGCTTTCTCAAAGCACAGGCAATTTCAGCTCGGCCATGGCTTTCCGGAAATCCGCATTCCGGCGTGCCGCTGAAAATGCGGGATCAATCGAATAATAGAATGTGTGCCGTGTCTCGATGTCTGCGAACAGGCGTATGGCGCCTTGCCAGTCACCCGCCAGGGCGTGGAGGTGCGCCACGAAATAGGGGTCCAATGTGCTTCCCCCTATGTGTGGACTTGCCGCGGCCAGCATCGCTGAGGCCATGCCATCGCGCTCTGATGCCGCTAAGCCCCGCCGGCCCGCGGCGATGATGTCCTGGCCGGCGCGGTTGCCGCTCAGTTCGAACCGTTTGCCGAGTGCATCAAGATACCCCGGATAGTCGGCCATCGCCAATCTTGCGAAGGACAGGAAGCGATAAGGGTTGGAGTATAGCGGTTCGTGCCTGATCAGCGCCTCGAGGAGTTCGGCAGCGGCGCCGGGTTGGTTCGCGCTCAGCAAGACGATCCCCTGCGAGACCTGGATCGACCGCGATGTGGGATCGAGAAAACGCGCCCGTTCGATTTCCACCAGCGCGCGGCTGGGCTCGCCGGACAGCGCCAGGGCGGAGGCGTACCAATGGCGCGTCTGCGCATTGGCGGGATCGAGTTTGGCGGCCTTCTCGAAACGAGCGAGGCCCGCACTGAAATTCCGCGACCAGGTGAATTCTATATCCGCCAGAACGGCCTGGGCGTGCGCCAGGTTCGGGTTGAGAGCGAGCGCCTTCTCCGCGGCGGACTTCGATTGCGCATAGCCCGCATCTGCGTCGATGAGCCGATACTCGACCATGAGGTTGTAGGCTGTGGCGAGCGCGGCCCAGGCCAGATCGTATCGAGGGTCCTCCTTGACGGCGGACTCAAGCCGTTGGACAGAGTCCGGCAAGCTGTCCCGAGATCTTTTTTCAAGCAGGTAGACACCGTCGCTATAGAGCTTTCGAACATGCTCCGGGGGTCTGTGCTGGCGTGATTCGATCTGGGTAGCAGAGCGCGGCGAAGTCAGGCTTATGGTAGCGGTCACCAGGAGGCCAATGACCGTAACGGCCAGGACGGTGACGAGAATTTTCTTTCCGGTACCATGTTTCCTGAGCGGGACGGCAGTGCCATCCGTGGCAGTCGGTTTCCAGCCGCCGGACGAGGCGTCATGCTCCTCGGACGGGGTGGCCGTGTCATCGGTGAGTGCCGCCGGCTGTGAAGGCGCGACACCTCCCTTGCCGCTATATGTCTTCAGCCATTGCTCAAGCTCATCCTGATAAGCATAGACAACGCCGCGCGCCGAACCGGGCGTGCGATAAATTGGCAGTCCCGCCTCTGCCTCCCATCGCCTGACAGTGCTTGCGTCACGTTCAAAGTAGTGTGCGATTTCCTTCCAGCCTTTGAGGCGCTTGTCGTTGACACCCTCCGTCTCCTGGCTTTTCGCCACCCTGCCTCCTCCGTAGGTTTTCCGCGGTAATCCAGCGTCTATGTCGCTGGGACGGCACATAACATCCATCCGGTATAAGAATAAGGTGTCGATTGCGCGCATTTACGCGCTCATGCGCGGTAACGCGCGTTTGGCCCGCTTCGGCGGCCCGCTACCCTCAGTCGACCATATCGAGATTGCCGGTGGACGCGGGGGCCGCGGAGCGGGGGGCGCAGGGTGGAGCAGGGTACGAGAGGTTTGAGGCGCTTCGGCCAACTGCGAACCAACGGGTTATTGTCCACGAGGAAGATCGACCGGTTTCGGACGCACCGTCGCAAGACGGCGCTGCGCGCCTCCTCCATGCTGTCCAGCCGGCTCGTCGTGGAGGCGATCGAACCGCGTTTGCTGCTCTCTGCCGATGTCGAGCCGATTACCCGTTCGCTCGATACGCCCGGCAGCACCGAGACCTTCACCTTCCAGGTCACCGAACCGAAAAAAGTCTATTTCGATTCGCTCACGGACGACAGCCGGCTGCTGTGGACTCTGCTCGGCCCCAACGGGACGATGGTGGACAAGCGCGCGTTCGGCAGCTCCGACGGGCGGGATATAGCCGGTTCCAACATCCTCGATCTGGGGGTGGGGGAATATCGGCTCACCGTGGACGGGCAGGCGGACGCGACCGGCGTTTATTCCTTCCGTATGCTCGATATCGCGGACGCGACCGAAATCACCGTGGGCAGCCGGGTTTCGGAAAGCAATCAGGGCCGCGAAACCGATCTTTTCAAGTTCAACGCCACCGCCGGCGACAGCTTCTTCCTCGATCGCCATCTGCTGTCGGGCGGCGACGTCACCTGGCGATTGATCGGCCCGGATGGCGAATATGTGCGCGGGCCGGAAACCTTCAACGATTCGGGCGTGTTCACGCTCGATCGCACCGGCAGCTACACGGTGGCCATCGAGGGGCGCGATTCCAACAGCGCCGCGTTCGATTACGCCTTCACCCTGTCGCGCGTGACGACGCAGGAGCGGGCGGTCACGGTCGGCGAAGTGATCGCGGAAATGATCGCGGGGCCGGGCGACAGCTTCGCCTATCGCTTCGACCTTGCCGCCGATACGCGGCTGTTTTTCGATGCGTTGAGCTATGCCCCCGATTTCCAATGGTCCCTGGTCGGGCCGCGCGGCGAGGTGGTGGCCAACCGTGGGCTGATCAGATCCGATTCCGTTGACGGGCAGCCGCTGCTCGATCTGGTCGCGGGCAGCTATCGCCTGACGGTGAGCGGTTATGGCGATGGCGCGGGCGGCTATGCCTTCCGCCTGCTCGATACTGCCGGGGCAGCCGTCATCGGCAATGGCGCGGAACTGGACGCGACGTTCGACCGTGCATACGCCTTGGAACTGCTGGAACGGCAGCCCGGCGCGCCGCTCGATTATTCGGCTCTTGGCACGGTCAACCGTGCCTGGAACGTGGATGTGGGCGGGCCTCTCAGCGTCGCGGATGGGGCGGCGCTGCGGCCGGCGCAGTTGACGGTCGAGGCCTGGGTGAACGGGTCGGGCGCCAACTATTACGAAGGGGCCGTCGTCAAGAGCAGCACCAGCGGCTGGAACGACGGCTATGGGCTGGTCCGCACGGGCAACACCATCCGCTTTTACGTGAACGGCTGGGCCGACGCCTATGTCGAGGCGCCGATCGGCGAGAATATCTGGCAGCATGTCGCCGCGACCTATGACGGAACGGCGTTGCGTCTCTATGTCGACGGCGTGCTCGCCGCCGAGCGAGGCTATAGCGAGGCGATCGGGCATAGTAGCGGCCCGTTGCTCATCGGTTCCTCGCCAGACGGCTATGGGGGGTGGAGCGGATCGATCGACGAGGTCCGCGTCTGGAACGTGGCGCGCACGGCCGAACAGATCGCGCAGTTCGCGGCCGTTCCGCTCAGCGGCGGTGAGGCCGGGCTGGTGGGCAATTGGCGCTTTGACGAAGCCAATGGCTCGACCGCGGCGGATATCGCGCCGGCCGCCGTAGCCGCCGTCGCCACCGGCCGCGCTACCGAAGCGCGCTTCTATCGCTTCACCGGCCAGCAGGGGGAGCGCTGGTTCTTCAACCTGCTGTCGCGCAGCGGCGGCGATCTCACCTTGCGCGTCTATCGGCCCGACGGCGTCCAGCTCGGCAATGTCATCAGTCTCGCCGACCTGGAACTGACCAACCTGCCGATGAGCGGCGACTATCTCGTCGCCGTCGAAGGCCGGATCTACAACAACCTGCCGGCGGCCTTCGCGGCGCGTCTGCTCAAGGTCGCCGACGAAACCCGCGCCATCGCGCCAGCGGGCGAGATCAGCGGCCATATCGGCGTTGGCGAACGCGACCATCTGACCTTCACCCTTGCCCAGCCGACCCGGCTGCTGTTCGATACCTTGACGGCGAACAGCAATCTCAACTGGACGCTGACGGGGCCGCGTGGGGTCGAGGTCAACGCCCGCAGCTTCCGCTATTCGGATGCAGCCGATTTCGACATCTATGCCTCCGCGCTGCTCGATCTGCCCGCCGGCGACTATACGCTGACTGTCGACGGGGTGGGCGATACCGATAGCGATTACCGTTTCCGCCTGCTCGACACGGCGAACGCAACGTCCGTGACTTTGGGCGTGGAGACGGCGGGGCGGATCGATCCTGCTGGCGAAACCGATCTCTACAGTTTCGTCGCCGCCGCGGGCGACACGCTGACGATCGAACGGATCGCCGGCCTGAACGTGGGTTCGCCCTATTGGCGGCTCTACGATCCGACCGGCCGTCTCGTCACCAGTCTGCATTATTTCGGCGAGGCCGTGGAGGTCAGCGCCCCGATGAGCGGGGTCTATACGCTGGCGATCGAAGGTTCGATCTGGGATGGCGAGACCCACGACTACAGCCTGCGGGTCAACCGCATCGCCAATGTGCCGCCGCCGGACCGGAGCGAGGGCGCCGCGCTCACCCCAGGAGCGACGATCACCGCCTCGCTCGACGCGGCGGATGAGGTCGATCTCTATACCTTCACCATCGCCGGGCCGACGCAGCTCTATTTCGATTCGCTGGTCAACGATACGGGCAAGAACTGGACCCTGATCGGCCCCAGAGGCGTGGAAGTTCCGGCCCGGCTTTTCTCCCGCTCCGATTCCTACGACGGCAATCCGCTGGTCCCGCTGGTGGCGGCGGGCACCTATCAGTTGCAGGTGCGGGGCACGGCCGGCAGCTACAGCTTCCGCCTGCTGGATCTCGCCGCCGCAACGGCGATCACCGCCGACAACAGCCTGGTGGAAGGCACGCTCACGCCGTCGCGGTCGACGGCGATGTACCGTTTCGACGGGGCGGCGGGCGACACGCTGGTGATCGACGCGCGAACCACCATCAGCAACGGGGCGATGCGGCTGATCGACCCGTTCGGGCGCGAGATATTCGGCGCCAGCCTGTTCACGGACCGCGAAGTAGCGCTGCCGGTGACCGGTTCCTACACGCTGCTGATCGAAGGCCGGATCAGCGAGAACCGGGCGAGCGACGCGTTTACCTTCTCGCTCAACCGCGCGAGCGATCCGGCGCCGCTGGCGCTGGCGTTGGGCGCGACGGTGAACGGCACCATCGCGCGGCCCGGCGACGTCCAGCGCTATCGCTTCACGATCGCGCAGGAAACCGTGATCGCGTTCGATTCGTTCACCAACAATACCGGCCTCACCTGGCGGCTGACCGGCCCCGGCTGGAACCAGATGGCGACGCTGCGCGCCTCCGACAGTTACGAGCAGGCAAATCGTCCGCCGCTGCTGCTGGCCCCCGGCGAATACGAACTGCTGATCGACGGCACGCTGGCCAACACCGGCGACTATGCGTTCCGCCTGCTCGACCTGCGCGCCGCCGCGACGCTCCTTCCCGGCACCGGGCAGACGGTGACCGGGGCGCTCGAACCCGCGTCCGAGACCGACATCTATGCGGTCGATCTGGCGGAGGGGGAGCGTTTCCTGTTCGATGCGGTGCAGGCGCCCGGAAGTGCGTCCTTTCGCCTGCTCGATCATTACGGGCGCGATATGTCGGGCGCGCAGGGATTTGCGGACCAGGCATTCACCGCGCCTCGTGCCGGCCGCTATTACTTGCTGATCGAGGGCCGGATATCCGACACGGCCGCTTCGCGGCCTTATTCGTTCATCGTCGATCGGCCGGTGAACCCGCCGGTGCAGCCGCTGCCGCTGGGCACGACTTTCTCGACGACCATCGCGCGGCCGAGCGAAGTCAACCGCTTCACCTTCACATTGACCGAGCCGAAGCGGCTCTATCTCGATTCGCTGACCAACGATGATCGCCTGTCATGGAGCATCACCCGCTTTGGCAATACGCTGGCCGGGGCGGCGTTCTATTACAGCGATTCGGGTGAGAATGGTGGCGAGCGGATCATCGATCTGCCGGCCGGCACCTATGAATTCACGGTCAGCGGCAGCGGCTTCTACGTCGGCACGGCAACGTTCCGGCTGGTGGACATCGATGCGGCGGCAAGCGCGATGCCGCTTGGGCAGGCCGTGGCCGGGACGCTGTCGCCGGCTTCCGAAACGGACATCTATCGCTTCGACGCGGCGGCTGGAGACCGGCTGTTCTTCCAGAATCTGCTTGCCGTCAGCAACGCCACGGTGCGGATCATCGATCCCAACGGGCGGCAGATCGTGGGGCCGGTGGGCCTTGGCGACCGGGAGTTCACGGTCGCCACGACCGGCACCTATTTCGTCCTGATCGAAGGGCGGGTCTGGGATACGGCCGCCGCACGCGATTATCGTTTCGCGATGCATCGCGCGTCGAGTCCGCTCGTGCCGGTGGATCTCGCCAGTGGCACGCCGCCGCCGTCCGCCGTTCAGCCCGGCAAGATCGGCAATGCGTTGGTGATGACCACGCACGAGCAGATCGAGGTGACCGACCCGGCGCTCGATCTGCGCGAGGATGTGACCATCGAGTTCTGGCTGAATCCGGAGCGGATGGCCGACACCTGGACGCCGATCGTCTACAAGGGGAACGATGCCGGGCAGCGCGGCTTCTCCGTCTGGTATCATCGCAACGGCTATATTCACGTCTCCACCCAACGCGGCGGGTCGGATGACGCGCTGGCGACGGCGAACAATTCGGTGCCGATGGGGCAGTGGACCCATGTGACCGCGGTGATAGAGCGCAGCACCGGCAATCTGCACATCTATCTGAACGGCGAACTCGCCGTGACGCGCACCATCGCCACCACGCCGCATAATGGCAGCGCGGCGACCCCGCTCTATATCGGCGCCAGTTCCGAGACGAATGACGCCTACCAGAAATTCGAAGGCGCGATCGATGAGCTTCGCGTCTGGAACCGCTCCCGCAGCGCGGCGGAGGTGCAGGCCGATCTGCTGAAAGGGGCGCCGACAGACGCCAGCGGCCTGGTGCTGCGCATGGATTTCGATGTGATCGCCGCCGGCAGGCTGACCGAGCGGGTAAGCGGCGCCACGATCCCCCTGTTGCGCGATCTGGAAGGGCTGGCCGGCGTGGTCGAGGGGCGGCTCCTCTCCCCCGGCGACACGCGCAGCTACAGCTTCACGCTCGCCGCGCCGACGCTGATGGCGTTCGACGCGCTGCACGACAACAACGCGATGACGGTGACGATCACCGGCCCGGGCGGCGTGTCGATCGCGCGCAACATGCGTAACGGGGAAAGCCACGAATTCGGGAGCGGCAATCCGGCGTTCCAGCTTGCCGCGGGCAACTATACCGTAACGGTGGACGGCAACGGCGCGGCGACGGGGGCCTTTGCCTTCCGTCTGGTCGATCTGGGCCGCGCGCCGCTGCTGGCCTCGGGCAGCGCGGTATCGGGCCGCATGACCGGATCGGCGGACAATGCCGCCTGGCGCATCGAGGCGGCGGCGGGCGACCGTCTGTTCATCGATCTCCAGCAATTTTCCGGGGCGGCCAACGGCGCGACTTTCCGTCTGATCGATCCGTTGGGGCGGCAGCTATACGGCCCTGTCAACGCGGGTGACTTCACCACGGCGCCGCTGGCCTATGGTGGTGTCTATACGCTGATGCTGGAGGGGCGCGCGGCGCTTTCCAACTGGCCGGTCGACTATCGGCTGGCCGCCTATGCACTGCCGGTCAGCGCGCCGATTCCGATCGCGCTCGACGGCCCCAACCCCGATGCGCCGAAGGTGGTGGGCGGCGTATCCGGCCAGGCGCTGGCGCTGCGCGGCGTCGATTATGTCGAGGTGGCGGACGGCGCCGACGTCGACATCACGCGCAACCTGACGGTCGAGGGCTGGTTCTTCTTCGAGCGCGCCACCGATACCTGGATGCCGGTGGTGTCGAAGGGCCTCAATGCCACCTCGCCCTATCGCATCGCCATCAACAGCAGCGGCGCGATCTGGGGCGCGGTGCGCGACGCTTCGGGCGTGCAATCCGTCCAGAGCGCCGGCGGGGTCGTGCCGTTCGGCGAATGGGTGCACCTCGCGCTCGTCGCCGATCGCGATGACGGGGCGATGCAGCTGCTGGTGAACGGCGAGGCGCGGGCGTCGCTCGCCATCCGCACCAACGCCAACGCCAATACCGACGATCCGCTCTATATCGCCCACTATACCCAGGCGGAGGGAAGCTATGGCCCCGTCGAAGGCGCGGTCGACAGCTTCCGCCTGTGGAGCACGGCGCGCAGCGCGGCCCAGATATCCGCCGGCATGGGCACGCCGCCACCGGCCGGGACGCCGGGCCTTAACCTCGCGCTCGATTTCGAGACGACGGCGCTGCCCGCCGGCGTCACTTTGCGTTCCGTCAACGCCAATGGCGTCACCGGCCGCATCGCCGTGCCGGGCGAGGAGGTTCGCTATGCCTTCACGCTCGACAAGCACACGTTTGCTCTGTTCGATAGCCTTACCGACAATTCCAGCCTGCGCTGGACGCTGACCGGTCCGGAAGGCGTCGAGGTGGATGCGCGGCGTTTCGACCAGTCCGATTCGTCGTCCTTCTCCGGCAGCCCCGTATTGAAGCTGGGACCGGGCGCCTATGTGCTGACCGTGGCGGGAACCGCCGATTTCACGGGCGCCTTCAACTTTCGGCTGAGCGACCTGGCGAACGCCACGCCGCTGGCGCTGGGCACGCGGGTCGCCGCGCCGCTGACGCCCGCGAACGCGACCGCCGCCTATCGCTTCGCCGCCAATGCGGGCGAGAGCTTCTTCTTCGATGCGCTGGGCAGCGTCAACGGCGTGCGCTGGCGGCTGATCGATCCGGCGGGCAATCTCGTCTTCAACCAGACGACGCTTACGGACATCGACGGGCTGAAGCTCGACGTCACCGGAACCTATACGCTGCTGATCGAAGGCGTCGTGGGGCAGGGCACGGTCGCCAGCTACGACTTCGCGATCTACCCGATGGCCGTGCAGGATGCGCCGCTGACCATCGGCCAGCGCGTGGCGGCAGCCATCTCCCAGCCGGGCGAGAGCGATCGCTACAGCTTCACGCTTGCGCAACCGACGCGGCTGCTGCTGGATTCCTTCACCAACAGCAGTACGCTCAACTGGACGCTGACCGGGCCGGACGGCACGGTGGTGAGCGCGCGGCGCTTCGACCAGTCGGACAGTGTGGACCTTTCCGGCAACCCGGTGCTCAACCTCTCGGCCGGCACCTGGACACTGACGGTGGACGGCGCCGGTCAGGCGGTGGGCGATTATGCGTTCCAGCTTCGCGACCTGGCGACCGCCGAGGAGATGGCCGCGGGCAACTATGCCCGCTCGCTCAGCGAATCCGGCCGCAAGACCGATCTCTATCGCTTCGATGCGATCGAAGGGATGCGCTTCGGCTTCGTCGTGCCGCCAAACGGCGCGAACGGCAATTACTGGCGACTGATCGACCCGCTCGGGCAAGTGGTGTTCGGGTCGAGCGTGCTTAGCAGCACCGGGCTGCTGACGGCGACGATGGCGGGCAGCTATACGCTGCTCGTCGAAGGGCGCGTCTCGCGCAGCGCTGACAGCGCCTATAATTTCGTATTCGACGTGGCGTCCCAGCCGCCCGCGAACGGTGCGACGGCGCAGGATTTCGAAGCGGCCGGCGGCCTGCCCTTCGTGCTCGGCAATCATCAGGGCCTAGCCTCGCAAGTGCTGGACGAGGGCGGCAACCGCTTTGTGCGACTGACCGAGGCGCTCAACCCCAATTCGCATAACAGCGTCTATTTTTCGGCCACCG
>Ga0172382_10000959_pt1 | contig 53133 bp, 50 predicted proteins | sample Leawel138RmetaG_FD_122245 | JGI IMG/M metagenome (GOLD analysis project Ga0172382, IMG submission 122245) | Leachate microbial communities from a municipal landfill in Southern Ontario, Canada - Leachate well 138R metaG | ecosystem: Engineered > Solid waste > Landfill > Unclassified | place... | reverse complement strand
TTTTCTCCTCCTGGAGTGGAATTTTCTGTGGAATAGTGGACCTATTTGAGGAAAATTTCGCTTCAGGAGGTGGAAAATGAACAAGTTTGGTGACCGAAGGCTGAATGTCCACAGGCCCTAATACGCCACGAATACGGAGCCAATGATGAGAGGGAAACAACCGGATCCCTCCTCTGCTAGGGCATGCAATGCCAGGCTGCATGCTTCGAACTCGCGGCGCGCAAACCCAAGCTTCAAAAAGAGCCTCTGAGGATTTCTTTAATCCGTACGCCCTGTGATGAAGATAGAGGCGCCCCAGACTCATCCGAAGCCCTCTGCGAATCTCTCCGGAAGTCAGGGGGAGTTCGTATCCCTTGCAGTAGCGTGTCAACCTTGACATGCCAAAGAGCATACCATGTGGCGGGAACAAGCTGGAACCCAGCTTGTTCCAATAACCCAAACCATCCCTCACACAAAACAAGGGCCCGGCATACCACCGGGCCCTTATTTTATTGGTTTCAGCTCTGGGTTTTCTAGTGCTTGCTGAAGTGGTCGATCAGGTCGATCTTGGTCACGATGCCCCGGGGGGAGCATTTGTCGTCCATGACCAGCACGGCCGGGCGGCCTTCCAGCAGGAGCTGGTAGACCGAGGCCACCTTGGTGTCCTGACTGATGGTGGGGAGCGCTTCGCTCATCACCTGGCGGACCTGTTGGTCCAGGCAGGAGCTGTCTTCGAAGATGCGGTTCATGAGTACCGTCTCCTGGACCGAGCCCACCACTTCTCCGTTTTCCACCGCCGGCAACTGAGAGATGCTGTGCTCTCTCATGAGAGCCACCGCGTCGCGCACGGAAGCCCCGGCCTCTACCGTGACCACGGCCGGCTTGTTGGGGCCTCGCTGCCGGAGCAGGTCTTCCACCGAAAAGCTGTCGTATTCGGGATCCCAGAAGCCGTTCTCTTTCATGTACTCGTCGGAGTAGAACTTGGAGAGATAGCTGCGGCCTCCGTCGGGCATGATCACCACGATGTTGGTGTTTTCGTCGTAACGCTGGGCCACTTGCAGCGCCCCGTAGAGCGCCGAACCGCAGGAGCCGCCGGTCAGGATGCCTTCCTCCCGGGCCAGTCGGCGCGCGGTCAGGAAACTATCCCGGTCGGAGACGGCGATCATCTCATCGATGATCTCCAGATCGATGGTGGCGGGAATGAAGTCTTCCCCGATTCCCTCTACCTTATAAGGGCGAACGGTGTCCGAGGTGTAGAGCGAGCCTTCGGAGTCGATCCCCACGATGTGAACCTTGGGGTTCTGCTCCTTGAAATACTTGGCGCAGCCACTGATGGTCCCGCCGGTTCCCATCCCCGCCACGAAGATATCCATCTTCCCGTCCATCTGCCGCCAGATCTCAGGGCCGGTCCAGTCGTAATGGGTCTTGGGGTTTTCCGGGTTGAAATACTGGTTGGGCTGGTAAGCGTTGGGGATCTCTCGTTCTAGACGATCGGCCACGGAGTAGTAGGACTTGGGAGACTCCTTGGGCACCGCGGTGGGGCAGATCACCACTTCCGCTCCGTAGGCTTTTAGCAGGCGAACCTTCTCCTGGCTCATCTTGTCGGGCATCACGAAGATGCAGCGGTAGCCGCGCAGAGCCGCCGCCTGGGCCAGACCCACCCCGGTGTTTCCCGAAGTGGGCTCGATGATGGTGCCACCCTTTTCGATCCGGCCATCCCGCTCGGCGGCGTCTAGCATGCGGATACCGATGCGATCCTTGATACTTCCACCGGGGTTAAAGCTTTCGACTTTCACATAGATATTGGGCCGAACGTTCTTTGAAATCCGAGACAGTTTTATAAGGGGGGTGTCGCCTATCAGTTGCAAAATATTATCGTATGTCTCCATGAGTCTCTCTTTCCCAAAAGGCCTGGTAACCAAATTTTCGTAAGTACAAAGCGGCGAGTGAGTTCCCACCGCCCGGAACCAGATCCTTTATACCCGTTTCTGAAATTTTTAAGTATGGCTCGGACGGTCCCGTAACAGTTCCTTAACATTTTTCCCTGTTTCAGCCTCCATAATGGTTTCAATGACAGGACTCTCATCCCATAGTATGCCGGCATTCCGATTTCGACTGCTCGTCATTCTGGTAGGACTGGCCGCTGCTGCCACCACCACTCACGCCGAGTGGGCCGGTGGACCAGACAGCGGCTACCTGTTTTTACTGGCCGGCCTGGCCTTTCTGGCCGAGCGCTACCCCCTGGAGTTGCCGGGTTACGGAGTGGTCTCCGGACTCGAATCCGCGGTCTTTGCCTCCTTGCTGCTGGGCCACGTGGGTGGAGCTTTTGTGGTCCTGGCCTGCGGCCTTCTCTCCCGGGCGATCCGGCGTGGCAGCGAGTTTCGCCTGAACTTTTCCCTCTACAGTTTCTGTCAGGTGGGCATCTGCTACGCGGCCCCGTTTTTGGTGCTGCAAGAGCTTTCCATCCGCACCGAACCGGCTCTACTGGCCGCCGCGGTGGTCGCCATTTTGGCCGACCAGGCCTTCGCCGCCTATCACCTCTACCTGCTGCAGGACAGCCTGGGCCGAATGTCCACCCGGATCGAGTGGGCCCGCCTGCGACTGTCGTTTGTGGCGCTTCTCCCGCTGGGGCTCCTGCTGGCCGCCTGCCTGGAGCAAGGGGCGGTGGCCACCGCTTTACTGCTGGTGCCGCTGGCCCTGGCCTTTCACGGCATCAAGACTTACGTGGACACCCTGCGGGAAGCCCGCGAAGTGGTAGCCGGAATGGTGGAGGCGGTGGAACGCCGGGAGTCAGGCACCCAGGGACACGCCGCTCGGGTGGCCGACTGGGCCGGCTCCATCGCTCGGGAGATGGGCCTGCACGAGCGCGCCGTGCGCCGCATCATCTCGGCTGCCCGCATGCACGACCTGGGCAAGATCGGGATCGAAGAGAGCATCCTCAACAAGCAGGGTTCCCTCTCCTCCGATGAGATCGAGCGTCTGCGCCGCCACCCAGAAGTGGGTGCCAGGGTCGCCTCTCACCTCTCCCTGGGCAAGCAAGAGGCGGAGTTCATCCACCACCACCACGAAAATTTTGACGGAAGCGGATACCCGATGGGCCTGGCCGGTCAGCAGATCCCCCAGGGAGCCAGAATCCTGGCCGTGGCCGAAGCCTTCGACTCCATGATTTCCACCCCCCACGGCCTGGGGCAGATGACCCCCAAAGCTGCAATGACCGAACTCGAAGTCTCCCAGGGGCGCCAGTTCGACCCAACGGTTGTGGCCGCATTCAAAATCGTGCTTAGAAAGAGAATCGCCTGATATGAATATCTTTGGAGCCTGCGGAAACCTGTTTCGCTACCTAACTCTGAGTTCCCAACCTGAAAGCCGGAGAGCCGCCGCTTCTACCGATGACGTGGCCGACAACGACAACGACGGTCCGGGGGCCGGTGGGGGCTACGACGACTCCGTCGACGTGGGCGACGCCGACGGTCCGGGAGCGGGCGGCGGCTACGACAAAATCGACTCCCCTTCGGACGGTCCGGCCGACACCGGCGACGCCGACGGCCCCGGCGCGGGCGGCGGATACAAACCCGACTACAGCGACTCTTATTACGACGGACCGGGAGCCGGAGGAGGCTATTTCAAAGTCTCGGGTGGCCTGGGCGACACCTGGACCAGTACTGCGAACTATTTGGGGCAAGAGTGGTTTATGGGCGACGCTACGCCCAAAGCCGCCAACACCAACAAGAGACCTACCTCAGGAAAAGGTAAAAGCGAGTAGCCATGACCACCTCACTCAACAGCATAACCAGAGCCTGGTACCTGCTGGTGGGCGCCACCGCACTGACCTTGCTCCCGGTCATGGTGGAAGGCGTCCGAAACCTTCCGGCGGTAAGCTCTCCCTGGTCCTTACTACTCCTGGCCCTGGGGATCTGGTTCGGATTGCACCGGACGGTGCGCTTGAACAAGGGCGAGTTTCACTCCGTCTACACTCTGGACGACGCCCCCACCTTTGCCGTGGTGTTTTTATTCAGCACCCCGGTAGCGGTCCTGACCGTGTGCGCGGTTCGACTCTCTTACGAACTGGCCCGTCTGAGCCGCGGACTGCGGCTGCACCGGGATCGGGTGACCGCCGGTAGCGTTCTCTATCACTTTTCCGATATCGTATTCGTAAGCCTGGCCACTTTTATGGCCGGCTGCTTTCTGGACCTGTTGGGCCGACCCCACCCCCTGACCGGAGCCGCCGGGGCGGGGGCCGCGTTGCTGGCCGGAGCTGCCTGGTTCCTAACCCTCTTCGTGATCAACGCGGTGCACCTCTCGATCTTTTTGGGCACCCCCGGAGCCTGGTCGCAAAAAGCCCTCGACAACATTCGAGAGAACCTGTCCACGGCGGGGCTGTTCTTGCCCATCGGCCTGCTGATGTCGGTCTTTCTTCCTACCCATCCGTTTCTGGTGCCCCTGCTGTTTGTACCGGTGATCCTGATCCACGCGGTGATGGAGGCAAGCGCGAAGCTTGAAGTGGAAACCGAGCAAACCATCCTGGCCCTCTCCACCTACCTGGAAGAGCGCGACGGCTACACCTCCGGACACTCCCGGCGGGTAGCGGGATACGCGGCGGCCATCGCCCGGGAGATCGGGTTCGGCGCCGATGAGATCGAGACCACCCACCGGGCCGGCCTGATCCACGACCTGGGCAAGATCGACGTTCCCGACGCCATCCTGAGAAAGCCCGGCTTTCTGACCGAAGAAGAACGGGCGGTCATGCGCACCCACACCGACCGGGCGGTCGACCTCGGCCACAAACTGGTCGCTCTGAAAAAGGGCCTTCCCTTCCACCTGGCCGCCTATCACCACGAAAACTTCGACGGCAGCGGACAGTATCGCATGGCTGGAGAGCGGATCCCCGTGGTGAGCCGGATGCTGGCGGTGGCCGACACCTTCGACGCCATGACCTCCGACCGCCCCTACCGCACGGGGATGAACGATTCGGAAGCGCTGCTGCGGCTCAAGAAAGCCGCCGGCACCCAGCTCGACCCGGCCCTGGTCACGGCTTTCCTCAAGGTCTACGACAAAGGACACATCAATCAGGTGCGCAGCGAAGTCCCCTCCATCACCCCCAGCCTGGCCGTATAAATTGGCTTGTCATCCCCGGGGGCTTGTGCTACACTGCGCGCCAGAAGAGAATAGGAGTTGATTCCACTGTTGACCCATCAGCAATGGATGAGACAAGCTCTAGTGCTGGCCGAAGAGGCCGGTGCGGCAGGTGAAACACCGGTCGGCGCCCTCCTGGTGGAGGGAGACCGGATCATCGGAATCGGCGGAAACAGTCGAAGCGCCACCCAGTCCCCGCTTGAACACGCGGAGATTCTGGCGCTCCGGCGAGCGGCCCGCCGTCAGGGAGACTGGCGTTTCCCTGGAGCAACGATGTACGTGACCCTGGAGCCGTGCTCGATGTGCACCGGAGCTTTACTCCAGGCCAGGGTCTCGAAGATCGTCTTCGGCGCCTACAACACCGAAACCGGCTGTTGTCAAAGCCTGTTAAACCTGGCAGACCTGCCGGGGGGCAGGAACCGGGTCGAGGTGATCGGCGGGGTTCTGGAAACGGAGTGCCTTAGAAAATTGAAGAGTTTTTACTCGCTGCTCCGAGAGCAGTGAGTAAAGGATCCGTGTGTCGGCTGACCCCGATACACAGCAGCCGCGGAGAGGTGGCAGAGCCTGGTTGAATGCGCTCGATTCGAAATCGAGTAGGGGTTTACGCTCCTCGGGGGTTCGAATCCCTCCCTCTCCGCCAACGCGCGACATCGCCAGGTTGCGCACCCACTTGGAGAGGTGGCTGAGTTTGGCTGAAGGCGCACGATTGGAAATCGTGTATACCGCCTCAAACGGTATCGAGGGTTCGAATCCCTCCCTCTCCGCCATTTTTGGGGTTTTGTATAAACCTCGCCCGCGGTTGGATTGCCGTGGGGGCTAACCGTTAAGCCGGCTGACCCGGCCGCACGGTTGTTGAAATCCGGGCCCCGCTCAATGCGACGCTCGTGAACCCGGTCAGGCGTGGAAACGAGCAGCCGTAAGCGAGATGTTGCATGTGAAGCGGATTCGCCTGGATGGAGACCGCGTGACGGGTAACGCGGTGGTTAGCCCCCTTGGGAGTCCAACCGCTTTTTTTTTCCCTTTATAACTAGGAAAGCACATGTTTAGCCCATCCGACATGGTTGGTAGGGTTAGGGAGCGTCCGGCCTACTTGGGGAGCCGGACACCGTCCGCATTTCGGAAGCCGGGGTCTACCGGTAGCGGCAAATCAAGACCGGACTGGGGAGCCGGTCCCAAGAAAATGAGGTTTATTGGGAATGAGTTCTAGAAACGGAACCTACTACTTAAACATCGATCTCCAATTCGGTGAAAAGAGCGTGACTTTGAGCATCCCCCCTGTGTTGCTCGCTCTGCTACTACTTTTTGGAATGGCTAGCTACAAAGTCGCTCATCTCAACGCCGTCTCCACGACCCAGCAACAAAAAGAGCGTATCGCCGAGTTGCAGGTCGAGAAACAACAACTCGAGGAGACCATCGCTCACAAAGAAAAAGAGCGAATTCAAATGGCGTCTCTGGCTGAAGCCCGCTCCGAGGAGTTGTGGAAAGAGCTGGAATCGCGGGATCGTGAGATCAACCGCCTGTGGCACGTGGTGGGCCAAAAGCCCGGGCAGAGCGTGGCTCGAGGCGAAAAGCCCCGAAGCTCTCTCCTGAGCTCCCGCTCCGGTCGACAACGGAGCGCCCTGGCCGTGAAGGTGGACTATAGCCGCCTGGAAACCCAGGTGGAGACCCGGGGTCTGGAGATCCAGGAACTTGCCGTGGCGGCCCGGGCTTACCAGCAGAAGAAGCTAGAAGAGTATCGTCGGGATCTCGCCAATCGCACCCCTTCCATCACACCCTGTGAGGGCGAAATGACCTCCGACTTCGGCAATCGCATCCACCCTGTCTACGGCTACGGCCGCTTTCACGGCGGTTGCGACTTCACCGCCCCTCACGGAACACCGATCCGGGCAACCGCCGCCGGCACCGTGGTGCACAGCGACTGGATGGGCGGATACGGACAGGTCATTGAAATCGATCACGGAAACGACCTGAAGACCCTCTACGCCCACTGTAGTGAATTGCTGGTTGCCAAAGGGACCCCGGTCAACAAAGGCCAGCTCATCGCCAAAGTCGGTAGCACCGGCCTTTCCAGCGGTCCGCACTGCCACTACGAAGTTCATCAGGGCGAAAAGCAGATCGACCCGAAAGACTTCCTCAAGGGCGTAGTCGCTTCTAAGTAAAGGGCGAACTAGCGCGATAGCCAATTTATCTTTGACCGCCCATCCTGTATACTGGGGGCAGCGAATTTAGAGAGGGCTATCCGTCTGAAGGTTTTACCACCCATATCCCACGACGATAAGATGTTGGCCGGTCTGCCGTACGTGGTTTGGCCCATCGGTTCGGCGTTCATTCTTCTCTCTCGCAAGAAAGAGGAGCCCTTCCTGAATTATCACGCCTGGCAGGCTCTTTTGGCGGGAGGGGTTATGGCTGTGTCATTGGCGGCCCTGACCCTCGCCCTCTTCTTGTTTTTTCGCGTCATGCCGGGTTCCACCCACTACGCTTCGGTTACCTTTGGACTGCTGGTGATGTGCGGCGGTGGGGCTCTCTTGTTGGGCGTGCTTCTGGCGGCGCTGTTCCTGGGCTGGAGAGCCACCGAGGGGGAAATGCTCCGACTCCCGGTCCTGGGCGACTTCGCGGAAGAAAAAATGCTGGACATGACAGGCATGACCCGGCGGCAGTTCGAGACTATGCTGGAAGCCTCCCTACACCCGATCAAGGACGAGGCGATCCCCTTCCCCGAGACCACCGATGCTACCCCCGAGACCCATACCACCAACCGGTTGGAAGCCATGAGGCAGGCCCGGAAGAACACCCTGGTGGAGGCACCACCTCCTTTGCAAAATACCCCCCGTACGACTCAACCGATGCACCCTCTGGGGCCGGCCCCGGGACCCCGACAAAGCCAGGCAGCCCAGGGCTATCGGCCGCCAGAGCCTCCTCGCCCGCCGGCCACCTCTCCCCAGGTGCGGGAAGTGGACCTGATCGGTCACTACAGGGAAAAAAGAGTCGACCCGAACCCCCAAAAGTCCGACGTCTTGCGTCAGTGGCTCTCTTCGGTGGACGACTGATCGCTCAGATAGGCTGAAGCCAGACGTTTTCCCAGGGCGAAATAGAAGTGCCGGGCCTGCAGGGCGTGGATCGGCACCGAGCAGCGCAGCATCGTGATGTCTAACAGGAGTGTTCTCAGATCCTGATCGATGACCCGATCCAACTCTTCCCCGGTCAGGCCGCTGGTCCGCTGCCAGGCGTCCAGCATCCAATTGGCCAGCAAGGTTTTGCGGAGCCTCATATAGGTGGCCTTATCTTTTAGGGGTAGCCGTTCGGCCACATCCCGAGCCGTGAGCCAGGGCTCCCGAGCCAGAAGGCGCAGGACGGCACGCTCCCGCTCTTCTTTTCTTTCTCTGCGGCAGTTCTCACAGATCGACTCTTCGGGAGAGCGGAAGTTGCCGCACAGAGGGCACGGTAACTGCCCCTGGGCCAGCAGATACAGCTCTCGCCGGACCGACAGTTCCATCAGTTTTTTCATCTTCTTTTGCAGACCTGGATCGTCGATAGTGGAAAGCGTCTCCTGGATCCTGGCCAGGCGCTCCTCCGGGATCGCAAGCTCGCTCCAGGGCACCTTCTCTTCTTCTTGACCCGGTCCGTCCCCGGAGATCGGCCGCTCCGCTTTCTGGTGAACCTCCCCCACCCAGCATACGATCTTTTTAGGGGGGTGCTTCATCCGCTTGGCCAGATTTTCAATGACCAGACGTTGCTGAAGATGGATCTCCTGAGCCCAGATCGGCGAACTGACCCGCAAGTAGAGGATATTGCCCTTGAGACTGATGGGCTCGGTTTGACTGCTCAAGAAGGGTCCCACCGCATTCAGCCAGTCACTCTTGAGACGATGAAGTTCGATAGCCTTGCCGGCCTTCAGGCTCTTGATCGAGCTATTCACGAACCCGCCCATTCGCTTCACGCCACCACCTCCCCGGCCTCGATCTGGTGGGTCCGGTGCTCCACTCGAGGTAGCGGGACAGGAGTCGCCGAGGTCAGCAACACCTGAGAAAAAGTGGGAAGCAGATGAAGCAAACGCTCCCGCCGGTCAGGGTCCAGCTCACTGAAGGCGTCGTCGAGCAGCAGAATGGCCTGCTCATTCTTCTGCAGCGCCAGGCGTCGGGCCTCGGACAGTCGCAAGCACAGAGCCACCAGGCGCTGCTCTCCCTGGGAGCCGTAGGTGCGCAACGACTTCCCTCCCAGGTGAATACCCAGTTCGTCTTTCTGGGGCGAGAGCAAGGTGGAGCCCAGGGCCAGCTCTCGTTGCTGGCTCTCCCTCAGCTTTTCTTGAAACTCGTCAGCCTCTTCGGGCCAACAACGACGGTACTCCAACTTCACCTTGCGCTCGGTCCCGGTGAGGGCCGCAAAAAACTCCTGGCAAGTCGTTCCCAATTGGGCCACCAGTTCCTGACGACGCCGTCCCACCGGCACGGAGATCTCGTGCAGCAGCTTGTTCCAGGGCCTCAGTTCGGCCGGCGGTCGCTGCTGCCGCAACAGCGCGTTGCGACTGGCGAGCACCTTTTTCAACCGAAACATCTCTTGCAGATGCAGCGGATACATCTTGCTGAGCATGAGGTCCAGGTACTTGCGACGAACCGAAGGGGAGCCGCTGATCAGGCTCAAGTCGGTGGGGGTGAAGAGGCTCAGAGGAACACAACCCAGGAAATCCGCCAGACGCGCCACCTCGTCGCGCTGAAAGGTGGCCTGCTTCTTCCACTCGCCCTGGCGGCGAACCCAACCCACCGACAACTCCCGAGAATGCCCGGCGTCGGTCTGAAAGAGCCCCTCGATGCGGCAGGCGTCGTTGTTCCACTTCACCACCTCGGCTTCTCGCTTGGCCCGAAAGGAGCGGGCAGCCGAAAGCAGATGCAGGGCCTCCAGAACCGCCGTCTTGCCGGAGCCGTTGGGGCCGATCAGGAGATTCAGCCCCGGCGAAGGCTCGAAGACTTGCTCGGAGTAAACCCGAAAATTATGCAGACGAAGCCTCTTGAGTACCATGGTGGTGAGCGCCGAATTCAAGAGTGAGCCTAAAACTCCCACGTACGCTGGAGCAGAAATCAAGAGGCATTGCGAGGTTCGGGCGGCCCCGCGCCGAAGTGCAAAACATGAAGATAGCCGTACTCACGGACTGCTACCTACCCGCCATCAACGGCGTGGTCACCAGTATCACCCAGCAACTGGAGGCGTTGCGAAGACTCGGACACGAGGTGGACCTCTACTGCCCCAGCTACTCCGAACCAAGCCCCCACGAGGCCCACACCTTCAGACTCTGGGCGCGACCCTTCCTATTTCATAAGAGAGAACAGTTCACTCTGCCCTGGCCCCCCGCTGTGCTCAAACGACTTTGGCAGCAGCCCTACGACGTCTTGCACCTGCAGACTCCCTTTTCCGTAGGTATGATCGGCCTGACCGCGGCCGGCCTGCGCCGCATCCCCAGGGTCTTTCACCATCACACCTTGTGGGAAGAGTACGTGGACTACCTCCCCATCCCCAAGAAGTTGAGTTCGGCAGCTTCAGTAAGTCTCTGCCGGGGCCTGGCCAACACCTGCCAGGGCGTGGTGACCCCCAGCGAAGAAGTTCGGCAGCGTTTTGCCGAACAGGGCGTGAGGACTCCCATCTCGGTGATCCCCACCGGCATCGACGCAACCCTGTTTCGTGACGGTACCCCCCGACCCGAGAGTGAGCCGAACACCGAGATCATCCTTTACATCGGTCGATTGGCCTTCGAGAAGTCGCCCGAGGTCCTGTTGCGGGTCTACCAGAGGATCCACCAGGCCCGACCCCAGACCCGGTTCTGGTGGGTGGGCGACGGGCCTGCTCGGGCGGCCCTGGAAAAGCAGGCCCAGGAGCAGGGGATGGGCGAGGTCTGCCGCTTCTTCGGCTTCGTGCCGCGCCACGAACTGAAAGACTTTGTGGCCTCGGCCTGCCTCTTCATGTTTACCTCTCTCACCGAGACCCAGGGACTGGTGCTGCTGGAAGCCCAGGCCGGGGGACTGCCGGTGGTGGCGTTCGTAGCCAGCGGGGTCAACGAAGCGGTTTTATCCGGTCGAACCGGGTACCTGATCGAGACCGGAAACGAAGAACTCATGGCCGACTCCGCGGTTCAATTACTCAGCAATGAAGAAGAGTGGGAAAATTTTTCTATGGAAGCTAGAAATTGGTCCGAGAATTTCTCTTTAGAAAGAATGGGCGAAGCTCTGGTTTCCACATACGAAAGGGCGATTACAAACGCGCGAAAGCCCGAGATATAGGGCTTTAATACCACAGAGAACGGGAGGATCACGAGCCTTTGGGGAGAAGGGCCTGCGATTCCACCGTTTATCATTTTAGATGGGGATTTGTAGGGGCTACAAACCCCGCGGTTCGGTTACTTTATAGCTTCCCAGGCGGAAATCCGGACCCATAGAGGAGTTTTTTTAATGGACAAGGCTGTCTCAGAGAATACAGAAAGACCGACAGCGCTCGCCTCGCGTGAGGGCGGACTCGACACCCAGGTCGAGCACTACGAAGCCCAGGATATCCAGGTACTCAAGGGTCTGGAAGGTGTGCGGGTTCGGCCCGGTATGTACATCGGCGATACCACCGAGCGGGGTCTTCATCACCTGGTGTACGAAGTCGTAGACAACTCGGTGGATGAGGCCATGGCGGGAGCCTGCAGCCGGATCGAAATCGTGTTGCTACAAAGCGGCGGCGTGGAGGTTCGTGACAACGGCCGGGGCATCCCGGTGGCCCTGCACCCTACCGAGGGGATCCCCACGGTGCAGGTGGTTATGACTCAACTACACGCCGGCGGAAAGTTTGAGGGCAAAGGCTACAAGGTCTCCGGCGGGTTGCACGGAGTGGGCGTTTCCGTGGTCAACGCCCTCTCCAGGCGACTGGAAGTGGAAGTCTATCGCGACGGCAAAAAATATTTTCAAGTTTACGAGAAGGGGCTGGTTAAGACCGAAGTCACCGAAGAGCCTTCCGATCACACGGAAACCGGGACCGTCATTCGTTTCTGGCCCGATGACACGATTTTCGAGATCACCGCCTTTCAATACGAGATCCTGCGCAACCGCTTTCGGCAACTGGCTTTTCTCAACAAAGGCCTGAATATCATCATCAGCAAGGAAGGCACCCCGCAAAAGGATGATTTTCTCTATGAAGGCGGCCTCCAGGAATACCTGCGCTTTCTCAATGAGGCCAAAAGGCCGGTGCATGAGCCTCCTTTTTACGTCTCCCGAGTGGTGGAGTCCGAAGAGCGGGGCGACGTGGCGGTGGAGATCGCCCTGGAGTACAACGACAGTTTCCAGGACACGGTGCTCTCCTTCGTCAACAACATCAACACCATCGAGGGGGGTACCCATGAGACCGGCTTTCGCTCGGCCCTGACTCGGGTCAGCAACAACTACGCCCGGGATCACAAGCTCCTCAAAGACAGTGAGCCAAACTTTTCCGGCGACGACGTGCGGGAGGGACTGACGGTGGTTTTGTCCATCAAGCTCCCCGACCCCCAGTTCGAAGGCCAGACCAAAACCAAGCTCGGTACCAGCGAGGCTCGGACCATCGTGGAGCAGATCTTCAGTGAGTTTTACCTGGAGTATCTGGGGGAGAACCCCACCGCCGCCCGGGCCATCATCGAAAAGTCGAAAAACGCCCAGCGGGCTCGGGAAGCCGCTCGAAAAGCTCGAGAAACGGTGCGGCGCAAGGGGGCCCTGGATGCGGCCAGCCTGCCCGGCAAGCTGGCCGACTGCTCCAACCGCGATCCGGCGGAAGCCGAGCTCTTCGTGGTGGAGGGCGACTCCGCCGGTGGTTCGGCGAAGATGGGCCGGGACCGGCACTTTCAAGCCATTCTCCCGTTGCGCGGAAAGATCCTGAACGTGGAAAAAGCCCGACTGGACAAGATGTTCGGGCACTCCGAGATTCGGGCCCTGATCGCGGCGCTCGGTACCGGAATCGGGGAAGATTTCGACCTCTCCAAGCTCCGCTATCACCGCATCGTCATCATGACCGACGCCGACGTAGACGGGGCTCACATCCGCACCCTGTTGCTCACCTTCTTTTTTCGACAGATGCCCGAACTGGTCAAACACGGCCACATCTACATCGCCCAGCCTCCTTTGTACGGGCTGAAGAAGGGTCGAAAGATCGTTTACTGCTATTCCGACGACGAGCGGGATGAAGTGCTCGCCGAGATGGGCGACAATGTAGGCATTCAGCGCTACAAGGGTCTGGGTGAGATGGACGCCGAACAACTCTGGTCCACCACCATGAACCCCGCACAGCGCGTTATGAAACAGGTGACCCTGGCCGACGCCCTCATCGCCGACGGCGTGTTCAGTACGCTGATGGGTGACGAGGTGGCTCCTCGCCGTGAATTTATCGTGTCCTACGCCCGAGACGTGAAGAATCTGGATATTTAAGTTATGCCAATCGAAGATAGAGAACTGCGCCCAGCACCCATCATCGAGGAGATGAAAGACGCCTACATGGATTACGCCATGAGCGTGATCGTGAGCCGTGCTCTGCCCGACGTGCGAGACGGTCTCAAGCCCGTGCACCGGCGCATCCTGTACACCATGCGGGAGGAAAACATCACCCCGGACCGGGCTTTCAAGAAGTCCGCCAGCACGGTGGGCAACGTGATCGCGCGTTATCACCCCCACGGTGACGGCGCGGTCTACGACGCCATGGTTCGCATGGCTCAGGACTTTTCCATGCGCTACATGTTGGTCCAGGGACACGGAAACTTCGGCTCCGTGGACGGCGACTCCGCGGCCGCCATGCGGTACACCGAGTCGCGCCTGAGCCGAGTGGCCATGGCCGCCCTGGACGACCTGGACAAAGACACGGTGGACTGGAGGCCCAACTTCGACGCCTCCACCGAAGAGCCCACGGTATTGCCTGCCGCGCTCCCCAATCTCTTGATGAACGGCTCGGACGGTATCGCGGTGGGTATGGCCACCAAGATTCCACCTCACAATCTCCGAGAACTCACCTCCGCCATCCTGGCCCTCATGGACAAAGAAGACATGACGGTGGCCGAACTCATGGAGCACATCCCCGGTCCGGACTTCCCCACCGGGGCCAAGATCCTGGGGCAGGCCGGTATTCGAGAAGCCTACGAGACCGGCCGGGGCTCGGTAGTCATGCGAGCTTGCATCGAGGTGGAGGAGCGCCCCCGGGACCGCCAGGCTCTGATCGTCACCGAGATCCCGTATCAGGTCAATAAGTCCAGACTACTGGAAAAGATCGCCGCCAATATCCGGGAGAAGAGGATCGAGGGCATCTCGGATCTTCGGGATGAATCCGACCGCAACGGAATGCGGATCGTGATGGAACTGACCTCCGGCACTCACCCGGAGGTGGTGAAGAACCAACTCTTCAAGCACTCCGAACTGCAAACGAACTTTGGCTGCAACATGGTGGCCCTGGTCAACAACGTACCTCGGGTGCTCAACCTGCCCACCATCCTAAAAGCCTTCATCGATCACCGCCGGGAAGTGGTCACCCGCCGCTCCCGCTACCTGCTGGACAAAGCCGAGCGCCGGGCCCACGTGGTCGAAGGGCTGCTCAAAGCGCTCGACCACATCGACCAGATCATCGAGACCATCCGGGCCTCCGCCGATGCCACCGAAGCCCGGGACGCTCTCATGGCGAAGTTCGAGTTTTCGGAAGTTCAAGCCCAAGCCATCCTGGATATGCGACTGCAGCGCCTGACCGGCCTGGAGCGCGAAAAGCTGGAGAACGAGTACAAAGAACTGCAGGAAACCATCGAGTATCTGCGCGGCATTCTGGGTGATTCCGTCAAGCTCGACGGGGTGGTCAAAGACGAACTGGTGGAAGCCACCGAAAGGTTCGGCGATGACCGTCGAAGCGAGATCATCCCATTTCAATTCGGCGAATTCAATATCGAGGATCTGATCGCCGAAGAGCAGATGGTGGTGACCATCAGCCATACCGGTTACATCAAGCGGGTGTCCTACGACACCTATCGCTCGCAAAAGCGAGGCGGTCGCGGAGTTTCCGGTACGGACCTGAAAGAAGAGGACCACCTGGAGCACATCTTCGTCACCAGCACCCACCACTTTTTGTTGTTTTTCACCAACAAAGCCCGAGTCTTCAAGATGAAGGTGCACCAGATCGGCGAGTTCGGTCGCACCGCCCGCGGTCAGGCCATCATCAATCTGTTGCAGGTGGATAAAGACGAGAAGGTTCAGGCCATCATCCCTGTACGAAACTTCGAAGAGGGTGGATTCATCTGCACCTGCACTCGCAAGGGTGTGGTCAAGCGCACCACCCTGGACGCCTACAGCAACATCAACGTCAACGGTATCATCGCTCTCACCTTGCGCGATGACGACGAACTGGTGAGCGTGCGACGCTCCCCCGGCGATGAGGAACTCATGATCGTGAGTAAGTTGGGGATGTCGATCCGCTTCCACGAAAACGACGTGCGAGAGATGGGTCGGACCGCCACCGGGGTGCGAGGAATCAAACTCCGAGAAGACGATTTCGTGGTCGCCATGGACTCGGTCTCCTCGGGAAGTCAGCTACTGGTGGTCACAGAAAAGGGCTACGGAAAGCGCACCGAACTGGATCAGTACCCGGTACAAAATCGGGGTGGTTTCGGGGTGAAAACTCTCCAACTCACCGAAAAAACCGGGGGCATCGTGGGGGCCCGCCTGGTGGAGGAAGGTCACGAGTTGATGGTCTCCACCAAGCAAGGAACCCTGATCCGTACCCAGGTCAATGAAATCAGCGTGATCGGCCGGAGCACCCAGGGTGTGCGCGTGATCCGATTGAGCGATGATGACGAAGTGACGGCTATCGCCCGCATCGAGACCGAAGAGGTTGAAGAGGAGGAGAACGAGGAAGAGCAGTTCGCGCAAGACCCTACAGAAGGAGATGAGCCTTGAAAAGGCTGCTACTGATTTTCACTGTTCTTCTGGCCAGCTTCGGGCTGGCCCAGGATAGCGGTCCCTTGACCCTCGTGGAGAGCATCCTCTATCCACCCAATTACTCTGCGGACCCCAGGGTCCGGCAGAGTTTTGAAACTGCGGTACGCGGATTGGTCGTGGTCGAAAACGACCGTATCGGGAGACTCAAGGACCTTGAAGTCATAACCCGTTATTACGACCTGGAAAGCCAGTTGGTCCATCAGGACCGTTTCACGGTTGATGTGGTGGAGTCAAAGTCGCAGGCCGAGCTCGACCTTTACTGGATGAACCCCGCGAATCTCCCTATTCAAAGGATTGAGGGCACCATCCAATATGAGACCAGGGAAAAGTCTTATCAGCTACCGTTCAGCCTCGTCCCTCACACTACTCAGAGCCCGGTCGATAGCTACAACAAACCCCAGAATTAGAGATTAAAGTCGTATTCCCGGGTCCCCTGGGGGGCCGGGGCCGTTGGGTAAGCAAACTCTGAAGGGTCCCGCAAAGGCGCGTCGCCGAAGGCTTCTTCGTACTCGGAGTTCATGCGGGCTATAAACTCGCGATACTTATCCTTGTCCTGTAGCATCTCTCGGGTCTCCACCTGCAACCCGCCGGATACAGCCAGCAGGTTGGTGAAGCTCACGTCGATGGTCTTGACGGGGGCGGCCCCAGTGCCCGCGTTGTCTCCCGACTCACCCGCTCCAAAGGGACCTTGTAGCCGCGGACCCACCAGCATGTTGTGGAGCCAGGCCAGACCCACGTTTCCGGTCAACTCCCCGGCAAACTGCAAGAGCATGGGAAAGGCGCCGTATGGGGTGTAGGTGCTCTGAAACTCCAGCGGCTGGCTGCCGATGGCCTCCACCCCGGCAGCCGACATGTAACGGTGGTCGGTGGGGTGGTGAGCCGAAGCGGCAAACCCGGGATAGCCCCGGTCGACGGCGTTTTGGGAGCGGATCTTCTCTCGGATGCTGAAGAGGTCTTTGAACCCACTCACGTCGTGATAGGGCAAAAACAGATGAGCCCACTCCTCGTGGGGCGATCCCCAGTAGCCTTCCCAGGTGGTGCCGTAGCGATGCTCCACCCGTTTCATCTCGATGCCGTCCCAGATATGATCCCGCTGGTCCTGGGTGAGCCCTCCAAAGAGAGTCAGGTAGCTCACGATCATCTGACCCTCGTGCACCCCGTGCTCTCCGGTGGTGATGCCATCGCCGGAATAGGTGGCGTGAGGGTCTTTGGGGTCGGAGATCTGCACGTGGCCCCGCACACCTCCCGATTTGGGTTCGAAGAGGATCTCTTTAGCTCGGGCCTGGAGAGTATCGTTGTACGCCTTGTAGCCTGCGGCCAGTTCACCGCGCCCGGACTTTTCCAGGGCCCACTCGGCCAGCAGCAAGGACCAGGCCATCTCCCCCATATCCAGGGTGGGCACGGCCTTCTGCCACTCCCCCAGCGGGGTCATCTCTTGCCCCGAGCGAAACCAGGTCACGTGCCCGGCAAAGCCCGGAAAGTCTTGCTGGTATTTCTGGTACGACTTCAGCTTCTTGGCCAGGATCTCGGCAGCCACATCCGGGGCCCTGGAAGGGTCCCGGGGGCTCACCACTTTGGCGATGACGGGATCACCCCGGAGCGCTTTCACGCAGATCCCCAGGTCCAGACACTCCTTGCTGGCGGCACTGAAATCCCGTACCGACAGCGGCTTCCCGGTCTTTTCGTCAAGATTCCAACCGTCGTAAGTCAGGCCTGACTCAGGGTGGCGGGCCCGGGCAAAAAAGTCTGCCTCGTGGGCCAGATATTCGTTGAGAAACTGCTCGGCTTTGAGCGGATTATTCTTGAAGTCGTCGGTCCGGTAGTTCCAGGCAAAGCGCCAGGAAGGCAGAGTCTCAGGATTGGAATGGGAGAGTTCGACGGCGTCTTGCACACCGGACTGTGCCGGACTGGCAGGCTGGGCGGCCACCCGGGGAGTTCGGGCCGAGTATATCGGCCGGATAGGGTCTGCAATCGTGGAGGTCACACCGATAGCGTATAGGATGGTGCAGGTTAAAAAGGTAAACGGATATTTAAACTTTGTACGAATCTTGGATTATCCTTACAGGAGTCTGCCCTTGACGGAACAAGTGCTTGCCATGTCCTTCCGCCTTTTCCTATCAAGAACCCTGTTTATCGGAATCACTCTCGGACTGGTTGTCCAACCCACCGGTGCTCAAGAAACCGAGTGGGGATCAGAGGCCCCTCCCGCCATCCGTCAGGCTTTTCAAGCCGAAGACCCATTCCTGATTGAGCTCCTCGGAAAAATGACCTGGCCAGAGAAGTGCGGCCAACTCACCCAGTACGCCGGCGAACTGACCGGCCCCCAGCCCATCAAGAAAGAGCTTTTCTCCCGCATCAGCACTGGCGAGATAGGCTCGGTTCTCTCCATTTCCGGAGTGGAACGCTGCCGAAAAATGCAAGACGAAGCCTTGAAGAGTCGGCTGAAGATACCGCTGGTGTTCGCCTTCGACGTGATCCATGGCTACCGCACCGTCTTCCCCATCCCCATCTCCGAAGCGGCTTCTTTTGATCCACAACTGGCCGAAAGCGCAGCCCGGGTGGCGGCCATCGAGGCCTCCTCAGCCGGGATCAACTGGACCTTCGCCCCCATGGTGGATCTGGCCCGGGACCCTCGCTGGGGGCGGGTGATCGAAGGGGCCGGAGAGGACCCTCACCTGGGCTCCGTCTTTGCAGCAGCCCGAGTCCGGGGCTTTCAAGGCTCCGATCTGGCCCTTCCGGACACTCTGGCTGCCACCGCCAAACACCTCGGCGGCTACGGGGCGGCTGAGGGTGGCCGAGACTACGACACGGCCGAGATCTCGGAAATGACCATGCGGGAGTCGTACTTCCCCCCTTTCGAGGCCACCATGGAAGCGGGGGTGGCCACCGTGATGCCGTCCTTTCAAGAGACCGCCGGGCGTCCTTCCCACGCCAACACCTTTCTGCTGGACAAGGTCTTAAGGAAAGAGTGGGGCTTCCCCGGGGTGATAGTCTCCGACTACGGAGCCATCGAAGAACTCTTGAACCACCGCATCGTGGGGGAGCGCCCCGAGGCCGGCAAACTGGCCCTGGAGGCCGGAGTGGACATTGACATGATGAGCGACATCTATCGAACCCTGCCTCGCACCCCGGAACTGGAAGCGGCGGTAGACAAAGCCGTGCTGCGGGTGCTCACCCTCAAAAAAGAACTGGGGCTGTTCGACGATCCGTATCGATACCTGGACCCTGAGCGGGAGGCCGCCACCATTTTAAAGCCCGAATTCCGCCGCAGCGCCCGGGTGGCCGCGGCCAAAGGAGCCGTGCTTCTGGAAAATCGTGAGAACCTGCTCCCCTTGAATCTGCAGGGAGTCCGCCAAATAGCGGTGATCGGACCGCTGGCCGATGACGCCCGCAGCGCTTTGGGCGAGTGGAATCTGGTGGGCCGAACCGAGGACGCGGTCAGCCCTCTTCAAGGGCTGCAAGAAAACTTCGAAAAGCGGGGCATCAAGGTGGTCCACGCCCGGGGCTGTCCGTCCTGGGAGGCCGACCCCTCCGGCATTGCCCAAGCCGCTGCTCTGGCCGCCGAAAGTGATCTGGTGGTACTGGTGCTGGGCGAGCCCTACGACGCCACCGGGGAGTCCCGCAACCGCACCCGGATCGGGCTGCCCGGCTCTCAACTGGAGCTCCTGGAAGCGGTGGAGGCTGTCGGTAAGCCCACCGTCACCGTGCTGGCCAACGGTCGTCCCCTGACCCTCACCGAGGTCAAAGAACTGGCTCCCACCCTGCTGGTGTTCTGGCACGCCGGCATCGAAGCGGGCAACGCCCTCTACGACATTCTGGTGGGCGACGCCCCTATCGGGGGCAAGCTGCCTATGACCTTTCCCCGCAACGTGGGGCAGATACCGCTCTATTACAACAGTAAGACCAGTGGGCGGCCTCCGGTGGAAGGGGTGGAAAAGTATCGGGTGGATTACCACGACTCCCCCCTCACTCCGCTCTACCCGTTCGGCTACGGCCTTTCCATCTCCACCTTCAGAATCTCTGCACCCGGGATCACCAGCGCGGCGCTGGAGTGGCCCATCGTGATCGAAGCCGAACTCTCCAACACCGGCCCCCACGTCGCCGATGAGGTCCCCCAACTCTACCTCTCAGATGAGGTGCGCAGCGTGACCCCGCCCCGCAAAGAGCTCAAAGGGTTTCAGCGCTTCACCCTCAAGCCCGGAGAAACTCGCAAGTTCCAGTTTGTGATCGAAAAGAAAGACCTGACCTTCGTAGGCCTGGACATGCAGCGCACCTTTGAACCCGGCTGGTACAGCGTGGCGGTGGGCACCCATAGCGACGCCCCCGTGAACTTTCGAATGGAAGTGGGTGAGCAGGGGCTGATCGGAGTGAGCCGTCCTTAGGTTTCTCACTCTGAATATCCGTTGCGCGACCGGCGAAGACGGTGAGTTCAACTGGGAGCACCGCCAGGATCGGGTGTTTGCATTGCTCCGGAAGACTGCTGCTGATGTCATCGCTCTGCAGGAAGTTTTGCCGAAGCAGCGTCAGGATCTGGAGCAAAATCTGTCCCACTACCACTGGTACGGTCGAGGTCGCAACTTCGGAGGCGGCGGCGAGCAGTGTACCATCGGGGTGGCTCCGCACCTGCAGGTAAAAAATCAGGGCACCTTCTGGCTAGGCAGCGACCCGCGCCTGGAGGGGACGGTAGGCTGGGATGCCTGCCTACCCAGGATCTGCACCTGGATCGAGCTGGATCCTCCAGGCCTGTTGGTGGCCAACACCCACTTCGACCACCTCGGGGCGGCCGCCCGATTGCACTCCGCCGAGTTGCTGGTCTCCCGATTCGGGAGTGGCCCCACCGTCATCCTGGGAGACTTCAACGCCACCCCCACCGACCCACCCTTGCAGATCTTGTCCAAGTCCTTTCAGGATACCCTGAACTGGAGTGAGCAACCCACCTACCACGAGTTCGGAACCCTCCAGGATGGGCCGCGAATTGACTACATCCTGACCAGCCCGGGGCTCACCGTGCAACACTCCGAAATCATCCCGGAACCCCAACCGTACTGTTCTGATCACTTCGCCGTTCAGGCCCTAATCTAAATAGGTCGCGTAGACCTGAAACTTCCCTTTGTTGCTTCCGTCCCGCTTTTTACCCGCAGACATTTGGGACAAGAACTTTACGTAATCACCGTCAGAGGCCATGACAGGGGGGAGAATGTCGTATTCTCCTTCGTTCTCAGACTCCACGAAAACAGAGTCTGAGCCTTTAGTGGTGGGAATGCGCAGGATGAGGTTCCCTTCAGCTCCCATGCCGATCTCCAGGCGATCGGGTAGGCCGCTGTCGTCGACTTCGTTTCCGGTACTGTCGTAATAGGTATTGGGAGGGGATGGAACAACTTCCCATTCATCGTCCCGAAACCGGTACACCGTGTCCACCAGACCAGGCGCCGCGGGTCGGTTTACCACTGTGAGTTCTCCGGTTTCGCCTCCCACCATCCCCCCCAGGGTAGGGCCCCGGGATCCCGGATACGGATCTTCTACGAGGTTTCCAGACTTGTCGAAAAACTTGGCTGGAGGGTTGGGGACATGCGTCAGGGTACCGTTTTCATATTTGTGAATGGAAGAAGTGAGCGTTTCGGCGGAAATGGAATCCAGGTTGCCGAGCATGACGTCCAGCAGGTAGTTAAAGTCCACTGGCTCTAAATCGCCGGTCTGGGCGTAAACGGCACCCGTCTGATCGGAGGCCAGCAGCAAGATGTCCTTACCCGGAACCGGCGGAGTGCCGGTCTCGCCCTGCGCAGGCAGAACAGGCAGAGTACTGAGGTTGACCTTCTCCGCCGTGCCCTCCTTGTCATCATATCGGATGACCGCATCCTGGCCTTTTCGGTACAGCGGAAAGGTCATGCCGCCCTCGAACCCGGTGGGTGGTCCGGCCACGCCCTGAACGTAGTAGTTGCCGGCTTCCGACACAAACTGTCCGTCACTACCGAGCACCAGGTTTTCCAGAGGGGGCAAGGATTTCCAGGAGTCGCTATCGTGATCGTATTTCAGCATGGAAGCGCCCTTGGCGATAGTCACTTCGCTGGCGTACTCGATGAGAACCTGGTTGATCGGCTGCAGGTCTCCAATGGTCAGACCCATTTTGTTTCCAGTGTCGATCGTATTGAGGGCAAACTTGCCCAGTTTGATGTCCAGCGTCGGTTGCGGGCTGAGTAGCCCCAATACAGACTCCAGCACCACGCCCACGTCGGCCAGGCCCCCACTCAAGGTAAACTCGATCAGAGGACCTAGCTTGGTCAGATCCAGCCCCTGGATGGGGGGCAGAGCCATAGTGGCCTTTCGATCTTCCCAGCCATCCAGTACCGGTGCGTAGAGCACGTAGACCGACCCATCCGGGGAGCCGGAAATGTAGGGGATGGAATTGGCGGTCTCCCCTGCAAATGTTTGCAGCGCCCCATCAGTTCCATAAATCACCTTGGTGACGTCGGGCAACTGCTCCCAGGCCCCGGACGGTGAACTCTCGCTAAAGTAAATGGGGTCCACGGTGCTTCGATCGCCGTCCAGGGAATTGTTATAAACCCGAGCCAGGGTGTTTGACCTGAACCTGGCCAGCAGCCTCACTTCCTGGGCGTTGCTCCGGCTCTGGCGATAGGTCCGGGCCACCACCAGGACCTTCTCCCCTACCTCGTCGTCCAGGGGTTCGATCCATCGCTCGATGACTCGACCTTGCTCTATGATCTGCTCAGGGTCTCCCTTGGTGGGAGCATCGTATTGAAGTTCGCCGTCCTTCAGAGGGGGAGACTCGACCTCGTCGTTCAGTTCGATCTCTTTATTGAGCTTACTGATCAATTCATTGGCGGCACCCAGGCTGAGGTAGCGAAACTCGGTGGCTTCTACCTGTCCCAGGGACATGTTGAAATTGTAGGTGATGCTCGCAAACATGAAGGTCACCAGCAAGAGAACCACCTGAGCCACGAACAAAGCGGTGGGTATAATGACTCCATTCTTGCGAGCTTTCACAACCTTTTTCATCCGTCCTAACATCCCTTATCTTTTCTCTTCGATAGAGGCTGCCGATCTCTTTTGAATGAACCCGATTTCTTAGTGGCCTCTCCCCGCACTGATCAGGCAAAGGATCGCCAGGATCCACATGATCCCTTTTATCTCTTTGGCCCGCCCGCTGAGAGTCTTCAAGATGACGTAACTCAGAATGCCCCAGATCAGCCCGTTGGCGATGTTGAAAGTAAAGGGCACGATCACTAGAGTGAGAAAAGCCGGCAGGGCTTCGGTCAGATCTTCTAGATCCAATTTGAGCAACGGTTCCATCATCAAGAGGCCCACCAGAATCAAAACCGGGGCGGTGGCCTGGGCGGGGATCAGGGTGGCCAGGGGAGCCAGAACCACGGCTCCGCAAAAGCACAGCCCGGTGACCACCGAGGTCAACCCGGTGCGCCCTCCCTGGGCGATGCCCGAAGCACTTTCGATGTAGGTGGTCACGGTGCTGGTGCCCAGCAAAGCTCCTATCATGATGGCGAACGACTCGGCGATCAAACCCCGGGGAGCCTCCTCGAAAGTAGGTTTGTCCCGATCGATCCACCCGAGCTTGGTGGCCAATCCTACAAAAGTGCCTGCCGTATCGAAGAGGCTGACAAAGGTGAAGGTGAACACGATCATGGCAAAGCCGAGTTTCTCGGCCCCCGTGAAGTCGAGCTGGCCGATATTTTGCACGAAAGAACTCGGATCCGGCCAGCTCAGCTGGCTCAGAGAAACCAGCGGCTTACCGTCGGTACCGGGCACGAAAAACCCGGCCAAGGTCACGGCCAGGATGCCCCACAAGAGGGCGCCGGTCACCTTGCGAATCATCAACAGGGTCATGAGGAAAAGGCCACCCAGAGCCAGTAAGCTGGCGGGGGTGTAAAGCGGGCCCATCTGCACCAGGGTCTCCGGATTTGCCTCCACCCAGCCCGCCGACTTCAGACCGATCAGAGTGATAAAAAGCCCGATGGCGGCCGCCACGGCAAGCTTGATGTTGTAGGGGATGTCGGCGATCATGCGGTGCCGAAACGGCAGCAGCGACAGGATCAAGAAGATCACCCCATCCAGAAACACCGCTGCCAGTGCCGTCTGCCAGGGAATCCCCATATGGATGACCACGGTGTAGGCGAAGTAGGCGTTCATTCCCATCCCCGGGGCCAGGGCGAAGGGTAGATTGGCCATCAACCCCATCATAATGCTACCCAGACCCGCGGCCAGGGCGGTGGCCACCAGCACCGCGCCCTTGTCCATTCCAGCCGCCCCCAGAATGACGGGGTTGAGAAAGAGGATGTAGGCCATGGTGGCAAAGGTGGTGAGACCGGCCAGAACCTCCCTGCCGGCATAGGTGTCTTTACTCTTCAGACTAAAAAAACGCTCGAGCATACCCCTCCTCAGGAGATGTGGAGCCTACGAGAAGCGGAGGGATCATCCTTTCCCAGCGGGGGTGCGGTAGAGCATAAAAGGACCTCGGTCTTCGGTCCTGAAACCCCAGGCGATGACTGCCACACTTTCGGCCCACGACACCGAAATACGTGCAACCCAAATCCGTCTGACGCCAGAAGGAACTCTTCAATGGGTCTGGCCTGACTCCCACCCCTCTGGTTTCTCGGATTGGCGAGAGGCGTGGTTCTGTTTGGCCGCTGATAAGCGGCGAACAGAGTCCCCTGTCTTGCACTATTGGCAAGCGATCGCCGGGCGTTTTCTAACTGCACTTTGCCATATCCCGCCTCAGACGGAGAGTCTGGAGGTGGAACATCTAACTCCCGCGGAGCACGACAGCCTGGTGCTTTCGGCTCCCCCCATGGAAGGTGGTGAATACCTCTCTTCGGAGGTCCTAGAGAATCTCTGGGAAGCTCTTACTGAGTGGCTGAAAGAACAAGTCGTCGAAGTATCGCGGTTGCCGGACTTTCTTGAGACCCGCGCTCCGAAGTGGAACCAGGTCGGCCGCGTCTGCTTCCATCTGGCTGAAAACAAGCAGGATGAGGGAAGACCGTTCGCTTTTCTTGCCACTTACTCCACCGGTTTCGGTACCACCGGTAAGCTCAAGCATCTACCACTGCGAAAAGCTCTGGAACAGTACGCCGGGTCACGGAACAAACCAGCCCTGGTCAAACTCCTGACGCCGGTACAGAGAGCTGCCGAGCGGTTGCCCTGGGTGGCGGAAATGGTGGACTCCGGTACGCTTTACAGAGCCGTCCCGTGGCCGGTGGAGCAGGCTTATCAGTTTCTACGGTGTGCTCCAGAATTAGAAGAGTGCGGTCTTACGATCAAGCTGCCTAACTGGTGGAAGAAAAGACCCCGCCCCCGAGTATCGGTTACTATCGGCGAACAAAAAGGAGGAGTGGATGCTCGTGCCCTGCTGAATTTCCAGATGGAGGTGGCGCTGGGTGGAGAGACTCTAGACCCCGAAGAACTGCGACAGATCCTGAGTGGCCAGGATGGCCTGATGTTCTTGAAAGGCCAGTGGGTGGAGGTCGACGGCGAACGATTACGCCAGGCCATAGAACACTGGCAAAAATTGGAGCGCAAAGGTGAAGTGTCTTTCGTAGAGGGAATGCGCCTTTTGGCTGGTGCCTCCACCGATCTAGAGCACGACCTCGAAGAGCAAGAACGAGAATGGATTCATCTGGAAGCCGGGCAGGCTGTTCGCGAGATTCTGGCAGGTCTCGGCAACCCGGCCGGATTGGCCGAGGCGGATGTCGGAGAGGAGTTGAAGGCCACCCTGCGGCCCTATCAAAAGACGGGCCTGAACTGGCTGCGATTTCTGACCAGACTGGGGCTGGGAGCTTGCCTTGCCGACGACATGGGACTGGGGAAAACTGTACAGATCCTGGCTCTTTTACTAAACGAGAAGCGAGAGGTAGGCAAAATCCCCTCGCTCTTGGTGGTACCGGCTTCCCTGCTGGGAAACTGGAAGAGTGAAGCCGAGCGTTTCGCTCCTTCGCTGAAGCTGGCCTTTGCCCACCCTTCGGAGATGGGTCGCGATGAACTTTCGAAGCTTCCCTCTAACCTGGCCGGGATTGACCTCGTTATTACAACTTATTCCATGATTTTTCGTCAGTCGTGGTTCGCCGAGATCGATTGGGGCCTAGTGGTCCTGGATGAGGCCCAAGCTATAAAGAACCCGTCGGCTCGCCAAAGCAAGGCGGTCAAAAGTTTGAAGTCCCGAGCCCGAGTGGCTCTAACCGGTACCCCGGTGGAGAATAGGCTGGGCGATCTCTGGTCCATCTTTGACTTCTTGAACCCCGGGCTGCTCGGTTCTTCCAAGGTGTTTAAATCGTTTGTGAAAAACCTCCAGTCGCGTACCGAAAACCAGTTCGCACCGTTGCGAAAGCTGATTAGCCCGTACATCTTACGGCGGCTCAAGACCGATCCCAAGGTGGTTTCGGACCTACCCGAAAAGGTAGAAATCAGGAGTTTCTGTACCCTCACCAAGACTCAGGTCGGGCTGTATCAAAAGGCTCTGGACAAGATGCGCGAGCAACTAGAAAAAAGCGAAGGAATGGCCCGGCGGGGGATCGTCCTGCAGAGTCTCATGCGGCTCAAGCAAGTGTGCAACCATCCCTCCCAGGTGACTGGCAGTGGAGAGTTCGAGCCCTCTAAAAGTGGGAAATTTCAGCGTCTGGAAGAGATCTGCTCGGAGATCTCGGACCGTCAGGAAAGAGTGCTGGTATTTACCCAGTTCCGAGAGATCGTAGAGCCGCTAGCAGAGTGTCTATCCGAGGTGTTCGGCCGCTCCGGCCTGGTGCTCCACGGTGGTACGGCGGTGAAGAAGAGAAGCGAGATGGTTGAGCGATTTCAAGCACCGGACGGCCCCCCTTTCTTCATCCTTTCGCTCAAGGCCGGAGGAACCGGACTCAACCTCACCAGGGCTTCTCACGTGATACACTTCGACCGTTGGTGGAATCCAGCGGTAGAAAATCAGGCCACCGACAGAGCCTTTCGTATAGGACAAAAAAAGAATGTTCTGGTACATAAATTCGTGACTCGAGGAACCCTGGAAGAGCGCATCGACGAAATGATTTCCCAGAAGCAGAAGCTGTCCGACGAGGTCTTGTCGGGCGAGGCAGAAGTGAACTTGACCGAACTCACCGATGAGGCAATCATGGAGTTGGTCCAACTCGATGTGAATCGAGCGCTGGTGTAGATGGCTTACTGGGGCCGATACGTTTCGGTGGCAGAGCGTAGAGCTAAAGCCCTGAAAGAAGTCGACAAGCTTCGCAAAAAGGGAGTACGGATTCAACCGGTTCAGATCTCCGGGAGAGCCCTGGCCCGGAGTTTCTGGGGTAAGGGGTGGTGCGAGCACCTGGAATCGTTTTCCGACTACTCCAATCGGTTGCCCCGAGGGCGGACTTACGCACGAAACGGGTCGGTGTGTCACCTGGAGATCAAAGATGGTCTGGTGAAAGCGATGGTCTCGGGCAGTTCACTCTATCAGATCGAAGTCAAGATCATGCCTCTTGCCGACACCACCTGGAAAGACGTGAAGAAGCTTTGCGGCGGGCAGATAGGATCCATGTTGGAACTCTTGCAAGGGAAGCTTTCCAAGGAAGTGATGTCGGTTGTTTCGGATCGCCGGCACGGACTCTTTCCTCAGCCTAGGGAGATCCAGCTATCCTGTAGTTGTCCGGACTGGGCCACCATGTGCAAACACGTGGCGGCTGTACTCTACGGAGTGGGAAACCGTCTGGATGACGAACCCGAGCTACTGTTTCTTCTACGAGGGGTGAACCCTGAAGAGCTGATCTCGGCCGAACTCAGCTTCGCAGACGGAGTTGGTGAGGAGTTGCCGGACGAACAGTTGGAGACCATCTTCGGAATCGATCTCGACTTTGAATTCGTTCAAGAACAGAGCACGGAAGTCGACAATTTTGAAACAGGAGACGCGGTGGCCACTCTGCGCAAGCGGTTGGGCCTGTCGGTGCGAGAATTTGCCGTGCGGCTAGGATACACCCCCGCTACCGTCTATCGCTGGGAGTCATCGCCAAAGCTGAATTTGCGCCAGAGTGCTCGAGAAGCGTTGGAGAGGTTGGCTCGCAAGCGAGCCTGACTGATGTCGAGGATTTCTCTTCCCCCATACCAGGCCGTGTTATTCGACATGGACGGCGTATTGCTGGATTCGGAGCCGTTTTGGCGGCAGGCCGAGATTGAGGTTTTCGGTGCTCTGGGTAAGGAGTTGACCGAGGAGGACTGCATGGAGACGATGGGCATTCGGATCGACGAAGTGGTGGCGTACCGGGTTCCAGACGCCGACCAGGCGGCCGTGGTGGAAGAGATCCTGGATCGGATGGTGGAGTTGGTGGGCGAGCACGGTGAGCTCTTACCTGGAGTGCGAGAGACCCTGGATGGGCTTTCGGAGTGGGGAGTTCCGCTGGGCCTTGCCACCTCTTCCAACTACCGCTTGCTTCACGCCACCCTGAAGAGTCTGAGTCTGGCGGACACCTTTCAGATCGTCCACTCGGCCGAGGAAGAGGAATACGGCAAACCTCATCCCGGGGTCTACCTGACCGCGGCCCGCAAGCTGGGTTTCGCCCCCCGGGACTGTCTTGCCATCGAAGATTCGATAAACGGGCTAATCGCCGCCCGGGCAGCCCAGATGGGAGTGATAGCGGTGCCCGAAAAGGCCCTCTACGACGACCCTCGATTTGCCCTGGCAGACCTCAAGCTCGACCGCCTGGATAAGGCCCTTCCTCTGCTCCAGGCCGCTTTTTCTAGGGCCTGTTGACATTCAGCTTTCGGAGTCAAACGCAGGACATTTTTCTTCTCCTGAAGTGGAACTTTCTGCGGAATAGTGGACCTATTTGAGGAAAGTTTCGCTTCGGGAGATGGGAAATGGACAAGTTTGGCGACAGAAAGCTGAATGTCAATAGGCCCAAAATCAAGGTCGCCTCTCGCCTCCCCTCGAATTCACCCGAACATGAAGCCCAAACGTTTAGCTGAGTTTCTGGCGGTTCTTTCACTGGTCGCTGTTGTGCTGGTGTGGCTCAACCGACCCAGAACATCGGCAGATGAGACCCCTTTGCCGGGTACCGTCTCGCCCACCGGCGACCCCTCCCCGCAAAGCCGGCCCGTCACTCTCCTCGACGGCTACGAATTGGGTACGCCCCGGCCCGAAAGTTGGCCCGAAGAGACCGTTCTGGAATTTGATGAGACCGGCAAGATCTGTCTGATCAGGGGTTCCGAACTGGAGGTCAACGGCGAGGTGAAAGTCCGCCTGGGAGATAGCCACGACACGGTCAAGGCGAAAGTGGGCAAACCGAATGCGTTCGCCCATGGCGGAGCTTACTGGGGCTACTGGAGCATGACCAAGCCTACTCCCAGCAAGGGGCTGCTGGTGAAGTTTTCCACCGAGGGGGTGGAACGAGTGACCCTGGCTTCGGACTGGGTGCCGCTCTCCACCGAGCTTGCCTTATCGCGCTCGGAAGTGGTAGACGGTTCGGATGGCTACAAAGACGTACGAGAGCTTCTAGAAAAGTGAGTACGTAGCCCGGAGCGGCTCAACGAAACTCCTCCAGGGTCTCAGCGAGCGAACCGATCAAGTCTCGCTCCCTGTTGAGCCCCACCTTTTCAATCTCGGTCAGGGCTTCCCGCGCTTGATTCAAGTCGCTCTGCTCACAACTCTGAAGCAACGCCTTCAGGTCTAGCCGGTCCTGGGGGCGTTTACGGTCATCCCGAGCCAAAATCTTCATAGCGATCAGATGGCCAATCTTTGCCACCGGAGCCGAGAACCCGGGACTTAGCTCCAACTCCTGGGCCGAGCCCACGACCATAGCCTCGATCCCGGTTGAGAAAAAGAGTAGGTCGATCAATCGATCATCGTCTGGAGGCAACAGCCTAACGGTGGCCAGTCGATCTCTCGAAGCCTGCTCTAAAACGGCGGCGATTCGATACTTACGCGCCCGGAGGCTGAAGATCAGTTGTTCGGCCTGGCTGTCGTTTTCAACTTTCACCGCCAGATCGATGTCTCGGGTAAAGCGCGGCTCCGTCCTGATGCCCACCGCCAGGCCACCGATGAGCGCCCAAGAATACCCCTGCAAATCGATCGAGACTTCGGCCAGAAGCTGGAAGAGTGACTTCACTCGAACCGATTAGGATTTAAGACCGTAAACCCCTCTACGTAGCCCGGAGGCGCGGAGTCGTGCAGCCAACTCCGGAGCAGTGCGGTGAGCTCTTCGTCCGAAGAATCCGGATACTCGCGGCGCAACTTCATCTTCTTCATCAGGATGCCGTCATCGGATAGCTGAGCCGCCAGGCGGAGACGCCGGGCGCAAGCTTCCGACGATTGGTTTCTCGGGGAAAGGGGGTCTTCAACCTCCAGGGCCTTTAGTCGAGCGGCCAGGTTCGCGGGTTCCATGAACTGATTATACCCCTCAGAGCATCGGGATCTCAAACACCGCGGTGTCTTCTTCTGCGGCCGGAGTTTGGAACTCTGCAGAGCGCTGAAGTTCCGACCACTTGAGCGGCCCGTGGACCCCCCAGGGGATGTACCGGACCACCCCTTCGGAAGGGCGGACCTGCACCTCCACAAAGCTCTGGTGAAAAGGCGCGTAGTTGTAATCGAAGGCCGCGGATAGCCACTTGGCGGAAAAAGGCCAGGCGTTGAAGTCGCGGGTCCACCACCACATGGGCTTCTTGTACCAGGGAGTCAGTCTCTCAAGCTTGTCGATGACGTCTTTACTGGAGGGATAGATGGCCGATCTGGAGAGGGCCGGTTCGGCCGGATAAGAAAGCGACGGTCCGTAGCTCATGAACGCCCCTCCGCCTCCGTTCACGAAGTGATGAGTGGGCCGCTTGCCCGGCTCCAGGTAGTACTCGAAGTCGTGGGTATCTCCGGCCATCACCACATCCACCCCCGCCTCGTGGATGATGTCTCTGATCTCGGTGAACTCCTCACTGGTTGCCGTCCAGTCCAGACCCTCGGCATAAAAAGGATGGCCCAGCAAGACCATGATAAACTTTCCCTGGGCTTCCCGCAGGGCGGCCGTAAACCAGCGCCGCTGATCCAGGTCGATTCTGCGCAAAATCCCGGTATCCAGAGCGATGAAGGCGAAATCGTCGGTTTGAATCTGAAAGTAAGGAGCTGATTGATGCCCAACATCAATTTCGTAATGCTCCCGGAGAGACTGCGCGTGCTCCAGCATGGACTCGATCCTCCCCTCGGTGGTGGTGGAAATATTCTGATCAGCGGCCACCCGGGCTCGAATGGCACGCCGGGCGTCTTCGGGGCGAAAAAACACCGCGCTGAACGACTCCAGGGCGTCGTACCAGTCGTGATTGCCGGGGATGGCGTAGATGGGCTTTTCGAACCCCTTGAACGGAAGAAAGAAACGGTGTTCGTAGTCCCGCATGGCGCCGTCGGGATAGATCACATCAGACGAGATAACCAGAAACCGAACCTCGGGCTGGTTGCCACACTTTATGATCTGGTCCTTGAGCACCAGTTGAGAAGCGTCTCCTTCCCCCGTGTCACCGATCACGATAAAGCTGAAGTCACCGCCCTCCAGATCCGGCTTTAGCTTGAAACCGTCACCCTGCCAGGCTCGAACGTCCTCTTGCACCGAGGCTCTCACCATGGCTTCCCGCCAGACGTAGGTCCGGTGGGCCGCGTAACTGTCCCATACCCCGGAGGCCCAATTCTCGGTGTCGAAGTACCAGTTCATCCCCCAGATCGGGACGGTACCGGCCAGCACCGCGGAAACTGGAAGACCCAACGCCAGTCCCCTTTCCAGGGCCACCCAAAGGGAATAGGACGCCTGGCGCATCCGAATGGCAAAGCGCAGCCTGAGGGTGAGAAGCCAGCGCAAAACCCGACGCCATAAAGTGAGTTTGGAGCCCGGCGCAAAAGCCACCTGAATGAACACCCGCAGGGGCCTGCGCGCCACTTTCCGGGCCAGAGTGTAGAGGGGGGTGAAGATTCCGAAACTAAAGATCAGGGCCACGAAAGCATCGCCCAGAACAGCCACGAATGGGCCTATCAACCCGACCACCGAAAACTCCACCGGCATCCGAGCCACGTGCATGGCAAACAAAGTCACCAGAAAGGCCGCTACCCAGCGACGGTCAACCCCCCGGACGGTATCCTGCTCCTGGGAGATCTTGTCGGCCAGTTCTCTCAACTCCACATAGTCCGGAAGTTCCAGTTCGTCGATCAACTGGTCTCCGGCATCGACCGTATCCAGGACCGGACTGGTCAACATGATCGAAGCGCTTCCCAGCAGACGAAGCCCCCCCGCAATGGCCAGGGTGGGGATATAGAACGGATTGTAGAGCAGCAAGAAGGCCATCAGGAAATTGCCCGCAGCAGGTAGCACGGCTTGCCAGGCGCCGTGTCCTTCACGAAGCTTGCCGGGAAAGTTCCACAACTGTTGTACCCCGTCGGCCAGAAAGAGAAAAGCCATGAACAAGAGGAGCGCCGAAGACAAGAGCATGGGAGCCCCCAGCACCAGGATCCCCAGGCCCACCGTGGTGGCACCGGCGTTGTAGCCGGACTTCCTCTGCTGTTCGCCCACCAGACGGAAGCTGTGCATGACTTCCAGACACCCGCCGATGGTCATCAGCATGCCCACCAATTCCTGATAAGAAGCCGGCACCATAAACGGTGAGGCCAAACAGACGATCGAAAAGAGGAAGACCACCGTGCCTACGCTCAGGCGCCGAAAGGCGGCTCTGTTCAACTTTTCCAGGAAAGGAAAGAGTCTTCTTAGTTTATCCAAGGCGGCAAGCCTCGCTGCTCCATCGCGGCGGCTTCCCGATCACAGTGGGGGCACCCTTTTGTGACCTCTCATGTGTACTTTACAGTCTTTGGAGGAAAGATATACCACTACCCGGTGAATCCGGGGTCTAAATCATAGAGATCAACGAGGAAAGTTCATGAATCAAAGACATTCAACAGCAAAATGGACCGGCAGCCTGAAAGAGGGCAACGGCACGATGAAGATCGGTGAGAACGGCTGGGAAGGCAAATTCAGTTTCCCCTCCCGCTTTGAAAGTGCCGACGGCACCAACCCCGAGGAGTTGATCGGCGCTGCTCACGCCGGTTGTTTCTCCATGGCCCTTTCGGCTGCCCTGGGCAAGAACGGCTTCAACCCTGAAAGCGTGAGCACCAAAGCCACCGTCCACTTTGGAATGGTCAACGACGCCCCCACCATCTCCAAGATCGAACTGCAAACCGAAGCCGAGGTTCCCAACATCGACGACGCGAAGTTCCAGGAGATCGCCAATGGCGCCAAAGAAGGTTGCCCGGTTTCCCGAGCCCTGGCAGGCACCGAGATCCACCTCGACGCAAAACTGAAAGTCAGAGCTTAAGCTCCTGAAAAGCGGGGCCTTCAAAGGCCTCGCTTTTCCTTTTCAAAGGGAAGTGAGTTTTTCATGCTGATTTATCGAGCCGGGGATGTCACCACCCCGGTAGCCAACGGTCCAGCCATCATCGCCCAGGTCTGCAACGACAGTGGCGTGTGGGAAGGTGGGCTCACCACAGCTCTTTCGGCCCGCTGGCCGGAACCTGAGAGAGCCTACCTGAAGTGGTACGAGGATCGCCTCTGGGAAGAAGAGCCGTTTGGCCTGGGTGCTCTCCAGACCGTGCGGGTAGGCCCCTTGCTCCAGGTGAGCAGCATCGTGGCTGAACACGGGCTTCTGCCCCACGAGGGCGTCCCCCCGATTCGCTACGGAGCCCTCGAAACCGCTCTTCACAAGCTCCTCCGAGTAGCCTTAAAGGACAACTCCAGTATCCACATACCTCGGATAGGGACCGGCTCAGCCGGTGGCGACTGGGCGCGAATAGAGCGGCTCTTGGCCAAGATGCTCCATCCCGTGGAACTCAACATTTACGACTTTCCGACCTAAGAACCTTGTCCCAGCACTCTCTGGCGTGGCATAATGAGCTTGTGACAACTCTTACTCCCAAATTGTGGAATCGCGACGAGTACTACCGGCTTGAGGAGCTTGGATTCTTTAGAGACCAGAGGGTCGAGTTGCTGTACGGGGAAATCGTGAGGATGAGTCCTCAGAACAAACCCCACGCCCTTGCCCTCAGCCGACTCAACACCCTCATGGTCCTGGTTTACCGGTCGAGCCACTATGTGCGAGTGCAACTTCCGCTGGACCTCGGCACCGAGAGCCAGCCAGAACCGGACATCGCTGTTGTTCCTATTTCCCTGGTCGAGAATTCTGACCCTCACCCTCCCACCGCCGATCTCGTGGTGGAAGTCGCCGAGACCAGCCTCCTTTACGACCGAAAGGAAAAGGCTGCTCTCTATGCCGGCGCGGGAGTGCCCACCTATTGGCTCGTCAATCTCCGAGAAGAGGTTTTGGAGGTCTACACCAGGCCTGAAGGCAAGCAGTATTCTGAAAGCCAGATACTGACCCCCACCGAGTCGGTTGCCTTCCCGGGCAGCGAAGAAGTCTTGAAGGTCTGTTCGATTTTTCAAAAATCGTGAGCACAGCCTCCGAATCTCTTTAAGATCCGACAATTGCAGGTTTCGTCTGGCTCAGCAAAAATCACTCCGCATGTCCGCCGCTTGTCCGCAGTGCCAGCAATCCATACAGGACCCGCAGCACCAGTTTTGTACCAATTGTGGATTGGCCCTGAAGCAGCCCTGCCCCCACTGCAATTGCACGCTCTCAACTCCTGACGACCCTTTCATCACTTGCGAGACCTGCAAAGACGACTTTTGGAGTTGCCAGTCATGCGGGCGTCTCTACCACCTGGACCGCACCGCCTGTCACAACAGCTATTGTCCGGAGAAAGGCACCTTTTGGACCACTCGCTTCGGCAAGGAGCAGTTTTTCCAGCACCCCCACCAGCGGTGCTTTGACGGCCCCGGGTTTGAGACCGACGAGAGCCCCCGGCCGGCCTGGGTCGGCGGGACCACCGCAGCGGCAGACATGCGTTGGCCCAGCCTGCACACCCTGGGACTGCTCCTCTCGGTTCAGGAGTCGGGGGTGGTGGAGTTATGGGCTGAGCGCGGCGCTCCCGCTCACATTCAGGAGGGTACCGACTTCTCCGAAACCAGCGTTTGTTTGTCCCGCCTGGACCTGGGAGAAGAGTCCCCTTGCCCTCCCTTTTACTGGCAGGACAAATTCATGATACCCGGCTCTCACTCCCTTTCCGTGCTGGAGATGTCCTCCAGTCCTTCGGTAGGAAAGCGTATCGATCTCAAGAGTACCGGCCGACCGGCGCTGCTGGGTCTGCTGGAAGAACACATCGTGGTTTGGGGAGAAAAAGAGTTCGGGGCCATCGACGCCCAGGGAGCCTACGAAACCATCGAGGCTGAACTGCAAGGTGTTCCCCAGTTTTTGTTGAGCAACGGAAAAACCTCGTGTCTGGCGGTCTCCCGGGAACCTAAAAAAGCCGTCCTATTCGAGATGGATCAGGGTCCGCTCCGTTGTCAGGACCCGATCTTTGCCGACTCCCTGGAATACGGTCTGTTTGCCGATCGCTATCTGCTATTTGCGGGAAACCGCCTGGCCTATTTGCAAGAACAAGAGTTCATCGTGGTGGAACTGCCCTCGTTGGTGGTCGCCCCACCCCTCTACGACCCCTCCGACAACCGCCTGACCTTGCTGCTCAAAGACGGCACAGCCCGCAGTTGCTCCACCACCGGAGATAAATTTTCGTTTATTTGTGAGCTGTCAGGCCCTCCTTCCACCCAGGCCCTGCGACTCGGCTCCAGACTATTTTACGGCACAGAGGGTCGGTACTTGTGTTGCGACGAAGAGGCCATCCGGCCCAGGTTGAGCTCTCCGCCCATGGGAGCGCTCTCCTACGCCAACGGCCGCATCTTTGGTACGTGCCGGGATGGAAGTATGTTCTGCTTCGAGCTATGAAAAATCTGTTTACCCTGACATATCTCTTGCTCTTTCTGCTGACCGGACTCACCTGGGGCCAGGACAACGAGGCCTACACCAGGGTGTTGGACAAACTGACCTCGGTCAACCACTTCGCCGACCGCCCCATTCTCTTCATCATCGGTTTTGACACCAGCAAGAGTATGTCGGTGGAGTTCGACCGCTCCAAGAAACTCACCCAAACCATTTTGAGCCGATACGCCGCCCCGGGCGACGCCATCTATATCTTTGGTTTCGCCGACAAGCCCTCGGTGCTCGAGGCCACCTCCACCCCCACCACCTTGACCACCGACAATCCCGACAAGCAGTTGGCGGGCATCAACGAAAGTCTACTCTCCTTGCCCCGGAGCAGCGCCGTGGGTACCGTCTTCGGCCGCGCCAAACTGTTCGGTCTGGAGAAAGCCAGGGAGTTCGGCACGGACAAAAACGTGGTGGTCCTGCTGTTTTCCGACAACAACTCAGAGATCGAGATGGGCACCGACGAGCGAGAGCGTCTCAAAAAGCTGGAATCCAGCGCGGCCTCCCGGGCCGAGACCGTACCCCTCTACGGCCAGGGGGTCTCCCACCTGTGGCTCACCCTCTACACCAATAGTTTTCCCAATTCCAGCAAACTGCTCGGACCCGACGGCGAAGCAGACCTGGACAACCCGCGACTGGCCTGGGCGGCTCGGCGGGTGGGCAGCCAGACTCTGCAGTTCATCTCTCCGGCTGCTGCTCGAGTGGAGAGCGCAGAGTTGGACGTGGCGGTCCAGTTTCTGGGCTCCTCGGAGCCGACTTCGGCCACTCTAAGCGTGGACGGCAAAGAGACCCACCAGACAACCTTCGAAAACGGGGTGGCGAGCTGGCAACTGACCGAGCTGGCGGCGGGCCCTCACGTGCTGTTTGCTCAAGCCGTGATGGCCGACGGCAAGGTCCGGAGCGTGGAGATGGAGGTGATCGTCTCTACCCCTTCGCCTGCCGCCACTTCCGAGCCGCCGCCTACACCGGCTGCTTCACCGGTCCCAGCCGAAGAACCGAGCGAGTCTTCCTCACCCCCCATCATTCCCTTCGTGCTGCTCTGTGTGGCGGGAGCCGTGGTCTACCTTCTGAGTAATAAGCCGATCAAGGTGAGGGTGATCGGCCCGGATTTCGAGGAGTCTTATCTCTTGCCCAAAGGTAAGTCGTTGAGGGTCGGGGGGGCTCCCAGGGTCGAGTCCGATCTGGTCTTCAAGGCCGACGGACTGAACCAGAGTATCGCTTCGGTGAGATGTCTTCCGTTTGGAAAAGCCAGAGTTTATTGTAACGAAGAGGTGCGAGAGGGTTCGGTGGAAGTGGAAACCGACGAGGGCTTTACGGTGGGCCAAACCGGCGAGCCGCTCCTGACTTCAGCCACCGTCACCCACACCGACGAGCGCGGCCGCAAGAAGGTCTTTACCCTTGTGAAAGAGGACGGTTCCGGACCCGGTGCAGAAGAGGAGCACTTCGGGTCGTCAAGTGGAGAGGAGGCGGGAGACAGTGGGTCCGATTGGAGAGATTGACAGTTTTTTCCTGAGATTCGGGGTGCAAGTCCTGGAAGAGATGAAGGGCTGGAGCTTTGAGTGGGAACCCATCAAAGAGCTTCTGGCTCAGTACGAAAGCTCGCTCTATTGGTTGGCCATCGTCCTGGTCTTGATCTTTGTCCTGGGTACCCAGATGGTCTTCTTTCCGTTGTTCTATCGGGGTATGAAGCAGCAGGCCCCCAGTTCCATGCGATTGGCCTATCTGGGCAGCTTGTTGGTGGCCATGGTGGTTTTCCACTGGTGGCTCTGGCAGGTTCTTTTTGTGGCTCTGCTCCACAACTACTGGGTATGGCTGGCCTGGGGTTTGTTCGTACTGCTGTGGTTGGGGCTGGTTTTCTGGACTCCCAAGAGGAGGCTTGAGTCGTGACGGCATTTTTTCCAACTCTGGTGATCGGGATCGGGGGCACCGGTAAGTCCATCTTGCTGGATATTCGACAGCGACTTTCGGCCCGCTTCGGTAGCCATCGAGACCTCAGAACCATCGGATTTCTGGCCTTCGACACCGATGATGCCATCGACGAAGAGTCCTCTTCCAAGGATCCCCTGGCCGAAGCCCTGGCTTTTTCGGCTGCCGAACACGTGCACCTGACCGTCAGCGACAACAAGATGGCCGACATCCGGGAGAACCTCCACAGCCATCACCCGGCCTTTGCCAGTTGGCTGGAAAAAGAGTCACTGATCCACCCCAGCGTGGTCTCCGGAGCCGGCCAGATCCGCCAGATCGGCCGGCTGGCTCTGCTGGCCAACATCGACAAAGTTGTGCCGGCCATCAACGACGCGGTCAAGAGCATTACCTCCGCCGATGCCAGGCGCTCTACCCTGGAATACTTGAAGTCAACCGGGGCCAAAGATATCGAGATTCGAGAAAAACCGCTGCGGATTTTCACCACGGGCTCTCTGATCGGCGGCACCGGCTCCGGCATGTTCATCGACATGGGCTATCTCTTCCGGGAAGACACGGTGCGAGCGATGATGGCCGGACAGCGCCCCATCTCCACCGGGATTTTCGCCGTGCCTCTGGCCGGTCGAACCCGCTCGGGGGTAGACACCAGGGCCAGCGCCTACGCGGCCCTGAGAGAGCTCAACCACTATAGCGACCCGGGCAGCCGGTACCGGGTGGACTACCCCGACGGCCGTTCCTTCGAGTCTCATGAGCCGCCCTACGACTTTACCTTTCTGGTCTCTACCCAGAGTGGTCGGAGCACCCTGGACGGGCCCCGCTCGTTAGTCTCCATGGTGGGGCGGCGGATCATGCTGGAAGCCACCTCGGAGTTCTCTCAAAAGATCGGAAGCAACCGCGACAACATCCGTAAGCACCTGGCAGCCACCGACGATCGGGGCTGCAACCAGAACTTTTTCACCTTCGGTCTCTCCTCCATCGAGATACCGTTGCGCAACTTTTCCACCGCCTGTGGAGCCCGCTTTCTGGCCGACACCATCGCCGATCTTCGCTACGGGAAGTACCGGGAGGACGCCCAGAACTTCGATCTCGACCCCGCCTACCTCAACGACTTCTTGAAAGAACAAAGGATGGACGAGGCGGGCCTGAAGAAGCGCTTGCTGGAGCCGGCCGAGGGGCGTCTCTCTTTGTCCGAGGGCTTTACCGGGCAACTCGACGAACTGAAAGAACTGAGCGGTCGCCCCGTGATCGACCGGATCCGAAAACTGGAAAAGGAGATCGAAGCGGCCCTCACGGTGGCCCAGGGCGAAGGGGGCAAGAGCGGCTTTGCAGCCGCCCAGATCCGCTCCAACGCCCGCAAGCTTCAATCCCGGGCTCTGCCCATACTGGTGGAATTGGTGGAACGCCTGCTGGCCGACCCGGGCAAGCGCCTTTTGGCGGCTTCGGCCGTGGTCGACAGCCTGCAAAAGAAACTGCAGGGGATGCGGGACGGCATGGTCGCTCGCCACAGCGAGCTTTCAGGGCGTATCCGCAAGGGGACGGCCGCGCTAAAGCGCCACCGCCGAGAGCTCGAGACCATCGCCGGTGACCCGCTGCTGCGCTTTTCTTTTTGGGGCGGTCTGGCCTTCAAGGAAGCCTTCAACGGTCGCTACGCCCGGGATGCGCGCATCCTCTGGGACATGCTGTTCGAGGAGCAGTTGACCGCCCCTGATTGCCTGCCGGCGGTGTTGGACAGCCTGCTCTCGAAGCTCACCGAGCTGAACACCCGAGCCAAGAATTTCGATCTCTTTCTCTCCAACCTGCACGACGACTTCGCCGAGAAAGCCGAATCGGTGGCGAAGTCTTCTATTCCTATCAACGGAAAATGGGTCAAGTCGCTCACCGGCATGGAAGAGGACAATCAAGACCCGGTGGATGCCGCCTACAAAAAGATCATCGGCCAGGACCTGCGCCAACTCACCGGTCGTTTTATTGAACGCGAGCTGAAGGACTACTTGAAGTCCAGCGTGGACGAGACCCCCGGTGAAGAGACCGGCATCATGAGCATGGAGCGGCGAGGAGTGGCTCTGGAAGAACTGAAGAAGTCGCTCTGGAACCTGGCCACCCGCCTGATCACCCAGCACGGCCGGCTGGAAGACACCGACGTGATCAAGGCGTTTATGCAGGAAAAGGAAGCCACCGAACTCTTCCAGCAGGTGGCTCGCCTATCCACACCCTTTCTGGAGCTCGACCGCAGCGATAGCAAGTTCGACGATCATCCCGGCAAGCAGCAAACCATGGTGGGTTTTGCCGGTGCCCTGGGCGAGGGATCATCGGCCCAGACCAGATTTCGGGAGCTGTGCGACAAGTATATCGAGGGCGTGGAGGGCCACCACGACGAACGGCTGATCCCCCTGGACAATAGCTACCAGGTGATTTTTTATAGGGAATACGGAGCCTTTCCGATCCGCCTGTGGACCCACCTGAAGGCCCTGCAGCAAGCGTATGAACGACAGCTCGAGAAGTCGCGGGTGCCGGTTCATCTGGGAGGAAAATCCGAGCACTACCTGCCCATCATCAAGGCCGCCCGAGAAGACATCAATCGCCTGGCCACCCTGTACATGGTGGGGGCCATCCCCCAAATCGCGGTCTTCGATGCCGAGCCCGATTCCTCCGGACATCGTTTGGACTTCACCCAGAACGGCTTGCGCCGAGTCCTGCGATTTTCCAGTGACCTGGAAAACACGGCAGGGCGCCTGTATGAAGCCGAGGCCGATGGAGTGCCCCAGTACGTGGATCAACAGATCGCCAAGAAGCGCTCGATGTTGGGAGACCAGGAGTTTACCTCGGCGATCCTGGAGTTTCGAAACAGTCTCTACGACCAGCCCCTGGAGGAAGAAGCGCGGCAGTATCGGCTGGGACTGCTGGACAGCTATCTGGGAAGCGATCGAGGTCTCACCGAAGCGCGCGCGGCCGCTCCGGTCCAGGCCGCTTCTGCCGGTCCCGAGACGGTTGCTCCCAGCAACCCGGAACCGGCCCAGGCCGCACCCACCGGTGGGGTCTCCATTCCCGATCAGATCAAAAAACTCGGACAGCTCCGTGACGACGGCATCCTCACCGAAGAAGAGTTCGAGACAAAGAAGCGTGAACTGCTAGACAGGATGTAGATGTGCTGACCCTCACCGAAACCCCCCTTTCGGCCCTGCGAGAAACCACCGAGAAGCTGGTCAGAATACCCTCGGTGTCGGCCGACCGGGAAACCTGCCACCACGTACTCACCATCATTCGAGAGATGATCCCCCGCTGGGAGACCTTTCATACCGAGGTCTTTGAGTACCAGGGGTACCAGAGCCTGATCATCGGAACTCGGGCGGGGCGGGCCGCTCCTTTGATCCTGAACGGCCACGTGGATGTCGTGACCGCTACCCCCGAGCAGTTCGCGCCCGAGATCCGGGCCGACGGGTTGCTGTGGGGGCGCGGGGTTTACGACATGAAGGGGGCGGTGGCGTGCTACGTCGAGTTGCTGAAAAAGATCGCGGAGTTACCGGTGGACGAGCGCCCTCATTTCCAGGTGCAGTTTGTCTCCGATGAGGAGATCGGCGGTCATCGGGGCGTCGAGGTCATGGTCAAGGAAGGCTTCGATGCCGAGCTCTTTTTGGCCGGAGAGCCCACCGATCTTCAGGTCTGCAATCAGGCCAAGGGGGTGCTCTGGGTCAAACTGCACCTGCAGGGCAACCCCGGCCACTCGGCTCGGCCCTGGCTCTGCCAAAACCCATTGAACGCCCTGATGAGAGGGCTCCACACCCTGACCGGTCGATTTCCGGTGCCGGTGGAGCCGGTCTGGGCCACCACCGCAACGGTCACCGGAATCGACGTGGGTACCAATTCGCACAACCGGGTCCCCGACCAGGTAGAGTGCAAGATCGACATCCGTTACGTGCCCCAGGACGATCCCCACGAGATCATCGAGTGGCTCAAGCTCACCTTCCCCAATTGCGAGTTGGAACTGGTCCAGTTAGCGGTCCCGCTCTTCACCGATGAAAACAATCCACTTTTGAAACGAGCCCTGGAGACCGGGCGGCAAGTCCTGGGCCACACCCCGAAACTGTTCTCCGAGCACTTCGCCTCCGACGCCCGCTACTACAGCGCCAGTGGCACCCCCGCGATCTGCTGGGGCCCCTGCGGCGGAGGGATGCACGCCCACGATGAGAGACTGGATCTGGAGAGTCTGCAGACCTATTCTCGGGTGGTGGATCAGTTGATCTTTGATATGTAAGGTTATTTTACAGGGGCACCGATTAACTTGTGTTTACACTATTCAGAACAAGGTAAAAACACATGAAAATCACTCCTCAAGCAAGTTTCCAATTCAAACCAGGTGCCGTAACTCTAGCCGATCTCGGCAAGATGATGTCGAAAGCTGACAACGGTACGCTCTCCATCAGCATCCCTCAGGACGTGCTGGTGCAGTCCGAACCCTCGAGCGCGAGCATTTCCGACCCCTTCGGCTGGAACAAGGTCGACGAATCGTCTCAAGTAGAGAACAAGCCTGAAGTTCGCCCCTCCGTGCAACAAGCCATCGACTTCCTGGCCTCAGCCGATGAAATTCGGGTGATCCACACCACCCGCAGCCTGCCGCCTGCGTACCCCGAAGGGTTTCCGGCCGGTCGTCACGCTGTGGGAGCACGCAAAGGCGAGGAAACCAAAACCTTCATTATGAACACCGAGGGTCTGGTCTCTCATCTGGGGCAGGTCATCCCCGGTAAGACGAGAGTGGACGGCTACGTGGCTGAAGTCAGCGACCCCTATGCGCGGGTCGACGATGCGGCCAAGTTCAACGAAAGCGAACTGGAGGCCCTGACCCTGGCTATGATGCGAAATAAGCCTGACGAAGTGGCCACCAATTATGCCGCCGCCATTTACTCCAACGGAGATCAGGTGAAGTACACGAAAGCCTATATCGAAACCGTACCACTTAGCAATCCTTGAGCTTTTTTAACACCGCTGTAATCCGTCCATAGCGGTACTCGAAGTAGAGTACCGCTATGGACGTTGTCAGAAGAACCAGTATTTTGCCCCACGGCTTCCCCCGCATCGATGTATTGAGAAAGACCGAAATCGACCCTAACGGCAACCAGGTACCGGTGGACTACTCCCAAACCGGTATCGACCTGGGAGACGGAATCTTTTACGATCTGGCCGGCCATATCAGCATTTCGCCGGATCGAGCGCTGGGCGAATCGGCCGGAAGAAGCGACTTCGGCGGAGCCCACCTGGACGGTCCGGGCTGGACCGACACTCACGTGTCTCGCAGCGGCTCCAACGTCCTGGTCGATGGACCCGGCTGGAACGATCACCGGATCTCCGAACGACCCGGAGACACCCGGATCGACGGTCCGGGTTGGGACGACCTGCGTATCCGCGAGTCAGGAAACACCACGGTGATCGACGGACCCGGCTGGAACGATTGGCGGATCACCCGAGAAGAAAACTGTATCACCATCGACGGCCCCGGCTGGAACGACTGGCGAATGACCCGCGACGGAAACACCCTCACTGTGGATGGGCCCGGCTGGAACGATTGGCGAGCCTCCAAAAAGGGAGACACCGTGGAGGTCGCGGGACCGGGTTGGCAGACCGTTCGTGTGACCCGTCGAGAGGGAGAAGCCCGGGTGGACGGTCCGGGCTGGAACGACTGGCTCATCCGAGAGTCGGAGAACAAAACTCTTATCAACGGCCCCGGCTGGAATAACTACTCGATCGATTGGTCCTGACCGGAACCCGCGTACCACTCCCCGATGCTCATGGTCGCAGCCCAGGAGACCCACACCGTGACGGCATAGCAGTCTCGAAAGGAATACCCCAGTTCCTGGACCGCGTTGAGGGCCACCCGTAGGAAAACCGCTCCGAAAGCCAGAGCAAAACAACGAATGACCCACACCCGGTGGGATTTAAAATCTCTTTGCACGGCCGTCTTCCACAGTCTGAGCGCGCTATAGAACCAGAGCACGCTGAGTAAGAGAAACCCGGTTTGGGAGAGCAAGCCCCCTTCGGCCATCAACGACATGGGGATGGCTGTCAGGGCGGCCACCAGCACCGACAAGACGTACACTCGTCCGCGCTGCCGGTGATACGGTAAGCGGGTCACAAAGCCCAGGGGCCCGAGAAAAAGACAGAGTGAAGCGGACACCCCGTGGGCTCTCACCAGCCAGAGATTCTCTTGATACTTTTCAGTGAAGGGGTAGTCGAAAGCCTCTGGGCTTCCCATGACATAGCCAACCGAACTCACCGCTGTAGCTGCACAGACCAAAAACAGTGGCAAAATCCAGTAGTCGCCCCTCAATTCTTCATGACCCAGGCGATCGAGGTCGACTCCACCTGAAAGGTGCGCATCGAGCGAGACATCTTCATGCCGGACTCGAGCACGGTGGCCCGAGCGCTCACCCGAGAATCATCGGCCCTCTCCAGGATCGACCGGGCTTTCTCCGAGGGAACCTCCAACTCAAAGGCCCATGAGTCGTGGTCCAACTGCGAAAGCTCATTAGAACGAAGAATTTCATCGCCAAGCTGGAGATCAGCCCAGAAGGCTTCCCATTTTTCATCCCCTGGATGGTCGAGGTTGATCTCAAATCGCCACTTCTGCTCGGTTTCTCTAAAAACCACCAGATCGAGCGACGGGACGACCCCCTTCAGGTCTTTTTGTACGGAGGCTTCCTCCGGTAGAGCCGGCTCACTCTTGACTTCCAAAGCCCAGGCGGAAACGGCAACCAAAACTATCAGAAAAACTAACTCTCGATAACGCATACCGGGTCTAGTCGCGGTCTTCGATGTTTTCTTCCCAAATAATTTTCAGGTGCGAGCAAAGGAGGAGGCATCTTCTGTCTCCGGTCAAATGGCAACCCAATGATCGAAGTCTATTATTGGCAGGATGATCCCGAAGCCGAAGAGCTTCTGGAGCTTTTGGAAAAACGGGGCCTGGAATACCGAGCCATCCAGTTGGATGTAGAAGACCCCGGCAGCCGTCCGTCGGCCACTTACCAGGGTAAGACGTACTGGGAGTTGGGCGAACTGCTACGGGTGTTGGAGGAGAATTAACACCGGTCAGGTCGCCACCCCAATGGGTGTCGTGCTATACTCGTTTAGCTCCATGCTGATACCTGGCCAAAATAGGCTCTCGCCCTCGCCCTCTCCCCGCCCAACCGCAGGGATGGGGATCTCCATGCAAGAGTCGCTACCGGAGGCCCCGACCGACGGCTTTCGGCCTTCAGACATCGTTGAGCGCAAGGCTCAAGCCCTGCAGTTGCTGGAAGACCCCTCCCCCCTGACTCCCCCGAGTGAGGGTCTTCTCAAGAGCGCCTGGGAGAGCATCTCCTCCTTCACCCGAAACCTGGTGGGCCACTTCCTGCACGGCGAGTTGCCCCGGCCCATGCCGGCCGAAGAAGCGAAGCACTTGGCGCTAAAAGAAAACGAGGCACTGAAGCAAGAGTTTGGTACCAGCGACCACAAGCCGTTGCAAGAACGCCTCGAGAAAGCCATCGAGATGGCGCGCGAGGCTCTGCCCAATGCCGGTTACTCGGGTCAAATGGCGGTGCTGGATACCGACGAAGAGCGGGGCCAGGCCAACGCCGACGGCTCCATCATCGTGAGCCGCGGCTTGATGGAGCGGCTGAGTGACGAGGAGTTACTCTTCGTGGTGGGCCACGAAATGGGCCACCTGGAGGTTGAGCACGATGCCCGGAGACTGGCCTACGAGCAGCGCCTGGCAACCGCCAAGTCGGCCGGAGCTCAGGCCTATTTTGCCCAACGAATGATGGAGTTCTACCACGATGCCGAGCGGGAAGCCGACGACTTCGGGGTGCGGGTGCTGGAGCACCATGGGCTGGGCAAAGAACACGCGGTCAGCTTCATGATTCGCAAGATGACCGGGTTGAGCGGCGGAGACACCGCTTCGCAAACCCACCCCAGCGATGCCGAAAGGGCCTGGAGGCTGGCTAGGAGCCCGTGACCACACCGCCCGATTGGCATTGAGAGGAGACGTTCACGGCTCGGACCCGAGTGAGGTCCACCATCCCTCCACTCCTGGCCGTTGCTCGTAAGGTCTCAACCGTCCCACTCGCTTTCACCTGGGCCCCGGACTCAGCCACCGCCTCGAAACTCGGACCGCTCAGTCCCTCGATCTCCACTCGGGCCCCGGCGGAGGCCGACACGGCCTGTAATTCACTGACAGAAAAACGTACCAGAATGGGCACGGAGGTGGAAAACGAAGTGTCTTTCCGGGGCCGCACCAGAAGCGTCCCGTCCACCACTCGGGTTTCGATCTTGTCCACCACGGAGGGCTCGGCGCTAACAGTGAGGGGGGAATTCTCCCCCACCACCACTCGAACTCCCACTACCGAGACTTCCAGTCGAGTAAACGTTCCCTCGGGAGTTCTCTCTTCTGTCTTAGAAGCTGTGGACATTTAGCGATCCGGCCCAAAGAGATCGAATTCATCTTCGTTGTCGCTCCAGGACGGCTCCTTGAAGTCCACCACGGCCAAGACCTCGAGCTTGCACCCTCGATGGATCTCCGGTTCGGACAAGACGGTGAGATCGGGGAGTTCGGCGGCTAAGACTGTGTGAAGCTCTTTGCGGATAGCACTGTTGGTCAGGAGAGCCAGCGGCTCACCATTGCTCAACCGGGCCATTGCTTGCTTGACCACCAAAGCAACCATTGCCTTCTGCTGAAGATCCAGAGTAAACAACTGCTCGCTACCGACGTAGCGGATCGACTGCAGGAACATCTCCTCGATATGACGCCCAATCTTGAGCGCCCTCAAAACCCCGGATCCGGCCTGCAACCTCTTGCAGATCCAAGGAGAGAGGGTGCCTCGCACAGCCGACAGCAAAGCCCCCCGGTCGGGCCCGTGGTCCCAGGCCAACAAGATCGCAGTAAGGATGGTCTCCATCTCCCGGATCGGCACGCCTTCCTCGAGAAGGCTCTCCAGTACCCGATAGATGGTGGTGATGGGCATGCGTATGCGTTCGAGCTCCTCGGCCACCACCGGAGACTCCGCCCGAACCTCGTCGACCATATCCTTGACCATCGCCAGACTCAAAAAATCGGTCGCGTGGCGAGCCAGAAAACCGACCAGTGGCTTCTCCCATTCCTCCGGCAGCTCTTCTCGGCCCAGCAGGCCACCCCGGATCTCCAACGCCCACCCGTTCTGGGGATCGGGCGCGAGGGTGGGCTCACTGAGGAAAAACCCCACCCGCTCAAAAAAACCGGCCTTGACCGATGACCAGGAGTTTTTGACCTCCTCGAGTTTGGACAGGGGGAGCTTGAGGGTCAAAGCGTCGGAGCGGGGGACCCCACTCTTGCGGCGATCGGACTTCTCGATGTCGGTCCAGACCTTCCAGGCCAGAAACTTGCCCATGGACAGACCAAACCCTATTCTGGTATCCCCCAGCAGTTTAGCCTTCAACAGGGGGTCGGCCACCAGCTCCTTGAGGAGTAGTTCCACGGTGGCTTTGAGTTGCTGTGCATTTCGGCCCTCCAGGATCGGCTCGGCTGCCAGGATCTCACCCAAAGTGCGCTGGAGGGCGTCGGATTGCGTCTTGTTGGGCTCACTCATAATATAGAAGTTCGACTCCGTGCCGAAAAACCTGCCCTTTCACTAGAAGGGCGGTGAGACGACCCTAAGAATCTAACTCAAATGACAACAGGTCGGACCATATTAGTGGTGGACGATGAAGCCGTGGTGCGCGATCTCGTCTCGGGCCTTCTCAAGAAACTCGGTTACGAGGTTGAGCAGGCCGAAGACGGCACCGAAGCCCTGGTGAAGTTCAACCAACTGGAACAACCCCCAGCCGTATTGGTGACCGACATCGTGATGCCGGAATTGGGCGGAGTGCAACTCGCTCAGATCCTCAGACAGAGCCATCCCCAACTCTGTGTGCTCTTTGTGAGTAGCTATCCGGACAAGAAGCTCGGCGAAGAAGAACTCGCAAACCCTCACAACGCTTACCTGGCCAAACCGTTCTCTCTGAGAAACTTTGCAGCGGCTATCACCCGCCTGGTTCAAACCGGCAGCTCCGCACAACCTGGATAGATGACCTTAGTCGAGCAACTTCGAGCCCACCTGGCAGCCCTCGCCCAGCCCCGGAATCCGATAAAGTATCCCGAAGCGCATCGCTATACGCAGCAGTATCTGTCGGAGCAGATCCGGGGAATGAGCCGAAAATTGCTGCGCCAGGAGTTCCCGGTGAATCTCGATGGAATCCCTGCAGTAGGAATGAACCTGTTAGGAGAAGCGACCGAGGGCTCGGTGGTGATGGTCGCTCACTACGACACCGTGGATGACTCCCCGGGGGCCGACGACAACCTCTCTGCAGTGGCGGTTGCTCTGGAGGTGGGGCGCCGGTGTCCGAACGTGCATCTGCTCTTTACCGACCTGGAGGAAGCGGGACTACTCGGGGCCCGTCATTTTGTGTCTACGGGTAAGTGGCGAGAACTCCCGGCGGTGGTACTGGAAAGCGTGGGATACTGGAGCAAAGAGGCCGGCAGCCAGGGTTATCCCTCGAGCTTGCCGGTGGTCTTCCCAGCCCATTTTCAGTGGCTGAAGGAGCGCGAGTTCCGGGGAGATTTTTTGGCGTTGCTCCATCTCTCGTCGGCAAGTTCGATCGCCCGCTCTCTTAGCGAGCACCTCGGTCCCGACCAATTGCCTATCGAAGTTCCCGATCTTTTGATCCAGCGAGAAGAGGCTCAGGAACTACGAGATTTCGGCCGCTCCGATCACCTGGCATTCTGGGAAGACGGGCGAGTTTGTCTGATGCTGACGGACTCGGCGAACTTTCGAAACCCTCATTACCATTCGCCCGGCGATACTCCCGACACCCTAGATCTCACGGCCCTTGTGAAACTCACCAAGAGCCTGGTGGAATGGTGTTCAGCCTTAACCCCGCTCTCCATAAGCGAGTAGACCGATGGCCACGAAGGAGGGAACGGAGCCCGCGACCAGCCACCAGGGTAGCGGCTCTGAAAAAAGAATGGGTGAAACCAGCATGGGAAAAAGCACCGCCACGGCGGTGTTGCTGGGGACCACCTGCAGTGCCGTACTCTTCGTATAGGCGTACTGCAGCACCACGAAGGCCACGATGGCCAGAAGGATCCAGACCGCTCCGGTGGCCCACCAGGCTTTTAGCAGGGCACCCCACTTCAAGACCAGGAGGTTCAGCCCCCCGATCACACCGGACAGAGTACCGAAGGCAAAGCCGAGATAAGGAGACTTCCGCCACACCGACCAAGCACACCACAGACCCGACAAACCCAAACTCAGTCCCAGGATCACACCCAGGCGCTCGGGCTGAAACTCAGACTCCTCGAAAGCCAGGGCCAGACTGCACCACCCGATCCAGGTGGTTCCACTCAAAATAAGGGCCAGCGCCGCCCAGTGCCAGGGAGTGATGGCCTCTTTCAAAACCAGGGAAGCGTAGAGATAGAGCGGCACCAATCCGAAGACCCCCAGAGCAGCCGCGAAACTTGCCGGTCCTCTGGAAAGAGACGAGGCGAGCACGAACGGCGCCGCGATGCACATCAGAATCCCACCCACCCAGACCAGAAACGAGCCCCAGCCCTGTCCCTTCAGAAGCCCCCCGGGGCCGCTTTCGAACCACAACGATCCACCTTTTTGCAAGCCCTGGCCGAGGTTATCCAGGGAGGCAGCTAGTAAGGCGAAGATAAGAAACCAGAAAGTGGCGGACATGGCGTCACTTTTCCGTCGGAGTCAGCAATCGACCTATCAGAAGGACCAGGTAGAGTTGACTCCATAAACCCTCCAGAAGCGCCAGATTTCGAACCAGCCGGGTGGCGTCCGGGTAGCTCGTGTCTAGACCCACCAGAGCGTTAAAGCTCAAGTAAGTCGTTTCGAAAAAGACGTAGGCGTCGGGGGGCAACGGACTGCCGAAGGCGGCCGGGTCGACCATGAGGATGGTGGAGAAGGCCGTGGAAAACGCAAACCCCGACATAAAATAGATGCAAGCAGAGCCCCACAGGCGATCGGTGGCGCGGTGGCGGCCCCGGAAAAGATCGCGAATAGCAAAGGCGATCACCACCAGTTGAACCAGGGCGAGCATCCCGTAGGCCACTAGCCTGAGTTGGTCCCTCACGGGGTTCGAAAACACGAACAGGAGATTCACACAGACCAGGATCAAGAAAGCGATCCCCAGGGCCACAAAGCCCCCCCGCACCAGCCACCTGGCCCGGGTGTAGTTTCTCAGCATGTCGCAGAGCAGTACCAGATACCAGGCGCCCACGGCGTGAAAAAGCGCATCGAACACAAAACCCCGCAGGCCGATGCCCACCAGCTTCAAGCCTTCATCGGCCAGCAGGATGAGGGCCAGAAAGAGGATCTGGACCATCACCGCCCGGCGATAGTCCTTCTTCTTTTCAGCTTCGTCGTTCAAGACTTCGAGTGTGGCGGGTTGCTCTTGTTGCTCCATGGACAATGCTTCGAAAACCGCCGTAAAGGTGCCTTTGAGTTCGCCCATTGAACAGTGCAACATAGGAGGAAGGGCTCAGGAAGTAAAAGGCAAGCACTATGAATCTAAAATCTATCATAGCCGGGTTTCTGACCCTGCTCCTCACGGCCACCGCTCTCGGTCAAACCACCGGCATCAATCTGGAGGGTTACGATTACCCCTTCCGGGAACAAAAATTTCAACTACCCGACAGCTCGCTTTCCATGACTTACATGCTGGTCGAGCCCACTGGAACCCCGTCCGGTCGTACGGCTGTCTTGCTGCACGGCAAAAACTTCAACGGAGCTTACTGGGAAAGCACCGCCAATCTCCTGGCTTCTCAGGGCTTTCGGGTGCTCATCCCGGATCAGATAGGATTCGGGAAGTCATCCAAACCGATCGACTATTCTTATACCTTTGCCCAACTCGTGAGCAACACGCGGGCGTTAGTTCAGGAAGTCAAACTCGGGAAAGTCACCGTGATAGGGCACTCCATGGGTGGAATGTTGGCCATGCACTGGGCTCTTCTGGCCCCTGAAGATATGGAGCAGTTGATCCTGCTCAACCCCATCGGCCTGGAGGACTGGAATGCCAAGGGGGTTCCCTATCGAGGGATCGACGGCTGGTATTCTAGAGAATTGAAGACGACCGCCGAAGCCATCATTGCCTATCAAAAGAATTTCTACTACGACGGAAAGTGGAACCCCCGGTACGCTCGCTGGGCAAATTTGCTGGCCGCACCGCTCTCCTCACCGGATTACCCTCGACTGGCACGCGTGCAGGCTCTCACCACGGCTATGATCGTCAGCCAACCAGTGGCTCACCGCTTCGATCAGATTCAAGTGCCCACCACGCTGATATTAGGGCTACGGGACCGCACCGCCCTGGACAAAGACCTGGCGCCCCCTGCGGTAGCCCAAGAACTGGGCCGATACGACCGCCTGGGAGAAGAAGTCAGGTCGCAAATCCCCAACGCTCGCCTTATCCCGCTCGACGACCTGGGCCATCTCCCTCAGGTGGAAGATTTTCCACGCTTTGAAAAAGCTTTGCTGGATTCTCTGAATTCTTTGTAACCTCCTCACCTCACCACAAACCTCGTACAAGATTTTCCATCGTCAAAGGTCTTTTGAACCAGCCGGTCCAGTTCGTCGTAAAAGAACTTTCGCTCCTCGCGAGTGGTGTCGAGTTCTAGAAGCTCTGAGGGTGGAAAGAGTTGAGTGAGTTTGTAGTAGATGTACCCTTCCTCTCCCCCGGGATATCCTTCGTCGTAACCATCGAGAAGGTCATAGAATTCAGGGTCTCCGGCTTCGATCACGGTGGGTCGGCACATGAGGTCTATGCCTTGCCGGTGTCGCACCCCCCGCGCGGTGGTCTCAGCGTACCCTTCGCAGGCTTTTTCCCAGGCCGTGATCAGGCGCGGAGTCTCGCCAACACTCGGTTTCTCGTTTGCACTCAGCCCAAAAGAAAGTGAGAGAGGGAGACGACCGCACGGTCGGCTCCCTCTCGGCTTCGATCCTCTTAAGGTGGTCCGATCACCCTTTGTAAGCTAAAGACGACCTTCGGCCGATAGGCCGGAGAGCTTAACAGTTCTTCCCGTGACGGTGTCTGCTAGTCCACAGGTACTCCGACTTCATGTCGCTCATACTATAGGATTTGGTGAGAGGTCGACGAGTACTTATGAAAAGATCGACAGCGTCTTTTCTAAAGCACAGGGCTTTTTTGATGTGTTCGGAAGTTCGTCTAAATCCGAAGAACTCCATGACCTTTTCAATGCCCTTTTCATCTGATTCTCTAGAAAAAGTATGCCTTCCCACGGTCATATTAAGACCATTGACCTCTATTACTTTCCCATCTAGTAGCTTGATGCTGGATGGGTACCCAGGATCAGATCTTCCGTGAAGAAAATTCCACTGCTCGAGCCCAGAACCAACGACATGCTTGCTGCAGGCATCGAGGTCTAGAAGATGCTGAAGAGTAGAACCTTCCTGACCAAGCCTAACGCCACTAATCACTAGATCGGGCAGACCTTTCTCCGCTTCGCTATTCTCCATCAGATGCTGTCGTATGGACCTACCGTTCTTGTCTGAAAAACATTCCATCCCAAGAAGTAAATCCGGTCGTTAAGGCGCGACTCCATGTATTCGTCTCGCGACATCTGAGTTCCATCCCGATAGATGGTAGGGATCTCAACAGGTCCTCCTGGTCCATCGCACAGAGTCTGGTAGATGCTTTGAGCGTCATTCACGTTATTCAAAAAGTTGAGAAACTTTAAAGGACCGGAGAAGACGATATTTACCGAGAAGCGACCCATCGACTGATGAGGTATCTTACCAGGAGGTTTGCCTCCACCCGACTGAGTTCTTTGCTCGTAAATCTCTGCTCGGTTGAAGACATCATCTCGAGGAAACTTGCCGGTCTCCATGAGAGGGTCGGTCGTGTCATGATAGCCTGGATCAAAGATTTCTTCCATCCACCCTTTTGTATCTTTTTGCGACCACAGCTTAAAATTGAGAGGGCCGCATTTCGAGCTTTTTCCTTCTCGAAGGAAGGGGGGGACCCACCAAGGATCGTTAGGACCAAGCCCGGTGTGGTCGGTAAATCTCACTGGGTTGCTTGTCATCGCTTCGTAGAGATTCAATCCCCCACTGTGCCCAATCGGATCTCTACTTATAAACCTCCCCAGCACGCCCTGGGGCGGATCTGAAAGTCTCTCATTCAAGGCGAAACTCGGATCATGCCACTTTTTTGATTCCGGGGGTGCACACACAGCAAGACCATTCTAGCAGACCGG
>Ga0172382_10000958_pt1 | contig 53182 bp, 57 predicted proteins | sample Leawel138RmetaG_FD_122245 | JGI IMG/M metagenome (GOLD analysis project Ga0172382, IMG submission 122245) | Leachate microbial communities from a municipal landfill in Southern Ontario, Canada - Leachate well 138R metaG | ecosystem: Engineered > Solid waste > Landfill > Unclassified | place... | reverse complement strand
TATGGCCTGGGTTGCCGGCCATGATGACGCCGTTGATGGCCCCGATGGACACGCCACCGATCACGCCCGGCATGATCCCGGCTTCGTCCATGGCGCGGATCACGCCGCATTCGAATGCGCCCAGGGCCGCGCCGCCCTGAAGAATGAGGATGGTCTCGCGCGCCAGCCCGTCGAGTGCCGCAGACGCATCAGCCAGTTGGCTTTCTGCGCCTCCGATCGGAATGCGATCGCGAATCAGGCGCTTGACGATTTGCGTTTCCTCGGGCGGCCGCCCCGTGGAGAACAGGCCGATCACGTGGCCGTTTTCGAGGTATAGCTCCGCAAACGAGCGGTCTGCCAAGGTACCCCGGGCGATGCGCTGCTGCGCATGATCGCTGCGCCCCAGAAAAGTGAAGCTGAAGTCCAGAAAATCGCAGTAGTAATGCAGCACGCTGGTGTACGGGATGCGCTGATCCAGCATGTTCTTGGCTGCAAGCTGCCCCTGCCGGCGTGCGTTCTGCCAGTGCATCGAGCGTTGGCGCTGACCGCCCTGCACCGGATAGGATGCGACGTCGCCTGCTGCAAAAATATCCGGATGGCTGGTCTGGAGGAATTCATCGACCAGCACGCCATCGCCGACGGCCACCCCCGAACCCTCGAGGTAGTCGGTTTGTGCGGCCGTCCCCACGGCCATGATGACCGTGCGGCACGCAATCGTTTGGCCGGCCAGGGTCTCGACGGCAGTCACGGTCCGCTTGCCGTGAAACCCGCGTATCGTCTCGTTCAGCCGCACTTCGATGCCGTAGCGTTCGCAGCGCTGTAGAAAATAGGCCGACAGCGTGTCTGAATGGATGCGTGGGAAGACACGCTGGGCACGGTCGAACAATAGGATCTTGAGGCCCATCCGGGTCAGCGTGGTGGCCAGCTCCATGGCGATGAAGCTGGTCCCGATGATGGCGACCGGCCCAGGATGCGCCGAGACCCACTGCTGCACGGCGCGTGCATCTGCAAGCGTGCGATAGGTGAATACGCCGGGCAGATCCGTGCCCGGCACGTCGAGGCGGCAGGCATGCGCGCCGCTTGCCAACAGCAAGCGGCCGTAATGGTAGGCGTGCCCGGAGGCGTCGATGACCTGGCGTTTATCCGGGTGAACGCGCTGGGCCCGGCAGGCGGGCCGAATGTCGATGCCGGCCTGCCGGTAGTCCTCTGGGGCTGCCAGCCACATCTGTTCGATGGTGGTTTCGCCAGCCAAAAACGATTTGGTCAGGGGCGGGCGGTTGTACGGGTACTCGGGCTCTGCGCACAGCATGACGATCGAGCCTTGCGCGCCTTCGTTGCGTAGAGTCCGGGCCGCCGTGGCGGCTGCGATGCCGCCCCCGATCAGCAGGAAATCGACTGGCTCGGGCGATTGCGGCCCGGTAGGCGGATGATCGTGTTTCAGAGTGGGGCCTCCTGGATTTGGACGGATCCAAGCATGGTAGCATCCGTCGTACACAAAATGTCGTACGCGCCCGCCACTCGCCGCGTGCCGGCCGGGGGGGCGGCGTCAGTGTGGTTGTGAGCGCATGCCCAGCGCCATCTCGACCAGCCAGGCGCAGCCCAGCAGGGTCATGTTGATCGCCAGGTACAGCAGCCCGGCGATGATGAAGGTTTCGACGATCAGGTAGCTTTGGCTCATCAACTGGCGGGCAAGGCCCGTGAGTTCCATGACGGCGATGGTCGACGCCAGGCTGGTGCCCTTGATGGCCAGTACGAGCTCATTGCTGTAGGCTGGAAAGGCCTGGCGCAGCGCCAGGGGAAAGCGGATACGGCTGAAGACCTGGACCGCGGTCATGCCGAACGCCGTGGCGGCATCCGTCTGCCCCTGGGGCACGGACTGCAGCCCGCCCCGGATCGCCTCGCTCATATAAGCGCCGCTGTTCAGTGAGATCGCCAGGATTGCACAGCGCGCGCCGTCGCTGAACAGCCACCACAGCCCCGGCTGGTCTCGCACGAATTCCAGGGCGCCGATGCCGTAATAGAGCAGGAACAGCTGGATCAGCAAAGGGGTCCCCCTGAAGGCCGTGCTGTACAGGAACGCGAGCCAGGCAAGCGGCCTGTGGCTTGATTCGCGCATCAGGGCCGCCGCCAGGCCCAGCACGGTGGCAAAGACGATCGCGGCCAGGCCGATTTGCAGCGTGACCCAGAAGCCTTGCAACAGCACGGGCACTGCCTTCTGGAAGAGCTCGATCATGCCCGGGATGCGCGCATGCCGCGCCCGTAGTGTCGTTCGGCCCACACGAATGCCGCTTGGCTGAACACACCGATGATGAAATAAAGAAGGCCGGCCAGCACGTACATGGGCAATGGCGCGCGCGTGGCCGCGGAGCCCAGCACGGCCGCGCGCATGAGTTCGACCAGGCCCACCAGCGAGACCAGCGCCGTGTCCTTGAGCGCGTTCTGCCAGACATTGTTCGCGCCAGGCAGGGCATACCAGAACAGCTGGGGCAGGGTGATGCGCCGCAGGCATTGCCAGCGGCCCATGCCGATGGCGCGGGCCGCTTCGATCTGACCGGGGGCGATCGCCGTCAGGGCGCCCCGAAACACTTCCACGCTGTACGAACCTGAGATCAGGCCAATGGCGACGATGCCCACCAGCATCGGAAAGAACGAACTCATCAGTTCGTCCAGGTCGAGCCAGTCGGCCAGATCGGCCGCTGGCTGCACCGTGGCAAAGAACAGCAAATAGATGATGAGCAGCTCGGGGATGCTGCGCACGATCAGCGTATAAAGGTTGACCAGGCCGCGCCACAGCCTGTTCCCGCCGGTCTTGAGCGCCGCCCCGCCGATGCCGATCAGCAGGCCCAGGATGATGCCGCACAGGCTGATGAAGACCGTCATCAGCGCACCACGCAGCAGCATGGTGCCCCAGCCGGAGGTCAGGATTTCATGCAGGGCATCCATCATGAAGGCATACCCCGCCTGAACGGCGAGGTATGGGGCGTTACTTGCAGGCTTCGTAGTTGGACAAATCGACCCCGAACCACCGGGTGCTGGAGGCCTTGATCATGCCTTCGTTCATCAGTTCGCACAGGGCCTTGTCCACTCGGGCCTTGAGCTCGGTGTTTTTCTGGTTGATGCCGGCCCCGATCCCCAGGCCCAGGACCTCGGGGTCGGCGCTGCTCTTGACGATGTAGTCGCCCATGGCGAACTTGTCTTTGCCGGACGTGTCGAGAAACTGGCTCTGTGGGGTCACCTCGGAAAAAGTGGCATCCAGGCGCCCGGCCATGAGATCCATCTGCATTTGGTCCTGGGTTTCATAGGTCTTGAGCTTGAGTGCGGGCGCGTATTTTTGCAGGTAAGCCCCTTGTGTCGTGCCGCTTTGCACGCCGACCGATTGCCCTGCCAAGCCATCGAACAGCGCCTGCTGCGTGTCGGCCTGGATCAAGGGGCTGCCCAGGGGCAGCACGAATGCCGAGTCTTCGGACGCGTAGGGGATGCTGAAATTGATGACCTTGGCGCGTTCGGCCGTGACCGACATCCCCGAGATCACCAGATCAAAGCGCTCGGCCTGCAAGGCCGGGATCAAGCTGTCGAAAGCCTGCACCACGAAACGGCATTTCATGTCGAGTTTGGCGCACAGGGCATGCCCCATGTCGGCGTCGAAGCCGGTAACCTGGCCGCTGGCATCGACCATGCTCCACGGCGGATAGCCGCCTTCGGTGCCGATTTTCAGCGTGGCCGCGGTACTTGCCGTCGCCACGCTGGCCAGGCCCAGTACGGCCAGTGCGGCCGCCTTGCGTAGGATGGAAATTGCCATGGACGGGATCCTTTATGAAGTTGGGGGTCTTGAATATCGCAATAGTAGTCCATCGGCTGCATCCTGGCCGATCAGCCCACCTGGATCGGGATCTCGGGGTGACGCACCCGGCTGTGCCCCTGGGTCCCCAGGTTGTAGACCAGCGTCAATGGGCCCAGACGCCCGACGAACATGAGCACCATGAGCAGGATCTGGCTGGGTCGGCTCAGGGCCGGCGTCAGCTCGGGGCTCAGGCCCGTGGTGCTGAACGCCGCCATGACCTCCATCACGATACTGATGAACGGCATGTGCTCGAGCAGGCTGATGACAAAGATACCGACGCAAACCAGCAATGCGGACACCATCAGTAACGCCAACGCCTTGTGGATGGATTCCGGGGCAACCGTGCGGTTCATGAGCACCACTTCTTTGCGCTGGCGTATATATGAGCGCACCACTGCCATGAGAATGATGAAAGTGCCCAGCTTGATCCCACTGGCCGTGGACAGAGACCCGCCGCCAATGAACATCAGACCCACCAGAAGGAAGCGGCTGCTGTCGCGCAACTGGTCGATGTCGACGCTGGCAAAGCCGGCCGTGCGGGCGGACACGACCTGGGTCCAGGCCGCCAGGCCCTGGCTTGCCACGGGGAGCGGGCCCAGTGTGAAGGGATTATTGGCCTCGATCAGCCAGAACAGTATCCACCCGAGCAGGTTGAGGATCAGGGTACCCAAAATCATCAGCCGCGTGTAATACGAGAGCGTGGACCAGGCGCGCTTCTGGTGGATGTCGGCCAACACGCTGAACCCCAGGCCGCCCAGTATCACGCAGAATGTAAGCACGAACGTGGTGACCGGATCGCCCGAGAAGCTGGCCAGACTGTTGGGAAAGAGCGTGAGGCCCGCATTGTTGAATGCGGATACCGCATGGAACCCCGCCATCAGGAATGCGTGCTCGAAGCGGTCGTGGCGCCACCACCAGAGCGTCAGCACGAGTATGGCCGTGAGCTCGATGGCCAGTGAGAACTTGAGCACGATGAAGGCGGTGCTCTTGACCCGCTGCATGCTGGTCTGATTGAAGGCCTCGAGCGCCAGCGCCCGATACTTGAGGCTGACCCGCTTGCCCAGGGTGACGGCGGCGATGATGGCGAAAGTGACGAAACCGATGCCACCGATCTGTACCATGGCCAACATGACGGCCTGGCCGAAGAAGGTCAGGTCATGGATCGGGTCGATGATCGTCAGGCCCGTGACGGTGACCGATGAGGTTGCCGTGAAAAAAGCCTCGAAAAGCCCGAACGGCCGGCGTTGCGAAATAGGCAGGCTGAGCAGGAGCGTGCCCAGCAGTATCAGGACCACAAAGCTGCCCGCCAGGATGGCGGGTGGGCTCGCCTGCAATTGCCCGGTGTGACGTGCACGCCGGTAGATGTTCAGGGGTTGGATAGGGAATCGGGCCATGGAGCATATCCGCGCCGTGTGCGCCTGCCCCATGCAACGGAGCGGGCTCGCGGTGCCGGCGGACTCAGCGCAACTTGGGGGCTGCCATTTTCAGGTATTGTAGAGGGCCAAAGAGTATCAAGGTGTCTTTGGCGCGCACGACGAACTGGTCGGTCGGGTGGATCGTGGTCTCCCCACGGCGCTTCACGGCGAGTGCATGGATGTTGCCGGGCGGTTCGGTCATCAGGGCGTCGCCGAGGGTACGGCCGTCGAGCTTGTCGCTGGCCTCGATCTCGACCACGAAGTCGCCATTGCCCAGGGCAATGTAGTCGTTCACCATGGGATAGCTGAGCACCTGGGCGATGCGTATGCCCATTTCTTCTTCGGGGTGGATGATCCGGTTGGCGCCCAGTTTATTGAGGATCAGGTGGTGGGCCCGCGACGATGCCTTGACCCATACGGTCTTGACACCCAGCGCCTTGAGGTGAACGGTGCACACCAGACTGGATTGGACGTCTTCGCCGATGGCCACCAAGACCATGTCATAGTCGGGCAGCGAGAGGTCGGCCAACGAATCGCTGTCGGTCGCGTTCACGATCATGGCCTGGGTCAGGCGATCGGCAAACTGGGTGACGATGTCGTTGTCGCTGTCCACACCCAGGACCGAGTGGCCCAGCCGCATGAGCTCGAGGGCTGCCGCCCCCCCGAAGCGCCCTAATCCGATGACGGCGAATTGCCCCACGAATGCACTCCTTAGCCCGCCAACTGCTGGCGTACCAGGCCGGAGACCTGAGCCATGTCGGCCCGTCCGGCCAGGGCTTTTTTCAGTTGTCCCATGATGGCGCCCATGGCCGCGCCGCCGTGCAGGCCCTGGTCTTTCGCCTGGGCGATTGCAGCCGCCACTGCGGCGGCAATTTCTTCCGGGTCGGCCTGTTGAGGCAGGAATTCGTGCAGGATGTCGAGTTCGGCTTGTTCTTGGGCGGCGCTGTCAGGACGGTTGGCCGCATTGTAGGCGGCAATGGATTCGCGGCGCTGCTTGGCCTGTTTCTCGATGATCGCCAGAATGGCGGCGTCATCGGGCGTGATGCGCTCGTCGATGGCTTTCTGCTTGATGGCTGCCTGAAGCAGCCGCAGGGTTTGCAGGCGGGTGCTGTCATGGGCTCGCATGGCCTGTTTGACGGCATCGGCGATTTGGGCGGCAAGTACTGCACTCATGGTCATGATCCGATACGGGCAAATACCTATTTTAACGGTTGATGCGCCAGTCGTGTCGTTCTGTGGGGCGACCCGCGGCGTCGTGACTCTGCTCGCAGAAGAGCAGCGAGCCGTCTATGCCCATGGCCAGGATGCTGGAGCTTCGCGTGCCATAGTCGGGGCTGATGATGAACGGGCTGCTAAGCAGCCGCTCGAATGCAGGCGCCAGACCCGTCTGCGGCAGTTCGCCGTCGGTGGCGGGCGTCGTGTCGCGCAGGCGCGCGAGAACGTCTTCTGGCTGCCGTACCCAGTGCGCGGCCGGCAGGGCATCGAGTGCGGCGCGCAAGCGCCGGGCCTTGGGCCAGGGGGTGTCGAGCAGGTGGTTGGATACGACATAACGGCCTGGTGCCAGCGGGTGCGGCCCCGGTTGTGGATCGCGGTTGCTGTAGTACCACCACTCGCGGCGCGAGCCCACGATCAGATTGTAGCCAGCCAGGGCCTGGGCCTTGCTCGCCAGTTCGGACATCCAGGATTTCGGGTCGGCGTCGGCCAGCAGGTAGTCGCGCACCAGCGCCCCCCTGGACGGTGCGTGCGCCGGTACGGCAGCAGCGGGTTCGCGGTAATTCGTCAGCAGCGCGAAGCGCCCGTCGCGGGTACAGCCCATCCAGGTGCCGCCCGCCTGCAGGTCGCGGCCAGCCAGAATCCCGGGATGTTCTGGCCAAGGCCCCAGGGGGGCGGTGGGCCGATGGTGGAATTCATCCCGATTGGCGGCCACGAGAACCGGCCAATGTGGGTGGCCCAGGGACAGGTAGGCAATACACATGATGGTTTGTTCGAAAAAGGAAACCAGAAAACGGACGAGGGCTGCGCTCGCGCCTGTACAGCCCTGATTTTTGCATGTCTACGGCCAGTTTGCAGGCGACTTCGCGCATTCAACGCGGGTGCCACAGGGTATACTTAATGGCTTGGCATGTGATCACTGGGGTCGCATGCCATCATTTCCTGCCCATGGGTGCATTCCCACGTCACGACAACCAACGACATCATGCAGAAAAACAGTTACAGCTACGAAGAGCTATTGTCTTGCGGCCGCGGTGAGCTCTTTGGTCCGGGCAATGCCCAGTTGCCTCTGCCCCCCATGCTGATGTTCGACCGTATCGTGCATATCGATGACCGGGGTGGGCCGCATGGCAAGGGTGAAATCATCGCCGAACTCGATATACGGCCGGATCTCTGGTTTTTCGACTGCCATTTCCAGGGTGATCCGGTCATGCCCGGCTGCTTGGGGCTGGATGCCATGTGGCAGCTGGTCGGCTTCTTTCTGGGGTGTTGCGGCGGCCAGGGCCGTGGGCGCGCCCTGGGTGTGGGCGATGTCAAATTTACGGGGCAAGTCTTGCCAACTGCACAAAAAATACGTTATCACATCGACATGAAACGTGTCATGATGCGTAAATTGGTCATGGGCATCGCAGACGCCCACATGGAGGTCGACGGCCACGAAATCTACGTGGCGCATGATCTGCGCGTGGGCCTCTTTACCCGTACCGACAATTTCTAGGAGCTCCGATCATGCGTCGAGTGGTCGTCACTGGCATGGGCATCGTGTCCAGCCTGGGTAACAACCAGTCCGAAGTCCTCGAAAGTCTGCGCGCGGGGCGCTCGGGTATCCGTCTTCAACCCGAATACGCCGAGCATGGTCTCAGGTCTCAGGTCGCGGGTACCATACAGCTCGATGCGCTGTCGCTCATCGACCGCAAGCTGGGCCGCTTCATGGCGGCGGGCCATGCCTATGCCTGGCTGGCCATGCAAGAAGCCATCCAAGACGCCGGCCTGGCGCCCGAGCAGGTATCCCATCCGCGAACCGGGCTGATCGTGGGCGCGGGCGGGGCGTCGCATTCGTCCATCTACGAAGGCATCCAGGTGCTGCAGGAAAAGGGTGTCCGGCGTGTCGGCCCCTACATGGTAACCAAGGCCATGGCCAGCGGGGTCTCGGCATGCCTGGCCACCGGGGCCCAGATCAAGGGCGTCAATTATTCAATCAGTTCGGCGTGCTCCACCAGCGCCCACTGCATCGGCAATGCCTACGAGCAGATCCAGCTCGGCAAGCAAGACATCGTCTTCGCTGGCGGGGCCGAAGAAGAGCACTGGTCGCTCTCCTTCATGTTCGATGCCATGGGCGCCTTGTCGACCCGCTACAACGATGCGCCCGAAACCGCGTCGCGTACATACGATGCGGATCGCGACGGTTTCGTGATTTCCGGCGGGGGCGGCATTGTCGTGGTCGAAGACTATGAGCACGCCCGTGCCCGGGGGGCCCAGATCCTGGCCGAAATTGTGGGTTACGGGGCCAACTCAGACGGCTACGACATGGTGGCGCCATCGGGCGAAGGCGCCGAACGCTGCATGCAGTTGGCCCTTCAGGGGGTCGACATGCCGGTGGATTACATCAATACCCATGGCACGAGCACGCCGGTCGGCGACATCAAAGAACTCGAAGCCATCCGTGCGGTGTTCGGGGCGGCGCAACCATTGATCGCATCCACCAAATCCCTGTCGGGGCACGCCCTGGGTGCGGCTGGGGTCAACGAGGCCGTCTATACCCTGTTGATGATGAAGCATGGTTTTCTGGCGGCATCGGCCAACATCGAAAACCTGGATCCAGCGGCCGAAGGCATGAATATCCTGCGCGAGGCACAGCCCCGTGCCCAGGTACAAACGGCCCTGTCCAATAGCTTCGGCTTTGGCGGCACCAACGCCACCCTTGTATTTTCGCGCGCGCGACTTTAATCGCGCGGCTTTAATTCTTGCGCACGGCATTCAACGCACGGCTTTAAGAACGGCCGCGCCACACGGCCTTAAGAAGAAAGGTCCGCAGGGCAGCCGGCTTGTGCGCATCCTGGGGGTTCAGCGACCGGGGTGCAGGGTTTCGGCCTTGACCAGCCGGTTGCTGCCGGCAAGCCAGCCGGCTGCCGTCGCCAGCAGGCCCAGGGCCGTCAGCAGGATCCACACCGAGTCGAAATTGCCCGTGAAATCATGCAGGAAACCGATGAACAACGGGCCGCTGCTTGCCAGTACGTAGCCAACCGTCTGAGACATGCTCGACAGGTACGCAGCGACGTGCGAGTCGCTCGAGCGCATCACGATCAGCATGAGCGCAAGGGCGAACAGGCCCCCCTGGCCCAGCCCCTGCAAAATGGCCAGAAACCATGCAAGCTCGATGGGTCCGGATACCATGCCGATGAGCGGCAGGGTAGCGAGTGCCGTCAAGGCCACTGCCAACAGGCGCTGGTCACGGCTGCGGGCCGCCAGGGCGGGTGCCAGCAGACAGGCGACCACCTGGACCAAAATGGAGACCGAGGTGATCAGGCCCGCTTCGGTACCGTCCAGCCCACGCGCCCGCAATATGGGTGCCATCCAGCCCAGTACGCAGTATGCAAGAGCCGATTGCAGGCCCATGAACACGGTCACCGCCCAGGCCAGTGGATCACGTTTCAAGCCCCTGACGGGTAGCAGCCGATGGGATCCTGCGGATTTGCCATGAGCGGAGCGCAGCGCCAGGGGGATCCATGCCAGCAGCGCAATGGCTGCGGGGATGGCCCATAGCGACAACCCGAAGCGCCAGCCCTGGCCAAAATAGTCGATCAGCGGCAGCGTCGCGGCGGACGCCAGCGCGGCCCCGCCGCACAGGCTCATCGTATAGAGCCCGGTCATCAGGGCGGCGTGTGCCGAGAAATCCCGCTTGACCAGGCTGGGCAGCAAGACGTTGCCCAGCGCGATGCCGGCGCCAGCCAGCGCCGTACCGGCAAACAGGCCCTCTATGCCCAGCTGGGCGCGCAGCAGCGTGCCCACGAAAATCATGAGCAGGACCAGCCATAAACTACGCTCCATCCCGATGCGTGCGGCGCAGCGCGGCGCAAATGGCGCAAACAGCCCCATGCACAGGACGGGCAACGTGGTGAGATAGCCCGCTTGGGCCCCGCTGAGCCCCAAGCCCTGGATGATTTCCGGCAGCAGAACGGACAAGCTGGCGAACAGCGAACGCAGGTTGGCTGCCAGCAGCAGTAAGCCGATTGCGGCAAACCAAAGGGTCCAGGGCCCGTTTCGGGGCATGATCGATGCTGCGGGCCTGGACACGGGCCGGTTCATCAGGCAGCTGGACGTTGCCGCATATCGGGCAGGAAGAACGCCACCAGGCCCAGCACGGGCAACCAGGCGCATAAGTGATAGACGAATGCGATGCTGGTGGCGTCAGCCAGCCGGCCCAGCCCGGCCGCGCCGATCCCGCCCATGCCGAATGCCAGGCCAAAGAACAGGCCCGAAACCGTCCCGGTCTTGCCTGGCATGAGTTCTTGCGCATACACGATGATGGCCGGGAATGCCGAGGCAATCATGGCGCCGGCACAGAATACCAGAATCAGCGTCCATTCCAGGTTGACGTAGGGCAGAGCCAGCGAAAAGGGCGCCGTACCCAGGATGGAGCCCCAGATGACGCGTTTGCGGCCGATGCGATCGCCGATGGGCCCGCCCACGAGCGTGCCTGTGGCGACACCGGCCAGGAATACGAACAGGGAATACTGCGCCTGCTGCACGTCGACATGGAAGCGATCAATGAGAAAAAAGGTGAAATAGCTGTTCAGGCTGGCCAGATAAAAAAACTTGCTGAAGATCAGCAACAGCAAAATCGACAGTGCGCCAAACACCTGCCCGCGATTCAGGCCGTTGTCTACCTTGTGCAGCGACTGCCGTCCGCGGGTGCTGGTCAGGTTGGCCGCATACCAACGGCTGACCCCGTACAGAATGAGCATGCCGATCAGGGCTGCGGCAGACACCCATATGACGCTGCGCTGGCCATGGGGCACGATCAGCAACGCGGCGAGCAGTGGCCCAATGGATGAGCCGATATTGCCACCGACTTGAAAGATGGATTGTGCAAGCCCATGTTGGCCGGCCGAGGCCATGCGGGCCACCCGCGACGACTCGGGGTGAAAAACGGAAGAGCCGGCCCCGACCAGCGTGGCGGCCAGGACGACCATGGGAAAGTTCCAGGCCATGGACAGCAGTACCAGGCCGCAAAAGGTAAAGCCCATGCCAATGGGCAGTGAATAGGGCAGGGGGTGCCGATCGGTGAAACGGCCTACGAGCGGCTGCAGCAAGGAAGCCGAAAACTGGAACGCCAGGGTGATGATCCCCACCTGCGCAAAGCTGAGGTCGAAATTGCCCTGCAGGATCGGATACATGGCCAGGAGCACCGACTGCATCATGTCGTTGAGCAGATGCGTCAGACTGATGGCCCCCAGAACCGGGTAGACCATCTTGGCCTGGCCGGCGGTTGTGTCTGGGCGCAAGGTGGAAGGAGAGACGAGGACTGATTTCATGAGCCTGATCGGGGTGATATGCCACGGACCGCCCGCCCTGGGGATGAGTCAGGGTTTTCAGCAGTCCGTGCCATTGTACGCCGATCACACGGGCTGTTCGGGCGCCCGGCGAAAAAACCCCGACGCGAAGGTCGGGGTTGGATTGCAGGGTGGGCGGCGTCAGGTGGCTTGGCCGACGGCCGGGGCCACCATGCCCGGTTCAGTGGACACCACCGGTGCCGGGCGTGCTTCGAGGGAGGCGAGGAAGCGCCATACGAAGAGCAGCGTGATCAGCAACAGGCCAGGGTAGCCAATGCCGCCCAGGACGTACGGGATGGTGGGATCCCCCTTGGCCACGGTTTCGAGGTTGAAGCTGAGCAGGCCCAGCGTGATGATCGCGCCGAAGATCCACATGCCCATCAGCCAGAGACCGGCTTCGACACCGCGCAATTGGGCCGACCAGCGACCGCGTACCGGCTGCGCAGCCCGCACGGGTTCTTCGACGGGCGCCTGGCGCGACCGGTAGCCGATGGTGAGCAGGTCGTAGATCAGCAGGCCCGCACCGGTGGTGAACACCAGCCCGAAGACCGGCACCAGTATCTTATAGAACTGCATGGCCGGGAAGATCTCGCCGCCGAACCACGACAAGCCCATGGAACGATACAGGAACACCTGGATCGTACCGCCGATGGCAAAGCCGAATGCGATGCCCAGCATGCCGGTAAACACCAGCCAGAAGGCGATGCGCCCCAAACGTTGGTCGAAGTGCTTGACCCCGCGCAGCAGCGGCACCGCGTAATAGGCTGCGGCGATGCCCAGCATGCCAAACGTACCGAACAGCGCCAGGTGTGCATGGCTGGGCGTGACCCATGTACCGTGCGACCATACGTTCGTGAGGGCGAAGGTCATGGTGAAGCCGAGAATACCGGCGCCCACCTGTTCGAGCACCACCGAGCCCAGGATGAAGTAGAACGCAGGTGCGTTTTCGAGTGGCTTGCGATCCTGGTGCGCGTCGAGGTAAATATGCCAGAAGCAGAACACCAGCGGCAGTGGTTCGAGGGCGCTGAAGAGCGATCCCCAGAACTGCCAGAATTCCGGCGTGCCGATCCAGAAATAGTGGTGGGCGTTACCGATCAGGCCGGACAGCCACACCATGGCAACCCCCCAGAACACCGCATATCCGACGGCCTTGATGTCGGCCTTGAACATGAGCACCAACAGGAAGCCGACCAAGCTGATGTGAATGACCTCCCAGACGCCTTCGACCCAGTAGTGGACCACGTACCAGCGGAAGTATTCTTGCAGGTCGAGGCGCTCGACGAAGAAGACGCCGAACAGCCAGACGAAGGTCAGCGCCACCACCCCGATGGCCAGCCCCCAGTGGATTTCATTCCATTCGCGACGGGGCGGGAAGGTGCGCAGGACGATATAGGCCAGGATGGCAAAGCCGACGAAGATGATGATATCGGCCACCCGACCGGCTTCGAGGTATTCGAGGCCTTCCTGCAGCCAGGGTTGGCCCGCCCACCAGCCGGCAATCCCTTCGGCTGCCAGGGCCTGGGTGCAGACGTTCCAGATGGTGACCGCCAGCAGCGCCCAGAAAAGGAACTTGATCAGCCCGGTGGCAGCGAGTTCGCGGTGTGACAGCAGGGGGCCCACGAACAGGATCGTGCCGATGAAGCCGGCCAGGATCCACAGGATGCCGAGGTTGGTGTGTTCAGCCCGCAATATATTGAAGTTGGCCACACCCGAAAGCAGGGTGGGGTCGACGTGCTGAGTGGCGATCACCAGTCCGAATGCGACCTGGAAGGCGAACAATACCAACATCAGCATGAAAAAGCGCAGACTCAGGCGCTGTGTAACGTATTCAATCTTGATCATGATGACTTCCCCTTACAGGCTGCGAAGGTAGGCGACGATGGCTTCCATGTCGGCTTCACTGACCAGCGCGTCATAGGATGGCATGACGTGCGGCGGATAGCCTTCGACCACCTGTGCATCGGGTTCGCGGATCGAACGTACGATGTATTCTTCGTCTGCGACGACGGTACTGCCGTCGGCGAGCTTGACTTCATGACCAAACAGCCCCCCCCAGCCGGGGCCCACCATGCGCGTCTGGTCGGTGGCGTGGCACGCCACACAGCCCAGATCCCCGACCAGCTTCTGCCCGGTTGCGACCAGGTCGACTTCGCCATTGCCGGAGGCGCTGTCAGCAGCTGCTGCCGGCGCCGCCTGGACACTGGCTGCAGCGGCAACCGAGGCTGCCTGGATCGGCAGGCGCCGGTCCGGGTCGGGCTTGGGCGGCCAGCCTTCGGTGTGCATGGCGGAGGTGTACTTGAAGAATGCCATGAGCGCCGTGATTTCGCCGGCGTCCAGCGGCAAATTGGGCATCAGGCTATGCTGCCCGCCACGATGGTCCATGCGCTCGGCCGCGCCCGGATACTGCTTGCGGTATGCGTCTATGTCGGCCACCCCCGCTTCCTGTTGCACCAGCGGATTTTGCAGCTGAACCTGGACGGCTGCCGTGGTCGGCCAGCCTGCAGCGGAGGGAAGGAAGGCTGCAAGCCAGGCGGGCCCGGTGTCATGGTAGATTTTTGTCAGATCGGGCCCAAAGTAGGCCCCATTGCCCACGATGGTGTGACAGCCCATGCAGTTGTACGCCTGAAAGACGCGTTTGCCGGCCACCGCGTCGACGTCGCCATACTGTATGGTCGAAGGAATGGCCTGCGAGCGCGACGGCAGGAAGGACCACGCCGACAGCAGAAGGAAGATCACCAGCATCAGGCCCAGCACGGCCAGCGCGGTGTGCCGTTTGGCCTGTTCGCGACAGTCGGTTCCGTTCAGACAGCTCATTTTGAACCCCCGGCATTTTCTTGTTGGCGTGCCTGTTCATCATGCTGGAACAGGGTTCTGAGGCTGCCCAGAAAGGCGTAGAACACATAAATCGCCAGCAGATAGCCGATGATGATGTAGATCCACCACATCGTTGGGGATTCAGCCCAGTACTCGTAGTCGCGCCAGTATGGCCACGACAGCAGGACACTGAGCAGGGCCGCCAGTGCCGACAACACAAAATCAATCATTCGCTGAGCCATTTCATTCCCTCCTTTCAGGCAGAATGGCTCATGCAGTCTAAAAACCGAATGCGCACAAGGCAAGAATGCCATTATTTACAAAGGGGGAAACAAATGATTCAGTATGAATATTATTCGATACGTTTGAATCAAATTTTTATTGCTTTTAGGTTTGGACAGGCTGCGGCTTCTGCTAAACGAGCCGTCAATATTATTTTTTAATTTATAATTATCATTATAAATCAATGTATTAGATAAATATATTAAATTAAATTGTATATAAAACAGGCGTGACTTCAATACCGGCAATCAAAATGTGGGCTTTATTGGCTGCTGGTTTGCTCGGTCTGCAATGATGCAGATCAATTTTGTCTTAAAATAGGGAATACCCTGATTTCGACATGGCAGGCGGTGCCCGCGCCGGTTATCTCATTCGATGTTTTGGGCCTGTTCGCGCATTTGCTCGATCAGCAATTTCAAATCGATGGCGGCCTGGGTCACACTGATCGACGCGGCCTTGGATCCCAGTGTGTTGGCCTCGCGGTTCATTTCCTGAAACAGAAAATCCAGCCGTTTTCCATGCCCGCTTCCATGCCTGCGACCCGATGCCGGGATAAGATCCCCCAGCAGCTCGTGCAGCTCCTGCACGTGGGACGCGAGGCGGGTCAGCTCTTCGGCCACGTCGCTGCGCAAGCTGAACAGGCTGGCTTCCTGGGTAATGCGCGCCGAGAGTTCGGGGCCGCCGATCTGGCCCAGCCCCTCGGGGCAGGCCTGCATCAGGGCATCGCGCAGGCGCTGGGCGATTTTTTCCTGGTGCTGCTGCACCAGGGTAGGCATATGGGTTTCCACGTCGGCTATCAGAGCCTGCATCTGGGCAGCCAGCTGCAACATGGCGTTGGCCAGGCGCGCGCCTTCCCGCTCGCGGTGCTCGGCAAGCTGCCGCAGGGCATTGGTGCAGGCCTGTTCACACAGCGCCAGCAGGGCTTCGGGCTGCTCGCCCCGCAGAGATCCCGGCATGCGCGGCAGCTCGTGGAACGCTGGAGGCTGAATCTCGGGCATGACCTCGCGGGCCTGCGCCAACTGCTCGGCCAGTGCCTGCAACGCCTGCAGGTCGATCGGCTGGCGCGCCGCGTCGTCGTCCGTGTCGAGCTGCATGCGCAGCTCGATCTTGCCACGTAGGACATGTTCTGCAATCAGCTCGCGCACACGCGTTTCGGCAAACCGCAAATCTTCGGGCAAACGCAGGGAAACGTCCAGGAAACGGTTGTTCACGCTGCGGATTTCGACGGACAGGGTGGTCTGGCCTGCCTTGGCCTGGGCATTGCCGAAGGCGGTCATGCTGCGGATCATGAAATGGCCTCGTCCTGTAACTGTAATTCTCTACAATGTACGGTATTGTAGTTTGTCTGAAGAGTCCCATCCCCATGTCATCTCCGTCATCGCCTGTGCCACCGGTGGTCGCCTGCGTCCGTCGTGGCGGGCGCACCGCAGACCAGCTGCGGGCGCTCGAATTCATTACCGGGTTTACCCAGCACGCCGAAGGCTCGGTTCTGGTGCGCATGGGCGCGACCCATGTTCTGTGCAACGCCAGCGTCCTGGAGCGGGTGCCGGCATTCCTCAAAGGCCGCGGGCAGGGCTGGGTGACCGCCGAATACGGCATGCTGCCCAGGGCGACGCATGAACGCAGCGACCGGGAAGCCGCGCGTGGGCGGCAGGGGGGGCGTACACAAGAGATCCAGCGCCTGATCGGCCGCAGCCTGCGGGCCGTGTTTGATCTGCAGGCCCTGGGCGAGCGCACCCTGCAACTCGACTGCGATGTCCTGCAGGCAGATGGCGGTACGCGGTGCGCCAGCATCACCGGGGCCTGGCTGGCGGCGGCGCTGGCAGTCAGGGGCCTGCAGGCCGCGGGCCGGTTGCCAGGTGAGCCCTTGCGCGGCCAGGTGGCCGCCGTGTCGGTCGGCCTGGTACAAGGCCAGGTGCTGCTGGACTTGGACTACGCCGAAGACTCGGCCTGCCACACGGACATGAATGTGGTCATGGCCCGGCCCGCAGCGGCTGACGCCGAGTCGCACCCGGACTTCGTCGAAGTGCAGGGCACGGGCGAAGGGGGCAGTTTCACGCGTAGACAGCTCGATGCGCTGCTCGATACGGCCGCCGGGGGCATCACGGCTCTCTTTTCAGCCCAGCGCCGGGCGCTGGAGCGCGCATGAACCTCAATCCGGATCTTGACGCGCGGTCGTCCGCCAGGCCAACCAAAACCGGCGCGCATGCAAGCGATCCCAGTGCAAGCGGCCAGGAAGGCCGGCGCGTCGTATTGGCGTCCGGTAACCCCGGCAAGCTGGCCGAATTTTCAACCATTCTGTGCGCCGCGGGCCTGCATATCGTGCCGCAATCCAGTCTGGGGGTCGAAGAAACGGCAGAACCTTACGGCACGTTTCTGGAAAATGCGCTGGCCAAGGCCCGCCATGCCAGCCGCCAGACCAGCCTGCCCGCATTGGCCGACGATTCGGGCCTATGCGTGCCGGCCCTCGGGGGCGCGCCCGGCGTTCATTCGGCGCGCTACGCGGCCCTGCACGGGGGGCTGCGCGGCGACGCGGCCAATAACGATCGGCTGTTGGCCGATATGCGCGGTCGGCCCGATCGGCGTGCATTTTATGTCGCCGTGCTGGTCTATCTGCGCCGTGCCGATGATCCCTTGCCACTGGTCGCCCAGGGCCTCTGGCCTGGCCTGTTGCTGGAGGCGCCCCGCGGCAGCCATGGTTTTGGCTATGACCCGCTATTCCATCTGCCGGACCTGGGGAAAACGGCGGCCGAGCTGCCTGCCGCCCTGAAGAACCAGCACAGCCATCGCGCCCAGGCCCTGACGGGCTTGCTGCAGCAATTGCGGGCTGAATCCGAATTCTATTCATGAGTCTTGCATGAAACGCCTGATTCCCGTTCCCATGCCCGATGATGACAAGCCGGACGGCCGCCCCGGCGTGCGGGGTCGCCCCGGGCTGGTCGCTTTGCCGCCATTGTCCGTCTACATCCACGTTCCCTGGTGTGTGCACAAATGTCCGTATTGTGATTTCAATTCGCACGAATTCCAGGGCAACCTGCCGGAATCGCGTTACCTGGAGGCGCTCGAGGCCGACCTGGAGCAGGCGGTACCCGATGTCTGGGGGCGCCAGGTATCGACGGTGTTTTTCGGTGGAGGCACACCCAGCCTGCTGTCCGCACAGGCCATCGACCAAGTCCTGGGTCTGCTGCGCGCCTATCTGAATCTGCCGCCGGATTGCGAAATCACCCTCGAGGCCAATCCCGGAACCGCCGAGTCCGGGCGCTTTTCAGGGTACGCGCGAGCCGGTGTCAACCGGATTTCCCTGGGGATCCAGTCTTTCAACGACGACATGTTGCGCCGCCTGGGCCGTATCCACGATGCGGCCCAGGCGCGCGCGGCCATCGACATCGCCCGCCAGGCTGTTCCCAGGGTCAACCTCGACCTGATGTTCGCGCTGCCGCAGCAGACGCTGGCCCAGTGCGAGGCCGATATTCGCGAAGCATTGTCCTTCGAGACCGGTCATTTGTCGCTTTACCACCTCACACTCGAGCCCAATACGGTGTTTGGCAAATATCCGCCGCCGGTGCCCGCCGACGAACTGGCCGCGACCATGCAGGATCGCGTCGCCGAGCTGGCGGGCCTGGCGGGCTACGACCGCTACGAAGTATCCGCCTATGCCAAACCCCATGAAGAATGCCAGCACAACTTGAACTACTGGTGTTTTGGCGACTATCTGGGCCTGGGCCCCGGCGCGCATTCAAAACTGTCGTTCCAGAACCGGATCACTCGCCAGGCGCGCGCGCGCATGCCGGAAGCCTGGATGCGGCGCGCGCTGCTGCGCGACGGCTCGCACGTGGTCGAGCGGCGCGAACTCAGCGCGGCCGATCTGGGTTTCGAGTTCATGCTCAATGCGCTGCGCCTGAGGCAGGGCGTCGACGGCGGGCTGTTCATCGAACGGACGGGGCTTTCGCTGATGTCCATCCTGCCCACCATGCAGCGCGCCGTGGCGCGGGGTCTGCTCGAACCCGGGTTGGGCAGGATCCAGGCCACCGAGCGCGGCTGGCAATTTCTCAACGAGCTGCAGATGGCGTTCCTGCCCTGATTGCGGCCCAGAGAATTGTTCGCCGGCAGGCGATAAAATAGACCGTTTTGCGGTTCATGGTTTGCCGATGCCTGGCATGGCCTGCCGCCATCCCGCCGGAGCCCGCCCCCATGTCTACGCCCGAACACGTCATTCACCTGATCGCCGAACACGAGGTCCGCTTCGTCGACCTGCGTTTCACCGACATGCTGGGCCGCGAACACCATCTCACCATTCCGGCCAGTCAGATGGATGAAGACCGCATGGAATCGGGCATCGCGTTTGACGGTTCGTCGCTGCCCGGCTGGAAAGGCATCGAAGCCTCGGACATGAATCTCATGCCCGACGCAGGGACCGCCCGGCTGGATCCATTTCGTGACGAAATCACCCTCATTCTCACCTGCGACGTCGTCGAACCGGCAGACCTGAAAGGCTATGATCGCGATCCGCGCTCCCTGGCGCGTCGCGCCGAAGCCTATCTCAAGTCCAGTGGCCTGGGCGATACGGCTTATTTCGGCCCGGAGCCCGAGTTTTTCGTGTTCGACGGCATCAGCTGGCAGGCCGACATGTCCGGGTGTTTCGTGCGTATCCATTCAGACGAGGCCGCGTGGTCCAATGCGCACGAATCCAACGGTGGCAACTCGGGCTACCGGCCGGCGGTCAAGGGCGGTTATGTGCCCGTGCCGCCCATGGATTCTTTTGCCGACCTGCGCGCTGAAATGTGTCTCCTGATAGAACAGATGGGGGTGCCGGTCGAGATCCATCACCACGAGGTCGGCCACGCCGGCCAACTGGAGATCGGCACGCGCTTTGCCACCCTGGTCCAGCGGGCCGACTGGACGCAGGTCATGAAATACGTCATCCGCAACGTGGCGCACTCATACGGCAAGACCGCCACATTCATGCCCAAGCCCATCAAAGGGGACAACGGTTCGGGCATGCACGTGCATCAATCGATCTGGAAAGACGGCCAGAACCTGTTCTCGGGCAGCGGCTACGGCGGCCTGTCCGAATTCGCGCTGTATTACATCGGCGGCATCATCCACCATGCCCGCGCCCTGAATGCGCTCACCAACCCAGGGACGAATTCTTACAAGCGCCTGGTGCCGCACTACGAAGCGCCCGTCAAACTGGCCTATTCGGCGCGCAACCGCTCGGCCTCGATCCGCATCCCGTACGTCTCCAATCCCAAGGCCCGCCGCGTCGAGGCCCGTTTCCCGGACCCGCTGGCCAACCCCTATCTGGCCTTTTCGGCGCTGATGATGGCGGGGCTCGATGGCGTGCAGAACAAGATTCATCCGGGCGACCCGGCCGACAAGAACCTGTATGACCTGCCGCCCGAGGAAGACGCAAAAATCCCCACGGTCTGCGTGTCGCTCGAGCAGGCGCTCGAGGCGCTCGATCAGGACCGCGAATTCCTGGTGCGTGGCGGGGTGTTCAGCAACGATTTGATCGATACCTGGCTGGATCTGAAAGAACGCGAACTCGATCGCTTGCGCATGACCCCCCATCCGGTCGAGTTCGACCTGTATTACACCCTTTGAGGATACTGCCATGGCTGCTTTTCGTACCGAGGAAGTACTCAGCGTGCATCACTGGAACGACACGCTTTTCTCGTTCACCACCACCCGCGATCCGGGCCTGCGGTTCAACAACGGCCATTTCGTGATGCTCGGCCTGGAGGTCGATGGCAAACCCTTGCTCAGAGCCTACAGTATTGCCAGCGCCAATCACCAGGAAAATCTGGAGTTCTTCAGCATCAAAGTACCCAATGGGCCACTGACGTCGCGTCTGCAGCACCTGAAGCCCGGCGATCGGGTGCTGATCAGTCGCAAGCCCGTCGGGACCCTGGTGGTCGACGACCTCAAGCCGGGGCGCAACCTGTATCTGTTTGCCACGGGCACGGGCCTGGCGCCGTTCCTGAGCATCATCCAGGATCCAGACGTCTATGACCGGTTCGAGCACGTGGTGCTGATGCACGGGGTCCGCTTCATCAGCGAACTGGCTTATACCGATCTCATCCAGAAGCAGTTGCCCGAAGACGAATACCTAGGCGAGATGGTACGTGAAAAACTGATCTATTATCCGACGGTCACGCGCGAGCCGTACAAGAACGAGGGGCGGCTCACCACCCTGGTAGAAAGCGGGCAGCTGTTTGCGGATATCGGCCTGCCGCCTCTGGATCCCGCCCTGGACCGGGCCATGGTCTGCGGCAGCCCAGCCATGCTGGCCGATATTCGGGCCATGCTGGATGCGCGTGGCTTCGTGGTGTCCACCGGCGTAGGGGAACCGGGCGATTACGTGTTCGAGCGCGCTTTCGCTGAACGCTGACCCCATGGCTTTAATTCTTTGCTATGGGTCGTTAAACTCTGATAGTTGAACAATTCTGGCGGATCTTTATGACCAAACACATCATCCATACCGACAGCGCGCCTGCTGCCGTGGGCCCTTACTCGCAAGGGGTCGCTACACCCGCCGGCAGCCGGCTGATTTTCCTGTCCGGCCAGATCGGCCTCGAGCCCGGCACCGGCGAGCTGGTCTCCGAAAATTTCGAGGGCCAGGTGCGGCAATCGTTCGCCAACCTGCAGGCGGTGGTCGAAGCAGCTGGAGGCTCGCTCGAAAACATCCTCAAACTGACCCTCTTCCTCACCGACCTGAGCAAGTTCGCCAGCGCCAATGCCATCATGGCCGAGCTCATTCCGCAACCCTATCCTGCGCGCTCCACGCTTGGCGTGGCCAGCCTGCCCAAGGGGGCCCAGTTCGAGGTCGAGGCCATCCTGGCCCTCTGACTCGCCCCGCCGCCTTGGTCCAGGCTCGCGGCCAGCGTCCAGCGACGCGTTCGGCCGGCGCTCCAGGCAACCGTCAGGCCCGGCTGTTCGAGCGTCTGGGCTTGCGCACCCCCGCGGATTTCGTCACGCATCTGCCGCTGCGCTACGAGGACGACACCACGATCACGCCGATCTCCCGGGCCGAGATCGGCGCATACGGCGTCTTCGAGGGCGAGGTCCTGGCCTGTCATCAGCATTCCGCGCCACGGCGCGAGCTGCAGGCCTTGCTGGCGGATGCCACGGGGCGGCTGAATCTGCGCTGGGTGCACGTCTATCCGGGTCTGCAAACGCGGATGGCGCAGGGGCGACGGGTCCGGGTGCGGGGCGAAGTCAGGCAGGGCTTCAATGGGCTCGAAATCATGCATCCCCGGGTCTCCGACCCCGATACCCGGCTGCCGGATACGCTGACGCCCGTCTATCCTACGACCCAGGGCCTGTCACAGGCCAGTCTGCGCAAGGCGATCAATCAGGCGCTGGACGCTGCCGACCTGTCGGACACCCTGCCGGCACCGGTGCTCGAGCGCCATCGCCTGGCCGCCTTCGAACCCAGCCTGCGGTTGCTGCACCACCCGGGCCGGGACGTCGACGCCCAGGCGTTGCAGGCCCGGACCCACCCGGCCTGGCGACGCATCAAGTTCGACGAGCTGCTGGCCCAGCAGCTGGCACTGGCCGATGCCCGGGCCGCGCGCCAGGCCTTGCGCGCCCAGCCGCTGGTGGCTTCCGGCACCTTGTGCCAACGTCTGCTCGAGCGGCTGCCATTCCAGCCAACCGGTGCCCAGCGCCGGGCGGCTGAACAGATCCGGCAGGATCTCCAGCGCCGCCACCCCATGCATCGTCTTCTGCAAGGGGATGTGGGCAGCGGCAAGACCCTGGTGGCCGCGCTGGCCTGCGCCCAGGCGATCGAGGCCGGCGCCCAGGTGGCCGTCATGGCGCCCACCGAAATACTCGCCGAGCAACTGCACCGCAAGCTGCACGAATGGCTGGAACCCCTTGGCGTGCCACCGGCCTGGCTCAGTGGCAGCGTGCCAGCCGCCCAACGACGGCACAGCCTCGAGGCCGTGGCGTCCGGGCAGACCCGCCTGCTCGTGGGCACCCAGGCTTTGATCCAGGAAAAAGTGCGCTATCGGAATCTCGGCCTGGTGATCAGCGATGAGCAGCACCGCTTCGGGGTGGGACAGCGTCTCGCCCTGAGTACCAAAGGGGCGGCCGATGGTGTGCTTCCCCATCAATTGAGCATGAGCGCCACGCCCATTCCACGGACCCTCGCAATGGCATTTTTCGCCGACATGGACGTTTCCGTACTCGATGAGATGCCGCCGGGACGCCAGCCGGTTCGCACGCGCCTGTTCGATGACCGGCGCCGCGCGCAGATCGTCGAGCACGTCGGCGCGGCCTTGCGCGGGGGCGCCCAGGCGTACTGGGTATGCCCGCTGGTCGAGGAGAGCGAAGCCCTGCAGTTGCAAACGGCCGTCGATACCCATGCGCAACTCGAAGTGGCCTTGCCGGACCTGCGGGTGGGCCTCATGCACGGACGCCTGCCGGCCGCCGAAAAAACCGAAGTCATGGAGGCCTTTCGGGCCGGCCTGCTGGATCTGCTGGTCAGCACGACGGTGATCGAAGTGGGGCTGGACGTACCCAATGCTTCGCTGATGGTGATCGAGCAGGCCGAGCGCTTCGGGCTGGCCCAACTGCACCAGTTGCGTGGGCGGGTTGGGCGGGGAACCCGTCCGTCGGCCTGCATCCTCCTGTATCACCCGCCCCTGTCGCAGATCGCGCGTGATCGTCTGCGCGCTTTGTATGAAACGACCGACGGTTTCGAGATTGCGCGCCGCGACCTGGCCTTGCGCGGGCCCGGAGAATTGCTGGGCGTGCGCCAATCCGGACAGGCCTTGCTGCGTTTTGCGGATCTCGAGGCCGATGAAACTTTGCTTGAACTGGCCCGAGATCTCGCAGTGTGCCTGCGCCGGGCCTATCCGCAGCACGCGCAGGCCCACCAGGAACGCTGGATGTCGGGCGTGTTGCAGTATTTGCGCGGCTGAAGCGCTGCCCGGTTGCCGGGTACGGCAAGTCGACGCTGCAGAATGGGTTTGAAGATATGACTTTGACCGAACTGAAATACATTGTGGCGGTGGCACGCGAACGTCATTTCGGGCGCGCCGCCGAAGCATGCTTTGTCAGCCAGCCCACGCTCTCGGTGGCGATACGCAAGCTCGAGGATGAGCTCGAGGTCGTCCTTTTCGAGCGCGGCGGGGCCGAGGTCGGCGTGACGCCGATCGGGCTGCGGGTGGTGGCCCAAGCCCAGAAAATATTGGAAGAAAGTGCCAATTTGCGCGAAATCGCGCGCCAAGGGCAGGATCCCCTGGTGGGGCCGCTGCGCGTGGGCGTGATCTACACTATCGGTCCGTATCTGCTGCCATGGCTGGTGCCCGAGCAGATTCGCCGCACGCCGCAGATGCCGCTGTTGTTGCAAGAGAACTATACGGCCCGCCTGCTCGAACTGCTGCGCCAGGGGGAGATCGACTGCGCGATCGTCGCCTTGCCCATCCCGGACAACGGCCTTGCGCAGTGCGAGCTCTATGATGAGCCGTTTTTCGTGGCGCTGCCGCACGAACATCCATGGGTGAGCAGGCCGCGCATACCGGCTGGGCAGCTGAAAGAAGAAACCATGCTTCTGCTGGGCACCGGGCACTGTTTTCGCGATCAGGTCCTCGAAGTCTGCCCCGAGCTGTCGCGATTCTCGGCGACCAGCGAAGGCATTCAACGGACTTTCGAAGGCTCGTCGCTGGAGACGATCCGGCACATGGTGGCGGCGGGCATTGGCATCACGGTGCTGCCGGCCAGCGCCCTGGGGGTGCAGGGGGCGGAAAGCAGCCTATTGCGTTTCGTGCCATTCGAGCCGCCCGTGCCTGATCGGCGCGTCGTGCTCGTGTGGCGTCGAAGCTATCCGCGTCTGGCCGCCATCGAGGCGTTGGTACAAGCCATACGAGGCTGCGGCATGCCGGGTATCGAACTGCTCGAAGGCGAGCCGGCCAGCGCGGCGGCCGAAGCCTGAGCCCCTGCTCGCCCGACGTTCCGCGCGCGCCGTCACACAGGGCATCCACCGACTTCAAGGCGTGCTATTCTGGGGCTGTCCGTCATTCCCACAAGGAGATCTCAATGGCCAAAACCAACAATCCATCCGCTCAGATCGCCCCGCCCAGCGGCCTGCCCATCGATATCGGGATTTCCGCAGAAGATCGCGCCGCCGTCGTGGCCGAGCTCTCCAAAACGCTGGCCGACACCTACACGCTGTACCTGATGACGCACAACTTCCACTGGAATGTCACGGGGCCCATGTTCAGCGCCTTGCATAACCTGTTCATGACGCAATACACCGAAATCTGGCAGGCGCTCGACGAAATCGCCGAACGCATTCGCGCGCTCGGGCACTATGCCCCAGGCACGTATGCCGAATACGCGCGGCTCAGTTCCATTGCCGAACCCACCTCGGTGCCCAACGCCCAGGGCATGCTGCAAATGCTGGTCGACGGCAACGAGGCCGTGGCCCGTACGGCCCGCAGTGCATTTCGCATGGCCGACGAAGTCAACGACCAGCCCACGGCCGATTTGCTCACGCAACGGCTCGACATCCACGAAAAGAACGCCTGGATGCTGCGCAGCATGTTGGCCTGACGCCATCTGCAGCGGCAGGCGCCCGGCTTCCGGGGGTAAACCCCCATCGAGGGCACTACCCGCGAAGCAGGGCCTTCGTGTATTCTTTTCGGGTCATTTACAGGAGGTCTTATGAACGTACGCTTTACGCCGATGGCAATCGCGCTGGGCCTGGCCACCGGCCTGATGCTTTCTTCCGCTGCGCAGGCCGACACCATCCGCATCGCTGTTGCCGGGCCTTATACCGGCGCACTGACCCAGTACGGCGACATGGTCAAAGAAGGGGTGGACACAGCCGTCGAGACCATCAATGCCGCAGGTGGCGTGCTGGGCAACCAGTTCGAGGTCGTCGTGATGGACGACGCCTGCGAACCCAAGCAGGGGCCCGTCGTGGCCAACCGGGTGGTCAATGAAAAAATCCACTATGTCGTCGGCCATGTGTGCTCCGGCGCCACCATTGCCGCCACGCCGGTGTACAACAACGAAGGGGTGGTCATGGTCACGCCCTCGGCCACTTCGCCGGCGGTCACCGATGGCAAGGGCTACGACACCATTTTCCGCACGATCGGCCGGGATGACCAGCAAGGTCCTGCCGCCGCCGACTTCATCAAGAACCGGGTCAAGCCCAAGGCGGTGGCTGTCCTGCACGACAAGCAGTCATACGGGCAAGGCATCGCCCAGGCCGTCAAGAATGATCTCGAAAAAGCCGGCATCGATGTCGTGCTGTTCGAAGGCATCAACGCCGGCGACAGCGATTATTCAGCGGTCATCACCAAGCTGAAGTCGTCGGGGGCGGATTTCGTCTATTACGGCGGCTATCACCCCGAAATGGGTCTGTTGTTGCGCCAGGGGGCCGAACAAGGCGTGCAGGCCAAGTTCATGGGGCCTGAAGGGGTGGGTAACCCAGACATCAATGCCATTGCCGGCCCGGCCGTCGAAGGCATGCTGGTCACCCTGCCGGCCGACTTCACCACGGATCCTGCCAACGCAGCGATCGTCAAAGCGTTCAAAGACAAGAACCGCGACCCGGGCGGCGCATTCCAGCTCACGGCATACGCAGCTGTCGATGCCATTGCCAACGGCATCAAAGGGGCCGGTCAGGACGATCCGGCCAAGGTGGCGGAATGGCTGCATGCCAATTCGGTCAAGACGCCGATCGGCGAGATTTCCTGGAACGACCAGGGTGACCTCGAATCCTTCAAGTTCGATGTCTTCACCTGGCACGCCGACGGCAGCAAGTCGGTCTTCGACTGACCCTGGCATTGCCAGGTATCCGGGCGCATCGCGCCCGGATTTCGCGGTGCCCTTCGGGGCACCGCTTTTCAATTCACCAAAGTGCCACTTCTTTCATACAATACATCCATGAAAGAAGAATTCACTCTGGCCCTCGTCGGGGGCGGCAACATGGCCGGTGCGCTGGCCAGCGGCCTGATCGGGCGGCGTTGTGCGGCCAACCATGTGCACGTAATCGATCCCGTCGCGGCCACACGGGCGCACTGGCAGGGCATGGGCACTACGGTCGCTGCCGAACCCGATGCCCACCTGGCTGCAAGCCGTGTCTGGTTTTTTGCGGTCAAGCCACAAATCATGGCGCAGGTCGTCCAGCAATGCCGGCCCTGGCTGCAACCCGATACGCTGGTCATCAGCATTGCCGCGGGCATCCCGGCACAAGCGCTCTCCCAGTGGCTGGGGGCGCCCGAACGGCCCTTCACCCGTGTGGTGCGCTGCATGCCCAATACCCCCGCGCTGATCGCTGCGGGCATCACGGGCATGATGGCGCTCGCCGGTGTCGATACGGCAGATCGCCAGTTGGCAGAAGACCTGCTGTCGGCCGTGGGGGAAATCCTGTGGGTGGCCGATGACGCCGCCATCGATGCCGTCACGGCGGTCTCTGGCAGTGGTCCAGCCTACGTGTTTCTGTTTCTCGAGGCGCTGATCGCTGCGGGCATCCAGCAGGGCCTGTCGGCCGAGCAGGCCCGCATGCTGGCATTGGCCACCTTCAATGGCGCGACGCAGCTGGCCAGCCTGTCGCCCGATTCCCCAGCCGTGCTGCGCGAGCGCGTGACCTCTCCCGGGGGGACGACGGCCGCCGCCCTGGAAGTCTTCCAGGCCCATGATCAGGCCGCCATCATTCATCAGGCGGTGGCCGCCGCTGCGCGCCGCGCGCGCGAACTTGCCGGGCAATACGCCTCATGACGCATTTTTCCGCCATGTCCACGCGCCAGTTCGGGGTCGCGTTTGCCTGCATGGTCGCCATCGTCGTGGGTTCCAACATCCTGGTCCAGTACCCGATCAACCCCTGGCTCACCTGGGGGGCCATCACCTATCCCGTGTCATTTCTCGTCACCGACGTACTCAACCGGCGGTTTGGCCCGCGCGCTGCACGGCGCGTGGTCTATGGCGGGTTCGCGGCGGCGCTGGTCGCCTCGGTCTGGCTGGCCAGCCCGCGCATTGCCCTGGCGTCGGGCAGTGCTTTCCTGATTGCCCAACTCACCGACATCACCATCTTCGACCGTTTACGCCACCAGCGCTGGTGGCGCGCGCCCTTCATCGGTGGCGCCATCGCCGCCGTATTCGATACCGTCGCCTTTTTTGCCATCGCATTTGCCGGTACCGACGTTCCCTGGACGACGCTTCTCGTGGGTGACCTGGCTGTCAAGTTGCTGGTGAATCTGCTCATGTTGGCGCCATTCAGGGCGCTGATGTGGAACCTCGCGCGGCCGGCCAGCTGAAGGCCGGCCAGCTGAAATAAGGGAATTACCGAAGTGACAGTGTGCCGCTAAAGCCTTCAGAATACGCCTGCCGCTCAGGGCGGAAAGCAATCACACAGGCTTGGTGCCCCTGGCCATTTCCCTAAAAGGGTCCTCGTTCAGCCAGCGGCGCCTCTACCGGAGACTACCGAATGAAGCTTACATTGCGCATCACCCCCATACTGCTTGCTTTTGGCGCCATGTCGCTGGCTGCGGGCGTTCAGGCCGACACGCTCAAGATCGGCATCCCGCAACCCATGACAGGCCCCAACACCCAATATGGCGACCAGATCCAGGCAGGCGCGCTGACGGCCATCGATGCCATGAACGAGGCGGGCGGCATCCAGGGCATGCAGATCGAACCCCTGCTCATCGATGATGGCTGTGAACCCAAGCAGGCGGTACCAGCGGCCAACCGTGTGGTCAACGCCGGCGCCCAGTTTGCCGTGGCGCACGCTTGCTCGGGTACCACGGTACCTGCCGTCAACGTCTACGAGCAGGAAGGCATTGTGGCCATCACCCCGGGCGCCACGTCGCCGCTCGTCACCGATACGATCAAGCCGCATTACTTCTTCCGTACCATTGGCCGCGACGATCAGCAAGGCCCTTTTGCCGGCCAGTACATCATCGACCAGCTCAAGCCGCAAAAAGTGGCCATCCTGCACGACAAGCAAACCTACGGCTCGGGGGTGGCGACGCAGGTGCAGAAAACCCTCGAAAAAGGCGGCGTGAACATCGCCATGTTCGAAGGGATCAACGTGGGCGACAGCGATTATTCTGCCGTCATCTCCAAGCTCAAGGCATTGGGTCCCGATCTGGTCTATTTCGGCGGCTATCACCCGGAACTCGGCCTGCTGTTGCGCCAGGCCCGGGAACAAGGCCTGGATGTCCAATTCATGGGCCCCGAAGGGGTGGCCAACAAAGACCTGGTGGCGCTTGCCGGGCCGGCGATCGACAAGCTCCTGACCACGCTGCCGGCCGACTTCACCAAACGTGAAGGCAACGAAGCGGTGCTCGAGCAGTTCAAGAAATACAATCGCAGCCCTGATGGCGCATTCACCATGACGGCGTATGCGGCCATGCAGATACTGGCCGATGCCATCAATGCCGTTGGCGCGGATCCAGCCAAGGTGGCCGACTACATGCACGAACACAGTTTCGATACGGTCATCGGCAAGGTCGACTACGATGCCAAAGGAGACCTCAAACAGTTCGAATTCGCCGTGTTCCAATGGGACGCCGACGGCAACATGACCCAGATCCAGCCCTGACGGGCTCGGTCAGCCCCGGCACGCGCCGGGGCTTCTTCCGCCCGGGCCCGCAAGGGCCGGGTGTCCTACAGACCAACCCCCATCCACCATGTCCGACCTGCTCCCCCTATTGACGCAACAGCTGTTCAACGGCTTGTCGCTGGGCGCCATTTATGCCTTGATTGCCATTGGCTACACCATGGTCTATGGCATCATCGGCATGATCAATTTCGCGCACGGCGAGATCTACATGATCGGCGCCTATGTCGGGCTGGTCACGCTCTCGGCCATTGGCGTGGGCAGCGGCGTCCCCATTCCGCTGATGGTGCTGGCCATGCTGGTCGTGGCCGTGCTGGTAACGGCGGTCTATGGCTTTGCAGTTGAAAAGATCGCCTACGCGCCGTTGCGCAACAGTCCACGGCTCGTGCCGCTGATTTCGGCCATCGGCATGTCCATCTTTCTGCAGAACTGGGTGGCCACGGGGCAGGGCGCCCGGGACATGGCGGTGCCGTCGCTGATCACCGGGTCGTTCGAATTCACGCTGGGCACCAGCGACTTCACCGTGACGGCGCCCTATTCGCGCATCATGATCATTCTGGTGACCATCGTCATGATGGTCGGCCTGTCCCTGTTCATCAAGTATTCCCGCACTGGCCAGGCGTCGCGGGCCTGTTCGCAGGACCTCAAGATGGCCAATCTCCTGGGCATCGACACCAGCCGCATCATTTCCGTCACGTTCGTGATTGGCGCCATGCTGGCAGCCGTCGGGGGGGTGTTGATCGCCCTGGCCATCGGCAAGCTGAATCCGTTCATCGGCTTCATTGCCGGCATCAAGGCTTTTACGGCGGCAGTGCTGGGCGGCATCGGCAGCATTCCGGGCGCCATGCTGGGCGGGGTGCTGCTGGGGCTGGCAGAAACCTTTGCCGCGGCCTTCATCTCGTCACAATACAAGGACATCGTTGCATTTCTGCTGCTCGTGCTGATCCTGCTGTTCCGTCCCACGGGGCTGTTGGGCAAACCCGAGGTTGAGAAAGTCTGATGAGTCAACATATCAAGAACGCCCTGATCGCAGCCCTGATGGCGGGGATCATCATCGCGCCGGTATTTGGCCTGCAGATACTGCGACGCGGCCAGGAAACCTACCTGCAGCCCGACTGGACGATGATCATCGGCGGCATGCTGATCATTTTCGTCGTGCAGATGCTGCGCCCGCTCTGGAAACTTCGCAAGACCGGGGTCAGCCATTTCAGGGTGCCGCCGATCACCGACGCCGTGCGCCGGAAAGTCATCCTGGTGCTGGTTCTGTTTGCCTTGGTCTGGCCTTTCTTTACCGGGCGCGCCCAAGTGGATATCGCCACACTGGTGTTGATCTACGTGATGCTCGGCCTGGGCCTGAACATCGTGGTGGGCTATGCGGGGCTGCTCGATCTCGGTTTCGTGGGCTTTTATGCAGTCGGTGCCTACACGTATGCCTTGCTATACCACTGGCTGGGCTGGACCTTCTGGGAGGCGCTGCCGTTTTCGGGCCTGGTGTCCGCCTTCTTTGGCTATATCCTGGGCTTCCCCGTACTGCGCCTGCGCGGCGATTATCTCGCCATCGTGACCCTGGGTTTCGGCGAAATCATCCGCCTGCTGCTCATCAACCTGTACGATTTCACGGGGGGCCCGGATGGGGTGTCGGGCATTCCCAAGCCGTCGCTTTTCGGCTATCAGCTCACACGGCGCTCACTCGACGGCTCGCCCACGTTCCACGAGGCCTTCGGGATTCCGTTCAACAGCCAGGACGTGGTCATCTATCTCTACCTGCTGGCCCTCATCCTGGTGCTCATCACGCTGTTCGTCACCAGCCGGCTCATTCGCATGCCGATCGGGCGCGCCTGGGAAGCCCTGCGCGAAGACGAGATCGCCTGCCGTTCGTTGGGCCTGAATCCACGCAATATCAAGCTGTCGGCCTTCACCATGGGGGCCATGTTCGCGGGGTTCGGGGGGGCGTTCTTCGCGGCGCGCCAGGGCCTGGTCAACCCGGAGTCGTTCACCTTCATCGAATCCGCCCTGATTCTCGCCATTGTGGTGCTGGGGGGCATGGGCTCGCAGGTCGGCGTCATCCTGGCCGCCGTGCTGCTGACCGTCGTGCCGGAGATCGCCCGCGAGTTCGCCGAATACCGGATGCTGATCTTCGGTCTGGTCATGGTGGTCATGATGGTGTGGCGCCCGCAGGGGCTGCTGCCCATGAAGCGCCCGCAAGTGGAGCTGGAATCATGAGCGATCCATTGCTGAGCGTCAGCGGGCTGACCATGCGCTTTGGCGGCCTGCTGGCCGTCGATCAGGTCGAATTCGAGGTCCATCGCGACGAGGTCTTTGCCATCATCGGGCCCAACGGGGCAGGGAAGACCACGGTCTTCAACTGCGTAGGGGGGTTCTACAAACCCACGACGGGTGCGATCACCATGGACGGACACCCGATCACCGGGCTGCCCAGCCACAAGGTGGCACGCCACGGCCTGGTGCGCACCTTCCAGAACGTGCGCCTGTTCAAGAGTCTGACGGTGCTCGAGAATCTGCTGGTGGCCCAGCATACGCATATGGAAACCGGGCTCATACAGGGTTTGCTGAAGCTGCCCTCGTTTCGACATTCCGAAACCGAGGCCAAACAGCATGCCGTCCAGTGGCTGGATTTCATGGGTATACGCCAGTATGCCAATCGGGAAGCCGGCAACCTGGCCTATGGGCACCAGCGGCGCCTCGAAATCGCGCGCTGCATGATCACCAAGCCGCGGCTCTGATGCTCGACGAACCGGCGGCGGGCCTCAACCCCCAGGAAAAACGCGATCTGCAGGCCCTGATCGACCAACTGCGCCGGGAGTACGATGTGGCCGTGTTGCTCATAGAGCACGACATGAGCCTGGTCATGGGGGTGTCGGACCGCATTCTGGTCATGGAGCACGGCAAACCGATCACGACCGGCTTACCCGATGACGTGCGCCGCGATCCACGGGTCATCAAAGCCTATCTGGGGGAATAAGGGTGCTCAAGCTTGAAAACGTCAGTACGTTTTATGGCGCCATCCAGGCGCTCGACGGGGTGTCGGTCGAAGTCAATGAAGGCGAGATCGTCACCCTGATCGGTGCCAATGGCGCAGGCAAGACGACCCTGCTCATGTCCGTATGCGGCAACCCCCGTGCACGCGCCGGCAGGATCACTTTCCTGGGCGAGGACATCACCGAGCTGCCCACCCACGTCATCATGCAGATGGGCATGGCCATATCACCCGAAGGCCGGCGCGTGTTCCCGGACCTGACCGTCTACGAGAACTTGAACATGGGGGCGTTTTTTCTCAACCGCAGCCAGACCGAAGACAGCATGGCGCACGTCTTCGAACTGTTCCCTCGCCTGAAAGAACGCGCCAGCCAGCGCGCGGGGACCATGTCCGGCGGCGAGCAGCAGATGCTGGCCATTGGGCGGGCCCTGATGACGCGCCCCAGGCTGCTGCTGCTCGACGAGCCCACGCTGGGCCTGGCGCCCCTGATCATTGCACAGATCTTCGACATCATCCGCACCATTCGCGATGAAGGCGTCACCGTGTTTTTGGTCGAGCAGAATGCCAACAAGGCCTTGCAGGTCGCCGATCGCGGCTATGTGCTCGAGACGGGCCAGGTCGTCATGTCCGACACGGGGGCAAACCTGCTGGTCAACGACGATGTGCGCAAAGCCTATCTGGGGGCCTGACAGGGCCCCGGCATCAGGCCAAGCCCTGGGTGGGAAGCCAGGGCCCTGGGTTTTTCAGGCCAGGCCCTGGGCCCGAAGGGCGGCCTGTACGCCCGGATCGCGCTCCATGCGGGCATAGAATCGGGTCAGCTCGGCGAAGTCATCGACAGGGACCTCTTTGGCATGCGCCCAACGCAGCAGAACATACAGGTAGGGGTCGGCCACCGAGCGCTGGCCAGTGAGCCAATCGCGCCCGCGCAGGCGGTCGTTGGCGATGGCAAAGAAACTGCGCAGCATGTCGGTGGCTTTGGCTGAAAGCGTCTGGGCGGCGGCTTCATTGCCATCGCTGAATTTCGATGCGCCGAAAATCAGACCGAACGTGCGGTGCATGTCTGAGTTGCAGAAACTGAGCCAGCGGCGGGTTTCGGCACGGCTGACCGGGTCGTCGCCGAGGAGCTCGGCTTGCGGGTTCAGTTCAGCCAGATATTCGAGGATGGCCGCGCTTTGCGTGAGGACGAAATCCCCATCGACCAGGGTGGGCACCAGCCCTTCGGGGTTGAGCGCGAGATAGGCGGGTTCTTTGGTTTCTTCGCGAGTGAGCCGTTGCGTGTCGTAGGGCTTGCCGATCCATTCGAGGACGATGTGGGTCACCAGGGGGCACGCACCGGGAAAATAATAAAGCTTCATCTGGGTTCCATGTGAGACGTGAACATCAAGCATGTTATACCACCGGATCCACCGGTTCGGTGTAGAACTGGCAGCCATCTCAGGGGTCGGTTAGACTACTGGCCATTGCCGCATACTGCGACTCGTTTTGTTTCTGTCATGTCTAACGCCTTGCGCATTGCCATCAACGGCTACGGAAGAATAGGGCGCTGCGTGCTGCGCGCGCTACTTGAATCCCCCCATCACCAGAACATGCAGGTCGTGGCCATCAACGAGCCGGCCGACCTGGACGCCATGGTCCACCTGACCCGCTTCGATTCCACGCACGGGCCCTTTCCGGGTACGGTCGAGGCCCTGCCCAACGCCATGGTGATCAATGGGCACCGCATCGCCGTGACGCATGAGCCCGAGCCGGCTCGGGTGCCTTGGCATGACATCGCCCCCGACCTGCTGTTCGAATGCTCGGGGCATTATGCCACCCGGCAGGCTCTGGAACGCTTCATCGCCGCTGGCTGCCCGAAGGTGCTGGTCTCCCACCCGACGCACAGCGCCGAGGACGTCGATCATACTGTGGTGTACGGCATCAATGAACAGGGCCTGAGCCGCGATCAGCGCATCGTTTCGGCGGCATCCTGCACCACCAATGCAAGTGTGCCGGTGCTGGATGTGCTGGATCGGCATCTCGGCGTGCGCAGCGCCATGCTCAGCACCCTGCATTCGGTCATGAATGACCAGCCCATGATCGATGGCTATCACCATAGCGACTTGCACCGCACACGCTCGGCCATGCAGTCCATCATACCTGTGGCCACGGGCCTGGCAGCGGGCGTGGAAAGGCTGCTGCCGCATCTGGCCGGCCGGATACAGGCCAAGGCCATCCGCGTCCCCATCCACAATGTGTCGGCTATCGACCTGGTCGTGCACCTCGAGCAGCCCACCACTGTGCAGGCCTTGAACGCGCTGTTCGAAGAATCGGCCCGTATGCACCCCGACCTGTTCGCCTGCACGCGCCAACCCCACGCGTCGGTGGACTTCATTCATGATTCGCACTCTGTCATCATCGACCAGGGCCAGACCAGCGTCAATCAAGGCCATTTTGCGAACATGCTGCTCTGGTTCGACAATGAATGGGGTTTTGCCCATCGCATGCTTGACGTCGCCAGTGCCTGGGCCCGCGTTTTCAAAGCGGGCCATCCCTGACGGCACCCTGTCTCCATCCCTCCAGACCTTGTATTTTCCAGGAGTATTTCATCATGGCTGACTGCCGCACCGAAACTGACTCGATGGGTGCCATCGAGGTTCCAGCCACCCACTATTGGGGCGCGCAGACGCAGCGTTCCATTCAGAATTTCCCGATCGGGGTCGCGCGCTTTCGCTGGCAGGCACCCATGATCCGCGCCTTGGGGATCCTCAAGAAGGCGGCGGCCCTGGCCAACGCAGAGCTGGGCGAGTTGCCAGAGGAGACCGCCGCGCTGATCGTCCGGGCCGCCGATGAGGTCATTCTCGGCAAGCACGATGACGAGTTCCCACTGGTGGTATTCCAGACGGGTTCGGGCACGCAGTCCAACATGAATGCCAACGAGGTGATTTCCAACCGCGCCATCGAATTGGCGGGCGGCAAAATGGGCTCCAAGACACCCGTACATCCCAACGATCACGTGAATCGGGGGCAATCGTCCAACGATACGTTCCCCACCGCCATGCATATTGCCGTGGCCAGCGAACTGCAGGGCCGTTTCTTTCCGGCGGTCCGCACGCTGCGCGACACGCTGGCCGAGAAAGCGCGGGATACCGGGCAGATCGTGAAGACGGGGCGCACGCACCTGCAGGATGCCACTCCCATCACCGTCGGGCAGGAAATCAGCGCGTGGGTGGCACAGATCGATTTTGCGCTCGAGTGCGTGCAGGCGGCGATGCCCGGTATCTACAGCCTGGCCATCGGAGGCACGGCGGTCGGCACCGGCCTGAACGCGCATCCGGCATTCGGCGCGCGGGCCGCGGCCCACATCTCCGAGATCACGGGGCAGCCCTTCGAGAGCGCCGACAACAAGTTCTTTGCCCTGTCGGCGCACGATGCGCTGGTGAATCTTTCGGCGGCCCTGCGCACGCTGGCTGGCGCCTTGATGAAGATCGCCAACGACGTGCGCTGGCTGGCGAGCGGGCCGCGCTGCGGCATCGGCGAACTGGACATCCCCGAAAACGAACCTGGTTCGTCCATCATGCCGGGCAAGGTCAACCCCACGCAGTGCGAGGCGCTCACCATGGTCTGCGTACAGGTCTTTGGCAATGATGCCGCCGTGGCGTTCGCGGGGTCGCAAGGCAACTTCCAGTTGAATGTCTACAAGCCGGTGATGGTGCATAATGTGCTCGAGAGCATCGAACTGCTGGCGGATGCCTGCCTCTCGTTCAACGAACACTGTGCCGTGGGCATCGAACCCAATCGGGCGCGTATTGCAGAGAATCTCGACAAGAACCTGATGCTGGTGACCGCCCTGAATCGCCATATTGGCTACGATAAGGCCGCGGCGATTGCGAAAAAGGCCCATAAAGAGCACAGTACGCTGCGTGAAGCGGCCCTGGCCCTGGGTTTTCTCACCGATGCGCAGTACGATGAATGGATAGTGCCCCTGGAGATGACCCATCCCAGCAAGGCCTGAGCGGCCGTATGCGGCCTTGGCTCCAGTCCCGGCTCCGGCCGGGGCGCGGCCAGGCGGGCCCACCGGCATTCTGGCCACATGGGTCGGCATGGGCTCGCGACGGGGCAGGGGATAGACGCATATGGCAAGTACGATACACATCAAACGGGCTTACGAGGCGGCCGAAGAGGCCGACGGCCTGCGGGTCCTGGTCGACAGGCTCTGGCCCCGCGGGCTCTCCAAGGCCACATTCCAGTACGACCTCTGGTACAAAGACCTGGCGCCCAGCACGGCACTGCGCACGTGGTTCGGCCACAAACCCGAACGCTGGGACGGTTTTCGCCAGGATTACCTCAAGGAACTGCAGGCACCCGAAGCGCAGGCGCGCCTGCGAGCCCTGCTGGACCAGGCCGATGGCCGGCCCTTGACCCTGCTGTACGGCGCGCGCGACACCGAGCACAATCAGGCGGTCGTCCTGGCGGGCGTCCTGGGGGCCTTGCAGACATGAAGCCGCCGGCAACGATCCGGGGCAGGGGGGGCGGCCACATGGCGGTCCGCATTCAGGGTGCGCCATGTTGTTGATCTATTTCGGTTCGCAGTCGGCCTGGGCGTTGGGCCTGATGCTGCTGATCTTTCTGCTGGCCGCGGTGATTGCCATCCAGGCCCAACGCCAAAGGGCGCAGGGGGGTAACGAAGAGCTGCCCGGTATGGTGGGCGAGGTCACCCAGGAAACCGATGGCCGCGGCCGGGGCTGGGCGCTGGTGCGGGGCGAGGTCTGGCAGGTCCGCTCAAAGGCGCCCTTGCAGGTCGGGCAGGCGGTGCGGGTGCGCAGCGTGCAGGGCCTGGTGCTTCAGGTCGAGCCGTCTGGCCACTCGTCAGACCATTCGTCTGGCCATTTGAACCAAGACACCGAGGTGACGCGATGATGTTTCTGAATCTGGGCTCTTTCATCAGCCTGGTCGTACTGGTTTTCCTCTTCACCGTGCTGCTGCGGCTCTTTCGGATTCTGCGCGAATACGAACGCGGGGTCATCTTCACGTTGGGCCGCTACGGGGGCACCAAAGGGCCGGGCCTGATCGTGGTGATCCCGTTCCTGCAACAACTGGTCCGGGTCGATACGCGGGTGGTCACCATGGACGTAGAGCCCCAGGACGTGATTTCACGTGACAACGTATCTGTACGGGTCAATGCCGTGGTGTATTTTCGGGTGGTGGATCCGGCAAAAGCCATCATCCAGGTCGAGCAGTACTACGAGGCCACCAGCCAGCTTGCACAAACCACGCTGCGGGCCGTGCTGGGCAAACACGAGCTCGATGAAATGCTGACGGAGCGCGAAAAGCTCAATACCGATGTCCAGGCCATCCTGGATGCCCAGACCGATGGCTGGGGTATCAAGGTCACAAACGTCGAAATCAAACACATCGACCTCAATGAAACCATGATCCGCGCCATGGCGCGCCAGGCCGAGGCGGAGCGCGAGCGGCGGGCGAAGGTCATCCACGCCGAAGGCGAGCTGCAGGCCTCGAAGGCGCTGGCCGAAGCCGCTACTGTTCTGGCCAGCGAACCCTCTGCCATGCAGTTGCGCTATCTTGATACGCTCACGCAGGTTGCCGGCGACAAGTCGTCCACCTTGGTGTTCCCCATTCCGATCGACTTGCTGGCGGGCTTCATGCGGCAGCCCGAGACTGTGCTTCGCTCAGGAGCTGGCCCAGAATCGCGCCCACACGCAGGTCTTCGGCCTGACCCAGGTGATTCAGCCGCACGCGCCCCAGATCGTCCAGAATGATCAGGGTCGGGGTGCCCTCGAGCGCCCAGGCCTGCATGGTTTGGGGGACGGGCTGGCCTTCGGTGCCAGGCATGTCGATCCCCACCGGGAAACGGATGCGGTATTCCTGGATGAACGCCCTGAGGGCGGTTTCGGTCATTGCATCATGGTGTTCGAACACGGTGTGCAGGCCCAGCACTTGCAGCCGATCGGCCGGGAAGGCCTGGTGGATGGCCTTGGCCTGTGGAATGCCGTGCGCCACACAGCCCGGGCACAGCATCTGAAATGCGTGGATGACGACGACTTTGCCGTGCAGCTGCTCGAAAGAGGGCGGTTTGGTGTCGTCGGACCAGTTGATCCAGGTCCGTACAGACCAATGAGGTAATGTCTGCCCCGGTATCATGGTACTGTGCTCCTGAGGCCCGTACAGCGTTTATCATAAACTGCTCTGGCGTTGGAATGAAAATACCTACACGGCCTGTATGATTATCCTTCAATACCCGTGTCAGTCGTGGTGTAATGCAGGCTGACCAACCCACTCACTCATTCGATACCTTTGGAGACCATGCCCATGAAACTGTCTGTCGTTGCACTGAGCCTGTCCCTGCTGGCTTTCGGGTCTGCCGTCCAGGCAGCACCCGACTACGCCCAGGTCAGCCCCATCCTGACCAAAAATGCCTGCCTGGCGTGTCACGCGGTCGACAAAAAAGTCATTGGTCCGGCCTACGAAGAAGTGGCCGCCAAGCACAAGGGGCAGGCCGACGCAGCGGCCGTGCTCACCAAACACATCAAAGAAGGCAGCTCCGGGGTATATGGTCCGATTCCCATGCCGCCCAACGTCGGTATTTCCGATGCCGACATCGCGGTCGTGGTCGAATGGCTGGTTGCCGGTGCGCCGCACTGATACCCGCCGTCAGATCTCTGCATGCTGAAAGGCAGCGCCAGCCCACACGGCTGGCGTTTTTGCTGGTGGCCTCGCACCGCCTGTCGACAAGGATCGCCTTTCCATTACTTTACATAATATACATTATGCGAATTTTATCCTGGGTGCCGGATCCTGATATCATCAGACACGGATCAGGATTTTGGCTGGTATCACACCAGTTCGATCAGTTGAACAAGGGGTTGTCATGGCAGGGATTGCATTGGTGACGGGCGCGTCGGCTGGCTTTGGAGCGGCCATTGCGGGGCGTCTGATCGAACAGAAATACACCGTAGTCGGTGCCGCGCGGCGCCTCGACCGGCTCGAGCAGCTGCGCGAAAAACTAGGGGCGGATTTTCATCCCTTGGTGATGGACGTCACCGACCCAAGTGCCGTAGAACATGGGGTGGCTTGGGTTCAGTCCCAGTTCGACGGCATCGACGTGCTGGTCAACAACGCTGGGCTGGCCCTTGGGGTTGCGCCAGCGCAGGAGTCCAGCCTGGCGGATTGGGAACAAATGATCGCCACCAACGTGCTCGGGCTCACCCGCCTGGTACACGCCGTACTGCCCGGCATGGTTCGCCGCAATCAGGGCCACGTCATCAACCTGGGGTCGATAGCGGGCGTCCACCCCTACCCTGGCGGCAACGTCTACGGGGCCACCAAAGCCTTCGTGCACCAGCTCAGCCAGAATCTGCGGGCCGACCTCTGGGGCACGCGGGTGCGGGTCACCAACATAGAGCCCGGGCTGTGTTGCGGGACTGAATTCTCGCTCGTGCGCCTGGGGGATGCGGCCCTGGCCAAGGCCGTCTACGATGGCGCTGACGCGCTGACCGCCGAAGACATCGCCGATGCCGTCGTCTGGGCCACTACCCGGCCCGGTCGGGTCAACATCAACACCATCGAACTGATGCCGGTGTCCCAGGCCTTTGCCGGCCTGAAGGTTCACCGCGAGGGCTGATGCCATGCCAAAGCGTTTTTTCCTGGCGGGTTTGTGCCGGGCCGCCACCCTGGCTGTAGCCGGTGCCGTACTGGCGGGCTGCGCGAGCGGCCCCCAAGACGACCTCTCGCTGGTTCCAGCGGCACTGGACGACGAGACCAGCACGCAGGGCTACTTTACCCAACCCGTGCGCTACACCCGGCTGCCGGCCGGCTGCGAAGGCACGTGTCCGAAACTGGTGGTGGACTCGCTTGCCTTTCCTGGCCATCCGAAGCTGACCCAGTTGGTCGATTATGCCCTGGCAGGCATGACCTGGCTCGACCAGGAACGGCCCGCCCCCTACGAGACGATCGAGGAATTCGAGGCCTATTATCTGAAGACTGCCGCGGCCCGCGACGAAGTCGATCTGATCGCCCGTACCCGGTACCGCAATGCCGACCTGACGACACTCGAACTGACCTCGGGTCAGTACCAGACCGGCATGGCCCATGGCATTACCGGAACGCAATTCATCAACTGGGACAACCGCACAGAAAAAGTGCTGACGCTTGGCGACTTGCTGCAATCGGGGGCTCAAGGCGCCTTCAACGAGCAACTGCGTGCCGCGCATGCCCAATGGCTGCAGAAACAGGCGGATCAGGTCGACGATACCGATGCCTTCAACCGCATGTGGCCTTTCGCGCCCACCGACAACGTAGCACTGACGGATCTGGGGTTGGTGGCCAAGTATCAATCCTATGAAATCGCACCCTATGCCTGGGGCCAGCCCGAGCTGCTGATCCCCTATAGCCAGCTCGGCGACATTCTGCGCCCCCGTTACTTGCCGCCGACCCGCTAAGCGTGCCGCCCCGCCCCGCCAAGGATCTCACTGCATCCCGGCCGGGGTGTGGTCGAACCGGTCCAGGTCGAAATAGCGCGAGAAAGAGGATTCATCCTTGCGAGGCGCCGCCTGCTGCTGCGGCAGTTCGGATGCGATGCTGTTCGAGCCTGGGATACCCCGGGGCAGCAGTTCGGCGATACTGTGGCCAGCCCGGGGCCGCGCCGCCTGCGCCCCGGCTTGACGCCGCGCAGCAAAGGCTTGCGATTCAGCCGCCAGCCAGGCCGCCATGCGTTGGTGGTTCTGCTTGTTGGCCCAATCGACGGCTGTTTCCCCTGTGACATTGAACATCGTGGGATCCGCCCCCTGCGACAACAGCAGGGTGGCCATCTCCTGTTTGCCGGAAAGGGCCGCCATCATGAGCGGCGTGGTGCCGTCAGGCCCCGGAGCGTTGATGATGGCGCCTCGATCGATCAGCAGCTGCGCCATGCCCATCTGAGCCTTCGAGGCGGCATAATGCAGCGGCGTCCAGCCCAGGCGATTGACCTGCGCCCCGGCCTGTATCAGCTTCTTTGCGCGCTCGGTTTCCCCCAAGATGGCCAGGTACATGAGCGGCGTTTCATTCAAGGCATTGGCCTGGTCGACGTCGACCCCCGCCGTGGTGGCGAGCAAGTCGAACACCTGCCAGGATTGGTCCCGTGCCGCCTGTGTCAGGGCCGGGTTGCCCTGATCGTTCAGCGCAGCGGGATCCACCCGACGCAAAAGCATGTCCTGCACCGTCCTGGCGTCATCCCGGCGAATCGCCGACCACCAGTCGGCTGGCGGGTCGATCTGTATTTGTACGACCTGGCCAACCGCCGGCCCGAGCAGCAGGCCAGCCAGCAGCCAGCCAGCCAGCCCCCGCCCTATGATGCGGCGAAACCGCGCGGAGGAAGGCATGCGCACGCTGCGCCAGGCGTGCCGTGCCGCACGCCAGCGTTTATGTAAAGCATGCCGGTTCATTATCGAGTGAGCCATTGTGATGTCTCCCTGAATCAGGCGGCCGCCAAGGCGCCGGCTTTCTTGAACAAGGTGAAATAATTGTGCGTCGTGGCCTCGGCAATGGTGCCCACGGGCACACCGCGCAGTTCGGCAATTTTTTCGGCCACGTGGATGACGCGTGACGGATCGTTCAGTTTGCCACGATAGGGCACGGGCGAGAGATAAGGGGCATCGGTTTCTATCAGCATCCGCTCCAGGGGGACACGGCGGGCCACGTCCTGGATCTCGCGCGCATTCTTGAAGGTCACGATCCCGGAAAACGAAATATAAAACCCCAAATCCATGGCGGCCTGCGCTACGTCCCAGTTTTCGGTAAAGCAATGCATGACGCCGCCATGCGCTTGCTCTTCGCGCATCAGCCGCAAGGTATCCGCCGCTGCGGCCCGGGTATGGATGATCAGCGGCAACCCGGTCTGGTTGGCGGCCTGGATGTGCAGCCGGAACCGCGCCTGTTGCTGGGGCGATGGCTCGGCCAGCCGGTAATAGTCCAGCCCGGTTTCGCCGATGGCCACCACGGCCTGGTGTCGAGTGCGGTCGAGCAGATCTTGTAAAGTCGGCTCGAGGCCATCGTCGTCTTCCGGGTCATTGGCCGGATGAACGCCTACCGAAGCCCGCAAGCAGGCATGCTGCTCGACGAGCGCAAGCAAATCGGGCCAGTCGCGCAAATTGACCCCCACGACCAGCGCGTGCTCGACCCGGGCGTTGCGCATGCGGGCGAAAACCTGGGGCAAATCGGCCAACAAGGCCGGATCGTTCAGATGACAGTGCGAATCGACATACATGGCGTCAACTCCGAAAAGCGCAGAGCAGGCGGGTTGCGGCATGGGCGGCCTGCAATCCGGTGTTGAGCGGATGGCGTGCCAAGCGGCGCTGCTCTACCAGCCAGCGCGCCACGTCGGCCCAGGCCTGTGGGTCCAGGCGATCCGCTGCCTGAGTAAGTTCCGTCTGCATGGATGGATAATAACGGGCCTGTATGCCGTGCGCGGCCAACCGGATGTCGAGCCACAGGCGCTGAAAAGCGTCGACCCAGACCAGCGTGTCCTGTGTCGACAGTGCGTGCGCCAGCGCCGACCCGTCGTCCTGGCGGCCCGCCCGCGAAAGGAACATCTGCAGAAATTCCGGCACGACGGCACCCGTGGCCATGTCGAGCGCGAGCAACGGCGCGCCGCCACTGGCCGCGAGGCGCTCGGCGGCCTGGGCGGCGCCCCGGGCCTGGAGCCACTCCAGGGCCTGCGTCGGTTTGGGCGCCTGCAGATGCAAGCGGCGGCAACGTGATACCAGGGTGGGCAGCAGGCGATCCGGGGCGTCGCAGACCAGCAGGAAGGCGGTGCGCTCTGGAGGCTCCTCGAGGGTTTTGAGCAGGGCATTGGCGGCCGTGGGGTTCAGCGTATCGGCCGGGTACAGCAAGGCCACTCGCCAGCCGCCGCGGTGGGTCGCCAGATTGAACCAAGGCAGCAGCGCGCGCAGTTGATCGATACGGATGTCCCGCGACGCTTGCTTCTTGTTGTCGGCGTTTATCTCTTCGCCCTCTTCCAGCGCGATGGCATCCGGCCGTATCCGGCGCAGGTCGGGATGGTTGCCGGCCTGTACCCAGCGACAGGCCTGGCAGCGCCCACACGCCATGCCGCCGTCAGTCGGATGCTCGCACAGCAGCGCCGCCGCCCCCGCCTGGGCAAAGTGCAATTGGCCCGTGCCGCGTTGGCCATGAATCAGCCAGGCGTGTGCGAAGCGCTCGCGTTCGGAGAGCCAGCGGCGCGCGGTCTCTTCCTGCCACGGGAGAAAGGATTGAGTGAACATATCAAACGGCGTCAGGCACCGGAGGCGCCGGAAATCTTTCGATCAACTGTTGCAGCACGGCGTCTAGCTGTGCCTGGATGGCGGCCAGGGGCAGGCTGCCATCCAATACATGAAACCGGCCGGGATCGGCGGCCGCCCGGTCATGATACGCTTGCCGCACGCGCAAAAAAAAGGCCATGGATTCCTGTTCGAAGCGATCCGACCCGTTGCGCCCCCGGCCCAACCGGCTGCGGGCCACATCGGGCGCGATGTCGAACAGCAAGGTGCAATCGGGTGCCCTGCCCCGCATGACCCATGCGTCCAGCTGCCGTATCGCTTCGCACCCCAGCGCCCGGCCGCCGCCCTGATAGGCGTAGGATGCGTCGATATGGCGATCGCAGAGCACCCACTGCCCCTGGGCCAACGCAGGCTGTATGCGCGTCTGCCAAAGCTCGTTGCGGGCCGCGAACATCAATAAGGCCTCTGTGCGCGCCTGCATGTCGTGATGCAGCAGCAGGTCGCGCAGCGATTCGCCCAGCGGCGTGCCACCGGGTTCGCGGGTGCTCAACAAGCGGATTCCGGCCGCGCGCAGACGGGTTTCCATCCACGGGATGTGAGTGCTTTTCCCCGCCCCGTCCAGGCCTTCGAGTGAAATGAAACAGGCAGATTGGCGCATGCTTAGGGTTTGCTCAGTATGTATTTGTTCACCGCCCGGTTGTGTGCGCCCAGGCTGGCAGAGAATTCGCTCGTGCCATCCCCTCTGGACACGAAGTAGTAATAGCCGTGCTTTTCCGGATGCAGTGCGGCTTCGAGCGACGCTTTGCCCGGATTGGCGATCGGCGTGGGTGGCAGGCCCGCTCGGGTATACGTATTCCAGGGGGTGTCGCGCTGGAGATCTTTTTTACGCAGGCGCCCATGGTAACCGGCACCCAGGCCGTAAATCACGGATGGGTCTGTCTGCAGCGGCATGCCGGCGCGCAGGCGATTGGTGAATACGCCCGCGACGCGGGCGCGGTCTGCCCCATGGCCCGTTTCCTTCTCGATGATCGAAGCCAGGATCAGGGCTTGATACGGGTCATCCAGCGGCAGGTCGGGATCGCGCTCGGCCCATGCCTGGTCCAGGATCTGCCGGCTTGCCCTGGCAGCCCGGCGCAGGATGTCGAGGTCCGAGCTGCCGGGCACGAACACGTAGGTATCCGGGTGAAGCAGGCCTTCGGCCGAGCGGGCATCCAGGCCCAGTTCGGCCAACAGAGTGGATTCGTCCATACCCTGCGTATCATGCCGCACCTGGGGGTTTGCGTCCAGCGCGGCGCGGATCTGCGCGAAGGTCCAGCCTTCCGGGAAGGTCAGGCGCACCAGCGTCATGTCGCCGTTGACCATGCGCTGCAGCAACTGCCACGGTGTATCGCCATGTCGGGCCTCATAGGCACCCGCCTTGAGGTTTTTGTCCTGGCCGCTGAAGCGGGCCAGGGCGACGAAGGCATCGGCCTGCACGTCGATGCCGGCCTGCTGCATGGCCTGGGCGATCTGCCGCGGCGTGCTGCCCCGCTCTATCAAGTAGTCCACCACGGGGGCCTGCATGGGCACGGGGCGGTGCCAACCCCACCAGGCCGCGGCGGCCACGGCGATGGCGGCAAGCAGCACCGCCAGCACAATGAGCCAGAGTGCGGACTGGAGGATTTTTTTCATGTTCGCCAGTGTACTGTAATCTTCAGCACCGCCATGGCAGCGGGGCGTCGAGACCGGTATGATGACCGGTATGATTGAAGCTTCATCCGTTGGTTCTGGTGTTCAAATGATTTCCTGCGACAACACGCGTCCCGTTCAACCGGTATCGGGCCTGGATGGCCAGTGGCGATTGGACGAAGTCGCCTGCCTGCATTTCGCGGGCTCGGAGGCCCGGGCTTTTCTGCACGCACAGCTCACCCAGGCCGTGTTGGATCTGGAACCTGGGCGCGCGCGCGCAGCCGCCTACTGTACGGCACAGGGTCGGGTTCTGGCCAGCGGCGTTCTTTGGGCGCTGGGGCCAGACGAATTGCGCTTCATGGTCTCCAGCGACCTGGCCGCAGACCTGCAGCAGCGCATGCAGCGGTACGTGATGCGCGCCGATGTTCGCATCGCACTCGAAGAAGGGGGGCAAGTGGCTGGCATGCGGGGGGCCGAGCACGTGCCCGAGCGGCTGCACTCGGCCCCTCCGTGGACGGTACAGGCAGATGATGCGGGTTGCTGGATTTCAGGCCCCGGTTCCAGCACGGCATCCCCCTGGGCTTGGCATGTGGCAGCGGCATCGGCGGCGCCGTCAGCCGCCGGGCCCACGGATGGCGCTGCCGGTTGGCAAGCCGGCCGCCTTCTCGCCGGCTGGCCCCTGGTTCGCGCGGCGACCCAGGGGATGTTCTTGCCGGCTTCCTTGAACATGGATCTGAATGGAACCATTCATTTCCAGAAAGGCTGCTATCCGGGCCAGGAAATCATCGCCCGCAGCCACTACCGGGGTACGGTGAAGCGGCGGCTGGCCACTGGCCATGGCCCCTGGCCGGGTACCGGCGCAGGCCCAGCCGCCGGCTCGGACCTGTTCGAGCCGGCGGGCTCTGGCCGACCCGTCGCGCGCCTGATCGAGGCCTGCGTCTGGCATGGCCATGTCTATGCCGCGGTCGAGGCTCTGGTGGCCGATGGGCCCGAGCTGCAACTGGCGTCAGGTTCTGCGCAGGGCCCGATCCTGGCCGTGCGAATGGCTTGATGGCCGTCTGATGGCCTGACGCCAAGGCCGCTGCTGGGGTCAGCCCTTTTGGTGATACAGCTTGAGAATGCTCGAGAAATCGAGCTTCCCGTGCCCTTGCGTGCTGTGCAGCGCATATAGATTGCGGGCCAGCTCACCCAGCGGTGTCGTGGCGCGCGCATGCATCGACGCCTCGGCCGCAAGCCCCAGGTCTTTGAGCATCAGATCGACCCCGAATCCACCGGCGTACTCGTGCGAGGCGGGCGCGTGTTCCATGACGCCAGGCCAGGGATTGTAGAGTTCCGTGGCCCAATTTCGGCCGGAACTTTTGGCAATGATATTGGACAGTGTTTTTGGGTCCAGGCCATTGGCCACGCCCAGCGCCAATGCTTCAGCCGTGCCCGCCATCAGGATGCCGAGCAGCATGTTGTTGCATATTTTGGCGACCTGGCCCGCACCCGCTTCGCCGGCATGAAAGATGTTCTTGCCCATGGCCTCGAGCAGCGGGCGGGCCGCCTGCAGGTCTGCTTCGGCGCCCCCGACAATGAAGGTGAGCGTACCGGCCTGGGCCCCGCCCGTCCCGCCCGATACCGGCGCATCGATCATGCGTATGCCCCGTTCGGCGGCGGCCCTGGAGACTTTGCGCGCGGATTCCGGCGCAATGGTGCTGCATTCCATGACCAACGTGCCTTTGGCGATGGCCGATAAGAGCCCCTGTTCGCCGAGATACAGGCCTTCGACGTGCTGGCTGGCCGGCAGCATGGTGATCACGGCATCGACACCGGAGACGGCCTGCGCAGCGGATTCTGCCGCGCTGGCGCCTGCCTGCTTGAGCCCCTGTACGGCCGCCGGCACGAGATCGAATACCTTCAATGTATGGCCAGCCTTGAGCAAATTATGGGCCATGGGGCTGCCCATATGACCCAACCCTATGAATGCGATGGTGCTGCTCATGTATATCTCCTTGTGGCGAGAACGAAAATCGTGGCGGGATCAGCAGGTTTCAGCGGTTTCTGGCCGCCCTTCGAGGCCGAGGTCGGCCAGGGGATGGGTCTCGCCATCCGGCCAGGGGGCCTCGAAGAAGCGCTGTACCCATTGCTCGGTGGCCTGGTCCAGCGTCGCGGGTTGCCAACGGGGTGATTTGTCCTTGTCGATGAGCAATGCGCGGATACCCTCGCGAAAATCCGGCTCAGCACAGCAATGGATAGAGGCGATGAATTCAGTGCGAAAGACATCCGCAAGAGAAGCATGGCGCGCGTGTTCGAGCAAGGCCATGCTCAGGCGCGCCGAACCCGGCGAGCCGGCCAGGAACGTTCTGGCGGCCCGCTGCAGCCAGGGATCCTCGTGCGTCTCGAGCGCGCCGATGCCTTGCGCGATTTGCCCGAGATCGGACCGGTTGCAGATCTGGCGGATCATGGCTGCATACTTTTGCAACGGGCCGGACCCGTCTGGGGTGATCTGCAGGCTGTCGAGCAGCGCATCGACCTGAGCGGCATGCGCTGCTGGTCTGGCATCCCACTGAAGCGCCTGCAGACCCTGCAGAACGTCGGCATAGGATTGGGCCGACAACATGCGGTCGGCCAAGCCGTAGTGCAGGCAGTCGGCCGCGCCCAGCTGAGCGCCCGTCAGGGCAAGAAAAAGCCCAATGCCGCGCGGCATGTTCGCCAGCATCCAGGTGCCGGCGACGTCGGGATACAGGCCGATGGTGATCTCTGGCATGGCATAGCGGGTGGTTTCCGTCACGAGCCGGTGGCTTGCCCCCTGCAAAAGCCCGACCCCGCCGCCCATGACGATCCCGTTGCCCCAGCAGAGGATGGGTTTGCCGTAGGTATGGATGCGATAGTCGAGGCGATATTCGGTCGAGAAGAAATCCCGGGCAGCCTGATTGGCCCAGGCGTTGCCTGCGGGCGTCTCGAGCATGCCCCGATACAGGCCATGCAAGTCGCCGCCTGCTGAAAATGCCCTGTCGCCCGCACCCCGCATCACGACGGCAGCCACCCCGTCATCTGCATGCCAGGCGCTCAGCCGGGCATCCAGCTGCTGGCACATCTCGAGCGACAGCCCATTGAGTGTCTGCGGGCTGTTCAGTGTGGCCACGCCAATGCGCTTGCCCGAGTGGCCGTTGAGTTCTTCGAACAGTACGGGATCATTCATCGTAAATCTGCCTCTTGAGAAAGAATGTGGCGCGCCACGATGACGCGCATGATTTCGTTGGTGCCTTCGAGAATCTGATGCACGCGCGTATCGCGGACCAGCCGTTCGAGGGGATAGTCCTTGAGGTAACCGTAACCTCCGAGGATCTGCTGGGCATCCAGGCAGGACTGGAAGCACAAATCCGTGGCCAGGCGCTTGGCCATGGCGCAATAGGCGGTTGCCGAAGGATCGGCCTCGTCCAGCTTGCTGGCGGCCAGCCTGACCATCTGCCGCGAGGCGACGATGTTCGTCAGCAGGTCGGCCAGCTTGAACTGCAGCGCCTGGAAATCCGCCAATGGCTGGCCGAACTGGCGCCGCTCGTGCATGTAGCGGCGGGCGGTTTCATAGGCCCCTTGGGCGGCGCCCACGGAGCAGGTGGCGATGTTGATGCGCCCGCCATCCAGCCCTTTCATGGCAAAGCGAAAACCTTCGCCTTCTTCTCCCAGGCGGTTTTCGATTGGAATGCGCACGTTTTCAAAGGTGATCGGCCGGGTCGACTGGCTGTTCCAGCCCATTTTGCGTTCTTTGCGGCCATATGTGATGCCGTCCAGGTCGGCCGGCACGACAAACGCTGAAATGCCTTTGGGGCCCGGGCCGCCGGTACGCGCCATCAGGACCATGACGTCGGTCTCGCCGCCGCCCGAAATGAAGGCCTTGGCCCCGTTCAGGACATAATGCCCCCCTTCGCGTCGCGCGCTGGTGGTCAGCGATGCCGCATCGGAGCCCGCGCCAGGCTCGGTCAGGCAGTACGACGCCAGTTTTCCGCCCGTCGCCAAGAGGGGCCCCCAGTGATCCCGTACAGCGGGCTGTGCCCATGCACCGATCATCCAGGTGGCCATGTTGTGAATGGTAATAAAGGCGGCCGTAGAAGGATCCACGGCCGCCATTTCTTCGAAGACCAGCGTGGCGTCCAGCCTGGGCAACCCCAGCCCGCCGATGTCTTCGCTGGCGTACATGGCGCAGAAGCCCAGCTCGCCCGCCTTGGCAAAAGCCTCTTTGGGGAAGATTTGCTGCTCATCCCAGGACTCGGCATGCGGGGCGAGTTCGCCCTGGGCGAACTCGCGGGCAGTCTGGGCAAAGGCCAGTTGTTCATCACTGAGGCGGAAATCCATTGTTCATGTCTCCTGAGTTGAGGGTTTACTGTACCACCGGATCGTCGTTGACAGCGCCCATGGGCGGCGCATCCACGTCGGCCTGTGCGGTGGACGGATTTTTCCGTTGGCGCCGGCCCGCCCGCCTGCGACGGGTATCGACGGGATCGAACACCAGGGGCCGATACAGCTCGATGCGGTCGTTGTCCACCAGAACGCGCCGGCCGTCGCAGCGTTCGCCATAGATGCCAATCGCTGGAAAATGGTCGGTGAATTCAGGAAATTCGCGTGCAAAATCACTGTGCGCCAAGGCCTCTGCGACCGTGGTGCCCTCGGGTACCTGGAGGGTCTGGCGCCACAGGCGGGTGGGTGCGGCAAAAGCAATGTGAATGCGCATGTCAGCCCTTGTACACGTCATAGGCGCGCCGCGTGAAAGAATCGATGAAGCTGCTGGCAATGCGATTGAACACGGGCCCCACGACGGCCGACAGTGCCCGGCTGGAAAACACGTATTCCATGGTATAGGATACTTTGCAGCCGTCTGTTCCCAGTGCGTCGAACGCCCAGTATCCTGTCAGGTTCGAAAAGGGCCCATCAACCAGATGAAATACGATGCGATGCGGATAATCGTGCTCGTTGCGGGTCGTGAAGCTTTGCCGGATACCGGCAAAATGAATGTGCACCGTCGCCTGCATGCCGGTGTCGTTCTGCCAGTGCACCTGAGCCCCCCCACACCAGGGCATGAAGTCGGGGTATCGCGCCACGTCGGCAACCAGGTCGAACATCTGTTCGCAGCGAAAAGGGACAAGGACGGAGCGTTGGATGGATGGCATGAGATGCGTGCGTCGGGTCCGGATGGATGGGATAGAATGACAGGATTTTACCCACCCTGGCCAGAGAAGGCTTCATGAGCATTGTAGAGAATCGCAAGGCCACCCACGATTACTTCATCGAAGAGCGCTTCGAGGCGGGTCTCGTGCTCGAGGGCTGGGAAGTAAAAGCCATCCGGGCGGGCCACGTGCAGCTGAAAGAAAGCTACGTCATCGTGCGCGATGGCGAGCTGTGGCTGCTCGGGATGCACGTCAGCCCCCTGCCCACCGCGTCCACTCACGTGCACCCCAACGCTACGCGCACCCGCAAGCTGCTGTTGCACGCACACGAAATCAACAAGCTCATCGGCAAGGTCGAACAGCGCGGCTATGCGCTCGTCCCCCTGAACCTGCATTACAAGAAGGGGCGCATCAAGCTGGATTTCGGCCTGGGGCGCGGCAAGAAACTGCACGACAAACGCAGTACCCAGCGCGACAAAGACTGGGCGCGCGAAAAAGAGCGCCTGATGAAACACGATACGCGCCAGCGCAAAACCGCCTCTTGAGCCCGCCTCTTGAGCGCCGCGCCGGCAATATGTGCCGGCTTGCCGCGTGCGGGCAGCGCCCGCGGCGGACGGCTCAAGCGGGAGCGCGAACCGACAAGCCTTCCAATTGCAGCAGGCGCAGTTTCCGGTCGAGCCCGCCACCATAGCCATTGAGCGTATGGTCTTTGGCCAGGATGCGGTGACAGGGGATGATGATGCTGATCGGGTTGCGGCCGACAGCCGCCCCCACCGCCCTGCCATGCCGCGCACTGAAGCCCGCCCGCCCCGCCAGTTCGCCATACGAAAGCGTGCTGCCAAAGGGAACGGCGAGCAGGGCATCCCAGACTTTTTTCTGAAACCCAGTGCCATGCGCGGCGAGCGGCAGGTCGAAATGGCGCCGCCGGCCTTCCCAGTACTCGCCCAGTTGTTGCTCGACCTGGGCGAAGAGCTGGCGCACCCGTGCGGGTGGTTCGCCGCCGGCGCCGATGTAGCGAATGGCGGGCCGAGACGCGGGTACGGCCCCACCGGCCCTGGCGCTTGTGTCGGGCGGGCCGCCCTGATCTGCTTGCCCTGCCACCCGGAACGAGTGCAGCGGCTGCCCATTGCGCTGGCCGAGCGCCGGCCCGCGCGCGCGTGCCGAAGAGACCGGATCCAGCCCGGGGATGTGCGGGCAATCGGCCTGATCGGCGAAATACAGGCCGGCCAATGTGCCCTCTTCTGCTTGAAGCAGGATGGGACCGAGAGGCGAAGCGATCAGTGCGTAGTACGACATGGGGTTGGGTATCTGTCAGGCGGCGACCGCGGGTTTGGCAAGGCGTTGCCACGTATCGACTACTGTATCCGGATTCAGCGACATCGACAAGATCCCCTCGTCGCGCAGCCACTGCGCCAGATCGGGGTGATCGCTGGGCCCTTGGCCACAGATGCCCACGTACTTGCCCGCCTTCAGGCACGCCTGGATGGCGCGGCTCAGCATGAAGCGCACGGCGGGATCGCGCTCGTCGAAGTCTGCGGCCAGAAGCTCCAGGCCGGAATCCCGGTCGAGCCCCAAGGTGAGCTGGGTCATGTCGTTGGAGCCGATGGAAAAACCGTCGAAAAATTGCAGGAATTCTTCTGCCAGAATGGCATTGGACGGTATTTCGCACATCATGATGAGGCGCAGGCCGTTTTCCCCGCGCCTGAGGCCATGGTGGGCCAGTTCGTCGACCACCCGCTGGGCCTGCCCCAGCGTACGCACGAACGGAACCATGATCTCGACATTGGTCAGGCCCATTTCGTCGCGCACCTTCTTGAGCGCTTCGCACTCCATGCGGAAGCACTCGGCGAAATCGTCGGAGATGTATCGGGACGCGCCGCGAAAGCCCAGCATGGGGTTTTCTTCTTCGGGTTCGTAGCGGGATCCGCCCACCAGCTTGCGGTATTCGTTCGACTTGAAATCCGACAGGCGCACGATCACGGGCTTTGGATAGAACGCCGCGCCGATCGTGGCCACGCCTTCGGCCAGTTTTTCGACGAAGAACGCCCGTGGGCTGGCATAGCCGCGGGCCGCCGACTCGACGGCCTTTTTGAGATCGCCATCGACATTGGGGTAGTCGAGCACCGCTTTGGGATGCACATTGATGTTGTTGTTGATGATGAACTCGAGCCGCGCAAGCCCCACCCCGCTGTTGGGTATCTGGGAAAAATCGAACGCGAGCTGTGGGTTGCCCACGTTCATCATGATCTTGACGTCGATGTCGGGCATCTGCCCCCAGCGCACCTCTTCGATTTCTGTTTCGATCAGGCCATCGTAGATGCGGCCTTCGTCTCCCTCGGCGCAGGACACCGTGACCTCGCGGCCATCCTCGAGCACCTGGGTGGCGTCTGCGCAACCCACGACGGCCGGAATGCCCAGCTCGCGCGCAATGATGGCGGCATGGCAGGTGCGCCCGCCCCGGTTGGTGACGATGGCCGACGCCAGTTTCATGACCGGCTCCCAGTTGGGATCGGTCATGTCCGTCACCAGGATATCGCCCGAGCGGACCTGGTCCATTTCGGAGATATCGGCCACCACGCGAACCTTGCCCGAGCCGATCTTCTGCCCGATGGCTCGGCCTGTGACCAGGACATCGCCGGTTGCCTTGAGGCGGTAACGCTCTTGCACAT
>Ga0172382_10000957_pt1 | contig 53244 bp, 41 predicted proteins | sample Leawel138RmetaG_FD_122245 | JGI IMG/M metagenome (GOLD analysis project Ga0172382, IMG submission 122245) | Leachate microbial communities from a municipal landfill in Southern Ontario, Canada - Leachate well 138R metaG | ecosystem: Engineered > Solid waste > Landfill > Unclassified | place... | reverse complement strand
GCTGGCCGGCGCCGCAGTCGCATTGTCCGTCCTGGTGCTGAGCAACGACATCCATCAGCTGGTCTTCGTCTACCAGACGGATACGGCCGCCGCGTATCTGAACGAATACCGAAACGGACTGGGGTACTACCTGTCGCTGGCCTGGAGTTTTTCCCTGATCGTCGCCGGCCTGGTTTTGCTGCTGCGCAGGCAGATGGCCCGGCGCGAGCGGCTCCAGCTCCTGTATGCCGGTATCCTGGCCGCCTTCCTGCTGGCCTACCAGGTGACCTACATGCTGAATGTCCTGCCGGTTGTCGACCTCGATATCCCGACGACGGTGGCGCTTCTCTATTTGCTGTTCAGCCTGGCCGCCCAGCGGGAACGCTTTCTTGGCGCTTCCTGGCTGACGCTGCCGATCCTGCAGGATTCGCCCTATGCGGTTGCGGTGTTCGACGGTGCGGGGCAGCTGCGTTACCGCAACGAGGTCATGGCCGCTGCGTTGCCGGATCTGGATCAGGCGGCGGCGGTCGACCGGCTGCTTTCAGCAGACGGACCGGAAACGGACATCCGGGTCGGCAGGCGGGTGTTCAAACGCCACGACAGCCATGTTCCGGCCGGACAGGTTGTCCTGCTCGAAGACATCACGGAAATTCGGGACTTGGAAACCCGGCTGCAGCAAACCCGGGCCAGGCTCATCGATGTCAACACCATGCTGGCGCGCCAATTTGGCGATGTGTCCGCCCTGGCGAGCCGGCTGGAACAGGAACGTTATGCCCGCCAGTGGGATCAGCTGTTTCGCGACAAGCTGAAAAACGCGCGGCAATCGCTTGCCAGCATCGATCCCGACCAGCCGGACGATGTGCCGCGCCAGGCCTTGCGCGCTGTCCGGCTGCGTTTGTTTATCTGCCAGCATCGCCTGCGGCTGATCATCCGCAGCCTGGAGGAACATCCCGAGCTGCCCGCGTCCCTGGTTGCGCGCTATGCAACCGGTCTGGTCAAGGACGGGCGCCGTGTCGGTCTCGACGGCGTCGCCACGGCTCGTGCGCACGGCATGCTGCCGCCGGATGTTCTGCCTTTGCTGGTGGAAACGATCGACCGATTGTGCCTGGCCAGCTTTGCCTGGCCCGGCACATCTCTTGTTCTGCACCTGGAAAGCGATCAGGACAACATGACGCTGACCGCCTGCCTGGCGCTCGAGAACGGGAGTCTGACCGGATCCGGCAGCATCCTGGATGAGGCCCTGCTCCGTCAGGTTCACGCAGCAGCGGGCCAGGCCAGCCAGAATGACGAAGAGGACTGCCTGAGGGTTCAATTATCCTGGAACCGGGAGGAGGGAGCGCGATGATCTGGTATACCATCCCTTACGGCGTCAGCATCGCGGCCTTGCTCGCGATGCTGCTGACCGGCGTTTTGCAGTCCGTCGCAGCCCTGGAGGCAAGCGAATTGCTCCAGCCGCATTTTGTCCGCCGTGTTCGCCTGCACTACGGCCTGCTGGCATGTGTTTCGCTGGTGTTGTTTCTTGAGCTGGTCATGGCCGTCTCATCCATTGAGGGGGGACTGTACCTGGGGATCAGCCGCGTGCCGCGCCTGGTTGCCTTTCTGCCGGTCCTGCACGGCATCTGGTGCCGCCGGCATCCGCTCGGGCTGCCCGAAAGCCTGCTTCCCGCCAAGGCAGGCTTATGGCTGCCGCTGCTTTGCCTGCCGCTGGAACTTTTCCTCCCGCCGCCGATATCCGCCTTGCTGATCTGCTTTGCTGTCGCCTGGCTCGGTCTTGACGCGGTTCACACGTTGCTGACCTTCCAGGCCTACCGGCGCAGCGAACTGACCCGCTCGATCATTCCCCACATGGTGCGCAGCATCGATTATGGCTTGTGCGTGGCCAATGCACGCGGCTGGGTGATCGAATCCAACCCGGCTTTCACAGCGCTGTGCAGCAGGCTTGATCTGCCTGCAGGCGACCCTACAAGCGCCTTTGACCGCGCGCTGACCGCGCAGCAATTCCAGCGCGGTCTCGAGGTCCGCGATCTAGGCGGGAGCCTCGCCATCCGAAAGGGTGATGCGTCGTATGCCTTGAGACGCCAAACGTTCCGAGTTGGCCGGAGGCAATACACCCAGCTGAGCTTGTCGGATACCACCCGCCTGACCCGGGTCAGCCGCACCCTGGAGCAGGATAACCGGCTGCTGGCAGAACGCAACCGCGAACTGGAGCAGGTCATCGCCCGGCTTGGCGAGGAGGAAGCGGCCCATGAACGCGAGCGGCTGTGCCGTATGGCTCACGACGCCTGGTCGCAGCAGCTGGCGATCGCCGGGCTGACGGTCGATATGCTGATCCGGCAAAGTGTCGTTCCGGTCGATGCGGCCAAACTGGCCGAATGCGGCGCGCTGCTGGCGATGCCCGGCGAAAATGAGCTGGCCTTGTTTCCAGGCGACCTGGATAAGGCGATCAACCGCCTGGCGCAAAGCTACCGGCAGTTGGGCGTAACGACCCTTGTAGCCGGGCAGGCCCGATTCACGCCAGCCCAGGAAGAAGCCCTCAAACCGGTGCTGCGCGAGGCTTTTGCCAACGCTGTCCGCCATGCCTACGCCCGGACGATCGAAGTCCGCTTTTTTTCGGAGCCCGACCAGGCCGGGCTTGAGATCCGCAACGACACGCTGGACAGCACGTCGGAAATCGCCGAGGGCCGCGGCCTGCACGATATCCGAATGCGGGTCAGCCAGGCCGGCGGCAGCATCCAGGTCAGCAAAAGGACCCACTTTTCGCTTATGGTCACGTTTGACCGGACCGGGGAGGAGGACAACAATGAAAATCGTCCTGATTGAGGACCAGAACCTGCTCAGCACCACGCTGGCCAAGGCCTTTGAACAGGTTGCGGACATTGAGGTCGTCGGCCGGTCCGACAAGGCCAGCGAAGCCCCAGACATGTGCCGGCGGCTGCAGCCGGATATCGTGGTCATGGATGTGTTCACGAACGATGGCAGCGGGATTGACTACACGGCCCGGATCAAGCGGGATTTTCCCGCGATCAAGGTGCTCGTGATGACCGGCGTCGAGGACGACCGCCTGGTTCAGGCGGCCGACGAAGCCGGCGCGGACATGTTCTTTTGGAAAAACACTTCGCTGGAGGAGCTGACGGAGTTCATCCGCTACGCGCAAAAATCCTACCGGGTTTTCCCCAGCTTGAACAGCGACAACCATAAGAAACCGAGCTTTTCCGACCTCGACCTGCGTATCGTCACCCTGCTGGCCCAGGGCAAGAGCGCCCGTGAAATCGCCGCGGAACTTTATTTGGGCTATGGCACCGTGCGCATCCACATCTCGCACCTGTATGCGACGACCGGGCTGAAAAGCCGTGCCCAACTGGTCGCTTATGCCCTGCGCGCGGGCCTGATCCGCCTCGAATAGCCCCATCCGCGAAGCGGTGTCGCAGCCATATACAAATGTCTATTCAGATCAGGACATTTGTGGATTCTTATCACCTTCTTGCTCATCGACAATAAAAGTATCTCTGGTCATCGCACAACAACCATGCCGATGTGTTTGCGCACGAGCCGGCGGGTCTGTTGCCGGTGCGGTGCCGGACGTGTCGCGAAGGCCTCATTGATCGTGCAGGAGGGATCCCCATGAAAAAGAAGACGGCAAAACGAACTGCGTCGCTGATCCTGGCACTCTCGCTGGTGCTGGGCCTGTGGGCTGCCTTGCCGGTCCAGGAAGCCGATGCCGGCTCGCAGTACATCACCGACATCCTCGTCCGTGCGACCGCCAGCAGCGTCGCGGTCAGCTTCCACTACGGCAAGGATACATCGGACGAGGACACGCAAAGCCTGCGGGTCTACCTGATCCGCTACGATCCCTACAGCAAAGTCGTAAACGGTTTTTACACACCCGACGGGACCAATCCGGTCGGCGATTACCAAACGACCTTTGCCAATCTGCCGTCCGGACAGCAGTATTATGTTCAGATTCACGGCTCCGCCCGCACCTACGGCACTTTGTCGGATACGGAGCGTGATTATTACAGCGACCTGATCCCGATCAGAACCGTCGTGCCCCAGGCGCCGCAGCTGGGCCTTAGCCTGATGTCGCTGGGTGCCAGCACGGTCCGTCTGGACTGCCAGCTGCTGGATACTGGCACCGGTGTCAGCTACGATCCCGATCAGCGCATCTGGTTCCAGAACCTGGGCGTGGCTTTGAAATCCAGCGCGGTGGTCGTGATGCGCCAGAGCCTCGCTCCGGCCGGCAACCTGGATCCGAACGACCCGCTGGCGGAAGGCGTCTTCGGTCCCGAAACCTGGGACGATTACGAGAATCCCTTCGAAACGGGTATCGCGTTCGCCAGCCTGGAACCGGACACCGACTATGTTGCCCAGGTCCAGCTGACCAACACGTACGATCTGACCGGATATTCGGCCAAGCTGGCATTCCGTACCTACGCCAATCCGCAGGTCTCAATCGACGATGTCAAGGCACTAAGCACCGGGGTCTATGTCACGGCGACCGTTACAATCGACGCGCGCGACGAGGTTAAGAGCCTTAGCCTGTACGCGGACGATCCGGATGCTGGCGAACCGGTCTACGACCCGGCCCGGCTGAGCGGCAGCCTGGTTCGTTTTGACGATGCCACCGGTCAGGCTGTTTTCCAAATCGGGGGGCTGGCCTACGAGACCGAGTACGATCTCCAGGTCCTGCTCGAGTCGCAGGGCGGCCAGGCCAGGAGTGCAAAAAGCACGATCACCACCTTGCCGGAACCGGTCCAGGCAAGCGTCACCACACAGCCTGCCACGGTGATTCGCAGCGACAAGGCCCGGCTGAACGCGACCATCGGCAGCACCGGCTACACCTCGATCATTGAGCATGGCTTTCTTTATTCCGCCACCAACGCCCATCCCGTCCGGGGCGCCCTTGACGCAGTCGAGGTAATGGCGCCGGTCACATCCCAAACCGCGCCGATCCCGTATTTTGCGATCGCCGACGGCCTGCTGCCCGGCCAGATCTACCACTTTGTCCCGTTCGTGCGCAACAACGAGGGCACGAGCTATGGCGAATCCCTGTCATTTACAACGCTTGAAGCCCCGGCCGTCTGGACATTGAACGGAACAACCGACAAGACGACGGCCGCCATCCGCCTTTACGGTGAAGTGGTCTCGACCGGCGGTATCGAACCCACGCTGCGCGGTTTCGTTTACGACCAGCTGCCTGACCCGCTCCTGGGCAAGTCTAGTGCCCAGAGCGCCCTGGACGATGTGACCAATGCGTCAACCGGGCAGTTTGATGTCCTGGTGTCCGGATTGTCCGCCAACACGACGTATTTCTACAAGGCCTTCATCCACAGCCTGTCCGGCACCTTATACGGCGACCAGTACAGCTTCACCACCGAAGCGCTGGACACCATCCTGCCGTCGGTCTTGCTGTTGCCGATCATGGATCCGCAGGTCACCGATACGACGGCAGAAGTTTCCGGAACATTCACCACGCCGGCCGGCACCACGGTCACCGAGACGGGCTTTGTCTATTCCGAGCTGCCCAATCCCGCCCTGAACGATTTTGACAGCGCGTTTATTCCGCTTTCCGACACAGACGGCATGTTCGTGACCCTGCTGTCCAGCCTCAAATCCAACACCACCTACTACCTGCGCGCTTAAGCGACCAACGCCAACGGCACCGGCTACAGCCCGGCGGTCAGCTTCACAACCAAGAATACGCTGAGCGCGGTGCCGCCGGAGCTGATCACCTCGTTTCATATCGACGACATTCAGGCGACAGCCCTGACCGTGACGCTGGAAACGACAGGATCACCTGTCGCCAGCAAGGTTGTCCTCTACAGCGAGACAAACCCGATGCCGCTCTACGGCGCGCCGGGGGTCAGTTCCCTGTCGTTCGGGCTGACCGACGGCACACAGAAGACGATCGGCGGCCTCAAGCCCAACACCACTTACTACCTGCGCGCCTACACGCGCAAGCCCGACCCGATCCTGGGCGGCTTCGTGACCCGTTACAGTGATGTCCTGACCGTGACGACACGCCTGTCCGGGCCGCCGCTCGTCAGTCATGCCGCCATTCCGGTCACCGATCTTGACCTTTACAGCGCCACGGTCAACGTCACGCTCGACCCCAACGGCGGGACGATCAGCCGCTATGTGGTCGCCCTGACCGCCAGCCATCTTGAGCCGGCGCTCGAAGGAACCGGCGTGCAGCTGTTCGACGTCGCGGCCAGCATCAGCAGCGCCCAGTCCGTTCAGATCGGTCTGACAGGCTTGCACAGCCGTTTCAACTATGCATACCGGGTCTATGCCCTGAACGCTGACGGCTGGGGTGCTACGCCGGTTCAGCCGCTCACGACCGCAACGGCACCCGATCCCGTAGCTGCGATCACGGCCATCGAACCTGGAGCGACAGCGGCAGCCTTTACCGTCACGCTGAGTCAGGACGGGATCAATGAAAACAAGGTCGGGTTGATTCGCGTGGCGGTCGGAACATCCCCCAATCCACTGCCGCATGACACGGCCAACCGGGTCGCGCTCATCGAGCCGAACGGTGACGGGACATATGCGGTAACCGTGACAGGCCTTGTTCCGGGAACCCATTACTATGCCAAGGCCGTTTGCACGATACGTGACGATATGGACTTCGCCGGTGCCGATGTCACGTTCGACTCGCTGCCTCCGCCGCTGGCTTCGGTCGCCTTGTATGGTCCTGAATTAACTGCTCAGGCCGACACAGTCGGCTTTGCGGTTGACATCCTGTCCGACGGCGGCAATCCCGTCACGGAATATGGCGTGGTCCTGGACACCGTTCCGAACCCGCAGCTTGCCGGTGGTTTCCACGTGGGAACTGAAGCGGGTGTGCCCGGCAGCCACCCGATCCTGCTGACCGGCCTGGCGACAGATACGCTCTATTACGCCAGGGCATATGCCCTGACCGCCAACGGCATGGCCGTCAGCAGTGCCGATGTGGCTTTTACCACCGTCCAACCGGCCAGTGCACCGGTCGTTCTGAACGGCACCATCTATGAACTCGACAAGGCCAGCCTGGAACGCGACGACACCCTCTTTTTCGGCAACCTGTCCAGCGCGCCGCTCGTCTGGCACATGGTCAATGGGGCCGGCAGCAGCGATTATCTTACCTTGCTGGCCATGCACAGCACCGGCGATGCCGTCCGCTTCGACGCGGACCCCGACGGGTCTGGCCCGCTGCTACACAGCAATAACTACATGGGTGCGGACATCCGAGACCACCTGAACACCACGTTCATCCAGACCTTGAGCAGCGCCGAACAGCAGGCCCTGGTCAGAATGCGGGCCTTCGACCTTGCGACCGGCGTGTCCCTGAACAACGAAGTCCCCGACGAGGTCAACGGTGACATCGCCTTCATCCCCAGTCAGAGCCAGATTTTTGGCTGGCGCAACAGCTTCATGAATATCAACGCGCAGTACGGCGCGACCTTCTGGGTCCGCGACCCGGACCTGAGCCCTTACGAGGGCTATGTCATCACCAGTGCCGGCGCCCTGCTGAGGGTTTTCGTTACCTCGTTCTTTGCCGCCCGTCCGGCCATCGTGCTGGATATGGCGGATGTCGCCGCCATCTTCCCCGTTATCGCGGATGCGACAGGCAAACCCTGGGCGATCGAGGCGGACAGCTCGCTCTATCCGGCAGCTCCACAAGGCATGACTTACGTAGTCGGCTTGCTGGCACCTCAGGAGCTCAACTTGACCGGAGTGCCGACAGAAGACCAGATTGCCGGAGACTTGCTGGTGATCGATCCTCTGGTCCCGTCACTGAATAACAACACGGCAGCGGTCAAATCGATCATCTACGAGCAGGCGACCGGACGGATTCTCGATTACAAATCCATAGCCGCGGATGGCCTGAACGGACTCAGCCTGGATACGAGCGCGCTGCCGGTGGGACCCGGTTACGTGGTTCGGCTCTGGCTGCAGCAGGACACGCCCTTTGCATCGCCCAGAATGTCCGTATACTATGAGTTCGGGTTGACAGTCAGCCGCGATGCGCCCGTCACGCCGACCGTGTCACCGACCGTAAGCCCGGCTGTAAGCCCGACCGTCACGCCGACAGTGACGCCGACCAGCGCTCCGACAGTAACGCCGACCAGCGCTCCGACCGTGACGCCGACCAGCGCTCCGACCGTGACGCCGACCAGCGCTCCGACCGTGACGCCGACAAGCGCTCCGACAGTGGTGCCGACTACGGCTCCGACCACCGCGCCGACCAGCGCTCCGACAGTGGTGCCGACTACGGCTCCGACCACCGCGCCGACCGACGATGAGGAAATTCCCCAAACCGGCGAACGTCAACGGGATCCGCTCTTCCAGATCGCCCTGGTCGGCATCGTCGCGGCCATGGTCCTCCTTATAGCCCTGCGGCTGCGCAAGCGGGAAACAGAATCAGATATTTAATCGCAAGCGTGCCTGACCGGACCGGGGCTGTCTTCGCCTGACAAGACAGCCCCGTTTTTATGCCCATGATTTCTTGTCCCTTGCCAAGGTGTTCGTGTTCTAATCAGCGTTTTATGAAATCACTTTCCAGGAATCCGTAGACGCATTCGTCGCCATAGACACCATCGACCAGGCGCGTGTCCCGGATGCGGCCCTCCAGGCGCATGCCGATACGCGCAGCCAGTTTCCGGCTGCGCGTGTTGCCGGCATGGATGAAAGCGGCCAGGCGGTGGATGCGAAAATGACTAAAAGCAAAGGATACGGCCGCCTGAACCGCTTCTGCCGCATACCCCAGGCCCCAGTACGCGGGCAGAAGGTGGTAGCCTAGTTCCCATTCCCGCGTTATCTCCCAGTTGCAGCTGATCGAGACATCTCCGATCGGGACGCAGCCAGAATATACGATCCAGAGCATGGCGCCTTCCTCCGGCAACCGGACCATGGCCTGCACTTGGTTATTGAATCGTCTGCGGATCTGCGCGTCATCCAGGCCGGCATTCGTTTCGTATGCCGTTGTTTCCGGGAGACGATGCAAAGCGAGCAGGAAAGGAATGTCTTCGGGCGTCGCCGGACGCAAGGTCAGGCGGCTCGTGTTCAGGCTGCGTTCCATGGCTGCACCTCCATTGGAATTGGTTCGCCCTTATCTTACACCGTTGCAGCCTGTTGCGCTTGACGATGGTTCTTTGCCGCCGTAAGCTGATCGTGGGACCCGTCAAGGAGTGATCGTCAGCATCTTTACAGTCAGGGAAGGAGCAACGCGGTTTTCGCGTAATACAGGCTATGAAACGCTATAAAAGTGAAAAAGCTCGTCAGAACATGCTCAGGACCTACGACTTGCTGCTCGCCCATTGGGGTGTGGATCTGACCGAGCGTGATCTTCCCGGCGATTTCGGGACAACCCACGTGATTTGCTGGGGCAACCGGGAAGCGCCGCCGCTTTTGCTCTTTCACGGGGTGGGCGATGATTCGGCCCTGATGTGGCTGGATAACGCAAAAGCGTTGTCTGAGCATTTTTGCCTGTATGCCGTTGACACGATCGGGGGGCCGGGCAAAAGCGTGCCGTCGGACGCCTATTTCCGCGCGTTCGACGATGTCCGCTGGCTCCAACAGCTTCTGGACGGACTGGAACTGGACCGGTTCTTCGTGGCGGGAGTCTCCAACGGGGCTTACCTGACCCAGCTGGTCTGCCGCGCGTTCCCGGACCGTGCGGTTAAAGGCGTCGCCCTGGCCGGCACGGTGCCGGCCGGCCATTGGTCTGTCATGATGAAAATATTCCTGCCGGAAGCCCTGTTTCCCACACGGCGCAACATGATCCGCCTGATCGGCAAGCTGACCGGTGAAAACGGCGCCCGCCTGGTCGAGAACGAGCTGTTCATGGAACACTACACCTGGCTGCTCAAGGGCTTCAATCCGATGGCGATGAGCTTTCACAAGATCGAACCGTTTACGGACGAACAGATAGACGCACTGCGCTCCAAGGTCTTCTACCTGATGGGGGAGGAAGACCCCTTTGCCAGGCTCGGCGGCAAAGAGCGCCTGATCCAGCATGGTATGAACGCCCGCTTCTTTGCCCGCACGGGACATGCAATCAACCAGGAGCGGGCCAGGGAAGTCGAGACGGCTTTGATCGGGTTCCTGCTTGGCGATACCGGCCCGGCGTAACGGTCAGACAAGCGTCAGCCCGGCCAGGGCCGGATCCGTCCGCCGTCCATTTCGTGGACCGTGTCGCAGAGCGCGTCGATATCCTCGGCGTAGTGTGACGAAAGCAAAATGGTGGTCCCTGCCTGGTTCAAATCGCGCAGCAGGGCGCGGACATCGGCGACTCCCTGCTTGTCCAGTCCGTTCATCGGCTCATCGAGGATCATAAGCGACGGTTTTTCCATGATCGCCTGGGCCAGGCCAAGCCTTTGGCGCATGCCCTGGGAGTATTTGGCGACGGCCTTGCGATTCGTCACGTCCAGACCAACCTGGCGGATCGCCTCGGCGACGTCCTGCCGGCTGGCCCGCTTGCGGAGCTGCGCCAGCAGCCACAGGTTCTTCCAGCCGCTGTATGAGCCGATAAAGCCTGGTCGCTCGATCAAGATCCCGATGTCCTGAGGGGCAGATGTCCTGACAAGGCGATTGTCGATCGTGATGCGGCCTTCATCCAGGCTCATAAAGCCGCATATGCACTTGAACAGCACCGTTTTGCCGGATCCGTTGCGGCCGATGATCCCGTGGATCCGGCCGGCTTCGAAAAGGACGGATACCTGGTCCAGGGCGACGGTATCTCGAAAGCGCTTGCAGGCGCCTGTGACGGTAATCTTCGTTTCACTCATGCAGCTGACCTCCCATGATCTCCAAATCCTGGCGCAGAAAGACAATAATGGCGAGAAAGACCAGCAGCAGCGATACGGCTGCCTGGCTGCAGACAGCAAAGACCGGGCCGATTTGAGTCAAACCGGCTGGACCGCCGGCATCCTGCCAGCTGATGTTGTGCATGCTGGCCCAGCTCAGGGGCGTGAAAAAGCGGATCGCGTCCCCAAACACGAAACGGCCCTGGATGCCGGCGAAATACGTCATGGCGACCAGGGCCCCGGCGGCAAACAGGCCGGCGCTGGAGCGGGTCGCCAGATTGACGGTGAAGATCACAAGGCCGGTGAAGACCGTTGTCAGCCAGAATAGCCCCATGCCGATCAGCATGGCCTGCAGGGGTGAGAACTGCCGTACGACAAGATCTGAAATGAACACCGTCAGCACCAGGCCGTGGCGCCGGCCCGCGCCGGAATCTCCTGCCAGGGTTTTCAGGATCAATCCCCAGTCGTTTCTCAGGTCGAGGCTGGGCAGCAGAACCAGGATCGAGCCCAGGGCGAGTGCAAGGGTATACAGCAGGCTGGCGGTCAGGATGTAGAGGAACTGCCCGGTAAGCCAGGGAAGCCGGCCGCTGCGCACGATGACGAACGGCGTGTGCCGGTCCATGAAAGGCGCGTCGGCGAAGAGCAGCAGGGTGAAAGCGCCTGAGACCAGCAGCATGGCCGGTGTCAGCAGATGGGGGAAGATCCATGGCGCCAGCGGCTGTCCCTCAGCGGCGGCAAAGCGAACCAGGCTGTGCGTATGGTAGGCGAGAAAGGCCATGACGACCCAAAGCAGGGTTAGGATGCGCGGTGTCGCGCGCCACTTGGCCAGGGTCAGCCAGGCACAGCGCGCGGCCAGGCCGAATCTATGCATGCCGCACCTTCTTTCGGATGTTGCGCACCGTCCAGACTCCCAAAACGAGCATCAGGAGGCCGGCCGTGACCGCCTTTTGCGCCAGGGCCTGACCGCAGGTTCCGTTGCCTGCAACCTGCTCGACGATGGCGCCGGCCTTGAACGCGTTCGGGATATCCAGCGTGGATGTCAGACGATGCAGCATGAAATAGAGGACCAGCGGCCCTGAGATCGCGGTGAACACGTTGGGGATAAACGAGGACACCCAAAGTGCGGCGACAGCAAACAGGGCTGAGGAGAAGGCAAAATGGGTCACATAGAAAAAAAGGTAGGTGCCGGGACGTCCCTGGTCGAGCAGGACGGAATAAACATCCCCGCTGCTCGAACGAACGAAGAGCGGCAGTTTCAGCGACAAAAGTGCAACAAAGCCCAGCATGCCGCAGGCGGAGTAGACAAAACCGGACAGCGCTGTGACAACGGTTTTGCTGACCGCATAGCGGACCGTTCCCAGGCGGATCGCCCAATAGGGAACCGCCCCCTCGTTCCACTCGCCGGCAAAGGAGGTGGCGAACGGCAATGTCGGCAGCAGGCAAAAAAACAAGATTGCGTTGGCCGTGCCCGACCGCGTCAGCCCAAGCAGGTAGATCGTGTCCGCCGCGTTAGCGATAAAGCCCCATATGGACAACAGCATCGCCAGGAGCAGAAAGCCAAGGCAAATCGCGAAGCGGAAGGACAAGATGGCCCGTGCGAGGCCGATTCGGCAGGATCGGATAAACACGCGCATGGCTGCCGCTCCTTTCACCGGCTCAGTTTGCGGCCGGTGACGGCGTCGACGACCGCATAAGTGTAGTCGATATACGGCACCGCCGTTTGCTCATCGTCATCCGGCCGCGTGTAAGCCTCGCCGATTCCGGCCACCCAGGCTGGCACAAGCCTGAAGCCATCCCCGTCCTGCCGGTCGGGCAGGCTGACATAGCAGAGCTCAAGGGATGCGAGCCAGGTCGGCCGGCTGAGGATGACGCCGCACAGGTCGTCGAGCACGACCTGCAGCGCCTGGCTCGGCCCGATCAGGGGCTGATCCGGCTCGCACTGGCCTAATGCATACCAACCGTAGGCCCGAAGTGACGCCAGACCGTCCTGTGTCCAATAAGCCGCCATGTCGCTGGCGGGCATCGGGTCCCCGGCGGCCGACGTGCTCGCGGCCTGGCCCTGCCAGGAAAGGCCGAAGACGGGCAGCTCGCCGATCTGCTGCCGGCAGAGGAAGAGGTAGCAGGTGTCGTCTTCCGACCAGGTGCGGTCGGGCCAGGCATCCTCGGGCAGGCCGGCCGCCCGGGCTTCCGCCTGGTAGATCTCGTGCTGGGCGCGGATGGTGTCCAGGTCGAGCGTGTAGGTTTCGCCGATCTGAGCCTTCGGGAACCCAAGTGATCGCAGTTTGTCAAGCAAGGCCGCGCGGGCATCCGCATAGTCCATGAAGGGGAGGTCCGTTTCCGATGTAAAGGCGCTTTTGCGGCAGGCGTCGCGGAACGGTCCGATATTCGAGCGATCGTCAGGTCCGGGTTCGGCGCAGATCACGTGGGCCAGCCGTGTGGTCAGCCAGCTGCCGTCCCGGACCAACGTGTAGGTCAGACCGCCCTGATGGATGCCTTGATAGACGCACAGGTATTCCGCCAGGCTGCTGTCACCGGTCCGGAACCAGGGCCCCTCGGCGTAAGCTTTGGTCTCGGCCACCTCATGGCGCAGAAGCTCCTTTTTGGCCGCAGCGACATCGAGCAGAATCTTGTCAGCCGAATAGGCGGCCGCTGACGGCACCGCCGGGACCTGATCCGGATCAAAGGCGATGGTCAAGTTGGCCGGCAGGTCCAGCTGGCGGACGAAGGCCCCCAGATCCTGTGCCGACATGGTTGCTGACGGCTCTGTGCCGGTCGGCTGGTTCGTACAGGCCGAACCGGCTGGGAGCAGGAGGACAAGCAGGAGCAGGATAAGCTTTTTCACGGGGCACCTCCAAAAAAAGCGCGCACTGAAGACAAGTCCGGGTTGCGGACGGCTAAAAGGGATCTGGATGGTTGTGAGTTACCCGCTGACCGGGTAGCGGATTCCGTTGACGATCAGGGCCGTGATACTGGTCACATCCAGTTCAAAGAAGCGGAATTGCTGTTCGAGCGAAAAATAGCCGCTGGTCTCATCGCCGCTGGCCGAACCGCCGCCCAGGCGGTAGCCAGGCGTCTCCAGGCCAGTCGTCAGGCTCTTGTCCCGACCCCAGCGGCCGGCAAAGACCAGCTGGCCGTCCGCCAGTTCGAGATAGAGCTCTGAATCGGGCTCGAACCAGAAAAAATCATCCTGCATCGCCTGGCGGCTGCGTGCGGCCGTCCCGCTCAGGCGGATCCAGAAGGGACTGATTTCGGCCGTGTCGTAGAAGGGGGCTTCGTGCAGCGACGCGTCCAGCTTAAGCGTGATCTTTTGGCGCCTGACGCCGCTGACGGGAGCGGACAGTTCCGCCTGTTTACCGTCAGCATCCAACGTCAGGGAGAATCTGGCGCCCTCGAGATCAGCCAGGCTGGTGTACCAGCGCCACTGGTTGCCGGCCGCCAGGATCAGACGGGCCTGTTCGTCGCTGGTCGGAGCAGCCCGGTCTGTCCGGTCCAGAGTCGCGCTGTAGAGGAAGCGGCGGGTTCCGGATGTGTCAGACTCCAGCTCGCGCAGCTGGCCGGCCAGCCGGTAGAGCACGTCGTCCGGTTCCGTCCCCAGGATCCGGCCGGTGATGTCAGGCGGTTCGGCCAAGGGTCCGTCGGCGGTCAGCAAGAGATAAACATCCAGATCGGTGGCCAGCATGCGCGAGACAGACCAATGGCAGCCATCCAGCGTCGCGGCTGTGTTTTCGCTGGCTGGAATCCGAACGGCATCCGTGTACAGGACGCCGAGATCGCCCAGCGCATCACAAAAGACATCCGGAACCGACGCTGCAGGCGGCGGATCGGGGACGGTATGTTCACCGGCTTTGGCCGAGGTGGCGAAAATCAGGGCGATCACGATGGCCAGCAGCAGCGATGCGCCGCGCTGGATCGCCGACTGACGGCGACTTTTCATGATCGCCCGGACCCGCTCACCGAGCGCGTTCCGGCTGAAGGCCTGCGCGCCGAGCAGGCGGCCGCGCGTCTCGGCCAGGCTGATCAGGGTCAGGGCGTAGTCGGAGCGCGCCTGGGCGCCGAAGCGCCGGATGACGATCTCGTCACAGGACAGTTCCAGGTCGCGCTGGGCCAGGACGAACAGCAGCCAGACCAGGGGATTGAACCAGTGAAGGCAAAGCGTCAGGGCCAGCAGGGCCTTGATCAGGATATCTTTGCGCCGGATATGGACCAGCTCATGGGCCAGGACATAGCTCAGCCGATCGCGGTCTGCCAGGTTGAGCCGTGCGGGCAGCAGGATGACCGGCCGCAGCAGGCCATAGGTCAGCGGCGACAAGATGCGGTCCGACCGCCTTAGTTCGATCCGGCTGCTGCCCGCCAGGCGATCCAGCAGCTGCCGCGCTTCCTCGTGCACCAGCGGCAGGGATGCGCGGTAATCCGGCCGGCGGCGCAGGTGTCTTTTCAAGATGACGGCGCCGGCCAGGACGAAGCCAGCCAGCCAGGCGATCCGAAGCCAGAAAAGGGGCGTTGTCGCGCGCGATTGGATTTTTTCCGTGCTGTCATCACGCGGCGGTTCCATGGCGGCGGGTGTCTCTTGGCTGACGATCTGGCCGTCCTCGATGACAACCGCAGCAGGGGATTGGGGGAGACTCGCGGGACTTTCGGGCGTCTTTTCGTATCCCGGGTCGGACGTATCACGCAACGCGGTTTGGATCTCGCGGATGCCGTTGTAGGCGCTGAAGGGCGTTGCAATCGTCCAGGGCAGCAGCAGGCGCAGCACGGCGACGCCCCATAAGAGCAGCAGGGCCGATTTGGCCAGGCGATATTTCCCCAGGCTGCGGACCAGCAGAATGACCAGAATCAGCACCGATCCGCCAAGGCTCATCTGTACCAGGTCGAGCATGGGATCACTCCAGTTCCGCAACCAGATGTTTGAGGCGGCTGATCTGTTCCGGACTGAGTTTCTGGCTGTCCAGCAGGGAGGCGATCAGCCGGTCGGGCGCGCCGTCGTAAAGCTTGTCGAGCAAGTCGGCGGTTTCCATCTGCTGCACCTGTTCGCGCGTCACCAGCGGCCGGCAGAGAAAATCCGGCTCCTCCTTGGCTACGATGCCTTTTTCAAGGCATTTCCGGATCACCGTATAGGTGGTCGTCTTGCGCCAGCCGACGTCCTTTTGCAGACGCGCCGCGATGTCGCGGGCGGTTGTCGCGCCGTTTTGCCAGAGCACATCCAGGATCTTGAGTTCCGAATCGAAAATTTTGCCGTTCATTTGGCTTTGCCCTCGCATTCTATTCCAATAGAACGATTTCATTCTACTGCAATAGAATACCCGTGTCAAGCGGTTCAAATCAGCGGCCGTCTGGTTGCCGCAAGGTCATCTTTCAAGCAGCTTCTTGTGCCCCAGCTCGATAGCGACCGCACCCAATGGCGCGCTGATCAAAATGGCCAGCATGGACGCCGTCAGGATGGTGTTGCCCGCCGCCAGGCCGGCCGCCAGGGGCAGGGCGCCGATCGCCGCCTGGACCGTTGCCTTCGGGATGCCGGCAATGACACAAAAGAGCCGTTCTTTTAGGCTGAGCGGCGTCCTCAGCAAACTGACCAGGACGCCGAGCGAACGGAAAACCAACGCGGCGGCAATCAGCAGGACCACAGACAGACCGACACCCCGGACATGCCCGATATCGACAATGGCGCCCAGCATGACAAAGAGGACCAGTTCCGCGGCTACCCAGATCTTGGCGAATTTGCCGGTGATGCGTTTGGCCAGCTTGTCGTACGTTTTGAGGATCGCGCCGCCGATGGCCATGACCGCCAGAAAGCCGGAGAAGGGGACGAGGCTGACGATCGCCGGCTCAAGCCCCATGATCAGGAAAGACAGGCCCAGGATCAAGAGCACCTTGACCGTATCACGCATATGCACCCGCTTGAAGACCTGGACCAGCCCGATCCCGATCAGGATGCCCGCGGCAAGGCCGGTGAGGATGGATAGAGGCACGTGCAGCAGCCGCAGCGGGCTGAAACCCTGTCCGGCGGCCAGCCCCATGAACGATGTGAACAGCACGATCACGTAGATGTCGTCCGCGGAGGCGCCGGCCAGGATCATCTGGGGCACGCTGTTGGCCTTGCCGTAGCCCTCTTCCATGAGGTGCAGCATTTTGGGTACGATGATCGCCGGCGACACGGCTCCCAGGATAGCCCCCAGGATGGCCGCTTCGATCCATGAGAATCCTAGAAGCGGCGGGGCCAGCAGCACGACGGCGACGATCTCGAACGTGGCGGGGATAAAGCTCATCAGGACAGCCGGACGGCCGACCCGCTTCAGATCCTTCAGGTCGAGCGTCATGCCGACCCGCGCCAGGATGACGATCATGGCAATCTCGCGAAGGTCGCCCGATACGGCCAGGATGTCCGGGCTGATCAGATCAAGCGCCTGGGGCCCGAGCAAGATGCCGGCGAGCAGCAGGCCCAAAAGCCCCGGCAGATGCATTTTCTCAAACAGTCCCTTGAGGGCGAAGCCGGTCAGGATCATCAAGGCCAGACTTAGCAGCATTATAATCTCCTCCCGGCGGCGGCAATAAAAAAGCCGACGCACCTATGAATCCCATTCACAGAAGTCATCAGCAATCGTTGCGGTTCGGCCGAAGCCCGGGAGCACTTCATTCCCGTTGTCGCTTGTCATCATAAGGCCGGTCGGGCGGGCTGTCAATGGTTTTCACTTGCTCGCTGGACGTAAATTCGCCATAATCTGGTTAACCGCAATACCGTCATACAGGAGGATCCGCATATGACGCAACCACAGCAGTTCCCCTCGCCTGTTGTCTTTTTGGGCGGCAGAGGCGGCCCCAGGGTGCTTTTTGCCGGCAACTCGATCACCCGCCACGCGCCCAAGCCGGAAATCGGCTGGACGGCCAACTGGGGCATGGCCGCGTCAGCTGAGGACAAAGATTATGTCCACCGGGTGCTCAACGCGCTGCGCGTCCGCGATCCGGGCACCGAAGGCTGCATCGCCCAGCTGGCCGCCTGGGAGCGGCAGTACTGGCAGGGCAGGGACATCTTGAACGACTATCGGGCGGCGGCGGATTTTGCATCTGACCTGATCATCGTGCGCCTGGCCGAAAATGTCCCCCGTGAAAAGCTGGACGCGCATCCCTTCGCGCCGGCCTACGCCGAACTGCTCGATTTTCTCAACCCGCACCAGAGAGCCCGGGTGATCGTCACGACGTCCTTCTGGCAGTCCGACTCGGTTGACCAGGCCATTCGCCAGGTAGCCGCCGGGCGCGGTCTGCCCGTCGTCGAGCTGGGTCATTTAGGCCAGCGCGACGAAATGAAGGCGATCGGGCTTTTCGAGCACAGCGGCGTGGCCGCCCATCCCGGGGACGCCGGCATGGCCGCGATCGCCGCGGCCATCCTGGAACAGGTCAATCCGGGAAAATGAGATCGGTGGTCGTATAGAGATAGTCCTCGGACAGGAGAGACAGGGCTGCGGCCGTCCAGGTCTCAGGCAGTTCGGCCTCGATGCTTTGCTGCGCGCGGTCGAGCCTGGCTGGCAGCAGGTGCCATTGCCGTTCCGGCCAGGGACCCCGATCCGGCGTTACAACGAGGCTGGCGCAGCGCATGGCCTGACTGCCGGTCCAGGCGGCCCGCAACCGCCGGCCACTTCTGACCGGCGCATTCAAGGCCACCAGACCGGGTTCATCCAGCAGGTGATGGCAAAAAAAGCGCTCGATCTCATCGGCTTGCTCCGCTGCGGCGATGTGCCCGTGCGGCCAGCGCAGCTTGAAGCACATCTGGCGCGGTCCGGCTGTCGCCAAGGCCGACTTTTGCCAGATCGGCGGCCAGTAGGCAAAATCGTTGCTGCCGTTGAGCCAGAGCATGGGCAGATGGGCACGGTGCAGAACGGACGCCGGATCCCAATGGGTTTTCCATTGGCCGAACTGGGCGTCACTCATGCCGGAAAATGAGCCGTTTTGCGTCCAAATGCTCGCTTCACTGACAAAACCGCAGCCATAGACCGGCGCCGCGCAGCGAAAGCCGCTGTCGATTCCGGCGGCCAGGCAGGTCAGAAATCCGCCCCAGGAGATGCCCGTGATGCCGATCCGGTCGGCATCGACGGCCGGATGGGCCGCCAGAAGCAACCGGGCCTTGACGATCGCGGCGGCGGCGTGGAAAACCCACTGGTCCTCAAGCGGCCAGCCGGCCTGGTTGAAACTGCCCCAGCCCGGCGGCCCGGCATGGTCGTGGCGCGGCCAGTCGGCCGAACCCAGCGCCCCCGTGTCCGGCAGCGGCTGCGTGCCGCAGGTGTCGATGGCGATCGCCGCGAAACCGCGCGCACACCACCAGCGCACCCAGCGCGCGAAGGCTGTACCGCCCCCGCCATGGACCAGGACGACACCCGGGACCCGCTGCCGCTCCGAGGCGCCGTCCGGCAGGCCCAGCCAGGCAAAGACACGGGTCGGCCGGCCGCGAAACGGCACACCGGCAAAGAACAGGCCGCGAAGACCTGGTTCGCAAAGGTGCGCACAGGGCCATTGCATGGGACTTCCCGCGCAGATCCATCGCCTGGCCGCTTCGATCAGGATACTGTCCATGGCTCGCTCCCTCCCGGTGTCAGCCGGATGCAGCACACGTTTTCTTGCCGCGTTTTTTTGTTTTCATCTTGCCACAGGCAGATTTTGTGTCAAGATAGAGGTAACAACCTTGACACGGGGAGGACACGATCATGGGTCAGCAGCACGGAAAACAGGTTCTGTTCAGCCAGGTGAAAATCGACGACGCGTTCTGGTCGCCGCGCATAGCGGTCAACCGGCAGGTGACGTTGGCGCATGAATACGAGATGTGCCGGACAACCGGCCGGCTGGACGCGTTCAAGCTTCATTGGGAGCCCGGCACAGAACCTGTTCCGCATATTTTTTGGGATTCAGACGTCGCCAAATGGGTGGAAGCCGCAAGCTATTCCCTAGCTGCGCATCCGGACCCGGATTTGGAACGAAAACTTGACGACATCACGACCCTGATCGCATCGGCCCAGCAGGCGGACGGATACCTTAACACCCATTTCACCGCCGTTGAACCGGACAAACGCTTCACGAACCTGCGCGACTGGCATGAGCTCTACTGCGCCGGACACCTGATCGAGGCCGGCGTCGCCCACGCCGAAGCGACCGGCAAACGGACGCTGCTGGACGCGGTTTGCCGCTACGCCGACTTGCTTGCCCGGGTGTTCGGGACCGGCGAAGGCCAGATTCCCGGCTATCCCGGCCACGAGGAGATCGAGCTGGCCCTCGTTAAGCTCTACCGCGCGACCGGGCAGCGCCGTTACCTGGAACTGAGCCGCTATTTTATCGACCAGCGCGGCCGCCAGCCGCACTACTATGACCTGGAATCCGCCCGCAGAGGCGAGAAGGCGCGCGGCGACTACAGCTACTGCCAGGCCCATCTGCCGGTCCGCCAGCAGGAGTCGGTCACCGGGCATGCCGTGCGCGCCATGTACCTTTATTCCGGCATGGCGGACATCGCCCGCGAGACGGACGACCAGTCTTTGGCTGCCGCCTGTGAACGGCTTTGGAACCACCTGACCGGCAAGCAGATGTACGTGACCGGCGGCATCGGGGCATCGCGCTCCAACGAGGGCTTCCTGGACGACTACGACCTGCCGGACGATACCGCCTACTGCGAGACCTGCGCCGGGATCGGCTTGATCTTCTGGGCCCAGCGCATGCTGCAGCTTGGCTGCGACCGCCGCTATGCCGATGTGCTTGAGCGCGCGCTCTACAACAACGTCCTGGCCGGATCCTCGCTCGACGGACGCCGTTTCTTCTACGATAATCCGCTGGCCGCCTACGGCACGAAAAAGGACAGCCAGGGCCGGTTGACCCAAACGACACGATACTACCAGCGCAGCGAATGGTTCGGCTGCGCCTGCTGTCCGCCCAATTATGCCCGATTGCTCAGTTCGCTGGGCGGTTATGTCTATTCGGTTTATGGCGACAACAGGGCGGCGGTGCACCTTTATGTCGGCGGCGAGGCCACGCTGGCAATCGGCAGCGGGCAGGTAACGATTCGCCAGCAGACCCGCTATCCCTGGGACGGGCAGATCGCGATCCGGGTCAGTCCCGAAAAACCGGCTGCTTTTCAACTGGCCTTGCGCATCCCGGGCTGGTGCCAATCCTTCCGGCTCCAGGTGAACGGCCAGGACGTTTCGGATGCGCCGGAGACAAACGGTTACCGGCTAATTGAGCGGACCTGGAGCGAAGGCGACCAGGTTGTCCTGGCGCTCGAACTGCCGGTCCGCCGCGTCTTTGCCCATCCCAGCGTCCGCGCCTGCCAGAACAAGGTCGCCATCCAGCGCGGCCCGATCGTCTACTGCGCAGAGCAAGCCGACCATTCCGATCCGGTGCGTCACCTCTACCTGCCGGAGGATGCCGCGCTGCAGGCCTCCTTCGAAGCTGACCTGCTCGGCGGCATCGTCACGATCACGGGCACCGCCCGGGCTGCGCTGCCTGGTGAGGCGCTGTATGGTCCGGCGCCTCAGACCAAGCCCTGCCCGATCCGCCTGATTCCCTATTACGTGTGGAACAACCGCCAGCCAGGCGAGATGCGTGTCTGGCTGCCGATCGCCCCATAACGTCAAGGGCCAGTAACAGTTATACAGCTTGCTGGTTAAGACGGCCGGCGAGCTGCTTAAGCAGATAGACGGCGGCTGTTGCAGCCATGGCCGCGGCTGTTAGCACCAGCCAGGTCGATAGATCCAGCGGGACCGTGCCCAGGATGTTGTTCATGAAGGGCAGATAGATGGCGGCGAGCTGGAGCAGGAACGATAAAGCCAGCGAAGCCAGCAGGACCTTGTTCCGGACAAGCGTTGCGTCCAGGCCGAAGCCGCTTTCTTTACGGACATTCAAGATGTGCATCAGCTGGGCGACGGTCATGAATGTGAAGGTGGCGGTCTGCGCATAGGCCAGCGACGGTTGCCGGCCAAGGCAGAACTGGAAGACGAGAAAAGCACATATCCCCAGCACAATCCCGCTGGTCACGATCCGGGCCAAAAACAGCCCGTTCACAAGACCTCCCCTGGCTTTGCGCGGCGGCCGGTCCATCATGTCCTTTTCGCCAGGTTCGAAGGCCAGCGCCATGGCCGGCGCAATGTCGATGACCAGGTTAAGGAACAGGATATGCAGGGGCCGGATCGGCATCGGGGCCAGGAAAAGCACGCTCAGCAAAACCGTCACGATCTCGACCATGTTGCAGGAAAACAGAAACGAGACGTATTTCTTGATGTTGGCAAAGATGGTCCGCCCCTCGCGCACGGCGTCAACGATCGTGGAGAACCGGTCGTCGGTCAGGATCATGTCCGAGGCTTCTTTGGCCACTTCTGTGCCGCGGATCCCCATGGCGATGCCGATGTCGGCTCCGTTCAGGGCGGGTGCGTCGTTGACGCCGTCTCCGGTCATCGCGATCACATCGCCGTTATCGCGCAGGGCATGGACGATTTGAAGCTTGTTTTCGGGCGACACCCGGGCGAATACAGCGGTTTGGCTGACCTTTTCCGTAAATTCGGCTTTTCCGGCGAGCTGATCGATTTCCTGACCGCTCATCGTCTGGCCATGGCCGGCCAAACCGATGTCGCGGGCGATCACCGAAGCTGTCCCGGGATGGTCGCCGGTGATCATCTTGACCTTAATGCCGGCGTTCTGGCAGATTCGGATCGCGTCCGGAACATCTTTTCGCGGCGGGTCCATGATGCCGGCAAGGCCCAGCACAAGCACGTCCGACAAAGCGCTCTGCAGAGCTTTTGGACTGGCATCACCGGCGTGTATTCAGGCAGCTGGCCGACAGCCAGGACACGCATGCCGCCGGAAGCCAGCTCGTCGTTGGCCTGCCTGAGCGTGTCGACCACCTCAGCAGGCTGCCGGCTCATCCCAAGGAGCACATCCGGCGCGCCCTTGATAAAGGCCGTCGGCGTGTCATGGTCGTAAGCGGTGACCATGTATTTTTTGGCGGAATCGAAGGGCAGTTCGCCGCTGCGCCGCCAGCCCTGTTCAGCGAGATGGTCTTTGCCCATACGGACCATTTCCGCAAGGACAACCAGGGCGCCTTCGGTCGGATCACCGATCACCTGGTACCTGTCCCCCTCCTGGCGCAGCGTCGCGTTGCTGCACAACACGCCGGCCCGGATGAAATCTTCCAGCAGCGAATAGCCTTTGGGAGTCAGCACGCGATCATCCTGCAGCAGGCGCCCTTCGGGCGTGTGGCCGCTTGATTCGATTGTGATGAACGAGCCGTCGTTCAAAAAAATCCGCTCGGCGGTCATCTGGTTCTCGGTCAAAGTGCCGGTTTTGTCGGTGCAGATGACGCTGGTCGAACCCAGCGTTTCAACCGCCGGCAGGCTCTTGACAAGGGCTTTGTGCTCGGCCATGATCTTCATGCCGCGCGACAACGTGATCGTCGAGACAGCCGGCATCGCCTCCGGAATGGCCGCGACGGCCAGGATCAAGGCGGTGTGCAGCAGCCCTTCCAGGGGCTGCCGGGTGATCAGCCCTGCCGCCAGCACGGCGATTCCAGCCGCGAAGGCGACCAGGATAAGCAGTTTGCTTAATCGGCCCATCTCCTGGTCCAGCGGGGTTTTCTCTTTTTTTTCGCCTTCCAGCAAGCCGGTAATTTTCCCGACCTCGGTCTGCATCCCGGTCGCTGTCACACAGGCGTGGGCGTTGCCCCGCGTGACGGCGGTGCCGGCAAAAACCATGTTGATCTGGTCACCCAGCACGGGTTCGTCATCGAATGTCACTTGGGCGTCTTTTTCCACGGCCTCCGATTCGCCGGTCAGGGCCGATTCGATGCAGGCGAAGTTGCTGCTTGCGACCAGCCGGCCGTCGGCCGAGATCGAGTCGCCTTCCTCGAGAAACAGGATGTCTCCCGGCACCACTTGCTCGGAATCGATCTCGCGCAGCGAACCGTCACGCAGGACCTTGGCGGTGGTGTAAATCATCTGCTGCAGGGATTCGACCGATTTCTGCGCCTTCAGCTCGGTGAAATAACCGGTCAGAACCGCGATCAGAAGCGCGATGATAACCGCGATCCCTTCGATGTTGTCGCCCATGTAAAAGGAGAGGATAGCTGCGGCCAGCAGCAGGTAGGATATCAGGTTGTTGAGGTTGTGCAGGAATATTTTAAACGGGGAGACGGCCTGGCCGCCTTCAAGCCTGTTCGGACCGTGTTCGGCCAGACGATCGGCCGCTTCGTCCGATGTCAGGCCCTGGGCGGCATGACTGGCCAGGGCCTTGACGACGTCATCAGGATTGCTTTTGTACGGTATCATGGCCGTCCTTTCGTCAGATCCTGCGCCGACAGCGGCTGGGGCTCGAGGTGCCAGATGTCGCGGTTGTAGTCGACCATGCTGCGGTCCGAACTGAAGCGCCCCGAGCGCACGATGTTGCGCCAGCAGGAACGGTTCCAGCTTTGCCGGTCGGTTGCGGCCCGGGTCATCCGGTCGCGCGCCTCGCGGTAGGCGGCGAAATCGCCCAGCACGTAATAGGGGTCGCGCTGGCTGGGCTCGCCCTCCAGCAGGGAGGCCTTTAGGGCGGCGAACAGCCCTGAGCCGTTGTCGTTGAGCGTCCCGTCGGTCAGGGCATCGACCACGCGCCTGAGTCCCGGCACGCTGTCAAGCTGCCACCAGGGGTCGTAATGCCGGCGCAGCGCCGGCAGTTCCTCCTCGCGGGCCCCAAAGATGTAGATATGTTCCAGGCCGACCGCGTCGGCAATTTCCACGTTGGCGCCGTCGTACGTGCCCAGTGTCAGGGCCCCGTTCATCATGAACTTCATGTTGCCGGTGCCGCTGGCCTCCTTGCCGGCCAGGGAGATCTGTTCGGAGATATCGGCTGCCGGGATGATTTTCTCGGCTGCCGAAGCGTTGTAGTTGGCGATGAAGACAACCTGCAAAGGCTCTTTTGTCGCCGGATCGCCGTTGACCAGGCGGGCGATCTCGTTAATCAGCTTGATGATCGCCTTGGCCAGGTGATAGCCCGGAGCCGCCTTGGCGCCGAATATGAAGACACGCGCCGGATCTGCGGATGCCTCGCCGGCCTTGATCCGGAAATAGAGGTCGAGGATGTAAAAGGCGTTCATCAGTTGGCGCTTGTATTCGTGCAATCGCTTGATCTGCACATCGTAAATCGCATCAAGCCGCACCCGGATGCCTTCCCGGCGCAGCAGCCAGTCGGCAAAATCGGCCTTGTTGGCCTGCTTGATCGCTTCCAGCCGCGCCAGAACGGCGGGATCAAAGCCGAAATCTTCCAGTTCGGCCAGTCGGCTCAGGTCCGTGACATGGCGGTCGTCGCCGCTAAGTTCGCTAAGGAGGGCGGACAGGCGCGGGTTGCAAAGGCGCAGCCAGCGCCGCGGCGTCACCCCATTGGTTTTGTTGTTGAACTTTTCCGGCCAGAGCGCATACCAGTCGGAGAGCGTGTCTTTCTTGATGATTTCCGTATGCATGGCGGCGACCCCGTTGATCGAATAAGCCGCGCGGCAGGCGATTCGGGCCATGTGCACGCGGTTTCCGGTGATCAGGGCCAGGGCGCCGGTCCGGTCTGTCATGTGCCGCTCCAAAAGCTCAAGGCGAAGACGGCGGTCGACTTCCCGGATCAGCTCCAGAATGCGGGGGAAGATTTCGTCAAGCAGGTCGAGATCCCAGGTTTCCAGCGCTTCGGCCAGCGTGGTGTGGTTGGTGTAGGCGAAACAGCGGACGATGGTCCCCCAGGCGTCATCCCAGGAGAGATGGTGCTCATCCAGCAGCAATCGGAGCAGTTCGGGAACCGCCAGGACCGGGTGCGTGTCGTTGAGCTGGACACAGTTGAAATCGGCGAAGGAGGAGAAATCGCTGCCGTGTTGGGCGGCATGGTTGGCGACGATCCCCTGCAGCGACGCTGAGACGAAGAAATACTGCTGGCGCAGCCGAAGCAGCTTGCCGGCTCGTGTGCTGTCGTTCGGGTAGAGGACCCGGGAAATGTCGGCCGCCTTTTCGCGTTCCAGGATAGCGGCGGAAAACTGCTGTGCGTTGAACAAATCGTAATTGAACGGGTCGGGCGACTCAGCCTTCCAGAGCCGGAGCGTATTGACGTTGTGCGTCCCGTAGCCGGTGATCGGCATGTCATAGGGGACCGCCAGCACGGTCATGTCGCGGAAGCGCACGGTACAGGTCTCCTCCTCGCGCCGGATCAGGAAGGGGTACCCTTCCTCCATCCAGGGATCTGGTTTCTCAACCTGGAACCCGTCGCGGAAAATCTGCTTGAACAGGCCATAGCGGTACAGGATGCCGTAACCTTGGACTGGCAGGTTCAGGCTGGCGCATGAGTCGAGAAAACAGGCGGCCAGCCGGCCCAGGCCGCCGTTGCCGAGGTTGGCGTCCGGTTCAGCTTCCAGGATCTCGGTTAAATCCCGACCATGGACCTGCACCTGGGCTTTCACCGAGTCATAAAGGCCAAGGTTGACCAGGTTGTTTTCCAGGGCGCGCCCCATCAGGAACTCGGATGAGAAATAGTGCTGCATGCGCCCCTTGCGGTAGCGTTGGCTGCTGGCGTACCAGGCGTCGGCCAAATGCTCGATGACCGCTTCCGAAAGCCCGTGCCAGTACTCGGAGCGCGTCGCGGCCCTGACCGGTTTGCCGGCGATCGCCCGGATCTGGGCGGCGGGGGAAAACGACGGGACCGCAATCGGAATTTCACGTGGCTGCTGTTTCGGCATGGCTGGATCATCCTTTCTTCAGGAAGCCGGACATGCCGGGCAGACACGGCCGGACGCTTGCGTTCAGGCAGGTTAACCGCCTTAATTATATCGTATGTTTCAGTTTGCGGACACCCGGTACCGTTGCATGCCCTCTTATGATAAAATGGGCAGGAACCTGGAAGAACTCCGGGCTTTTCAAAATCACGCGCTACCGGAGGTTTCGTATTTGTTCATGCGACATCGTCAGCAACCAAACGGCAATAGGACGGGCTGGCTGCCTTTTTGCGCCGTCCTGTGCGCCGTTGTCATCGTGTTTGGCCTGCCCGCCGGTATCGCCGCCCAGGCATCGCCGTCTGCCACGCCGCTGGTCGGCCCCGGCGCGTTGGCCGTCCCTGAGATTGACGGCGCGGCGTATGTGCTCTATGACGTGCGCTCCGAGACCTTCCTGCTCGGCACGAATCCCGATCAGCCCATGGCGCCGGCCAGCATCACGAAGGTGATGACAGCACTCCTGGCGCTTGAAAACCTGGACTTGACCGACACGATCACGGTCACGCGCGAGATGTTCGAAACGATTCCCAACGATTACACGCGCCTGGGCCTGGTCGAAGGCGAGGTAATCACGGTTGAGGAGACCTTGTACGCCTGCCTTCTGATTTCCGCCAACGACGCTGCCATGGCTCTGGCTGTCGCGGTGAGCGGGTCCGTCGCAGCCTTTGCCGGGCGCATGAACGAACGGGCACTCGAACTGGGCTGTACCGGCACGCATTTCACCAACCCCTACGGCCTGGCCGATGAGGCGCACCTGACGACGGCCCGCGACATGGCCCTGATCACGGCAGCGGCGCTCGAGCACGACCTGTTCTGCGAGATCACCACGACCCGCCAGCACATGTTCCCGCCGACCAACCTGTACCCGGAAGCGCGCGGCCTGCCCAACGGCAACCGCTTTGTCAGCCAGAGCGCCTATGCCTACGAGCCCTATATCGGCGGCAAGACCGGCTACACCCGCCTGTCCGGCTATACGATCGTGGCCGGGGCACAGCAGGATGACCGGGTTCTGGTCGCCGTCACTCTGGACGCATCGAACTCACCTGTCCGGTACACCGATCTGGCACGGCTGTTCGACTACGGCTTTTCCGCCTATGTGACGGATGCGGTTCGCGCGGCGGATTATGAAACGGCCAAAAACGAGGCGCGCCGCCTGGTAGCCGATGCCGTCGAGCAGGCCGATTGCGGCCTGACCTTGGCCGGGGTCGACCTGGAATTGTCCCAATGGGTGACCACGACCAGGGAACGGGCGGATGGCGGCTATACCAGCGGGGTCGACCTGGACGCGTTTGACTTGGACCGGGGCGTGGCGGACAAGCAGGTCTGCCTGCCGCTGTACCGGCGCTACGCAGATGGCAGCAAGACTGTGACCGGACAAATCCTCGTGACGCTGCGTGCGGCCGAACCGTCGCCGACCACGACCACGACCACAACCACGGCGGCGGCCTTGACGCCGACACCGGCGGCAGATGACGAAGCGCCCGAGATCTGGCGTTACCTGCTGGCCGTTGTCCTGATCCTGGTCTTCTTGGCCTGCTTGCTGCTGCTCGTCGCCATGCTGCGCCGGGACATGCGGCGCAAGCGCCGGAAAAAGCCGCGCATGCTATAATCGTAAATCCGGATGGCGCCTGCCAGGCCGGACGGCTATAATGGACCTGTGAACAGATACAAAAGGCCGTATGCCGGCAGAGCGGAGGGTGTCATGAAGCGATCCGGACTGGTTGCCAAACCTGTTTTTGACGCCCGGACGATCCCCCCTTTGCCGCCTTCGCGAATCTCACGCCCCCTGATGCCCCTGGTGCGCTTCCTGGCGCCGTTTTACCTGCGTCTCGGCCTTGCCTTTAACGATATCGAGCTTGTCCGGCCGCAGCGCTTCCTCGAGGCGGTACGCGCTTTCCAGACCGGTCAGACCCGTCTGCTGGTCGCCTTTCGCCACCCGTATGGCGACGAACCGCAGCTGCTGCTGCATGCTTTCCAGCAGGTGCTGCCGCGCCTGGCCCGCCGGTTGGGCCAACCGCTGCCGGTCCGGCCGCACCTGCACATGGTGCACGATTATGCCGTGGCCTTGTGGGGCGGTCCCCTGATCCGCTTCATCCTCCCGCGGGTCGGCGCGGTACCGGTCTACCATGCCCGGACGGATACCGCCGGCATCCGCGCGATCCGCGATCTGCTCCTGAATGGGGCGCATCCGCTGGCGCTGTCGCCGGAAGGCCAGATTTCGTACCATAGTGAAGCCGCGCCGCGTGTCGAGCAGGGCGCCGTCCGCATGGGGTTGTGGTGTGTCAAGGAACTGGCCCAGGCCGGCCGGACCGAGCGCGTCCAGATTCTGCCGGTCTCGGTTCATTACCGCTACGACGCGCGCGATGCCGGTCAGCTGGCCAGGATGCTGCGCCGGCTTGAAAAGGAAAGCGGCCTGCCGGTGCACAAGGATCTCAACGGACAACGGCTTCAGGGGATGCAGGATGCAGCCGAACGCGTCGACAACCGTCTCCTGGAGATCTGCGAAATGTTCTACGCCTGTCCTCCGCCTGCCGGCCTGACCGCACAGCAGCGCTGGGAGCGGGTCGTGGAGGCCGCGCTTGGCCGGAGCGAAGCGATCCTGGGGCTTGCCGATTCGGGAAAAGACCCGATCCAGCGCGTTTACCGGGTTCGCCAGGCGGGTTGGGACCGCATCTACCCGGCCCGGGCCGACGGCACCGCCCTGGGCCGCGCCCTGGCGCAGCGCCGGGCCGGCGAGGCCTGGCTGGCCATGCGCCACATGGAGCTGGCCGACCTGATGGCCTACCACCAGGTCAATTACCTGCGCGATCCGCCGCTGACCGGATCCGCCTACGACCGCCTGGTCGAAACCGTCCTCAACCTGGACGATTTGGTCAAGCGGCTGCGCGGCGGCAACATCAGCAACCGGAGCAACCGCATCCGCAAGCAGGCCCGACTGGTTCCCGGGCAGATGATCGATCTGACTTGGCACCTGGCCGACGCCGGCCAGGATGGCAGGCTGGCCGCGCGTCAGGCGTCCGAAGCGCTCAGGGCTCAATTGACCGCATGCATGGAGGGAAGAGAAGATGAACGCTAAACCGCGTCAGTCCCGTACAGGAGCAGAACGCCTGACCTTTGGTGTCAAGCTGGGTTTTGGCATCGGCGATTTGGGCGGCAACTTGTTTTTCACGGCGATGGGTTTTTACGCTCTGGTCTACCTGACCGACACGGTTCACCTGGCGGCCGGTTTGGCCGGCGCGGCGATCCTGGTCGGCAAGATCTGGGACGCCGTCACCGATCCGATGGTCGGGTTCCTTTCCGACCGGACGCGGACCCGTCTGGGGCGCCGCCGCCCCTATTTCCTGTTCGGCGCCCTGCCGCTGCTCCTGGCGTCCTGGTACTTTTTCACCGCGCCGGCGATCGCAGACTCGCCCTGGATCCTGTTCGCATGGGCGACGGCAGCGCTCTGTTTGCTCAACACCGCCTACACCGTCGTCAACATCCCTTACGGTTCGCTGACGCCCGAGCTGACTCGCGACTACAAGGAACGGACCAGCCTCAATGGCTTTCGCTTCAGCTTCGCCGTGATCGGTACCCTGCTGGGTGCGGCGATCGTGCTGCCGGTCGTTGGCCTGGCCCCGACGCCGCGCCAGGGCTACAGCAACGTGGGTTTGATCTTCGGCCTGATCATGGCCGCGACGATCCTGGTGACTTTTTTCGTCGTGCGCGAGCCCGACCACAGCCAGACCGAGCGATCCAAGCAAGGTTTCATGGCCACGTTTCTGGTGGTCTTCAAAAACAAGCTTTATCTGCGCCTGGTCGGCGTGTATACGGCCAACCTGACCGGCATCACCTTTTTGCAGACCATCCTGGTCTACTATTTCAAGTATCTCTACCAGGACGAAGCCATGACGACCCTGGCGATGCTGCTGCTGCTCGGCGTCGCCATGCTGTGCGTTCCCTTGTCGGTCCTGGTCGCCAAGCATCTGGGCAAGAAGCGGACCTACCAGCTGGCTTTGCTGATCCTGGCGGTCTGCTGCCTGGCGATCTTCTTTCTCGGCCATGTGTTCGGCATGCCGTTCACGCTGGCCGTCATGGTGCTGGCCGGCGTCGGGGTCGGCTTCGGCTACGTGCCGCCTTTTGCCATGCTGCCGGATGTCGTTGAAGTCGACGCGGTCCAGACCAAAAGCCGCAAGGAAGGCGCCTATTACGGCATGTGGACGTTCTTTTCCAAGATCGGGGTCGCTTTGGCAGCTTCGCTGGCCGGGTTCTTTCTCAGCCTGGCCGGTTTCGTGCCCAATGTCGCCGCTCAGAGCGCCGCGACGCTGCTGACCATCCGGCTGATCATCGGGCCGATCCCCGCCCTGATTTTCCTGGCCGGCATCTGGCTGATCCAGCGCTACCCGCTGGACGAACCGACCTATGCGGCCTTGATCGCCGCGGCCGAACCCCGGGAGGCGTGACCTTATGATCCATTTTAACCCGGCAGAGGACGCCCCGCTGCTGATCGTGCTGGGCCAGTCCAACGCCCACGGCCACAAGACGAGGCTGCCGTCCTCGCAGCGGATCGTACAGCCGCTCAGGAACGTTTTCGGGCTGAGCCGGACGGAAAACCAAGCTTTTGACTTGCCCGATGTCTCCTGGAGCGGTTTCGTGTCCTTCGGCATGAACCTCGGCGAGACCCAGGACCATACCTGCTGCCTGGCGACCGAGTTCGCCCGCAGATGGCAAAGGCACATCGACAGCGGCAATGCCCTTGGCCTGCCGGACCTGTACGTGATCCAGATTTCAATCGGCGGCCAGGGTATCGCCGAACACGAGAAATTCGGCAACATGTGGTACCGCAACAGGCCGCGCGTGCTGGTACCCGGCCACCTCTTCGAGGTCGACATTTCGTTGTTTCCGCTGACGGTCCAAATCCTGGAAAAGGCCGTCGTCAACCTGAGGAATGCCGGCAAGAACCCGGTCGTGATCGGGCTGCACTGGAACCAGTGGGAGACCGAAGTCGACACCGGAGCAAGCGCGGTCCTGGATGCGCGGGAAAACTTCAGCCAGACTTTTGCCGGCTTCCGCCAGGCGATCGGGATGGATTTTGTAATCTACCTCTACAAGCCGCTCAGCGATGTCTACCAGAACCCGCTCGGGCTGGCGGCCGTCAGCCGCATCCTGGAGGACTTTGCCCGCGATCCAGAGCGCTACCGCCTGATCGATCTTTCCAGCTCCGAACTGTACGACGAAACGTCGCCCGAAAAGGGCATTTTCCAGTCCGACCGGGTGCACTACACCTGTCAGGCCCAGCGCTGGTTCGCCGACCATGTCTGGCAGGAGCTCTTCGGCCGCCGGCCGTAACCGGCCGGGCTACTTGCCGCAGCAGCGCTTGTATTTTTTGCCTGAACCGCAGGGGCAGGGGTCATTGCGGCCCGGCTTGTGCGCCGGGGACGGCAGGACACGGTCACCTCCGTCGGCCTGATGAAGTTCGAGCGGCGTGAAACCGTTGTTGCGCCACAAGCGCATGTTGTTGTACAATTCCCGGATCAGGGGAATAATGGCGTTGTAGGACTGGAGCGTGTCTGCGATCAGGTCCTCCTCGACCAGAAATTCAAGCACCTCCCGGATCGACTGGCCTTCCTGAAGCCGGTCATAGACTTCTTCGACGGCGTAGGTCACGTCCTCGGCATCGACATCAAATTCCTCGTTGTCGCGCAGCAGGTAACGGATCAAGGCCTGTCCGGCGCGGTTCTGCAGCAGAAAATCACGTTCGGCATACAGCAGCAGCTCCGACTTGCCGGGCTGGTAGCGGGGCCGATCGCCGCGCGCGTTCAGCAGGGCCCAGGCTGCCGCGTAGCCGTCGTCGGCTAAATCCGGCTTGATCAGGTCCTCCTGCCAGCGCTTGTACTCGCCGCCGGAGCGCCTTTGATCCAGGAGATCATCGATATCCGCACGTGTCGCCTGTTTTGGACCAAACTGGTTGAACATCCGGAGCACATCTGTAATGCCGACGATCCCGTACAGGTTGACGGATGCCCGGACCGTGCGGTCGAGCAGGGAAAAGAACGCCCGGCTCTCCTCGAAGCCTTCTTCGCAAAGCTGGCGGTAGATGGCCCGGATCTCGGTTGGCACCACGAAGGTGAGGGCTTCGCCGCGTACAAAAATCTGCATCAGGCCGAGGTAGCGGATTTGGAGATGCTTGGTATAATCATCCGCCAGCTGTTCAACCGGCCCTTCACGGACTGCACGCTCGAAAAAGGCCATGTCCTCGTCGTCGAGCTTAAGCAGCATGCGGCGCACCTGCTCCGGCTTGAGCAGTTCCTCGGCGACCCGCTCGACCAGGGCATCTTTGCGCCATTTGCTGACCCCCCGGATGTCCAGCTGGCTGGCCAGCGACTGCAGGCCATTGACCGTGTCGGCGCGCAAAGCGTCGCGCAGGGCTTCGACGGGTTCTGAATGGGGAAACATGCTGTACAGCAGCTTGCTGAACCGTCGGCGCATGTCGGATAACAGTATTTCCTTTTCGGCAATCTCCTGGATCAAGCGTTCCCGTTCCTGTTCTAGCTGCGTCATGCGTATCACCTCGCGCGTATTCGGATAGACCCAGTATACTTGATCGAAAGCGTTTTGTTGAGGGTTTATCTGCCCGAAAGCCCCGCTTTGTGCTATGATGGTCGCGAAAAACAATGCGGGAGGATATGCGATGCGGGTGGGTCCCGAGACGAAGTTCGCTTTCCGGCAGACCTGGCCGGTCCTGATCGGCTACGGCTTTTTGGGGATGGCGTTTGGCTTATTGCTGCAGCATGCCGGCTACCACGCCGGCTGGGCTTTCCTGGTCAGCGCCGTGGTCTACGCCGGATCGATGCAGTTTGTCCTGGTCGGGATCCTCTCGTCCGGCCTCGGCCTGCCGGCCGCCGCCCTGATGACGCTGACGATCAACAGCCGCCACTTTTTCTACGGCCTGCCGTTCCTCAAGACCTTCCGGGCGATGGGCCGCCGTTTCCTTTACATGGTCTTTTCGCTGACCGACGAGACGTATGCCCTGTTCTGCCAGGTCCAGGTGCCTTCTGAACTGGACCGGTACAAGGTCATGTTCCGCATCGCCCTGTTCAACCAGATCTACTGGGTCGGCGGCTCCACGCTGGGCGCGGCGTTCGGCGAAATGGCGCGCTTCAACCTGAAGGGAATCGATTTCACCATGACCGCCCTGTTTACCGTCATCCTGGTGGAGCAATGGCTGTCGGCCGCCCTGTCAGCCCGATTGTCGGTGCTGCTCGGCCTGGCCTGCGGCGTCGCTTCGCTGCTGGTCTTCGGACCGGACCGCTTTGTTTTGCCGGCGTTGCTGCTGGCGGTCGGGCTGCTGGTTCTGCTGCGCCCGCTCCTGGCGCGGATGAGACGGGGAGGGACAACGTCATGACGGCCTGGCAGACGCTCGCGGTGGTTGCCGTCGTCGCCGGACTGACGTTTGTGACGCGGGCCCTGCCGTTCTGGCTGTTCCGCAGCCCGGACCGGCCTTCGGCCTGGCTTAGCGACCTCAACCGGCTGATGCCGCCGGCCGTGATCGCGATCCTGGTGGTTTTTTGTTTGAAAACGGTGAGCCTTGATGCGCCTAAGGACAGTCTGGCGCAATTGATCGGGGTGGCCCTGGTTGCGTTGCTGCACGTTTGGAAGCGCAACAACCTGCTCTCGATCGGTGTCGGGACGGCCGTCTATATGCTCCTGGTCCAAGTGGTCTGGCCGATCTAACGGACTGTTATGAAAAGAGCCGCTTATTGATGAACAGTCCCTGGGCCTTAGCCGCCCAGGTAGGCCTTGCGCACATCGTCGTTCCGGAGCAGTTCCTGCGCGGATGCGGCCATCACGATGCGCCCCGTCTCAAGGACGTAGCCGCGGTGGGCGATGGACAGGGCCATCTGGGCGTTCTGCTCGACCAGCAGGATGGTTGTGCCGGCCTCGTTCAATTCCTTGATGATGTCGAAAATCTGCTGGACCAAAAGCGGCGCCAGCCCCATCGATGGCTCATCGAGCATGAACAGCGTCGGCCGCGACATCAGGGCCCGGCCCATGGCCAGCATCTGCTGTTCGCCGCCGGACAAGGTGCCGGCCAGCTGGGTGCGCCGTTCTTTAAGGCGCGGGAAACGGTCGTAGACATTAGCCAGACTGGCGGCCAGCTCGTGGCCGGGACGCGTATAGGCACCCATCTCCAGGTTTTCCGCGACGGTCAGCTGCAGGAAAATGCGCCGTCCCTCGGGGCACTGGGCCAGGCCGTCGGCCACAATCTTGTGCGGCGCGACGCCGAGCAAGCTTTTGTCCTGGAAGGCGATGGCGCCCGATTTCGGCTTCAGGATACCAGACACGGTTTTCAGGATCGTCGACTTGCCGGCTCCGTTGGCACCGATCAGGGTGACGATCTCGCCTTTTTCGATCGAAAAGGAGACGCCCTTGATGGCGTGGATGCTGCCGTAGTAGACATGGATGTTATCGACGCGAAGCATCGCTTACGCCTCCTTCTTCTGGCCCAGGTAGGCCTCGATCACGGCGGGGTTGGCCTGGATTTCCTCCGGCGTGCCCTTGGCGATGATCTTGCCGTAGTTGAGGACGGCGATGCCTTCGCAGATGCCCATCACCAGGCGCATGTCGTGCTCGATCAGCATGATGGCGATCTGGAACATGTCGCGGATTTTGATGATGTTGGCCATCAGGGCTTCGGTCTCGGACGGGTTCATGCCGGCCGCCGGCTCGTCGAGCAGCAGCAGTGAAGGCCGGGTGGCCAGTGCGCGTACGATCTCCAGGCGCCGCTGCGCCCCATAGGGCAGCGAGCCGGCCTTGTAGCTGGCCATCCGTTCCATGTTGAAAATGGAGAGCAGTTCCAGCGCCTGTTCGCGGGCCTTTCGCTCGGCGTCCCAATAACGGGGCAAGCGCAGGATGCCGCTCAGCGTGCTGTATTTGAACTGGTTATGCAGCCCGATCTTGACGTTGTCTTCCACACTCAGCGCCTGGAAGAGGCGGATGTTCTGGAAGGTCCTGGCGATACCGGCCTGGTTGATCTGCATGGTACTCATGCCGGCCGTGTCCTTGCCGTCGAGCAGGATGGCGCCGCGCGTCGGCTGGTAGACCTTGGTCAACAGGTTGAACACCGTTGTTTTGCCGGCGCCGTTCGGGCCGATCAGGCCGGCGATTTCGGTCCGGCCGACGATGATGTTGAAATCCTCGACGGCGTTCAGGCCGCCGAAGTTGATACCCAGGTGGCTGACCTCCAGGATGGGCGTCACACCCAGATCCCGTTCCGGGATAATCGCCCGGCTGGGAACCGGGACCATCTTGGCTGGATTATTCATGTTCCGCCTCCTGTCGCCGCGAGCTGTGCTGGAAATAGCTCCTGATCCGCCAGCGCAGCTGCTTGAGCCTGTCGTTGTTCGAGGTCAGCATGACCAGGATCAGGATGACGGCATAGGCCAGCATGCGGTAGTCGTTGAACGCGCGCAGCAGTTCCGGCAGAACCGTCAGCACGGCCGCCGCGATGATCGAGCCGCGGATGTTTCCTATTCCGCCCAGGACGACGAAAACCAGCACCAGGATCGAGGTGTTGAAGTCAAATTTCCGGGCGACGACGGTCGAATAGTTCAAGGCGTAGAGCGCGCCGGCCGCGCCGGCGAGCGCGGCGGAGATGATGAAGGCGGTCAGCTTGTAGCGCGTGATGCTGATCCCGACCGATTCGGCGGCGATCCGGTTGTCGCGCACGGCCATGATCGCCCGGCCGGAGCGGCTGTGGACGAGGTTCAGGACGATGGCCAGGGTAATCAGGACCAGGATCACGCCGGCGCCGAAGCTGGCCAGCTTGTCGACCCCGACCGCCCCCATCGGCCCGCGCATGATCACGGTGCCGGACTCGCCCAGGCCAAGCGACGCCTGGTCGGACATGCTGATGCGCAGCCCGTCCGGCCCGATGCCGACATAGAGGGTGTTGATGACGTTCTTGATGATCTCGCCGAAGGCGAGGGTCACGATCGCCAGGTAGTCGCCGCGCAGTCGCAGCGCGGGCACGCCGACGATAAAGCCGAACAATCCGGCGATGACGGCGCCGACCAGAAGGGCGGCGAGCAGACGCAGCGGACCGGCGCTGACCGTGTCCCGCAGGCCGAGCGAGACGATGACGCCGCTGAACGCGCCCAGGCTCATGAAACCGGCGTGCCCCAGGCTCAATTCGCCGAGCACGCCGACCGTCAGGTTCAGCGAGACCGCCATCACGATGTAGGCGCAGATCGGGACCAGCTGGCCGCGCAGCGAGCTGGTCAGGTTGCCGGATCCGTCGAGGATCTGGATCAGGACATAGGCCACGATGACGATGGCGTAGGTGATGGCGTTGCTGATCAGGCGTTTCTGCCCGGGTTTGGTCATTTTCATCGCCGTCACCTACACTTTCTCGCTGATCTTGCGGCCCATCAGGCCGGTCGGGCGGACCAGCAGGACCAGGATCAGGATCGAAAAGACGATCGCGTCGGAAAGCTGGGTGGAAATGTAGGCTTTGCCGAAGATCTCGATCAGGCCCAGCAGCAGGCCGCCCCAGAACGCGCCCGGAATCGAGCCGATCCCGCCGAACACCGCTGCCGTGAAGGCCTTGATGCCGGGCATGGCACCGGTGGTCGGGCTGAGGATGGGGTAGGCGGAACAGAGCAGGACGCCGGCGATGGCCGCCAGGGCGCTACCGATGGCAAAGGTGACCGAGATCGTCTGGTTGACATTGATGCCCATCAGCTGGGCCGCTTCCTTGTCTTCAGACACCGCACGCATCGCCTTGCCGATCTTGGTTTTGCTGATGATAAAGGTCAGCCCGATGATGATGGCCACGCAGGCCAGGATCGTGACCAGCGCGACGCTGGAGATGGTCAGCTGACCGTCGAACAGCTTGAGGGAGGGCAGCAGGACGACCGAGGTGAAGCTCTTGGGGTTGGACGACCAGATCAGGAGCGCGGCGTTTTGCAGAAAGTAGCTGACCCCGATGGCCGTGATCAGGACGGCCAGCGACGGCGCGGTCCGCAGCGGTTTGTAGGCCAGCTGCTCGATCAGGACGCCGAGCACGGTGCAGACCAGCATCGCCAGGAGCACCGACGCCAATGGCGGCCAGCCCATGTGGGCCGTCGCCACGAAAGACATGTAGCCGCCGATCATGATGACGTCGCCGTGCGCGAAATTAAGCATCTTGGCGATCCCGTAGACCATGGTGTAACCCAGGGCGATGATCGCGTAGATGCTGCCCAGGCTCAGGCCGCTGACCAGGTAAGAAAGAAATGTCATAGGCTACCTCGAGACAAAATGCCGCTATGCTGGCAAAAGGTGAGAAAGAGGGCGCCGTACCGGACGGCAGCCCTCTCTTCGGGTCGTTGAACGATAGGAGGGCGGTCGGCGGAAAACTCAGTTGCCGCTCTGCATGCCGACGTAGACGCCGTCTTCGATGACCATGCCCTTGGGAGCCTTGGCGACTTCGCCGGTGGCAGCCCAGGTCATGTTCTCACCGGTCAGGCCGTCGATGGAAAAATCGGCGGCTGTAAAGGCTTCAATCAGCTTGTCGCAGATGGCCGCGGCATCCATGTCGGACGTGACGCCGGCTTTCTTGCAGGCTTCGTAGATCGCGTAGATGCAGTCGTAGCCGTCGGCCGCGAACTGGTTGGGCAGTTCGTTGTAGGCGGCTTGGTACTTGGCGACGAAAGCGACGGTGCGTGCGTCGGTGGCGTCAGCCGCGAACGGGGTCAGCAGCATCACGCCCTCAGCGAGCTCGGTGTTGAAGTTCTCCATGGTCAATATGCCGTCCATGCCGTCGACGCCGAAGAACTTGGGCTCGTAGCCCATCGCGTCGGCCTGGGTCAGGATCAGGGAGGCCGGCTGGTAGTAGATCGGCAGGAAGATCAAGTCGGCGCCGCCGTTCTTGGCGGCGGTCAGCTGGACGTTGAAGTCGTTGGCGGTGTCGTCGGTGAATGTCGTGGTGCTGACGACATCCAGGTTCTTGCCGGCAGCTTCGCTGATGAACTTCTCATAGATGCCGGTCGAATAGGCGTCGGCGTTGTTGTAGATGATGGCGATCTTGCTGCCCAGCTTGTTCTCCGCGATGTATTGGGCGGACGCGATCCCCTGGTTGGGGTCTGTGAAGCACATCTGGAAGACGTTGTCCTTGCCTTCGATGACGGACGTGGAGGAAGCGGAGGGGGTTAAGGTGAAGATGCGGTCCTTGAACGACTCTGCGGTTACGGCGATGCCCGGCGTCGTGGTAACGGTGCCGCAAAGGATTTGCATGCCCCAGTCTTTCAGGCTGTTGTAGGCGTTGACCGACTTCTCGGCGTCGTGCTCGTCGTCTTCGAACTTGAGTTCGAACTGCAAGCCGCCAAGGGCGTTGACTTCCTCGATGGCGATCTTGGCGCCGTTGGCGACCGATGAACCGTAGACGGCGGCGCCGCCGGTCAGCGGGCCGATGCCGCCGATCTTGATCGCCGCTGCCGGCTTCGCGGTTGTCGTTCCGGCCGTCGTGCTGGTAGGTCCGGCGCTGCAGCCGGCCAGGACGAACAGGCCCAGGGCGAGGATCAGGGACAGGATACGTAAACGAGTGGTGCGCATGATGATGTGACCTCCTTGTGTTCGTGGTTGGTGCCATAATTGGAATCTTGACCGGTCAACATGCGAATCTGGCAAAACAGGTCAGCCAGGCTGCAGGAGATACCGGCCAGAAGCCTGAATATGCCCGAATTATACGCGCATGCCATGAAAGATGTCAACCTGAACCTTGCACAATGACCCGCAGAAGGGTCGTCAAGCACGAAAAAGCCTGCCCGGGTGTCCGGGCAGGCTCGTGTTGGCTTGAGGTGCCGGTCCGAGGCGTTCAGACCGAACCCATGAAAGCTTCGTAAACATCGGACTGGGCCAGCGCCTGGTACAGCATTTGCCGTTTGGCTCCGATGCGCCGGTAAATGCCGACGGATTCTGGCTCGGGGTCGAAGGCGTCCTGGCTCGCGGCCATCCGGCGGAAAAACGCGTCGGCTGAAGGAATGACCTTGAGGCTGACCAGGGCGTTGCAGCATGCGCCGAGCGAACTGGCTTCAGGATTTTCGTGGCGGATCACGCGGGTGTTGTAGGCGCTGGCCTGAATTGAGCAGAACAGGTCGGCGCGGGTCATCCCGCCGGCGACATGGACGGCGTCGATCGTGCCGGTCAGGTCGCGCATCAGGTCCAGGTTGGCCGCGATCTCCATGGCGATGCCCTCATAGATCGCCCGGATCATCATGCCGCGTGTGGTTGCCAGGCCGAGATTGAAGAACAGGCCTTTGGCATGCGGATCCCAGTTGGGCGCGGCCGCACCCTCGAAGTGAGGCATCAGCAGCACGCCGTTGCTGCCGGGAGCGACCTGCTCGGCCTCGGCGGTCATCAGGGCATATGGATTGGGCAACTGGCGCAGGTCGGGGCAGAACTGCTCACGGAACCAGCGCAGAATGGCGCCGGTATTGAAGATGGGCGTTTCCGTGACATAGCTGCCGGCGATGGCCGCCGCCTGGCAGAGGACGCGGTTCTTGGCGTCAAAGACCGGCTTGCTGGCAAACGAGAGCAGAAACGAGCCGGTGCCGGTATTGGCTTCAGCCATGCCCGGCCGTGTGACACCCAGCGCGATCGCGGCGTTTTGCTGGTCTCCGCCGGACACGATGACCGGCAGGCTGACATTCAGGCCGCAGCGGCGGGCCAGACGGGCGCGCAGGCCGCCGGCGACGCTGCCAGGCGGCACCAGTTCGCAGAGCTGGTCTTCGCGGATGCTGGCGATCTTGAGCAGCGACTCGTCCCAGCGGAACGTTTTGAGGTCCATCAGCATCGTCCGGCTGGCCTGGGTCCAGTCGGTTACGTATTGGCCGGTGAGATGGTAGATGACATAGTCCTGAACGCCGATGAACCGTTGGGTTCTGGCAAAGAGGTCCGGCTCGTTTTCTTTGAGCCAGATGATTTTGTTGAGGACAAAAAACGGGTTGATGCGCAGGCCGGTCCGCTCATGCAGCGCCGGCACGCCATAGTCGCGGGCCAGGCGGTCGCAGATGCCGATCGTGCGCTTGTCTTGCCACATGATGGCCGGGTGGAGCGGCTGCCCCTGCGCGTCCATCGGGATCAGGGACGCGCGCTGCGATGTGACGGATATGGCCGAGATCGAGATCCCGCGGGATTTGGCGTATTCAGCAACCCCGCTGAGGGTTTCTTCAGCCGTTTGCGACCATGTCTTCGGATCTTGCTCGACATGGGACGGTTTGGGGAAAACGGTGTGATACTCACGGCTAACGGCGTGCATCAATGCGCCTTGTTCGTTGTACAGCACCGCCCGCATGCTGGATGTGCCGACATCCAGGGCGATCACATAAACCATGCTGCCTCCTGGGTTCCTTTCTCGTCGCGGGAGTGGGGACGGGTGCCGCTGCCGCCGAACAGCGGCAGCGGCTTGTCAATCAGGTTGCGATCAGAGCAGCCCCGGAAGAACATTCTGGAGCAGAGCCAGGATCAGGATCAGGATCAGGCTGGTGACACCGGCAATGGTACCGCCGATAGTCCAAGTCTGAAAGGTCTGCTTGAGCGAGAATTTGGCGAACCGGTTGACAACCCAGAAGCCCGAGTCGTTGGGCAGCGAGACGCCGATGCCGCCGGCACAGATCGCCAAGCCGACCAGTACGGGTGAAACGGTGGCCATGCCGGCAACCAGGGGTGCGAGGATGGCGGAGGTCGTGACGAGGGCAACGGTGGTCGAGCCCTGGGCGGCGCGCAGGACCTGGCTGATGATCCAGGCGACGATGATCAAGAGTAAACTGGCGGATGTCGCGGTCAGACCCGACATGTTCTCGACCAGCTTGTCGCCGATGCCGGTCGCGTTGATGATCGTTCCGAAAGCGCCGCCGGCGCCGGTGATCATGAAGATGATGCCGGACTGGCTGGCTGACTCGGTGATGACTGCATCAAATTTTTCTTTGAGGTAGGGCTTGAGAGCGAAGAATGCGACGATGGCGCCGACCATCAGGGCGATGTTCTTGTCGCCGACAAAGGCGAACAGCTGGTAGATAAAGGTTTCGCTGCTGACAAACTGCTTGCCGAGCGTACCGATCAGAATCAGGATAATCGGGAAGAAGATCAGGAAGATGCCCAGGCCGCCGGACGGTTTCTTGTCCGAGCTTGCGGTAGCGGCCGCAGCGGTCGCCTCTTCTTCCGTTTCGGTATAAGGCGCCGCGTTTTTAGCCATCCGGCCCAGGTACTTGGCGTAGAAGACACCACTTACGACGACTGCGACCAGGGCAATGATAGCACCGTAGACGAAGAAAGCCCCGATGCCGGCGTTGAGCGTACCGGCGACGGCCAGCGGTCCCGGTGTCGGGATAACCATCGCATGGGTGGTGATCAAGCCGATCGCCAGGGAAGTGACCAGGGTAACGAAGGGGATTTTGCCCTTGCGGGACAGGTCCTTGACCAGGTTGATCAGGATGACGAACGCCGCGTCGAAAAAGACCGGGATTGAAACCAGAAAGCCGGTCAGGGAGATCGCCAGCGGCGCCCGCTTCTCACCGGTCGAACGCAGCAGCATCGAAGCGATCTGCTCGGTGCAGCCGGACTTGTGCAGCAGGTTCCCCAGCACGACACCCCACAAGATGATGATGCCGATACCGGCCAGGGTGTTGCCGAATCCGGATGCCATCTTGGATGCGATGTCCGCTAGCTTCAGACCGCCGATGATGCCCATGATGATGCCGCCCAGTAACAGCGACAGCACGGGGTGCATCTTGAACTTGATGATGGTCACGAGGACAAAGGCCAGGGCCACCGCAAAACCGATCAGCAAAACAGTTAATGACATAAAGATACCTCCTGCAAATGGATAGCTTCGTCCATGTGACGGAGATGTCATGCAAGCTGTCTGCCCCTCTGGGGCCTGGCGTCGATCCGGGAGAGGGATCAGGCCTGTGCCTGGTGCCTGAAAAAGGCGATGTATTTGGTGACCACCTCACTGACGTATTGCTGTTGCCATTTCGCGATCACAGACAAGTGCGGTCTCTCCCCGCCGCACAAGGCCTGTGCTGTCTTTTCGACGGCGTAGACGGAAATTTCCGTGTTGACGTTAATCTTGCAGATCCCGTTGTGGATGCAGTCGGTGATTGTTTCTTCCGGGATGCCGGATCCGCCGTGCAGGACCAGCGGGATGCCGGCCTTTTCGTTGATCGCCCGGAGGATGTCGACCCGGATGTTGGGCTTGCCCTTGTAAAGGCCGTGTACCGTCCCGACCGATACGGCCAGGGCGTCGACCCCGGTCTCGGCGATAAAGCGGGCGGCCTGATCGGGATCAGTATAGATCTCCCGATCGGTGACGGAGCCCTCGTGAGAATGTTCGCCGGAGGCCAGGCTGCCAAGCTCGGCTTCGACGGAGACGCCGGCCGCATGGGCCATGTCGCAAACCAGGCGGGTATTGGCCGCGTTCTGGGCGAAGGGCAGGGCCGAACCGTCGTACATGACACTGGTAAAGCCGGCCGCGATCGCCTTTCGGATGACGTCGATGTCGTCGCAATGGTCCAGGTGCAGGCACACAGGCATATCCGTCCTCGCGGCCAGCGCGGATGTGATCGCTACGGCGTCCTCCAGCGACATGTTTTCCAGGTACTTCTTGCCGAAGGCGACGATGGTGCCGGCGCTCCCGGCCTGGCTCCCGGCATCGATGATGCCCCGGATCGTCTCGTAGTTGTAGGCGTTAAACGATCCGATCGCGTACCCGTCCCGCTTGGCGAGGGAGAGCATTTCATTGAAATTGACCAGCATATCGGCCTCCTGTTATGCCTTGAGGGTCTGCAGCCAGGCCTTGAAATCCGCCTGCTCCAGAACTTCGGGGTTGACGATGTAGCGGGCTTTTTCCCCGCCGAGGAATCGGGCGACGTCGGCGGCCAGAAGGAACGGCGAGTTGTTCAGGGCGTCGCTGGTCGTTCCGGCCAGGTGGGTCGTCAAGGTGACATTGTCGAGAGTCAGGAACGGGCTGTTCGGATCGATCGGTTCGGTGGTGAAGACATCGAGGGCGGCGCCCATGATGCGCTTTTCCTGCAAGGCCGCGGCCAATGCGTCCTGGTCGACCAGGCCGGCGCGCCCGGTGTTGATGAAATAGGCGGTCGGCTTCATCAATCCGAGCAGATGCGCGTTGATCATCTTCTTATTGGCGTCGGTCAGACGGGCGTGGATGGAGACGAAATCGGACGTGCTGAAGAGCTCTTCCAGGCCGGCGGGCTCGCCGCCGGCGGCCTTGATGTCCTCCGGGTTGGCGTAGGGGTCGTAGACCAGGACCGTCACTTCGAAGCCGGACAGCTTCTTGGCGACCAGGCTGCCGATGTTGCCAAAGCCGACCAGGCCGATCACCTTGCCGCCAAGTTCGGGGATGGAGTCGCTGTTGACGAAGGTCTTGCGCCAGTTGCCTGTCTTGATCGCATGATGCGCCCGGGCGATGTTGCGGCATTCGGCCAGCATCATGCCGACCGTGAAGTCGGAGACAGCGTGTGCGTTGCGGCCCATGACGTTGAAGACCAGGATACCGCGTTTGGTCGCCTCGGCGACATTGACGTTCTCCAGTCCGGCGCGCGACACGCCGACCAGGCGAAGCTCGGGCATGGCGTCCATGACCTTGGATGAGACCGGCACGAACAGGCCCATCAGGACATTGGCCTTGCTGCCGTGTGCCTGGACCAGGGGATCACATGGCTCGATCTCCGGCCCGCGCTTTTCAACCTCGAGTCTGCGGTACTGCAGGGCATCCCAGGAAGGTTCCCAGTCACCGCTGAAGACAACTGGCCCGTAGGATCCGAGGTACTTCTGCCATGCCTTGGAAAAACCCTCCGCATGGATCATGGCATCACCGAGTAAAAGAGCCTTAAGTTCACCCATATTCGTTACCTCCGTTTGCCGACTGATATCGTAGTGAAACTACGTTAACTACAACACCAGAATACGAAAACACTACGATAATGTCAACAGGATTTGCAGCATGAGCTGCCAAATTTTTGGGGTGAAAATTGGGCAACATGACAAAAGCCGGTGTACGCACCGGCTTTTTCAACCATGATGGCAGCTAGGATCAGGTTTTGTTGGTGGCGACGGCCAGCCGGGTCCGGTTGACGTTCTCTTTCATCCTGGGCGTGGCGTGCAGCACGATCGCGACGTAGATCATGTCGATGATGGCAAATTGGATAATGCGCGAGGTCAGGGAATCGGAGCGGAACTGCGTCTCGATCGACGAGCTGAGGATGGCGCAGTCTGCCGCCGCCACGACACTGGAATTCTTGTAGCTGCAGATCGCCGCGACAAAGCTGTTGTTCTGGTGTGCGTAGCGGATGCCGTCCAGGATCTCGCGGCTTTCTCCGGAATGCGTGAAGGCAATCAGGAGACTCTTGGCGTCCAGGCCGGTGCAGATGATGTTGATCATGTGCGGGTCATGACAGAACGTGGCGTTGAGACCAAAGCGGAGCAGCTTGTGCTGGAGGTCGAAGGCCTGGGCAGCCGAAGCGCCCATGCCGATGATGATGATCCGATTGGCCTTGAGAATACGGTCGACCAGGCGCTCGACCTGGGCGGCGTCGATGACCGTCATGGCATCCTGCAGGCTGCGGGCCGTCAAGGCCAGCACCTTGTCCCGGATGCTCTCCATGCTGTCGCCCGGCGTGATGTCCGGATAAAAGTTGTCGCTCTTGCCTGCCGCCAGTTCCTGGGCGATGTTGACCCGGAAGATCTGGTAGGAGTCGTAGCCGATCTTGCGCAGGAAGCGCATCACCGTCGGCTCGCTGACCGCGCAGGCGGCGGCGAAATCGGCCAGGGAGCTGATCATCACCTGGTCGGCCGAGGTGAAAACATAATCCGCCACGCGTTTTTGGGACGTGGACAGCGTGTTGTACTTGGTTCGGATCTGGGCGATGACATTGGACATGGCAACCTCCGGCGTCAGATGTGCGGGCAGGGGATGGCGCTGCACGCCTATGGCTTTATTCTATTGGAGTTTGCCTGGCGGTTCAAGCGCCCAAAAGCACGAAAAAACGGCCTGTCCGACCGTGAGGATCGAACAGGCCGCGGTTCATGGTGTCAGGAATAATCAGGCAGCGTCTGCCGGTGCGGCTTCTTCCTTTTTGCCGATGCCAAGCAGGAGGTTGAGCAGGATGCCGAAAATGGCGGCGCCGGCGATGCAGGGCACATCTATGCCGAAGAAGGGGATGTTCCCGCCGAAGGCGTACTGGCCGCCCAGGCCGATGATCATGATCGTCGAGATCACGGCGATGTTGCGGGCCGAGAACATGTCGACCTTCTTATCGATCATGATCGCAATGCCCTGGGCCGCGATGGCGCCGAAGAGGTAGACTTCCAGGCCGCCGATGACGGCGAGCGGGATGGCGTAGATGCCCTGGATCAGGGGGGTGAAGAATGAGATGACCATCGCGATGACCGCGGCGACCGCCAGGACCGGGATCGAGAAAACCTTGGTGATGGCCATCGTGCTGATGTTCTCGCCGTAGTTGGTGCCGGCCGGGCCGCCGACAAAACCGGAGACCATGTCGCAGATACCGTCACCGATCAGGTTGCGGTCGAGGTACTGGGCCAGGTTGTACTTGCCGTTGGCGCCTTTCTTGCGGGCGAGGTTGTTGACATAGATATCAAGCTGGTAGATGTGTGCGGTCGATTCCGGAATGGTCGCGATCGCGATCGGCATGATCGCCAGCATCGCTTCCAGCGAGTATTTCGGTAATGTGAAGGCCGGAACGGAAAGCGGGCCCAGCGACCAGAGTGACGACTCGATCGCTTCGGTCGGGATGGTGCGGAACAAGTTCATGTCCGCGCCGCCGAACGCGTAGATCAGGGCCGCGGTCACCGTACCGACGGCGGCGCCCAGCAGCAGGGGCAGCTGACCGAGAAAGCCTTTCAGGTAACGGGAGAAAAGGATGGTCGAGAGCAGCGTGGCCAGGGAAACGACCCAGACCCAGCCGGTGCCGGTGATGCCTTCGGCTCCGGTTTTCGGTGCGGCGTCGCCCAGGGCGTTGGCGGCCAGGGTCAGGCCGATCACCATGGCGATCGAACCGGTGATGCTGGCGGGGAGCACTTTTTCGATCGAGTGCTTGCCGAAATAGCGGATCAGAAGACCTGCGGCGATCGAAATGAAGCCGCTCATGATGATGCCGAACTGGGCGTAAGAGATCGCCTCCGCCGGCATGACCGAGGTCGCGCCGTCGAGCCAGCCATTCAGCTGTGTCAGGGCTTCGGGACTCAGCTTCTCCGTGATCGACTTGCTGGTCATCAGGCTGATCACAGCGGTCAAGTATGAGAAGCTTGAACCATAATACAGCGGAATTTTCTTGCCTGTTATGAGGATGAAGCACAGTGTTGCCAGGCCGCTGGCGAAGATGGTCGTCGAGACCTGAAAACCCGTGATCAGGGCGACTGCGACCGTGGCCGGGAACATGACGATAACTTGCTGCAGGGCATAGAAGAGCAGTTTCCAGATGGGTGGCCGCTCATCTGGCAAGTAGCCGATGTGCATGGTTTCTTTGCTCATGTGCGATACCTTCCTTTTCTCTAGATGATTCCGGTGCTCTATGCTCCATCCGCGCGTCCGGCCGGTTCGGGTTCCCGGCCAGGTGACGGGATGTGAACAACCAGGTCAGGCGGGGGAGGCCCCCGGCAAAGGAAACGCCGCGACTACCGTGCGGCGTTTGCTCATCGGACGATCGGGTTCAGCGGTCCGGACAGGGGCCGAAATAAAACCGGGGAGGTCTGTTCGATTGACTTGCTGCGTAACCATTTTCAGCATCGATATCCCCCCAGCTGCCTGACGGCAAAAAAAAATCTTGCAGGCCCAGCCAACAAGATAATGTTCGAACAAGCGAACCCTTCCGGGCTAGCCTGATTGATGTGCGTCTTGTCGGCATCACGGTACCGCTCCTTAAAGCCAATTGCACTGTAACACAACCGTGATCGTCTGTAAAGTGTGTTTGGGAAAAAAACACATACCAGATGTAGTGGGTAAAAGGCTATCGCAGCTGCCGGGTGCGCCGCAGCTGCAGCTGGTAACCGCCAGACAGCAAAACCAGTGTCAGCCCGACCGGCACCCAGGCCGGCAGGACCGGATAGCCGCGCAGCGCCGCGAGGGTCCAGCCCTGGGGCAGATACTGGACCAGGCCCGTGATCATCTTTTCGGACATCTGGAAAAAGCAGCCGCTGGCCACCGAGAGCAGCAGCAGCACCGTCAGGCTTACGTAAAGCCGCAACTGCTCGTGGACCAGGACCGCGAGCTGGCCGATGCCGAGCATCAGGCCCAGGCAGATTGCCAGCAGATAGAGTTCGCGCAACCGTATCGGCGATCCCATCAGGGCCAGCATGGTCAGCGTGTAGAACAAAATTTGTAAGAGCCCGACCAGGTAGACGGATAGGACGGACAGGACGTAATCGAGCATCAGCCCGTCTCGGGTCGCGGCAAGTCGGCGCCGGATCGCCTGCCCGGACAGCATCAGAGTGCCCAGAACGGCGTAAATGGACAGGAAGAAGACCTCCATCGCGTAATCGGACATCAAGTAGGAGAGGGCAGGCGGGTCGACGGGCGCACCCACGTAGACGACATCGAGACGGGCCTGGTCTTCGGCGAAAAGTCCGGCTAGCTGGTTAAATTGAGCTTCCAGGTCGTCCGGCACCGGCTGGCCCAGCGCGCGCAGCCGATCCTCGAGCTGCCCGATGAACAATCGCCGGCTGTGTTCCGGCAGTACCTCGGCGGCGATCGCTTCGCGAACCAGCGTCGTCACCAGGGACCCTTCACCGGCCTGGTAAGACAGCGTCCCATCTTTAAGTTCGAGCAGGGAGGCCGCGTAGCCGGCGCGGATGGTCACGATGCCATCGACGTCCCGGCGCAGCAGCAGGCGATCGGCCTGGTCGGCGTCGACCGCCTCGATCTGCCAGCCCTGGCCGATCAGGCTGCTAAGGAGTGCGGCGCTCTCGGCCGTGTTGTCTTCGTCGACGAGAGCCAGGGTAACCTGCGGGCGGTCGTTGGCCAGGTTGGCCGAACCGGCGATCCAGCCCAGCAGGGGCGGCAGCACGAGCAGCATCAGGAGCAGGCCGCGCGCGGCCAGAAGATCCTTTAGCTTAAGCCGCAGCAGCCGGAACACGACGCTCATGACAGATCCCCAGGCCGGATCACCGCTTGCCGGCTGCGGTAGCTGGCATAGGCCGCCAGTGTGGCCGGTACGGCCATGGCGGCCGCCGCCCAAACGGCTTGCGGCTGGACGGCTTGCCCTTCCAGGGCACGGTACAGGGTGCGCGCGGCCCAATAGGCCGGTGTGATTTTGCCGGCCTCGCGTAGAATTTCGGGCAGGAGCGGCGCCGGGTAAATGCTGCCGCCAGCCAGCAGCATGGCCAGAATCGTCAGCCAGACGCCCAGGATGACCCCGTCGCCGGGGCGTGCCCAGTTGGCGACTGCCTGGCAGACCAGCGCGAAAATCCAGTAAAGGGCCAGAACTGTGACCGTGATCGTCAGGTGATCGGCGGCAGGGAAGGCGCGATATAGGCCGGATAGCAGCGGCAGGCAGCCGGCGGCCAGCCAGAACAGGCCGACCAGCTGGCGTGCGGCCAGCAGCTGCCACGGGCCTGCCCCGGCCAGAATCAGCCGGTCGCGGATCCCGGTGGTCCGCTCGTGCTGGATCTGGGTCACCAGCAGCAGGCAGGTTTGCAGGGCCAACAGGCAGACCAGGTTGCTGATCACGTGGTAGACTGTATTGAACTTGCCGCTTTCGTCGATCTCGACCACGGATCGACGTCCCAGAACCTGGAAGGCCACGTGGGATGCCGCCTGGTCCATCTGGCGGATGAACGCGCCGGTCTCGTCGTAAAGCGGCCGCAACTGGCTGGCGAAGGCGAAATAGGAAGCCTGCATGCCCTCGATGCTGGCGGCGAGGTTGTCCAGCATGCGGACAAACAGGGCTGCCTCGACGGGTTGGCGCGGGTTCAGATGGACGGTGATCGGCGGTCGGATTTCATTGCGCATGCTGATCTCGTAGAAGTCTTCTGGAATCACCAGCACCAGCAGCGCCTCGTTTCGCTCCAGTCGGGCCAGCCCGTCCGCCAGCGGTTCCGTGAACACCTGCTCGACCAGGCTCATCCGGCCGAGCTGCTCGATCAGCTTGCGTGACAGCAGGGAGTCGTCCTGGTCGACCATCGACAAGGTGACCGGCGTGAAGATCGCGCTGCCGTCCGTCCCCAGGTAGGGCATGCTCCAAAAGATGAAACCGGACAAAAGCAGCATGACCACAAGGAAAATCAGCGATCGGAGACCCAGTCCGATCCGGGCGTGAAAGAGAACCAGCTTGAACAGCCTCAGCTTAACGGTCATGGGCGTCCGCCTCGGCGATGACGCCGTCGCGCAGCGTGATGATCCGGTCACAGACCTGGGCCATTTCCTGCAGGTAGTGGTTGACCATCAGGACCATGCAGCCCTGGCGGCGCAGATCCGTGAGGGTTCTCAGGATCAGGTCGCGGTTTTCCTCGTCGATGCCGGCGGTTGGTTCGTCCAGCAGGATCAGGCCGGGGAAACCGACCAGGCCGGCGGCCAGGTTGGCCCGCTTGGCCATACCGCCGGAACAGCGGCCCAGCGGTTTGTTCAGGAAGGCGGTGACATTGGCCATTTCGGCGGCCGCATCGACGGCCGTCTTCAGGGGCTGTCCGTTCAGGCCGCGCAGCGAAGCCCAGAAGACAAGGTTCTGGCGAACCGTGAGGTTGGCCGCCAGGGCGATATGCTGCGGGACAAAGCCGATCATGGCGCGGTAGCGGCGGGCCTGGCTGACCGGTACGCCCATCAGGGTGATCTGTCCGCTGTCGGCCGGCAGGATCGACGCCAGGATATGGATCAGCGTTGTCTTGCCAGCTCCGTTGCTGCCGCAGATGCCCAAGATGGTGGCGGGCCGCATGGAAAAAGAGACCCCGCGCAGGACGGGCTCTCTTTTGTAACCCTTGTGGATGTTTTCAGCGATCAGCATGCATCTGTCTGGCCTTATTCCATGTTCAGCCCGATCTTGGACATGATCTCGTAGAGCTCGTTCATGGCGTCCTCGTTGAACAGCGCCGCCAGGGCCTCCTCGTTGGAGACATCGACCAGGTCACCCTCACTGTACGGCGGGATGTCAGCGTCGGCCGAACCCAGCTTCTCATAGCCGAGGTAAACCGAAAGGTAGTCCCTGACACCGATCTCACCGCTGAAGGCCCCGCCAGTCATGGTGCCGCTGTAGTAGATCGGGCCGGGGATGCCAGCAGTCTCGTCTTCGACCGTCACCTCCAGCTCGCCGACCAGGTAATCCTGCTCGTCGACGACCACCGCGTCCAGATCGCTGAACGTCGCCGTGGCCACCGTCTCGCCGCCGACGTCGAGTGTCGCGGATCCCGTGCGCTTTTCATCGACTTCCTCGTAATCGGCGACCAGGAGGAAATTGTCATACTCGTCTTCAAATGCGATCAGGAGGGCTTCCTGCTCGCCGTCGACCGGGTTGAGCAGCTGCAGGTGCCCTGTCTCGTTATCCTTATTGTCGAACACGACCAGGTCGCGTCCGCGGATTTCGTCTTTGCTGTCCACATAGACCGTGTAGAGCAGGCTGAACTCGTCTTCCGGATCGACTTCTTCTTCGAGCTCCTCGATGGCGCTGTTGAGCTCTTCCTCCCAGTCTTCGGGGGAAATCCCGTAGGTATCAAGACCGGACATGCCGGAGCTGACCGAGGACATTTTCCGGGCGATCTGGTCGATCAGGTTGTAGATTTCGTCGTCGTCGCGGATCGTCTCGAGGAGTTCTAGCATCATCAGGCGCATGTTCTCGCTGCTCAGCGTGATCGTGTAGCTGTCGTAGGCAACTGAGAGTTCGCCAGCCTTAACCGTCTGCTTGCTGTCGAACGCCGCCTCGTCGATATGTTCCATGACGATGTCGATCAGCCGGTGCATCGATTTCTCCAGCGCCGCCTCGTCGATATCAAGATCGGTCTCAAGCATATCGTTGACCAGGCTGAACGGGTCATCCAGGGCGACGGGGCTGTCAAATGACGTCATCAGGTCGGACAAGGTGCTGCCTTCGACCAGAACATAGGAGGTCAGGATGTCCGGCAGACCCAACACCATCCGGTCGTTTTCCAAATACATGTCCAGCGTCAGCAGGCGCTCTTCCTGGGTCAGCAGGTCGACGGATGTGAAATAACGGGGGTCGGATTCAGAGCGGTCATACATGCTGGTGACCGTCAGGGACAAGTTTTCCAGGGCCTCAATCAGGACCGGATCCATCGCCATCTCATCGGACAGCCCCGGCATGCTGACGCCGAGGTTGATCCGGCTGCCGCCATGGATGTCGTTCTCGGAGATGTTGCCGACCCGAACCAGGTCCTCGACCAGGTCGGAGGCATCGTCCTTGAGCTGTTTGCTCTCGATCGAGAGGTACATCGCCTTGGGTCCCAGGATCATCCGCTTGATCGTCTTGCCGGCCAGGGCGTAAACGGTGCCGCCAGCCAGGACGAGCACCAGGACGACGATCAGGGTGATCATCAAACCTTTGCGCTTGCGTTTAGGCGGCGCCGGCGGCGCGGGCTGCCAAGCCGGCTGCCAAGCCGGCTGGTAGGGCTGCTGATAGACCGGCTGGGGCGGCGGCGCATAAACCGGCGCCTGGTAGGTTTGCGGCGTTTGGGGCTGCGGTGCGGGTTTGTTGACCGGCGTCCCGCAGTTGGCGCAAAACAGCGCGCCTGGCTTTAACGTCTGATGGCATGTCTGGCATACGGGCGTTGCCGGTTCCGGTGCGGCTTTGGCGCCGCAGTTGGGGCAGAAGAGACTGCCGGCTGGAAGTTCGTGGCCACATTTTTGACAATTCATGGCGTTCTCCTTTTTTATCCAAAGGCGGAGGGATGTCGCACTGTCACGGTTGGATCGGCGCCGCCGTACCGGGAATCATGGCTTGACCACATGGTGACAGCTCGATTATAACCGTTCGGTAAAACCTGTACAACAACTATCTGTGCCGGATGCGCAAAAGGCCATCATTTGCGGGGAAATCATGGCGGCTGTTGCTTCATAACACGCATGTTTCCCAGGGCACCGGACCGATTACGCTGTCTCAGGCAAAGATTCAAAGCGTGCCTGGGCCAGGACCGTTCACATATAGGATGCCGCGCTTTTCATCGAGCGTAACACCAAAACCAGGTGCATCCGGCACAACGATCGTGCCAGCCAAAAGAAGAAGCGCATCCACAATGAAAGATCTGACCCGGCGCCTTGTTCAATGGAATATTCCTGGCAGAATGCGCAGGACGGCGCCGCTGCGGCAAAATGCATCGTGGCATGCATGTCTATCCAGCGGGATCTGTTGTGCGGGGCTTGCAGGATACCAAAGGCTTCGCACAAGGCAGCACCCTTGTTCATCATGGCCAGGCCGCCGCATTAAGATGCATCTATCGCCAGGATCTGACAAGCACCGCTTGCGATCATCCGTTTAATCTGGAACAGGTCCCACTCCTGCCGCTGTGATTGACGGGCACGCCAAGTACGACTGCTGCTTAGCATGGAACTCAATATTTTTATCAGAATCAAAAAATACGGAATCATCACTTTGTTGCAACATCCGAGAAACAAACCTTGTTTACTATTGAGGCTTCGGTAGAATGTGTGGGTGAAAACTCAGCGTCCAGGAAGCCTTGGCTGAATAACTGAGCAAGTCAGCATCACCATGGCAATCAGACTGTCGGTATTGCGAAAACCAAAAGCGG